>JABAOH010153959.1_pt1 | contig 26615 bp, 23 predicted proteins | sample 7062181 | NCBI WGS metagenome assembly JABAOH01 (sample SAMN14538630, study PRJNA623070) | marine sediment metagenome | biome: marine biome [ENVO:00000428]; feature: marine pelagic biome [ENVO:01000023]; material: deep marine sediment [ENVO:00002113]; isolation source: pool of 5 deep marine... | reverse complement strand
TGAAGGAGCTCCGTAGCCGTCTACAGGATGAGATGAGAGGTAGACCTTTCAAACCTCTTCCCCTGCCACGGGAGCTGAGCCGCAGGCCCATCATGCGATAGGTCGAGTTCCAAGGGAATAAAAGGTGGGTGGCCCGAAGGCCACCCTATGGGGGGAGGAGTCATCGTGAATCGGTGAGTTTTAGCTAACGACCCCCCTCAGAGCTAGACTGACCAATCTGCCTTCGTACGTACTCACGGACGGCGTTTCGAATGGCATCCTCCAGCGAAATCGAGTCCCCCCCTCGTACAAGTTGTGCCAGTTCCACTGCCTTGCCCTTGGGCAGGTCGACAGTTATCCTCTCGAGATGTTTCGGGGGGAACTTCAAGGCGAGAAGCCGCTCGATGGCAGCTCTGATGGCATCGGAGAGGGTGTCGTAGTCGCCTTTGTTGACCAGTGCTTCCAGCTGTTCAAGTGTTTGAACGGGCAATCTCACGGTTACCCTTTCTGTCTCCGATGCCATGGTGCTGTCACTTGTGTCCGACGGGGTCCGCGTGATTCGTCTGACATCTGTCGGATGTCATGCTCTCTATTTAAGCCTATCGACAAAGGGGTTCTGTGCCTTTAAGGGTGGTTTCCTGTCAGACGAATGTCCGTCACACTAGTTTTCGAAGACGAAATCAACCTCTACGTGATTCCCATCATCTCCGTCTTCAGTCCTGAAGTTCCTGGACGACCACAAGGAGGCCGGCCTCCCTGTAGACCATCAAAACCATTAAGATCTTGACGTCTCAGGCGCCCCACCAGCGTGTAAACGACACCACGAAAAAACACTAAATGTCTGACTCGCGTTCGGACTTGTGCAGGATCAGAGAACGGCGAACATGACCAGACTATCTCTGAATTGGCCCTGGAAGTTGCTGATAATAGCCTCGGTTGCCGGAGCTTTTAGCGCAGCGGTGGAAACATGGCATGTTGCCTGGGAGCCGTGTACTGGATTTCACAGACCCACTATTCTGCTAGTATGCACTCATCCTCAAGGCTTCTGGATGCTTGACTTCACAGTGCTGGCTGGTGCATCGTTCATCATCCTAGTGTCCGTCTGGATTACGACGAATGTGATTGCACGAATGAGAAAGGGAAAGCACCGGTCGTTCCCTCTCACAATCCCTGTGTGGCAAACGATTGTTGCCGGGGCCATTGTTGCCGGTGCGACGTTTATTGCTTCCTTTGCGACGCCTCCGCTAGGTCGCGCGTTCGTACTTCTTTTCAACTATTCTAGCTTTCCGAAACTCGACCTTCCGAACGTCGTGTGGGGCATTGGTCTAGTAACGTCCGTGACCCTCGCGCCGGTTCTTGCCACTTTTGGGGTCAGTGATGCCACGAGTCTGCGATCGCCGAGATCGATCCAATCCATGATTGCGGCAAGCGGGACACATCTTGGTGCGATGCTAGGTTTGGCTAGCCCTGTCGACCCCATTCTCGCAGCCTTCTTTAATCCGATCCTCGGTCCCCAGAACGTTTCATTGTCTGGTGTCTTCTTGCTTGCTCCCGTGTTCGGTTATGCATTCTTTGTTGTGGGGAGCTTCGTTGATGGCCGTGCCAAGATCCCTCCGAGGGAGACAGCTTTGGATCTGGCAGTCATCTCAGTGCTTCTCATTCCTCTCCTAGCTTCACTTGGAACCTTTTGGCTCCTACTATTCTCCCTTTACGCTCTTGTTATCGCCTCAACACTGACTCGATTAATCATCTCCCCCTTCTATGAGTGAGGCTTTCAGCGGTACTCTTCCGAGAAGCTCATTCAATAGGCTAGTCACCGTGTCGAATCCCATCCTCTGCCTGTGCGAGCTGTTCTGGTGAGTGCACCTGATCTGGAAACAGGCAGTTACGGGTTCTGTGCAATCAAAGTTGGTTATCTGCCAGACGATTGTCCGACAAACTCTGCAACACCCCACTTGAGAGTTTCTATGCAGACATGGTTGACTGTGGGTAGAGACGCGTGTTCCAGATCAGAGTTCTGTTAGTTTGGGTGGGCGATTCCGCTCACTCATACTTCTCTCCTACCACTGCAAGAAACACATCACCGATGTGGAATGAGTCCTGACCGAAGGAATACCTCTCGAGCATTCCTTCAAGATCGGACCTGTTGAAGTATCGCTTGTATATCGTGAACGTACGACCGTTCTTCAAGATTCTCTCTTGGATGCCTTCCTTCCGCCGATGGCGTTCCCGTTTTCGACTCCAAGCCGAGTCAATGACCATCAGCGGCGCCCCTGGCCTAAGGATAGATCTGAGCTTCTCGAAGAATGTTCGTTCCCTCTCCAACGATAGGTGGCTCAGGAAGAAGCCCACAATCGCACTATCAAACAGGTGGTCTTCCAGTGCGACTGCGAAGAAATCCCCGCGGATGAAGCGGCACTTAGTCTGCACCCCCATTTCGTTAGCCCTCTTTCTACACACTGATAACATCCTTTCGGATTGATCGATCAGAGTGACCTTAGAGCAGTTGCCCTCGTAATAAGGTAACCAGAACCCGGTCCCGCATCCTATGTCAATCAAGTGACCTGTGCCGAATGCTGAGACCATCTCTGAGATTTCTGCAACATCACCTTTGTAGGCGTTGGGAACCGGGATGGCCGGTCCCTTTCCGGCATAAATCTCATCATACTCCTCTGCTCTCTCATCGTAGTACGACGTCATTTCCCGCTCAAGCTTGGAATCCATTCGCACACATCACCGTCCGTCTAGCCCACTTTTGGCCTAGTATCAACCATTGGGTTTACATTTACGGCCGGTAAGCATCTGATATCCGGCTACAAGAGGGGATGCGCTTGGTAGTCGGAAGTATGCTCTACACAAGGGCGAGGCCTGGGAGCTTATCGGGATCGGTAGATGGTAACGCCGACGTCCCTCATACCTCGTCCTCGAACAGGTGACTAATCTCCACCTCGTCGTCTCGATAGGCGTGCTGATGCCCGGGGACACTTTAAGGGAGGCGTTGATGTTTCAGCCGATGTCCGCGTAGATTGAGACCCCGACCCAGAGCACGCCGAAGAAGACGTGGAAGACCGCGATGACTTGGAGTGCCGTTACAATGGGGGCGGTGTACGCGGCGCCCGCTATTAGTGCGTCTCTTGCCTGGCCACGGCAACGCGCTCCGACGCGTACGAGAAGAAGTCGTCAACGCCTTCGGCCAACAGCTGCTGATCTCCTGCCCTCTCCTGGTCTCGATACACCCTAAGGGCCGAACGGATGAGAGGTTCCCAGCGGGAGGGCAGGTGGGTGAGGGCCCAGTCAGCTCCTTGAACCTTCGAGACGGCCACCTCTCTCGTCTCCCACGTGCACACGAGACGGCAGAGGTTCATGACGCACCAGAAGGGATACTCGTGGAGGAGGCCTTCGACGTAGGAGAGGGACCCATCGAGGGCTGTCGCGAGCTCCGGCCAAGACACAGGAGGCATGAAGGCCCGCGGGTCGCGCCCGTGCAGGACGATGAATGCACCCCGATGGATGTGTTCCCGATGATAGGGCCATTCCTCGTCGACGATGTCCCGACGACGGAGTCCCAGGAGCCCACGAGGGTGCTCCGTTCTCTGGGCCTTCGGCAGGGGGAGGAAGAGGCCATCGAGGAGATCTCCATGAGGGAACCTCTGAGTCAGGGCTTTGTGGAGGGCGCGGACGTTCTGCCATTCGCGGGGCCACAGCTCCCGGTGAACAACTGCGTAGAAGTCGATGTCGCCCCGCGGGACGAAGCCGGGAAAGGCCACCGACCCGAGGAGGTAGATGCCGACGAGGTTCTCTGAGAGAACCTCCTTCAGCCCTTCAAGGAACGCCTCCAAGAGCGGGCGAACCACAGAGGGCAGGCGCGGACGAATGGTGTGCCCCCTCCCCTCCTGTGGCGTTTCCATTGGTTTCACGATGAAAGACGAACGGCGGCATCCTATTGAATCTCCACGTCGCCTTTGACCCCTTAGAGCTCTGAACCCGGGTTCTGTGTACTTAAAGGCGAACGGCCCTAGGGCAAGGGTCTCGGGGAATCGATATCCTCCTGCTCCTCAGCCACCTCTGCCTCGTCCTCGAACTCACCGGGGGGTTGCTCTGGCCAGCCAGTTGAGGGCGCGAATTCCATGGGTGGCGGTGGCGGGAGCCGCCTGGCTCCTTTGACCCGGCGTCTTCGAACGAGGACCGCGACGACGCCTGCGAGGGCGGCGGGCACGATCCAGCCGTAGAGCGGGATACCGAGGACGCTCTGGGAGAAGTCGAGGGGCCACAGACCGGGCCCGTCCGGGAGGGAAGCGGTCCCCTCTCCCGGCCGGAGGACGACGCCGGTGAACTCGATGAAGTTGATGTCGAGGCCCACGACCGCCATCAGGACGTACTCCTGGTCCCTCGGCAGGATGCCCGGGAGGAAGATGTGTGTCTTCACGCCGTCGCTCTGCAGCGTGGCGAAGTGCATGTTGGCGGGGCTCCCGCTCTCTGAGATGGGGATCCAGTCGGTGGACAGGGAGGCCCCATCCATGGGAAGGACCATGAGGAAGGCCCCAAAGGGGAAGGTGAACCGAGCCGGGTCCGTCTTGAGGTTCACGGTCGTGGGGCTACCAACCTCGAGGCGATCGACCTCGATCCGAAACTCCTCCTGGGAGACGAAGTAGAAGCTCTGTCTCTTGTAGACGATGCCACCGGTCTCGTAATGGAAGTCTAGGAAGACAGACGCGTCAGGAATCGTGAGCTCGAGAAGGGCGCGGCCCTCCCCGTCCGTAGTCACCGTGCCGAAGTCCGCGAGCCCCCGGGAACTCCGGGCGTAGTAGTGAATCGGGGCGTCGCGAAGTACTTCCCCTTCGAAGCTGAACTCATAGCGGGTCGCTACCCGCTCGCCCGGCTGGCGGACGAGGTCCTTCATGGAGTCCAAGACGGGGACAACCTCGAAGGTAGGGGCGACGTAAACCGGGATGTAGAACTCCTTCGTCTCGCCCCCGTAGGTGATGTTGCCCTCCAGGCTGTACGAGGAGGATTCATTCACCGGCACGGTGAAGACCGCCTTTCCGCTCGCATCGATCTGGCCCGTGCGCTCGCCGTCCCATTCGAAGCGAATCAGCGCTCCCTCCGCGGCTCGGCCGTCGAATTCACCTGCCAAGATCTCGAAGGATAGGTTGCCTTCCTCAAGGGCCAGGCGGTGATACCAGGCCGCCAGCCCGGGGACGACCGCCTCTGCGGCGCCCGTCCCATCGTGGCCCCCGAACTCCGCCACCACGCGGAAGAACAGCTGGTTCCCGGCCGCCTCGGAGGGCACCGTGTAGCTCGCCACATAGCGCCCCAACCCCACAGGCTCCACCTCCAGGTCGAGGGGGTCCAGGGCGAAGATGTTCGTGGACACCTTCACGGTGACGTTCGTGGCATCCGCTACGTCCCCATTCCACCGGGTGGTGACGGTGGCCTCGACCACCTCACCCACCTCGGGGTAATATTCGGAGAGATCCACGACGACTTCAATGTCGGCCAGTCTCACGGTCACCATCGCGGAGGCGTAGTGCGTGGCATCCGTCTCATCTCGGAATTCGGCTCGGACGTAGATGAGGACGCGACTTGTGGTGCTCGATAGATCCTCGGAGGAAAGGGTAACGCTGGCGGTGTAGACGCCCTCCGCCTCACGGGACATATTAAGCGGCATGTCAAGAACGTAGCTAGCGGTCAACTCTGGGACCTGCGGTGGGTCCCAACGGGTCCCGTCTTGGAAGAGATAAAGGGTGGCCACGAGGGTCTCGTTCGCCTCGTAGAGTCCCTTGTCCGTCATCAGGATGGCCTCGGTGTCCGTCGCGGCGGCTTGCTGGGGTGCCCACGAGATGACGAGGAGAAGGGCCAGCGTGAGGACGGGAACGACTCTCATCTGGCCGTCTGCGGAGGGCGGGGACATGAGCTTTGCTTCACAATTATCGGAATGGAGAGCCAATGACTGTGGCTCCGCGGGTTGCAGCAAACCCCTAATCCCCTGGACCAATTGGGATGCGTAATCTGGGAGATATAAAACGAGGACCTTGATGACGAGCCACGAATACAGGTCGGTTCGTACCTCGGTGACCGATCCAGTCCTCAAGCTGGTTCCGATAGGTTGTGGCCCACGTAGTGCGGAACGCAGGGACTACGTCAGATCCGGCAAACCCCTCCTCAATCATTGCTCACTGTGACGGAAAGGCCCTTCAAGGCCTTGGGAAGCTCCCTGAAATCCGCGATGGTCGCATCTGGGGCCGAGTCAATCAGCTCCTCTTTAGCGCCGTAGCCGTACATCACCGCAACAGTGAGGGTGCCAGCGGACCTACCCGCCAAGATGTCGACAGGACTATCGCCTACTGCTACCGCTTCGTGGGGAGACACGTTGAGGGCTGCGCATGCTCGCTGGACTAAGTCGGGATAGGGCTTCGGCCTGGAGACCTCGTCCCCGCCCACGATGGCTGTGAAGTGCCCATCTATCCGCCCTACCCGCAGCATCAGCTGAGCGACGGTCCTCCGGCGGGTGGTGATTGTTCCGATGGAGTAGTCGGTGAGCGCTTCCAGGGTCTCCCTCACTCCTGGATAGAGCCGGACTCCACTCCTCACGCGCTCCGCGAAGGCACGATAGTACGTCTCATGGATCGAATCCACAACCGCCCCCGTCACTCCTCGGAGGATGTCCATCTGGGAGGCTACGGTTCTCCCGATGAGTGGCCTTAGCTCCTCCCGCGTCAAGGAATCCATGCCGACCTCTTGCAGGGCCACGTTCATAGATTCAAGGATGGCGTCGAAGGTGTCCATGAGGGTCCCGTCGATGTCGAACAGGAGAGCTCGGAGCAAGGTCCACACGTCCGCTTGACTGCTTAGTGTCGAGGATGTGTGTCCCTCAGGAAATAATCACTCCCTTGATGCCCGCCAAGTCCTGCGATCAGCCGAGCTACTTACGCCCCGTTCCGTGTATCCCACACGGGCTCCAGACCTACAGACGGCTAGCTGTCTCCTTCAACCTTTTCGAGGCACCCGTCGCCACAGGCTTCCCATGACCCACAATGAGCCCCTCGAAGTCGTATGCGGCAACCTTTGTGATTGAGTGCCTGTGCTGCGATGGGTCGATGTTGTACACGTCGCTCATAGGCCCGATCTCTCCCGTCTCAGTCTGGACCGTATCGCCAGCCATGAGGAGGTCCCTCGCCTCGTCCAGTAGGGCGATGTTTCCGGGGGTGTGTCCGGGTGTGTGTATCACGAGAAGCTCTTCGTACCGGTCGCCATCCTCCAGCAGGACATCCACCGGGCACGGCGTGTGCCTCTGCGGCCCAGGAGGACCGGGATACTTCACCTTCCTGGAGATGAAATCCGCCTCGATGCGATGCGCGGCCACCTCTGCCTCGGTCTGGTCTTTGAGAAGAGCCAGGCCACCGACGTGGTCCGGATGTGTGTGAGTGATGACGATATGGGATATGTCGGAGGGCTTGTAGGCTATTTTGTCGAGGTAGGAGAGGACGGCGGAGGCCCTGGGGTCGGCTGACGTGTCCACTAGTATCAGTCGATCATCCGTGAGAAGGGCACAATTAGCCATGGTTTCAATGACGTGGACTCCCTTCATCAGCTCCATTTCGATCTCTTGGTGATGACCTTCAACGAGATTAGTACTTTTCCCGAGGCAAGGTATCTCGTGATTGACTCGTAAAACAACCGTGACTAGCTAATCATCGGCCCCAACTTCCAGTATGGTTCGGGCCGCTGTGAGCAATTCACCTCAGCTTTTCATACAGGTCGACGGTGAGCTGGGCGACTCTCCCCCAAGTGAAGTGCCTCTCCACCCTCTTCCTCCCTTCCTTTCCCATCTTCTCCCTGAGTTTGGGGTCCGCCAGCAGAGCATCGATCGCTCCGGCGAGAGAGTCGGGGCTCTCGGGGGCGACTAACAGTCCCGTGACGCCGTTGTCAACAACCTCCAGTACGCCTCCTACGCTGGTAGCCACGACGGGCCTCTCGCACGCCATGGCCTCCAGGTTTATGATACCGAAGGGCTCATAGCGAGAGGGGCAGACGAAGAGTTCGCAGGAGGAGTAGAGGGCTACCATTTCCTCGTGGGTTACCACCCTGTTTATCCAGCGAACCCGTTCCATGCCCTTGAGAGCCTTAGAGAGATCGTACACCAGGCGCTGAGTATCGGCCCGGCCTGTAACTAGTACTAAGTTGACCTCGGAGTCCAGAGACTTGAAGGCCTCCAGCAGGTCGAAGATGCCCTTCTGCTTCGTCAGGCGACCCAGGAAGAGAATGTAGGGTTTCGTGACGGCGAGGTTATCCAAGAGGGTCGGATTCTCTCTCCGGGAGAACGCCGAAGCGTCGACTCCGTTGTGGATGACGTGAATCCTATCAGCCGGGATGCCGTAGTGATCCTGGAGGTCCGCTGCCATGCCTTCCGAGACCGCAATCACTGCATCGCAGGCCTTCAGCGACATCTCTTCCAACCACTGACCGACCTCATAGCCCCGTCCCAACTGCTCCCGTTTCCAGGGCCTAAGCGGTTCCAGAGAGTGGACTGTAACCACCAGCTTGCAGTCGTACAGCTTCTTGGCCAACATCCCCGTGAAGCCTGTATACCAGGTGTGCGCATGGACGACCTGGGCATCGATGGGGTCTGTGAGCATGTTCACGTTCAGGGACAGAACCTCCAGGGCCTTCCCCTCCCGATCCTCAGGCCCTTTCGGAAGAGACGGGTAGTACCGGCGGACGCGAACCCCCTCCATATCCTCCGCAGGATGAAGGGTCCTTATCTCCAACTCCACCGAGTTCCGGAGCTGGGTGGCTAGATGGAGGGCGTGGACTCCGGCCCCCCCGTATATTCTGGGTGGAAACTCATAGGTGAGAAGACAGACTTTCACTGATTCCCCATTCCCAGGAGGGACTTTAACCTATTCGGGGGATTGGCGACAGCCTTTTAGTAGCGGCCGCGAAATCAGGGTCTGTGGCTTTCCTAGATGTGGTGCTCCGCCAAGTAACAATCTTTGCACTCTTCGCCGCCACTCTGATTGTTCCTCTCCTCTTAATTCCAGAATTCCTGCTGCGACGGGGCGTGGCTGAGTGGAAGACACGCATCGTCGGCTGGTGGGTCTTTGCGGCGCTCTTGCTCGTATTTGTTGTCCTCTTTGGCCGCTGGCGCCCGTCCATAGAGGACCTTACTCGTTGGGATGTCTACCTGGGCTCAGGTGCCATTCTTTTCGCGGCATGGTGGGACGTCCGGAGGGCCAGGCGTAAGGAGGCAGCTCAGGGGAAGGCCTCTGGGAAAGCCTTAAGGGATTCTCGAATGTTCTAACGCCTCGCCGACGAGGCTAAGAACCGATGAGACAAGCCATTCTCAGGCGTTGGGAGGAGCACTACGCCGCCGTCGCGAAGAAGAACCCGCTCAAAGGGACGAGAGCCATCCTTGCCTACAACTCCGTCATCGACAAGGTCATGAGATTGGATCGGAACCTCCTGGGACGGCTGAAGGAACCACGGGAGGTGCCTCCCATCTACGCGAAGGCTGCGGAGGACATGAGCGATCTGGCGGAGGCCCTCTCTTATTCCATCACCAACGGTCTAGCCCTCGAGGTCATCTGTTCGTCGAAGGTCATCCGCTTCCTCGAGAAGGCGGGACGCTACGAAGACAGGCTTGGCGGTCAGGTAGCCACCGTAGCTCGCCTCCTCTCTGACTTCGAGGCCGACAAGATCTTCGTCCATCCGGACAGGTTCGACTGGAAGCTCGCCTCCATGTATCACAGCAGTCGGGCAGAAGTCCCGCTGAGAATCGGTGAGACTGTGGAGTACGTGAAGTCCGAGGAGTTCTACTGGGATTGCTCACCGGAGGCCCATTACATCCTCGAGTATCCAGCAGGCCTCTCCTTCGGCAACGGCCCGGCTCCGCGAGCGAGCAGGTTCATAGCCGCTCCCATGACTAAGATCCTCTTCCACACGGAGTGGGAACGGGCCCTCCCGACGGTGAGCAAGGAGTGCGATATCTTCCTTCTGGCAGGATTGAACCACATGGGGGAGGACTACGAGGAGAGCTTCGAGAGGGTGAGGAAGCACATCAGAAGCGCCAAGGCCTCAAATCCGTCGCTGATAGTCCACCTAGAGATCACGTCCGTCGCGAATCTGAAGAAGAGGGAAGACATCGTAAGCGACATCGTCCCCTTGGTGGACAGCGTGGGGTTCAACGAGACGGAGCTGGCGGACATCGCGTTCTTGCTTGGTCTCCCCGGCTGGGAGAGGGTCAGGAGGAACTCCGTCTACCAGCTGGAGGCGATGCAGCTCATCAGGGCCCTCGGCGTCAGGAGGGTCAACATGCACACTCTGGGATACTACATGGCCCTGAGCCCGAATCCCTCTGAGGAGGTTCGAGAAAGCCTGCTCTTCGCGGCCCTGGTGGGGGGAGCTAGAGCCTCGCTGGGGAGGGGCCCGCGACCTGAGGAAGTAGCCAAGGCCTTGGAACTCGCGCTGTCCGAGAGAGGCGTGAGGGAACTGGAGAGGCTTGACAAGCTCATGAGGTTGAAGGGCATCGACCGGAGGGAGCTCCTGGAAGAGGGTTGGTGCAGGGACGATGGCCTGGTGGTCGTGCCCACCAAGATCGCGGATGATCCTCGATACACGGTGGGCCTCGGGGACACCATCTCGGGCGCCTCCGTCTTCTCCGAGAGGTGGTCGCGACAGGTCTAATCCAGGAGGGCAGAGTTAAGTGAATACCCTTTCTAAGGAGGTCAAGTCCTCATGAGAATCCTCTTCGTTGCCAGCGAGGTCTATCCCTTCGTGAAGGTCGGCGGATTGGGGGACGTGGCCGGTTCCCTGCCGAAGGCCTTGTCTGATCTGGGACACGAAGTGAACGTCTTGATGCCACGGTATCGTGGCATGAACGACTGGAGGGTCGATCTGGGCCCCTTCGACGTTCCCATGGGCGATGGAAAGGAGGTGGCAGCCCTTAAGGAGGGCAATCTGACCCCACATGTCCCCGTTCTCATGGTCGATCACCTCGGATACTTCGACAGGGAGAGGATCTACGGATATGAGGACGACGGGCGGAGGTACTCCTTCTTTTGTCGAGCAATCCTGGAGGCCTGCAGGCACATCAAATTCGCTCCAGACATCATCCACTGCAACGACTGGCACACGGCCTTGACTCCTCTCTACCGCAGGACCCACTACTCTGCTCAGAATCTCTTCAAGGAGACGAAGGTGCTGTTCACCATTCACAATCTGCAATACCAGGGGAGCTTTCCCACGAACCTCCTCGACTACATAGGCGTCCCGGAGGAGGTGGTGTCTGAGGAGTCGCTTCTCCACAAGGGCAGATTCAACTTCATGAAGGCCGGTATAGCCCTCTCGGACGCCGTAAACGCCGTCAGCGAGACGTACTCCAGGGAGATACAGACTCCCGAGTACGGATACGGCCTACACGATTTCTTGAGGAAGAACAGCGGAAAGCTGTATGGCGTCCTGAACGGGCTCGATCTGGACGTCTGGGACCCCAGATCCGATGCTTACATCGATCAGCCCTTCGATTCCTTGGATCATCCAGGGAAGGGGGCCAACAAGAGGGCACTGCAGCGCGAGCTAGGCCTGAAGGCGAGCAAGAGCCTGCTGATAGGTTTCGTTGGTAGGCTCAGGGAGCAAAAGGGCGTCGATATCCTGCTGGAGGCGCTTCCAGAGATGTTGTCCCGACAACTCCAGTTGGTCATCTTGGGCTCCGGGATCGAGAGGTTCGAGAACGCCCTGGAAGAGTGGGTCGGGAGGAGTCCCAAACTCTCCCTCAACCTGCGATATGACGAGAAGCTGGCTCACAGGATCTACGCGGGGTCGGATGCCTTCCTGATGCCTTCGAAGTTTGAACCGTGTGGCCTAGGCCAGCTCATCAGCATGCGCTACGGGACCGTCCCCATAGTGAGGAAGACGGGAGGCCTAGCCGATACGGTCCGCGACTTCTCCGAGGGGCCTGAAGGGGCTACGGGCTTCACCTTCGATGAGTACAGCTCGAGAGCTCTCCTCGAGGCCCTGGACAGGACGTTGGATGTCTACGAGCAACGAGATCGGTGGAGCCGACTGAAGGAGAACTGTGCCCGAGAGGATTTCTCCTGGGATGAGTCCGCTCGGCTGTATGATGAAATCTATCGTAAGCTCTCCCGTGGCCTGTCTGACTAGTCTCCCCTGAGCAGCCTTGCAGCGTCCTCCGGCAGCACAGAGTTGATGTAGAAGCCGCTTCCCCTTTCGAAGCCAGCGGTCTGAGACAGCCTTGGGGTTATCTCGATGTGCCAGTGGTAGTAACGGTGGTCCATCCTGTCACAGGGCGCCGTGTGGATGTAGTAGTTGAAGGGAGGATCGCTCAGGAGGCCGTCGAGCCGCGAGACGGTGTCCTTCAAGAAGCGGGCGAGGGAGTGTCTCTGCTCATCGCCCATGTCCTCGAAGTGAACCTCGTGCACCTTGGGCAGGATCCAGGTCTCGAAGGGATACCTGGCGGCATAAGGACACAGGGCCAGGAAGGTCTCATTTTCACCTACGACCCTGTCGCCGGCCTCCAACTCTTCTTCCACGATCTCATCGAATATGCAGGAGCCCCCCGTCTCCTCATAGAAGGCCTTCGACGCCCTCAGCTCATCCATGATGCGGCGGGGTATGATGGGGGTAGCGATGAGTTGGCTGTGGGGGTGAAACAGGGAGGCCCCTGCCGCAGGGCCATGGTTCTTGAAGATGAGGATATACTTGAACCTCGCATCTCCGGTGAGGTCCACGTAGCGGTCCCTGTATGCGCATATGACCTCGTAGATCTGTCCCTCGTCGAGGTATGGAAAGCTCCCCCGGTGATCGGGCGTCTCGATGATGACCTCATGGGCCCCGACTCCGCTCACGGAGTGGAGGAGCTGGGTGACTCTTCTCTTCACCTCCCCCTCGATGGTGAGGGCTGGATACCTGTTCGGGACGCAGCGAACCCACCATCCCGGGCCGTTGGCTTCGCCGTTGGACCTGTAGGCCAGGATCTCAGGCGGCGTCATACCCTCGTTGCCGGGACAGAAGGGGCAAGTGGTGGTCTCCGGGGCAGGGGGCGGCGTCTTGGTCTCCATAGGCCTCTGAGACCGCGATGTGGAGAATACAACCCAGGTGTCCGTTACATAATCCTTGCGCAGCTCGGGCATGCTCCAGGGCCTTCCCAGGAATAAGATGTAGATAGGCTGATATATAAATGGTCGTGACCTCATTCTCGCTGTTCGAGACCCGCCCCCCAGGCCTCCCTCGCGCCTCGAATGATAGCCCCCCTCCTTCGCCGGAAGGCGTTCGAATAATCATCACGGAATGCCATGTTGGGGGGAAGGTGTTGAAACCATCGAGCCTCCTCTATCCCTGGGCCCAGCGAAGGTTCCGAGTCCCTCGCCAACGCCTCGAACTGGAAGAAGAACCCCGATATCCCGCGCTCCCCCTTCGTAACAGTCAGTTCATACACACACGTGAGGTCCAGGATTCGGGGCCTTAGCCGAACCTCCTCCCACACTTCTCGAAGAAAGTTGTCCTCTGGCTTCTCCCCCGTCCTGGCGCTCCCACCCGGGGTGACCCATCGGTTTCCCCATTGAGAGGGAGGCTGATGCCTGACGAGAAGCACACGTCCCCTCTCGTTCCAGAGGAGGCCAGCCGCCCCCATGTTTCCTCCTGCCACCTTCTCCATGGTATCCAGGGTCGCCGTCGAGACCTCCAGGGTCCGCTTGACGAGGGGAGCCCCACCGTACCTCCGAATGAGGGCCAGCAGCTCCTGGGGCATCCTCAGGTGCCAGCCCCCGAGGATGACGACTCCAAGAGGGCGGCATAAAGAAGGGGAAGGATGAGACTGGCATCGCCCTCGACCGTCACCCTCCTCGCCTTTTCCCTCACCTTCCCCCAAGAGATGGCCTCCCTTGGCCTGGCCCCGGACAGGCTGCCGTCGTACTCCACTGCAGTGGTGATGTACACCGCGTAGTCCAGCCCTTCTCTGAACTGGTTCCACCAGAGCAAGTGATGCTTCGAGACGCCCCCACCGATGACCAGGGCTCCGGTCTTGGAGGCCGAGAAGACGAGATCCGCCAAGAGGGACTCGTCGGCCAGGATGTCGACAGCGAACTCGCGGTGCTCTTGCCAGAAGCTCCACAGGTGATAACCGAAGGCACCGTCAGTGATCGCCGGAATGACCACCGGAACCCCTCTCTTGGCACACCAGTAGAGGAGGGAGGATTCGTCTCCCAGCCTCTCCCCCACCAAGTGGAGGAGTTCTGTGGCGCTCAATCCCCTGCTGCCCTCGTCCCACAGAGTCTGGAAGAAGGGGCGGAGCTCGTCCTCCAGGCCCTTCCCGTAGCCCTCCGAGGGCACGAGAACGTTGCCGAGTCGGTGCACACCCTCCCTAAGGAGGGTGGCATCATCCATCCGGAAATTTCCGTGATAATAGGGATGATGAACGCGGGCCAGGTCATGATCCACAGTCCCGCAAGTGGTTACTATGGCATCCACCAACCCCCTCTTGACCATGTCCCTGAAGACGCCCCTGCATCCCGTGGCCATCAGGGCTGCTGGGAAGGAGAGGAAGGTAGTGCACTCCTCGGCTCTGACCATATCCTCCAAGATGCTGAGGCCACGGGCGAGCTTTACGGCGGTGAAGCCACCTGCTTTGCCCATCTGGCCCAATAGGTCGCCGCAGCTCACCTTCCCTTCAAGGACGTAGTCCTCCACCTTGTCCTTCAGGCTGACACCCATGGGGCTGGCTAGGAGAATGCGGTAAAAAAGCCTTCCACCCCCCCGACTCCATCAATCAGTCATGGTCGAAGAGATGAATCAGGTTATTTCGCCAGCTTCCTCCTGAAGAAGCTTATGAGCCAGGGTTCCTGCTTCGTCGCCCAAGGGAATCTGCTATGGCACTTGTTGCACTCTGCCCAGCCATCGTCCTGGTATTGAAGGTCTTGCGAATCGCACTGACTGCATTGCCCGCCATGAGGCTCGACAATGCCCCTCGTCTTCCTCTCCGCAGCGATGATGGACTGCATGGATTTCGTGAGTCGCCGCGCCTCCCGCCCCTTCTTCATGGCCTGGAAGTATTCATCCTGTCGGAGGTGGTTTAGGGACTCACTGATGAGGACTTTGGCTCCGTCGATATCGATTCCATAGTTCCTCGCTTCTTGGAGGATGGGCTTCAGGTAGGACAGTAGGTCCCTTACTTCCTGATAGTGCTTCTTCCGTAACCGCATCGCCCTATCCATGTGCATCTTCTGGACCTCAATCACCGACATCTCGCATCTCTGAGTCAGCTCGCCGGCCATCGCCAGGTCGCCGCCGTCCAGGGCTGCCTTCGCCTGGGCCAACAGCTTCCTGCCCTCCTCCACGGGTATGTTGAGGCCTTCTGTCTCCTTGAGCCTGTCCGCGACGGTGTTGAGGTGCTCTCTCATCCTCAGCTCTCTCGCTCGCAGTGCAGCCGCCACTTCCGCCTCGAAGCTGTGGATGAGATCGAGGGCCTTGGCATAATCAGCCTCCCCCGAGGCCTCCTCCGCCTTCGACAGGAGCTCATGTGCCTTTGACAGGTCAATGTCCAAGGCGCTGAGCCCTTCGAGGGTCCTCTCCTTCTCCACCAAGACCTCCTGGACCCTCCCTAGCTCCGCGGTGTACAGGGAAGTCATATCCGGCTCCAACCTCTTCAGGAGGTCGGAGCAACGGTCCAGGTCCCCGCCTTCAAAGGCCTTCCGAGCTTCCTTTACCTTCTTCTTAAGGGTTCTGGCGGGCCCTCTGTCCTCGAAGCGACGCGTGAACAGCTCGGCAGCCTCGAGAGCTCGAGAGCACACGCCCCTCCTATACTCGAGTTCCCAACCGTCCAGCAGCTGGAGGGACTCCTGGGAAAGGGCAATGGCAGACCGGTAGTCCCCCTCAGCCAGCCTATTCTGAGCCCCGACCCATAGAACCTCAAGCTTGTCGAAGGAGAGATCCATGTCGGGACCATCAGGCTCTTCCCCGGCTTGACCGGATCCCGGGCTTGTATCCGTCGCCTCCAAGGCAGAGGCGATGGCGTCAACTACCTCCGCCTTGAGCCTCTTACCGGCCAGGTCCACAGACCATTTCTTGCCCAATTCCCTGAGCTCTTTCACCGTGTGGCCTTCGAGTTCGGATCTCAGGTTCGGCGCCTCCAAAAGCTCCAAGGCCAATGGGTCACCCTCGAGTCTGACTTCGTCTTCTGAGAGGACCTGAGCTTCGGACCCGAAGTCAGTAGACTTCAATTTCTGGGTAGGGCGCCTCTTCGCCATCGTCTGTTTGTGCGGGTGCCCCAGAGGACGCTTAAAAGTTTCGAGATGAGTGCCGCCCTATGCAATTGAGGGGACCCTCTTCCACCCGCCGCGCCCTGATCAATCAAGTGGATGCCGAGGAATCCGACGCCCGTCAGGCCCCTTCCAGGATGGTCGTAATCTCCCTTTCTAACGCGCCTACGAGCTCCTTCGCAACCTTCTCCCTCAAGTGCGGGGGAACGAGCTCGACACCCAGCTTGGCAGCGCTCTTCGCTATTAGGACCAGGGCGGAGGCCTCCCTCACCTTGGCCTCGACCAGCGCTGTGACCCCGTTCTTCAACTCCTCCTTGATGGCGGGCCTGTCCTCCAGCCTCTGCCGGACGTAGCGCTTCACCTCCTCCTTCACCAGGTCCCTGACGGCCTCGAGCAGAAGGTCCTCCGTATGGACGATGCCCAAGGTACCCTTCAGCAGGGACTCGATGGCCTCCTCCTCGCTCATATCCCCGCTATCCGAGGCCTCCTTAAAAGGGTTCCTGAGAGCTTTGACCGTCGAGCATCGACCGTGCAGGGCAATTCTTTTATCGAAGCCAGCGGCTACTCACTCGGAATGCCCAGGCCTGGAGGACCACCCATCTTCAAGGACGTAAGCAAGCTTTCCTTCGACTATATCCCTGAGAGGATGCCCCACAGGGAGAAGCAGCTCAGGGCCCTCGAGAACCTCTTTCACCCCCTGGTGGAGTCCAACTTATCCGCCAACGCCCTCCTGGTGGGCAACGTAGGGACGGGGAAGACCCACGTCTCGAAGAGGTTCTGCAGGGACTTCAGGGAGTTCGCCCGCAGGAAGGGGAAGAACGTCAGAACGGTCCTCGTCAACTGTCGTCAGAAGACGACGGAGGACTCCATCCTCCTGGCGATTCTGAAGGACTTCGACGAGAGGTTTCCCGATCGAGGATTCTCCATCCCCGAGAAGCTCAACGTGCTGCGAAAGAGCCTGGAGCGGGAGAAGGCGCACCTCGTAGCGTTTCTCGACGAGGCCGATGTCCTGGTCAAGAAGAGTTCCGACCTTATCTACAACTTCATCCGGTTCGACGAGGAGTACCAGGCACCTCGAGGGAGCGTCAGCGTGATCCTGATCTCCCAGAAGCACATCCTCAGCTACTTGGACAAGGCCACCCTGAGCACCTTCAGGAGGAGCAACGTGGTGGAGTTCGGCAAGTACGACCAGGCCGAGTTAAGGGACATCCTGATGGACAGGGTGGATCTGGCCTTCTTCCCGGACGTGGTTCAGGAGGAGTGCGTGGAGCTGATAGCGGACATCGCCTCCGAGTACGGCGATGCCAGGTATGCCATAGAGATCCTCTTGAAGGCAGGAGAGCTGGCCCTGGACGAGGATATGAGGGAGATCCTGCCAGAGCAGGTGAGGGAGGCGAGGGCGACGACTCACGCCCTGCTGAGCGAGGAGGCCCTACAGGGCCTGGACAGACCCAAGATGGTGACCCTCTTGGCCCTCGCCAGGAAGCTGGAGAAGAAGGCCTACGTCACCACGGGGGAGGCGGAGAAGGCTTACGCCCTGGTGTGTGAGGAGGTCGGCGAGAGGAAGCGAGGCCACACCCAGTTCTGGAAGTACCTCCAGGACCTCGATGCCCTCGGCTTCATAGAAGCGAAGCCCTCGGGTGAGGGGGTGACGGGAAAGACCACTATCATTTCCATGCAGGAGGTGCCAGCAAGGGCCCTCATCGAGAGCCTGGAATCGGTCCTCCTGAAGTGAGCGGGGCGCGTCACAAGTTTGATATCTGCGGAGCCTGATATTTCGGGTGGAGGAGAGATGGAAGAGGAGCGGGCTACCTCAGCCGAGGCGCCCCACGTCAAACTCACCGATGACTCTTACCTGGTGAAGGAGAGGAAGCCGTATCTCGCCCTCCGCCTCCTCGAGCAGCTGGTGGAGGATGGAAGGAAGGGCCTCATCGTCAGCAGACGACATCCCTCCAAGCTCAAGGAGCGAGAAACCCTCAAGGACGTCCGGATGATCTGGCTCAGCCACACCCCAGGGGAGGACTTCCACAATCCCAGATCCCTGGGAAGCTTGAACAGGCTCATATGCAACTTCATCAAGGACAACGATCCTGCGGTGGTGCTCGTAGACGGGCTGGAGTACCTCATTCTAAACAACGATTTCGTCCAGACCCTCCTCTTCGTGGAGCACCTGAATGAGTTCGCGATGCAGACGCCCGCCGTGGTCCTGTTCCCCGTTGACCAGGATGCCCTGGAGGCGAAGGAGCTTGCGCTGCTGGAGAGGAACTTGGAGGTGCTGGAGGGGGAGGAGTTTAGGAGGGAGATGGAAAGGCGGAAGGTCGTGAACCTCATCGACGCATACTAGGGGGAGTAGGCTGGAGGTCCTGCAGAGGAGGGGAGTGGTTGTCCTGGTGGCCGCTGCCGCCATCATCTCCTTGGGAGCCCTATATCTCTACAGCCTGTCCATAGGGCCCACCGCCCTCCCCATCGGAGACCTCAGAGACGAGCTAGTGGGCCGATTGGTCGAGACCGTGGGTGTCGTGGATGAGGTGCACCTATCCTCTTCCGGAATCCGATTGCTCCTTATGGACCCCCTCGACTACGCTGAGATTGTGGCCTTCGCCCGCCGTGATGTATACGAGGCTTTCCAGGAGAGAGAGGCCCTTGTTCCCGGCGCGGAGGTGTGGGTCAGGGGCGAGCTGCAGCTGTATCGGGGTGAGCTGGAGATTCTCATCTCCTCAGCGGCGGATATCACGATTACGAGAGAAGCGTGAGGCTACTCCTCAGGAGCGTCCTCTTTCAACTGCTTCCCGATGACGGAGTCCACTACCTCCAGAAACCTCTCCTCCCTCCCCTTGGGGATGGAGGCGCCAGAGGCGATGTTGTGGCCCCCGCCGGATCCCTCTACGGCTTCGGCTCCAAGCTTCATAGCCTCCGCCAGGTTCAGACCCTTACCGATGAGATAATCGGTCCCGCGGGCGGAGACCTTAGTCGTGCCATCCACGACCGCCAGGGCCAGGGCCGGCATCTCCTGGTCCAGTAGGTACCTCATGCTAACTCCCGCTATGGACCCCGCCAAGGTCGGGCCGTCGGCGTAGAAGAACTGCACGTGTTTCTTGGAGAAGACACCATCGGTCTCCACCTTCATCAGGCCCTTCAGGATGTCCCTCCAGTGCTTCGTTCGAATCTCCTCGGCTCTATCCCTTCCGGTGAAATCGCCCATGCTCAGGGACAGGCCCAGAGACTCCTCCCGTTGTCGAGAGCATGCGTTGACGTACGACTCCAGGTCATCGGCGTACATCTCATAGCTGGGATACCAATACCTCTCCCCCACCAGCTGCTCGACGGTCTCGGGACGGACCCCCTGCTTGAGAAGCCAGAGGCTCAGGGTCGAAACCAGGTTCTCTCTCTCCGTCTCATCCTGCTCCCTGAATCTATCTCCCCCGTCCAGGTCGAGATCGGCCAGGAACTTCCTCACCTTGTCCCTCCTGCCAGAAAGGCCCGTGAAGTAGGGTCCGACGGAGTACAGCAGGGCATCCTCCAGGGCCAGATCTGCGAGGGCCAGACTCCTCTCGCCCTCGAGGACCCCTTTCTCAACGGCTTCGCCGAAGAGGACCTCGTTGATGCCCTTGAAGCCTCCTATGTGTTGGCGGTCGGCGATGCAGCCGACGAGGGCGATGCCAGCCAGGTCCATGTTGGACTCCGCTAAGGTCAGGGTGAACAGGAAGGAGGCGGTGGCACCGCACAGGTCCCTGGTCCCGCTCATGCCGAAGAGGTGAGGGTTTACCTGGATGACGCTCTTCGAGTCTCGCAGGGGCTGGTGGTGGTCCAGGACGACCACGGGCGTCCTGAGCTTCTCCAGGAAGTCTATCTGCGCACTCCCCATGTCGCTGACTAGGAGGACGTCGGCGTCGTTCAAGGCCAGGGCCTTCAGCTTGTCGGGCTCCAAGTAGTGGGACAGTGTGATGTGGACCTCCACACCTCTCCTCAGAAGGGCGAGAGTCAGGAGCGCGGCCGCTGCGGTCCCATCGCCGTCGTAGTGAGAGAGGATGCGGGCCCGCCCGGCGGCTTCAACGACCCCAACCGCTTCTTCCAATCTCCCCGTAAGCGGCTTCGGAAGACTCTTCAAAAGATCCATTATGACAGCGCCTACCTCACTTGGATCTCCGCCGTCCTTCTGGAGTACTCCCACTCTCCCGGTAGCACTCCCTCCCTCTTGTAGTAGCGAACTAAGCGACGAATCTTGGCTTCGATAAGCTCGAGGTTCCTCCTGTTGTGGAGGTCCTTCCGATGCTCCCGCAAATGCCCCGCCAGGCCCACGGCCTTCCTCATGAGGTTGCGCAGGTCCTCAGGCATATCCATCTCGACGCCGTGATCCCGCAGGATATGGGTGATGGACTTCCCCGTCAGCAGTCTGACGCTTGGGATACCGTACTGGTCTCGCAGGTGGATGCCTATGTGGGCGGTCTGGAGGCCGTCCTCGTGCAGCTTCACGACCAGTTTCTCCACTTCTTCGGGCTTCAGGGATACCCAATCCGGAGGCTTCTCTAAGGAGGGCCGCTTCGAGGAGGACTTTCCCTTTCTCCGCCTGTGCATCCTGGCCATCTGAGTGAACCTCGGAGTCAACTTCTACGTGCTTCGAATATTTAACTCTTGAACTCCCGGTCTGGTTTATTGGAACGACGGGACAGCGCACCTCTGCGGCGAAGGATGAAGGCCGCATGGTCTCCCTGGTAGGGGTCAAGAGGCACCACGGACAGCACCCTCATCCCAGCTTCCCTCAGGACCGCAAGCTCCCGCCTGAAAACCTCGTCAGGAGGAGCTGCCACATCGACGCTCCTGGACTTCACCATGAGGATGCCGATGGCCCCGGGACTAGTGAGGGCAACGTTCTTCATGAAGATCCTCGCCTGATCCCTCTGAGCCACGTCTTGGTACAGCACATCTACCTCTCCCACCAATGGCCTGTAGCTGTCGGGGTCCCTAGCATCCGCCAGGATGGGGACGAGGTTCCTCCTCGTTTCAGAGAGAAGGAGGAGCTTCTGGAAGGCCTTCGGGGCATTCTCCACACAGTACACCGCACCTCGGGGAACGATGTCAGATACATGGCTGGCGGTGGTCCCTGTGGCCGCCCCCAAGTACAACACTCTGGAATCCTGCGTGAAGGGAAAATGCTCAAATCCTTTCAAGAGGAGGGCCGCCAGCTTGCTTCGGCGAGGATTCCACGCCCTGAACTCTCTCGAGCCCTTAGTGACCAGTCTCTCTCCGTAGACGGAGACGCCTGACACTAGGTTCTCCGTGTACAGGGTCTTCTCGTGCGCAAACACCCCTGGATAGTCTGACGCCCTCATCCTATGATGGACATTCACATCGGCGGGCAAAAGGCTGCCGGGCCTGAGGGCAACAGACTTAGCCTATAGAAGCCGTGGTCTCCGCGTGGGCTTCGCAGTTGCCTCCATTACGCTCTTCCTGCCCGGACGTCACAGGAGATCCCAGGTGGATATCAGCAGGGACGGTATTCGAGTGGCTGCCAGGGGCCGCGAGGATCAGCTGATCCCGCTGAAAGATATCACCCTGGTCTACACAAGCCTAATGCCTAAACGAGGAGACTTCCAGGAGGTTCTAGCCATCGAGTTCTCCGCTCCAGGGGGAGAGGGAGTCGTAGTTATGGATCCCGCAGACGGCTTCGACACATCGCAGGCCGTCCAGCGGCTTAGGGAGGCCCTGGGAGAGCGCTGGGACGACATCTACGTGGGCCATAAGCACTTGTCGAAGGTTCGAGTATCTCCCTAGGGAGCAAGTTCACTTTCATCCACCCCTCCCCCTCACTCATTTAAGTCGACGTCCCCTTACAGGGCGCGATGGGCGGCCTCTTAGTGGTTTGTGACGTACACGAAGGGATCAACTTCGGCTTCAAGGTCAACCCCGAGACGGGGATCTCGGAGAGGTCCTTGGACCTTCATAGGAACTTCGCCAGGGCGGCGGAGTACGCCATCGAGAATCGACTCGAGCTTTTCGTGGTGGGAGGCGACCTCTTTGATCGGACTCACGTGAGCCCCACTTTCCGGGAGATGGTCCGCAGGGACATCATCGAGCCCCTGGGTAAGGCCGGCATCACGACCTGGGTCGTGGCTGGGAACCACGATCAGCCCAGGCAGTGGAGTCGAGGGACCTCCCTGGATGATTTCAGGGGGTATCCCCACGTGGAGGTCTTCCGGGAGCCCTCCGTGAGGGCAGCCGTCCTGGACGGGGAGACCGTGACCTTTCTCATCCTGCCCTACCTCCATCCAGAGCATATCGCCGATCGAGTTCGGGAGAAGCTCGGCGAGGAGGTCCCCCAGGAGCAGACTTTCGAGTTGGGTCGTAGGATGCTCAAGGAGTGGATCAGGAAGAGGGCGGACGAGGCCGAGGGCGGCCGCGTGTTGATGTTAGGACACTACTACGTGGAGGGAGCCAAGGTGAGGTCCACAGCCTATCCGGAAGTCCTCCCCGGGGAGTTCTCCTTCACCGTGGACATGATACCCCGCTCCGTGGAGCTGGCCATCTTCGGCCATGTTCACCTTCACCAGGCCCTCGGAGATCGCTTGGTCTACGCTGGGACGCCGGAGCGGGTGGACTGGGGCGAACGGGAGGACGACAAGGGCTTCGTCACCTACCGACCCGAACGGGGATGGGCCTTCCATCCCTTGCCAACCCGGCCAATGATCAAGCTGGAGGTCGACGTCACCGGGGGAAGTCCCACGGCGGAAGTCCTTCAGGCGTTGGAGGGGGACCTCAAGGACGCGATGGTGCGATTGGAAATCACCCTGTCGGAGGGCCAACGGGAGCTGTTGGAAGAGGCCGCCATATCTCAACGGCTCTCGGAGGCCTTCCATTATGAGATCTCCTTGGCGGCCAGGGAGCGGGAGAAGATTCCCGTGGAGGAGTTCACCCTGGACCCGCTGCTTCTCTTCAAGGACTACGTCAAACTCAACTACGGCGATCACTCCCGGGTGGAGGCCATTCTGAAGGAGGGGGAGGCCATCCTGCGTGAGGTGCTGCGGTGAAGACCCTGGAGTCCTACCTACGGGAGGCGGCCGAGGAGGAGGTCTCACCCGGCAAGATGGCCCCCAGCCCTCACGAGGGATTCGTCATCCAGGAGCTAGAGATGAAGGGCTTCATGCGGTACCTGGATAGGACGAGCCCGCCGATAACCTTCCCGCAGAAGTTCACCGCTATCACGGGCCCCACCGGAGCGGGTAAGACCACCATCCTGGATGCCATCACGTTCGCCCTCTACAAGCGTTCCACTCGGACCGACATTCAGGGGATCAAGATCTCCGAGATATGCCGGAACGGCGGGTACGTCCGCCTAGCCTTCCACCAGGGAGGGCTCACCCACGTGGTGAAGAGGGGCTTCACGACCGCAGGCTCCCCCTACCTAGAGGTGACGAGAGACAGCAAGCCCCTGCGGGGGACCATTCCCGAGCTGGAGTCCACCACCCAGGACATTATCGGCCTTGATTACGAGGGCTTCCGAAACTCTACCTTCGTTCGCCAGGAGGAGATGAAGCAGCTGGGAGCCGATCGCCCCTCGGAGCGATTGGAGGTCTTCCAGAAGCTGTTTCGCCTCGAGACCTTCGAGAAGGCCGCTGACATCGCCAAGGAGCGGTTGGACCTCCTCCGCGGTGAGATTCAGGAGGCGGAGGGGGAACTCCATGTCCTCGTTGAGCAGCTTGCCCAGCTGACCGGGCTGGAGGAAGAGGTGGAAGCCGGGAAGGACCGGGTGAAGGGGGCCAAGATGTCATTGGACCAGACGGAGGAACTGCTTGTCGAGCGGCAGGAGGCCCTGGCCGCTCTGGAGAAGGACCACGAAGCCTACCTCCGTAGACAGGCCAGCCTGGAGGCCCTCAATAGGGGAGTCGAGGAGCTGGATCGGCGGCTTCGAGAGAAGCGCGAAATCCTTCGTCGACTTCCGGACCTCAAGGAGAAGTCGGAGCGACTCTCTGAGGAAGTGAAGGAACTCAGCCGTCTCCAGGAAGAGGCCCAGGAGTTGATGGACCGGCAGCAGCGGGCTACCCTACTCCAGAAGGAGTTCGCGTCCGTGGAGGACAGGCTGAAGGACGCGGAGACCAGCCTCCAATCCCTCGTCACTGACCTTGAGAAGAAGGTCCGCGAAGAGGAGGAGCGGCTTGATGACCTTTCGACGGATATCGGCGTGGAGGAGGCCTTCGAGCTGCTCCGGCGGGACGGGACGCTAGAGGAGCGGGTCGCCCGCATCGACAAGGAGCTCGAGTGGCTATCCCAGCAGGCCGACCTGGTGGACCGCCTCCGAAGGGAGCAGGAGGAGAGCCTCGAGGAGCTGGCCCGCACGCGCGACAGGGTCCAGGGCATCAATCGAGACACCTTCCTGTACAGCGAGATTAAGGATCGCCTCGAGGAGCTGAAAGAGGCTCTGGAACGGCGTCGAAGGGAATGGCAAGCGAAGGAGAAGGCCCTGCAGCAGAAGCGTCAGGAACTGAAGGAGAAGCTGGATGAGGTCCACTACGGGCCGGACGAGAGGAAGCGCCTGATGGCCCTACGGGAGACCCTGGGCACCCTTGGTGAGAAGGAGGAGCTTCTGCAGCAGGCCAGGGAGGAGCTGCAACGACTCGAAGACTTGGAGGAGCTCATTCAGGAGATGGAAGAGGAGAACGAGGAGAAGCGTGCGCGTAGGGACGAGGTAGCTCGGTCCCTCGCCGAGGCCGAGGAACAGGAGACGACCTACCTGGAGGCTCGCAAGGAGGTAGAGGCTCTCCGGGAACAGAGGGACGAGGCCGCCAAGGCCCTCTACCAGGTAGAGGCGGACTTGAAGACAGCCGTAGAACGGCTGGAGGACCTCCGGCAGATGAAGAAGAAGCAGGCGACTGTCGAGGAGCGCCTCGAAGGGCTCCGATCTCGCGCCGAGGTACACACGATCCTGCGGGAAGGGGTCTTCCACAAGAGGGGCGTGGTGATGTACGCCGTCAACCGCCTCCTGCCTGAGTTGGAGATCGAGACCTCCAAGAACCTGAACGAACTGACAAACGGCCGACTGCAGCGGGTTAGGCTGGAGACCAGTGAGGAGGCCCGGGGCTATGGCATTCGTATTCTCGTGGAGGGTGTGGACGGGGAGTGGCATGATGTGGGCATATTTAGCGGAGGCGAGCGGACCCAGATCAACGCCGCCCTACGGTTCGCCATCGCCAAGGAACTCGCCAGCATGCCACAGGTGGGCCGCACCTACGGCCGGATGAAGACCCTCTTCATTGACGAGGGGGACCTGGGGTCCCTGGATACCGAGGGCTCCCGGGAACTCTTCGTGGCGAAGCTCTTCAGGATGGGGGACGCCTTCGAGAAGGTCATCCTCATCACCCACCTGGCCGAAGTGGCCGAGAAGTTCCCTGGGCGGATCCGGGTCACCATGACTCCTCAGGGACAGTCTAGGACCGCGGTGATGGCCTGAGCGTCTTGGGGCAGCTCCGTCAGGAGCTCCGGAAGGTCCTGGAGTACCACGACGGCGAGGATACGGAGCCCACCCTCGAGTCGACGGAGTTCGAGCCTGCTGAGGAGCCCAGGGAGATGGTGGCCGTCGACGGCTCCTACAGTTTCTTATGGAATGCATCCTCCACCTGGTTGGCAACCATCAAGGTGGGCGCTCTCTACTTTCGACCAACGCCCAAGGGTTATCATATCGAGTCGCTGGACAAGTTCGAGAAGGCGGTCCTCGTCTCCACCTCCGAGGATTTCCCCCAGGATGATGAGCTGTACGCCTCTATCTTCCGTCTCACGCGCGGGTCCAAGGAGCAACACAGGGAGATGGTCAACGAATACCGGAAGTTCTACGAAAGTCAGTTGGCCCTCCGGGCCGCGCAGTCGAGGGAGGGGTTGGTCGTGGCTCTCGATGGCACCCTGGCCTCCTTCCCCAAGGAGACGGACCGCCTGGGGGAGGTAGTGGAGGCCTGCGACGAGCGGGACCACGTGCTGGTTGGGGTGTCCAAGGACTCCACCACTCACGCCTTCGGTCACAGGCGCACTGATGAGGAGTTTCTGCGGGGCCGCAAGGGGATGTCCTTCGTGCCGGTCCCCGAATCCTTTTCCCAGAAGCAGCGAGGCCTCCTCCACGGGGACGTTTACTTTGCCCGGCTGCATCCCGAGGCGCCTAAGTGGTTTCGCGTAGATACCGGAACGTACAGAGACGATCCCGCCTTCGCGTTCTCCCAGATCGCGCCCTACTGCTCCTCTCCCCTCTGCGTCGGCTACCCCTACCCTCTGTTCGAGGCCCACCGCTTTGCCGTCACTGTCCGGCAGATGCGGGAGATGTACGAGGACGCCATCCTGCAAGAGGGACTCAAGCTAGGCCTACCGCTGAACCTCCTGGTGACGGGC
>JABAOH010007158.1_pt1 | contig 26625 bp, 14 predicted proteins | sample 7062181 | NCBI WGS metagenome assembly JABAOH01 (sample SAMN14538630, study PRJNA623070) | marine sediment metagenome | biome: marine biome [ENVO:00000428]; feature: marine pelagic biome [ENVO:01000023]; material: deep marine sediment [ENVO:00002113]; isolation source: pool of 5 deep marine... | reverse complement strand
CGTCTCTTCAAGGATTACCTCATCCATGCGGTGGATTTTTGTATCCGAGAAAAGCTCGGACTTTTCCAGATAGAAACAATAGGTGCAGGCCATGTTGCAGTCCGGCCCGGCCGGCTTGACCAACACAGATGACAGCTTTTTTCGGCCCGCCCGCTTCTTCATCTTCTCCTTCTAATTCTGGGGAGTTTGGCGTGGGTGGTTTCGAGCCACGCGTCCAGCATGATGTTAAGTTCCTTGACCTTTTCAGGCATCCGCTCCGAGAGGTCGTTTTTCTCTCCGATATCCTCTTCCAGATTGAACAGCTCGAAGGTTTTTCCCTCGTATCTCTTGATCAGCTTCCAGCTTCCTTTACGGATGATGCTGTACGGGACCACCTCCCCCCGATAATGGGGAAAATGCCAGTAAATCGCTTCCCGGCTCGAAGATCCTTTTCCAGAAAAAATCGGCACCAGGCTTTTTCCATCTATCTCCCGGTCCCTGGGAGGATCCACACCCGCCGCTTCACAGATGGTCGGGAAAAAATCCACGCTGATCACCGGAACCTCACAGCGGCTGCCCGGGCGGATCATTTTGGGCCAGCGGACGATCAGCGGAACGCGGATGCCTCCCTCATAGGGATAGCCCTTTCCTGAACGCAGCGGAGCATTGTCTGTAGAATGTCCCAGCAGTCCGCCGTTATCTGAGGTAAAGATGACCAATGTTCTTTCGGCCAAATCCCCCTTGTCCAGAGCATCCATGATGGCTCCCACCAACCGGTCGACGCTTTCGATCATGGCTGCATACACAGGATTGTCGTGAACGGTGGGCTTCTTTTTCGCGTATTTGGCGGCCAGCTCCTCTTTCGCTTCCAGCGGTGTGTGCACAGCGTAAGGGCACATATGGAGGAAAAAGGGCCTCTCTTTGTTTTCCTCGATAAACCGGACCGCCTCGTCCGCCTCCCTGTCTGTCAGGTATTCGCCTTGTTTCCGGGGCTTCAGCGTTGGGATGCTGCTGCGCCGAGGATGCTGGTAATAGGGATCGAAATAGGTGGGGGGCTGGCCGATTTCGCACCCTCCGATGTTGACATCGAATCCCTGTTTGTCCGGGTACCACCAGTAATGACCCAGATGCCATTTTCCGATATGGCAGGTGAGGTACCCGGAAGGCTTGAGCGTCTCGGCGATAGTGACTTCATCCAGCTCCATCCAGTAAGGATTGGGTGGACAGAGAAGGGGGCGGTCCTCCACAGCCACGTATTCTGTCGGATTCACTCCCTTTCCTATGGCCGTGTGGGCTTCCCGGTCCAGATGATGGATCCAGTCTGTAAGGCCGATCCTGGCCGGATAGCGGCCGGTCATTATGGATGCCCGTGTCGGGGAGCACACCGCACAGGATGCATATCCATCGGTGAACCTCATCCCCTGGGCAGCCAGCCGGTCGGTATTCGGTGTCTCATAGTATCGGCTTCCGTAACAGGAAAGGTCGGTCCAGCCCAGATCGTCGACATTGATCAGGACGATGTTCGGTTTTTGCGGACCTGGAACGCCTTCCTGCCCCAACCCAAAGGGCAGAAAACGTGCAGATTTCATCCCGGATCCGGCCATATTCACAAAGCCTGCGCCTAGGCCCATGCCAAGCCCTTTCAGAAAATCACGGCGCCCGATCTTTTTTCTCATGTTTCCACCTTTTCCCAGTGTGGATGATGTAATTGTAAAAAGGAATTCGGTCCGGGTCAAACGAATTCCATCCTGACTCGACGACAGACTGCCTCCCGCCCAATCCTCCGAATCCGATTGATATTTTGCATCGTTTCATATAATTTATGTCTATTATATATCCGTTTTTTTCAGGATAACTCTCAAAATGGGAAAGATATCGAGGAGAGATTTTTTTAAAGGGACATCTGCTCTGCTGGCGGCAGCTGCAGCACATTCTTCGAAAATCTTTTCCTCTCCCCAGCTACAAAAAAAGACAAAGCTGCGCGATCTGGCCGACAGCGTGGAATTTCCCTTGGGCTACGACACGGAGGTTTTCGGAGCGTCGGAAAGGATCTTTTTCGAGAAACACAGCAGCGCCTTCCTGAATCTCTTCGTGAAACCTGGAAAAGCCCTGGACATCCGCGTGTTCGTTTCGGATAGACCATCAGATCTACACACAAAAATTCCTCTTCATCTGACAGGAGTTAAAAACAGCCTTGACCTATATCTGGGAGATGTTCTGTCTCCCAGGTTGTATTATAAAGTGGAATACAAGGACGAAAAAAACTGGAAATCCCTGCCTTCCCGCTCCTTGAGAACTCCGAACATCGACCTCGAAAAGGGAGACAAACTCAAGGTCATACTCAAAGGCGATGACCATGTGTATGCAGACCTCGCCCACGAACCCGAAGATGAAGACTGGCGCAGGGATGTCTTGCGGGGAGACTACATCGGCAGAATGCTGCGGGAGATCGCACTCGATACCGACTATGTGCCTGAATTCGGAACCCAAAAGGTGGTGTATGGTTTTACGCTGGCCCACACGTTGAAATACATTCTCGACTCCGGGGCAGATCTCGTCATCGACCTGGGCGATACCGTCGGGACAGACTCCTACCGGATTTGGGGAGGCGAGGGGCAGTGGCCAGAGCTTCAGCCCAAAGAAAGCCTCGCCGCCCAGTCCAGGATCCTGTGGGAGAGAAAACGGCGCACCCTATCTTTCCTTACACCAGAGATTCCCTTCTACCAGACTCTAGGAAACCATGACGGCGAGGTCAACTGGTATACAAAGGATCAGCCGTTCACCCAACCCTATTCCAGAGCCCACAGGAAGAGGATGCTGCGTCTGCCAGAGCCACTGCGGCTTTTCGAGAACCTCCGAACGGCCTCCTATGACAATCCTGACTGGTTTTTCCATAACCAGGATCAAAATTATTATCCTTTATTCTGGGGAAACGGGGATATCCGTTTTTTCGTCCTGGACGTGAATTCCTATCTGGAGAAAAAGCCCAAAGAAATTTATGATTGGACACTCGGAGACGAACAGAAAGAATTGATCAGGGACATGCTTTTCGACGGGTACGGGGCAGCCTGGAAATTCATCTGCTTCCATAACACTCTCGGAGGATATCCATTGGGTTCTGGGACACACCCCGGAGCATACGGAAGAGGCCCCTTGTTCACCAGGGAAGATTACGAAAAGATCAATACTGTCGACCCGAGCCTGGATATCGATCCTGACCGCATCCAGCAGGTGTGGCTGACCGAGACGGCCCAAGATGCCGATGTCAGAGGATTTTTTTACGGTCACGATCATGTGTTTTTCGAAAAGCCCCTCGGCCAGACAGCCCTGGGCAATGACCTGATCGGGGCTTGTGTTGGAGCAACCATATATTCTGGCGGTCTGTTTTATGAGAAGATCTGGAGCAATCCCTACTGGATGGAATTTTACGGGCCGTGGTATCAGGATCCTCTCCCTTTTCTCACACCGCCCGGGATAACAGAATTAGAGATCGACAAGGATGGAGCGACCGTCAGGTATGTCTGCACTGCCCCGCCTGAGTGCATGCATCCCAACATGCCTCCGGGAACCAAACCGGGCGACATCTTGAGAGAATACAGGATCGAGCGATGAGAGGAGTCCGTACTCTCACAGCCAATCTTCTGGTCCTTCTTCTTTTTACCATCCTCTCGATAGCCATGCTCTGGCCGCTGCCCAAACATATGTCCGACACTCTTATTTCAGAGGTCGATCCTTTGCTGAACACCTGGATTTTCGCCTGGGATATTCACCAGCTGTTCACAGATCCCTTCCATCTGTTCGATGCCAACATCTTTTTTCCTCTGGAAAACACCCTGGCCTTCTCGGAACACATGATTGTCCTCAGCCTGATCGCCATGCCGGTGGTTCTGGTTTCCGGGAATCCCATTCTGGGCTACAATTTTGTCCAACTCCTGTCTTTCATATTGTGTGGTTTTGCCGCTTACCTTCTGGTCTTTCACCTGACCAGGAACAAGACAGCTGCCTTTTTCGCCGGCTTCATTTTTGCCTTTCATCCCTTTCGTTTCAGACAGATCGGGCACATCCAAAATATCTCCGTATTCTGGACCCCCCTGTGCCTGCTCCACCTGCACAAATTTCTCAAGAGGCCGGTTTGGAAGTATGCCTTGTTGTTTGCTCTCTTTTTTGTCTTTCAGGCACTCTCTTGCGGATACATGGGTGTGTTCCTCTCCCTTCTGGTGGGTGCGGCTGTGCTGTATTATCTTCTGTTCACTCCAAAAAAAGAGATCCTTCCTGTCCTGAAAAAGTTCGTCATGGTCTCTCTCCTTGCAGCCTTGGTCATTGCACCCTTTTTGTATCCCTACCTTCAGGTCGAGAAAGAACATGAATTTAAACGGACCGTAGAAAACAACATCCGCATATCGGCGAACATCATGAGCTATGCCACGCTCTCCCGTTTGAAACAGGATATCCCTTATTATCCCATCTCCCAAAAAGTCAGGTATACCCTGCACCGGGAAAGAGAGGAGATCCTCAGACCCCTCGGGAAAGGCCTCTTCCCAGGAGTCATAACCCTCATTCTTGTCGTGTTCGCCTTCGCTCTTCCCTTTTCACACGGGAAAAGAGCCCCCGATCTGAGATTCCGACGAGAACACATTATCTATCGAACGGCGAGAAAAGTCTGCCTGATCGCGATTCTTGTTTGTACGATCCTTGCCTTTTTCATCGTCGTTTATCGCGTAAAAGGGATCTCTCTGCTGGGGATCGATTTTCGTTCGGTCCAACTGACTCTGCCCGTTTATCTCATCCTGCTCTTTTTCCTCATATGGCTGGTTTTGAGCCGCTTTTCGGTCGGCGGTTTCGAAGACGGGAAGAAACGATTCCTGATCCATAGAAATTTTTATCTTTCCATCGCTGTGTTCAGTTTTTTTCTCTCCTTCGGACCGAAGATCTATTACCTGTATTATGATTTGGGTGAGGGACCCTATATGTTTCTGTTTGAACATGTTGTGTTTTTCAAGGGCATCCGGGCTCCGGAAAGATTCGGAATCCTTCTCATGCTTGGCCTGAGCGTTCTCGCCGGATTCGGGATGTTCAGATTGATGAAACTCCTGAAGAAAAGGGCACAAACAGTTTTCGGTTTGATCGTCTCAGGATTGCTGGTCTATGAGTTTATCTGCGTACCCCTGCCGTTCTTCCAGATCCCTCGAGAGCCAGATGCTGTTTATAAATGGCTTGCCTCTGACAGAGAGCAGTATGGGATACTGGAATATCCGCTGGAAACACTCCAGCAGGATAAATACTACATGTATTGGTCCACCTTTCACTGGAAAAAATTGGCCAACGGATCTTCTGGATTCAATCCCGAACGCACCGGCCGGCTGCGAAGGCTGGCTCATGAGAAAAAAACCTTTCCCAACCCGGAATTCATCCATTATCTCAAAACTCTTGTGCCGGTGAAATATCTCATTTTGCATCTGGGTGAGACAGAGTCAGGGGAAAAGGAAGCCATTCTCGCCACCGCATCCCAATTCTCGGAGGATTTGCGATTGGTCAAGGTTTTCGATAACAGCGATTTTGTTTTCGAGGTCATCTATTGAGCCGTAAACACTCCTGGCTCTGCGACACCATAAATACTATTGACTCTGCCCGAGCGGAGCGGTTATATTAAACCTGGATAATACAAAATGCCTTTTCTCATGCTGCAGCAAAAAGATTTCGAGGTCAAAAGTTTCGAGATCTCCAAGCTCCAAACAAAAATCGGAAGAAAGCCCACCAACGACGTGGCTCTTTCCGATCCGTTCGTGTCCCGTGACCATGCGGAGATCCTGGCTCTCGAGGATGGCGGCTACGAGATCAGGGACCTGGGCGGCGAGAATCCCGTCAAAGTCAACGGAAAGATTATCTCCCAGCACCGGCTGAGAGATGGAGACAAGATCGCTCTCGGGCAGTCCCTTCTGGTGTTCAAAACTGAAGCTGCCTGTTCTCCCGGCACAGTGGAATTTCTCAAGGCAGAAGAGATGTCCCAGAAGGCCGTAGAGGTCGCCTCTCTCGACGCCAAAAAGACCGTGCCTTTTTCCTTAGATGAATGGGAAAAAAAGGACCTCTCTCTGCTGCAGAGGGATCATCAAAGACTGATGCTGCTGTATGATTTCGGGAAGGCGGTCAATTCTTACCTGGAAGACCAGGACCGGATCCTGGATGAGATCATGAACACCGCTTTGAAGACTCTGGCTGCAGAAAGGGGCTTTATTGCGCTGGTCGATGAGGGCTCGGGAGAGCTGAGCTGTGAATTGGTGCGGGGAGAGACGGCCGATCAGGTGCCGGATAAACTGGAAGTGAGCCGCACGATTGTCCATAAGGTGCTGAACGAGGGAGTGTCCATTCTGACCGTGAATGCCCAGGACGACGCCAAATTCGATAAGGCGAAAAGCATCAGAGAATACAACATCCGGTCAGCGATTTGCGCTCCCCTTATGTTTCAAGAAAAGGTTCTAGGAGTGATCTATCTGGATAACCGGGCCAGAGCCGGAAGTTTCAGCCAGGATGATCAGATGTTCCTGATAGCCCTGTGCCATCAGGCTGGAATCGCTTTGGGGAATGCGCGGCTTCACAGACGTGTCGTCCAGGAAAATGCATGGCTGGAGAATTCGCTCAAGCCCAAATTCGAGATCCTGGGAGACTCGGAAAAGATGAAGAAGGTGTTCGAGACGATCAAGAAAGTCGCCCCTTCCAACATCACGGTTTTGATCTACGGAGAGACCGGAACTGGCAAAGAACTGGTGGCCAAGGCTATCCACGCGCTTTCTCCGCGCAGGGATAATTCTTTCGTTCCGGTCAACTGTGCGGCCATACCGAAAGAGCTCATCGAGAGCGAACTCTTCGGCCACGAAAAGGGAGCCTTTACAGGAGCGACCAGCTCACGGGACGGAAAATTCCAGCTCGCTCACGGAGGGACCATTTTTCTCGACGAGATCGGCGACATGAGTCTGGACCTTCAGGCAAAGGTCCTGCGAATCTTAGAGGACAAAGAGCTCCAGCGGGTGGGAGGAAGCAAGACCATCACGGTCGATGTGCGGGTGATTGCTGCCACGAACAAGGATCTTGGAAAGGCCGTGGAGGAGGGAAATTTCAGAGAAGACCTGTACTATCGATTGAATGTGGTGCCCGTTCAACTTCCTCCACTCAAAGAAAGGACAGAAGATATCCTCCCCTTGGCCGAATATTTTGTGGGGGGACGGGTCAAAAAGATATCGCCTAAAGCAGCGAGGTTGCTCGAATCTTACGAATGGCCCGGCAACGTCCGGGAACTGAAGAATTGTATCGACCGCGCCGTGGTGTTAGGCGACGGCAAGGTCATCCAACCCGAGGATCTTCCCTATGCACTGCGCAAGGGAGGCCCGGTCATCCCGGCTCCACTCGAGACTCTCGAGCATATGGAGGAAGACCAGATCATAAGGGTTTTGAGGTACACGGGATGGAACAAGAGCGATGCGGCGAGAATTCTCGGCATCACCCGGCAAACGCTGGACAACAAAATCAAACGCTACAAGATCAAAGAATAATCGGCTGATCCCGGAAACGCCCTGACCCTATAAACGTCAAAAAATTAGACAACCGGCACCCCAAAAATCCCCCATAAATTTCTTTCCCATCGCTTCGTTCCAATCCCATCGAATCCATTTGCCTGGGTATATCAGCGGAAATGACCGCTCACCGGACCTCCACAGCATGATTTGGCACGAATACTGCTATACCTCTAATGGAGAGAAAGGATGGAACTATTGATTTGGAGGCTCGCGATGAGAAAACGGTTGATTCTTTTTGGCCTGGTTTTTTCGCTTGTCACGGCGGTGATTTATCCTCGGACCGTTCAGACGGGGTCTCTTACCGGCGTTGTCAGAATGCCGGACGGAGAGCCACTTGCCGGAGTCATCGTTCTGCTCAAAGGGCCTGCACTGATCATCCCCGAAATCGAAGCGGTGTCGAATAAAGCGGGAGTCTACAGTTTCGCGGCCCTCTCTCCAGGTACGTATGAGCTGTCGTTCCTTATCAAAGGACTGGAAAAAGTCGTCCGCAAGGGAATCGTGATCACCGCTGGAGGCACGGTCTCCCTGGATATCGATTTGCCGTTGACAGCACCCAGAGAAGCTGTCCTGGTTGAGGCAGAAGACCCGGCCAAGGTTCAAGCGGATACTCTCGAATCTTTCGTACTGGACTCTGATCTTTATATCCTTCCGGCTGAAAACGAGATGATGGATTCGACCGGAATAAAAATTAAACATGGGATGATTATTGCTTCTATCTCATTTATTATGAGAAGCTTACCTTTCTTTTCGCTGCCTGCACGCTAATTACAAGCAAAAAAATTGGACAATCTCCCCCCTCGAATTCCCTCCGAGAACCTCTTCCTCAAAGCTATCCCCCGCGCCGGCTTCTTCTCTATTGCGCTCTGCTGCCAGAGGTCATCGTTCAGAATGTGTTGCGGGTGAGGAGTTCTGGCACAAAAACTGCTAGACCTCATTCGATGGATAAATTAATCATCCAACCTCTTTACCCCTCTGAGGGAGGCTTTGCGGAGCCTCCCTCCCCCTTATAAAAAATGGAGACATTGCCGGATATTTTTTGGGGCGAACTCGAAGACATTCATGAAACCGTCAAAAAAATCGCTCCCACTGACTTCACAATCCTGATACAGGGAGAAACGGGAACAGGAAAGAGGCTGGTCGCTAAAATGATCCATATGCTTTCCTCTCGTCGCGACCAGCCCTTCATTCCCATTGCCTGCGGCTCTCTTCCCCACGAGCTCGTAGAAGCAGATGGCTATGGATATGAAAAGTGTCCTGTTACGATAGGCGGAACCCTGTTTTTAGATGAGATCGGTGATATGAGCATGGATATGCAGTCGAAGATCATGCGGATGCTGGAGCTGAAGGAATTTTTGATCGTCAGAGAGAGAAAAAAGATCAAGATCGATGTCCGCGTGATCGCTTCCTCGAAACGAGAACTGAAACAGGTGATGGATCGAGGGCAGTTCCGGAAGGATCTCTACTACCGCTTGAATGTTGTCACACTCAAGCTGCCCCCTCTGACGGAGCGGAGGGAGGACATCATCCCGCTCGCCGAATTTTTCACAGCCGGCAGGGTGAAGAAGATTTCTACCAGAGCCAAACGGCTGCTCAAGATGTACGACTGGCCTGGAAATGTCAGAGAATTGAGAATCTGTATCGAACGAGCCCTCGTTCTCGGCGATGGGAAGGTCATTGAACCAGAGGATCTCCCTCCATCCATTCGAAAGTGCGCGAGGATTATCCCGGCCCCGCTGGAGTCTCTCAATCGCATGGAACGAGATCATATAAAAAGGGCCCTCAAATACACCGAGTGGAACAGGAAAGAGGCGGCACGCATCCTGGGGATCACAATCAAGACACTCAGAAACAAAATCAACAAATATACAATCGAGAAAAAAACAGGAAATGAGAAAACCATCAGAATGTATAAGAATTAGACAGGATTCCCGCTTGAATTGTTATCCTCTCTGTTTTCAACATGTTCCGATCATCCGGCAGCTCTTCGCTGTCCATTTTTTACCCAAATACCAGCCAAAGTGCCGCATACAGATTTGTGGGGTTTTCCATCTGGATTTATCTCATTTTTCCTCTGAAGAGAAGAGGATTTGTGAGACATCATGGGAACGAATGGCACATTTTTTGCTCAGGCTGGGAAAGAAAAGAAAGGAGGTGAGATTGGCAGAACGAGAGACAGATGAATCCAGAATCATGGAGTGAAGGTTTTCGCTCTCGAGTGAAAAAAATTTATGAAAAGGAGGCAAAAAGGAAAATGAAAAAGCTCGTTGCGTTATTCGGAGTTTTTTTCCTCATTGCAGTTTTTGTGTCAGCGCAGGAATTCGGAGCCATCAAGGGAGCGGTCAAAGATGCAGAAGGCCTGCCTCTGCCCGGAGTCTCGGTGACTTTGACAGGATCCAAGATCGCTGATATGTCGGCGGTCACATCGGAGAAGGGAAATTTCAGGTTCTTGAATTTGCCCGTGGCCAGTGACTATGCGCTGAAATTCGAGCTGGATGGATTCCAAACCCTGGTCCGCGATCAATTGGAGCTTATGTTTGGACGGGACCTCAATCTTGAAATCACATTGGAGATGACGACACTCGAAGAAGAAGTTGTGGTGGTCGGGCAGGCTCCCGTCATCGACACCAAGAGGGCCCAGGTGGGCGTGAACGTGGGAGAAGAAATGCTCATGGGTTTGCCTACGGCAAGGAATCCTTGGGTCATCATGTCCCTGATTCCAGGGATGCTGGTGGATAGAGAAGATGTGGGAGGTAATGAAGCCGGGCAGCAGTCTTCATACTTCGGCCATGGTTCTTCCGAGGATGATAACACCTGGGGTATCGATGGGGCGAACATCACTGACAATTCGGCACTCGGTGCTGCTCCGGCCTATGTCAACATCTCAAGCTATGAGGCAGTCCAGGTCAACTACGGCAATAACGACATCAAGTCGCAAACCGGAGGCGTTCAAATCAATCTGATTTCCAAACGAGGCGGCAACGGCTATTCAGGAACGTTTTACCTGGATGTAGAGAGAAATGCTTGGCAGGCAGATAATGTCCCCCAGGAACTGAAAGATATAGGATACTCTGCTGCAGGTGTCAACAGGCTTTATCTGTATGGAGCCAACTTTGGAGGCCCGATCATTGATGACCGGGTGTGGTTCTATGCGGCATGGGGCATCCAGGACATCGATGCACTGAGTCTGGCAGGTGTATCCGATAAGACCTGGCTCGCTTCAGGATACGGCCGGCTGGATTTTCAGATCACGCCGACCACGAAATTCAACTTCTTTGTGGAGTACGACAACAAGCAGAAGTGGAACAGGGCCGACTGGGGTTACACCCAGCAGGATCCTTCGGCATTCTGGAACCAGACAGGTCCCAGCTATTTCTGGAAAGGCGAGCTGGAGCAGGTCGCCGGCAATCTCTATCTGAACGCCAAGGCAAGCTTCATGGGTGGTCCGTTCCAGTTGATGCCGGTCCAGGGCGAAAGGACAGGCGATGGTTCGGGAAACTACATGATTTACAATTACTATCCGAGCTTCTATCTGTCCGGAAACAACTATGAATACGGGACCGACAGAGATCAGCTCAACCTGAATGTTAGTGGTATCTATTTTGCTGAGGACGTCCTGGGCGCGGACCATGAATTCAAATTCGGTGTGGACTATGTCAACGCAACCACCACGACCTACGCCTACTATGAAGGAAACCTTGCGTTGGCTTATTTTGGGCCTGATCCCGATCTTCCAACCGGAGAGTGGTTGGAAGCCTGGACCAACAGAGACTATATCTTGAATTACCTGTTCAAGCGCTACAGCGCTTACCTCCAGGATACCATGACCGTGGGAAGGCTTGCCCTGAATCTCGGGGTGAGGTACGACTACGAAAAGTCATGGGTCAGCAACGTGGACATCCCGGCCTCTCCATGGCTTCCCCAGTACATGCCGGCTGTTCAACTGGACGAGTATGATCCCGGTGTCAATTGGTCGGTGATTTCTCCGCGTTTGAGTATTGCCTATGACCTGTTTGGAAACGGGAAAGACGTCCTCAAATTATCGGTGGCCCGCTACGGCTCTCAATCCGGAAATTACATGGCGGATTGGGTCAATCCTGTCGGCTGGACAGAGATCGATCTTCTCTGGCAGGATCTCAATGGAGACCTCCGGGTGACTGCGGATGAGCTTTTCGGCTATGACTGGGGGACGGGTGAGCTGAAGGATCCCAACGATCCGGATTTCTGGCTCTGGCAGAGCAGCAGCGTCAATCCTTCCGATCCCACCTCTCTGGTTTCCAGCAACAAGTACGATTCCAATTTCAATTCTCCCCTCCTGGATGAGGTCAGCTTTTCATACGAAAAGGAAATTCTTACTGACTTTGCGACCCGGATGGAGTTTTTCTACAAGAAGAAGCACAGACATACCTGGAGACGTTCCATGGATGCCGACGGAAATCTGGAGACCGAGGACAACTACTTTGTGGCCGGACACGATGACACAGTGGATGCGGATTATTATGGTTTCTCTGAACTCTATCCCTATGAGTACATCACCAATCACGAAAAGATGTTCGACCGGTATCTGGGAGCCCAGCTCGTCCTCACCAAGAGATTATCCAACAAGTGGATGATGAACGGTTCCTTTACCTATGCAGATTGGAGACGGTATTACAAGGATGAGTATCTCGGCATCATCGATGACGTGGAAGGTGATGATGTGATCGTGGGCCTGAACAACCAGGATTACTATGAAGGCGGAGCGGTCGCTCCTGAGAGTTCGGGTTCAGGAGTCAGAGGCATTTTCGTCAACTCCAGATGGCAGTTCAAGCTCTCAGGCATGTATCAGTTGCCCCTTGGAGTGAATTTCAGCGGAGTCTTCTCGGCCCGCGAAGGTTATGTCAAACCGACTCATGTGTTGATTCAGATGCCAGGGATAGGAACTGAAGAACTTTTCGGAAACCCCGACGGTGGAGGGAAATTCGGAGACCAACGTCTTCCTGCCTTCTGGGTGCTCAACCTGAGGTTGGAAAAAGTTTTCAACGTCTCGAATACATCGTCGGTAACCGTATCTGCGGATGCCTTTAACATCACCAATTCCGCTCAATCCCTGAAGAAAGAGACCCGTATCACAGCAGACGACTTTGACCAGGATCTGAGAATCCTGAATCCAAGAGTGTTCAGGATCGGTGTAAGGTTCAACTTCTAAACGCTCTTCACACAAGCAGACGAAAGGCCCCTTCCGTTCATTCGGAAGGGGCCTTTTTTAATTCGGGGACAGCGTTAAAGATCCGATCTAGAGCGGAGGACATATCTGATAGCCAAGATAACCTTAAAAGCCATACCCATACAGAATGGTAGAGAGCCTATTAAGTGATTGCGTAAACTGTTCCCGAATTATGAATTATGAATTAATTGTTGTTTTGAGCAACCATTTAGCTGTTTTTGACGTATTAATATATGGGGAAGGTTGGAAAAGGCATGAGAGGCCAGTTTATTGGTATAGGGAGATATCCGAATGAAATGCCCTCGATGTCAAACCGACAATCCCACCACCCACAGCTTCTGCTCTGATTGCGGAACCCGCCTCCTCCCGCTCACCAAGACCTTGAAATTACCCCTTGAAGATTTGCCGAGAGGTTCACTGTTTGCAGGAAGATACCAGATTATCGAAGAGCTCGGGGATGGAGGTATGGGAAAAGTCTACAGAGCCATGGACACAACCATCGATGAGGAGATTGCCCTGAAGATCATCAAATCCGAGATCGTTCCAGATTCCAAAGCCATCGAACGCTTCGGAAATGAAATGAAGCTGACCAGAAAGATCCCCCATAGAAATATCTGCAGGATGCATGATTTGGGAGAGGAAGAGGGGACCTACTACATCACCATGGAATACGTGCGCGGAGAAGATCTCAAGAGTTTTATCCGCAGATCAGGCCAGCTGACTGTTTCCAAAACAATTTCCATTGCCAAACAAGTCTGTGAAGGGCTGGAGGAAGCCCATCGTCTGGGCGTGGTGCATCGCGATCTAAAATCCAGCAATGTCATGATCGACAGGGAAGGGAACGCAAGAATCATGGATTTCGGGATCGCCAGGTCTCTGAAGAAAAAAGGGGATACCGGAGCCGGAGTTCTGATCGGAACCCCGGAATACATGGCGCCCGAACAGGTCGAAACCTCTGAGGTCGACCATCGTGCAGATATCTACTCCCTGGGTATCATTCTCTTCGAGATGCTGACAGGGGAACTGCCTTTTAAAGGAGACACTCCAGTGTCCGTCGCTCTGCTGCACAGAAAAGTACATCCTCCGAATCCAAAGAGCTACAATCCTGAAATCCCCGAACAATTGAACAGCTTGATATTCAAGTGCCTGGAAAAGGATAAACAGCGGCGGTTCCAGAGCGCCAAAGAGGCATTCGCTGCACTGGAAAAGATAGAGAAGGATCTCCCCACAAACGGAAGGATCGAGCCCAAAAAAGGATCGGCTTTTTCCCTGAAGCAGATCAGTCTCTCTAAGAGATCCTTGATCTTCGCCGTCATTTTGTTCACCGCGGTTCTGGCGGTAGCCCTCGGTGTCCGTTATTTCTCAGGAGAAACTCCAGCAGCAGGATCGAACCTGAAGATGCTGGTGGTGCTTCCGTTCGAAAATCTAGGGCCTCCCGAGGATGAATATTTTGCCGACGGCATAACCGAAGAGGTTACCAGCCGACTCTCGGCCCTCCAGGGCCTCGGAGTCATATCCCGAACGAGTGCCAAGCATTTCAAAGAAAGCCAGAAGACTGCCAAGCAGATCGGTGAAGAGTTGGGAGTCGACTATGTGCTGGATGGAACGGTCCAGTGGGACCGGAGTCAAGGCGGCCAAGAACGGGTGCGCGTCACTCCTCAGCTCATCCGCGTTTCCGATGACACACAGCTTTGGTCCGAAGGATTTGACCGGGTGATCGAGGACATCTTTTCGGTTCAGGCTGAAATAGCCGAACAGGTCGCCAGACAACTGGATCTAACCATACTAGCCCCCAACCGGGAGGCTCTCCACTCGAAACCCACCGATGATCTCGAAGCCTACAATTTTTATCTGAAAGGAAGAGAGCACGAATATTCGGGATGGCTGAATTCAAGTGATGAGGAATTCGAAAAGGCCATAGAAATGCTTGATAGAGCGACAGAGCTCGATCCTGAATTCGCCTTAGCTTATGCCCAGAAATCTCTGATCCATTCCAGGATGATCTTTTTCGGAACCGATCAGACTCCGGATCGACTCGAAGATGCAAGGAGGGCTCTGGACAAAGCCCTGGAGCTCCAGCCAGAACTTCCCGAAACTCAGTTAGCCCTTGCCTTTTATTACTATTGGGGACTTTTCGATGACGATAAAGCCCTGGAGGTTTTCGAAACTCTGCAGAAAGCCCATCCCAATATTTCTCCGGAATTGGTGGGCTACATAGAGCGGCGTCAGGGAAAGTGGGAGGAATCCTTGGAAACGCTCAGCGAGGCCTTTCGACTCAACCCCCGTTATTCTCAACTGGCTTATGAAATCGGGCTCTCCAACTTGGCATTGAAGAGATATGATCAAGCCAATGCATGGTTTGATAGAGTCCTATCCATCAATCCCAAGCGCCTGCATCCACGATTGGGGAAAATAGCACTTTCGGTTTGTGTGAATGGAAACACCGAAGAGGCGCGCGAATTGCTCACGACGCTGTCTCCTCATCCTTTGACCGATTATATGTGGTTGACACTGGGAATGTTTGACCGGAAATACCAGGAAGTCTTGAGCCGTCTCGATTCCCTTTCCTATGATATGTTTAAAACCCAGCACTTCCTGTTTCAAAAGGATCTGGCCTATGCAGGTGTTTATTGGGCCAAGAGGGATTTTTCGGCGATGAGAATCCATGCAGAGAGGGCACGTACAGCCCTGGAAGCGAAGGCTGGAGGCCAGCAGGGAGATCCGAGATATCATGCAGCACTGGGACTTGCCTATGCTTATTTAGGGAACGAACAGGAAGCTGTGCGCGAGGGCAACCGGGCTGTTTCCCTGTATCCCGTATCAAAGGATGCCGCCATGGGGCCTATCTATGTGTTGAACTTAGCCAGGATATACACCGTCGTTGCCGAACATGACCAGGCTGTCGAGCAGTTGGAGTATTTGATTTCCGTCCCCTCATGTGAGTATCTGTGGCAGCTCGTGACTGTCCCTTGTCTTCAACTCGATCCGGCCTGGGATCCCTTGCGCCGGTATCCCAGATTCAAGCAGATGCTGGCAGGCGGACCCAGATAAACCGATTTCCCGCACCGGCCCAGGTTGTTTGAGTAAGGATTCAAGCTTTGATATATTTGCTATGAGGCGAGTTTTAAAAATATCATCATGATTCAAGTTTCGGGACTATCGAGGTGTCATCGCGATGAGCCGAGCGAAAAAGCGATCTCTTATTCTATGAGATTGCTTCATTACAATCGCAATGACGACTTTTGATTGTTTCGTTATTCACTCAGCCGCGGTGACAGCTGGGGACGGCGTTCCCTTATTGGCTAAATCGAAATGACAGGCAGGACGGCAATTCATGTAAATTTCTTTTACATGGCGGTAAAATTGTACCAAATAAATGACAATCACGCTTCCGTTTTTTCCCTTGTATATCCCTTTTTTGTTTGGCATGAAAATTGCTCTCAATATCGGGGAGGATCAGGACACTGGCCGCTTATTTTACGTATATACTATTAGAGAGAAAATGAAAACTACCTGTAAGTTTTGTCAGTTCGAAAATCCGGCGGATACCCGTTTCTGCAGCAATTGTGGAAATCCGCTCAAACCGGCTGACGATATCCATCTCGCAAAAACACTCACGCTGACTTCCGCTTTGGTTAAGCTGGAGAGAGGTGATCTCTTCGCCGGCCGCTATGAGGTGATCGAAGAACTTGGCAGGGGAGGTATGGGCAGTGTTTACAGAGTCCTGGATAAAAAAATAAACGAAGAAATCGCCCTCAAGCTCATTAGGCCTGAAATTGTGGACGGAAAAGCTTTGGAGCGATTCAGTAACGAACTGAAGTACACGCGCAACGTTTCACACAGAAATGTCTGCAAGATGTTCGATCTGGATGAAGAGAAAGGAACCCATTTTATAACCATGGAATATATTCCGGGTGAAGATTTGAAGAACATGATCAAGATGACCCGGCAGCTCGGCGTGAGGACCTCCCTCTTTATCGCGAAGCAGATCTGTGAAGGATTGAGCGAGGCCCATCGGCATGGGATCGTTCACAGGGATTTGAAACCCAGCAACATCATCATCGATAAAGAGGGAAATGCCCGGATCATGGATTTCGGGATCGCCCGTTCCCTGAAAAAAGGCCAGGAAACGAGCGCCGGGATTTTGGTCGGCACCCCCGAGTACATGTCCCCTGAGCAGGCAGAAGCTAGAGAGGCTGACGAGCGGTCAGATATTTATTCGCTGGGTATCATCCTTTTCGAGATGTTGACCGGCAGAGTTCCGTTCGATGGAGACGATCCCATCGGCATTGCTGTCAAGCATAAGCTCGAGACACCTCTACCTCCCAAAAAGTTCAATCCCGACATCCCGGATGACCTCAACCGTCTGATACTCAAATGCCTGGAAAAAGACAGGAAAAACAGGTATCAGACAACCGAGGGCCTGTTACGCGACCTGTCCCGAATTGAAGAGAATATTCCCATTACGGATCGTGGCATCCAGAGAAGAAAGCCCATTACGTCGAAAGAGATAACAGTGAAGTTCACTCTGAACAAGCTGGTTCTGCCTTCGATTCTTCTGGTGGCGATTATCATGGTAGGCGTTTTTGGATGGAGATATTTTTTCGGCCAATCAGCCGCACTCTCCCCGGAGAATGCCGTTTCATTGGCTGTGGTGAGCTTCGAAAATCAGACAGGAGACAGCGCCTACGATTATCTTCAGGATGTCATTCCCAACCTCTTGATCACAAGTCTGGAGCAGTCCAAGTCCTTCCGTGTCACTTCCTGGGAGAGGCTGCGTGACCTGCTCGAGCAGATGGGAAGTAAAGACATTTCCATGATCGACAGCGATCTGGGTTTCGAGCTGTGCCGCCTGGATAACATACAAACCATTATCCTGGGAAGTTTTACCAAAGCTGAGAACACATTCGTTACCGATGTCAAGGTGCTGGATGTCCAGACAAAGGATCTTCTCAAGAGCGTAACTTCCCAAGGTGAAGGGGTGGACAGCATCATCAGGAAACAAATCGATGAGATCAGCAGAAAGCTCCGGCATGAGGTAGGAATCACCGCGTTCTTACCAAGGATAGGGGGATCGACCATCACCGATGTGACCACGGATTCTCTGGAAGCATACAATTATTTCCTTCGAGGAAGAGAGGATTTCGAGAAATATTACTTCAATGATGCCCGCCGCTTTTTGGAGGCGGCTGTAGAGCTCGATCCTGAGTTTGCCTTAGCTTATTATTACCTGATAAGGGTTTATACCTATCTCGGAAACGCAGAGGAGATGGAGGCGGCATCCGAGAAGTTCAAGAAATACGGGAAAAAACTGAAAGGGAGAGAAGGCCTTTACATAAAAGCGCTCCTTTTACAAAGGAAAGATCCTGAGAAGCATCATGAAATCCTCAAAGAATTGGCCGAGAAATACCCGAAGTGGAAGAGGCCTCACTATGATCTGGGGAATTATTATTACGTTCACAAGCGGGATAAGATTGACGAAGCGATCGCTGAATTGAACGCCGCCTTGGAGCTCGATCCAAACTATGGGTACGCTCTCAATTTACTGGCTTACTGTTATATGTCCAAGAACGAGTTTGAGAAGGCTTTGGAGTATTTCCGAAAATATGCTTCTATTTCACCAGGAGATGCCAATCCTTTCGATTCCATGGGGGAAGCTTATTTCCGGATGGGAAGATTGGACGAGTCTATCGAGAAGTTCAAAGAAGCCTTGGAAGTCAAACCCGATTTTGGCTCGGAATGGAGGATATCCTATATCTATGCTCTCAAACAGGACTATGAAGAGGCGATGAGATGGCTTGATCAATTCATAGCCATGGCCTCTACAGAATCCTTAGAAGCACAAGGGTATTTGTGGAAAGGATTTTACTACTATCTGCAGGGAAAATTGCAGCAATCGCTTCAAGAGATCGATAGAGCTCAGGAGCTGGCCGAGCAGGCGAATAATTTGCTGCTAGTGGATGTGGCATACAGGTCGAAAATCTGGACCGCTTACGATTGGGAAAAGTTGGATCTTTTTCTCGATTTTGTCCAAAGCCGGATAGATTTCTGTGAAAGAACCTCCTACCGGATCCCCGAGGAAAACGCACTCTTTCACGCTTATTACCTCTGCGTGCTGGACATCAAGAACGGTCAGTTAGCTTCAGCCAGATCCAGGCTGGAAGAAGTTCAATCGATCCGGTCCCAGATGACAGAAGAGCTGAGAAATAAAAACAGAAACGCCGAACATCATCTTTTAAGGAGTCTCTTACTTGCTGAAGGATCCGTAGATGAGGCTATACGAATGTATGAAGAGATCTCTTTCCCTGCACTGGATTTTATGGACTTCTATGCCTATATCTATAGAAACCTTCCCTTTGGGGCTGATTTCTCTGCCCTCGGTTTCCTGAAAAAGGGAGAGGTAGACAAAGCCATCGCAGAATACGAAAGACTGACCACTTTTGATCCCACAGCGGTTGCCACAAGACCTTTGGTCCATCCTTTTGGCCATCTGAGGCTGGCCAAACTCTATGAGGCCAAAGGACTGCGGGAAAAGGCGATCGAACAGTACGAAAAAGCCCTGGGCTACTGGGCAGATGCAGATGAGGGGCTTTCCCCGGTTGAGGAAGCCAGAGAAGGCTTGAAACGTCTTCGATGAGGAAGCATCGCATCCGCCTGATCCACTGGAAGCCAGACGAAGCTGCCCCTGAAGCTGAAAAACTCCAGGCCGATGGCTACCAGGTGGATTCGGATCTCCTGGCTCCTGCTTCGTTGGGAGAGCTGAAGAAAAATCCGCCGGATGCAGTGGTCATCGATTTGTCCAGACTGCCTTCTCAAGGAAGAGATCTGGCTCTCGCCCTCAGAAAATTCAAATCAACCCGCCATCTCCCTCTAGTCTTTGTGGAGGGCGAACAGGAGAAAATCGAACGCATCAAAAAAATGCTGCCGGATGTCGTCCACACAACTTACCATCATATCCGGGATGTTTTGGAGCACGCAATCGCCAATCCGCCTGAAGATCCGGTTGTCCCTCGCTCTGCTTTCGATGGGTACTCAGAGGCGCCGCTTACTAAAAAACTGGGGATCAAGGCCGATTCATCCGTCTGTCTGATCGATGCGCCCCACGATTTTGAAAAGACTTTGGGCAGGTTGCCCGAGGGTGTTTCCTTATACAGGAGGACCGGAGGTATCGATAAAGACCGATGCGGCCTGATCATCTGGTTCGTCACATCCCGGAAAGAGCTGGAAAAAAGGATAGACGAAATAAAGGAAATGCTAGGCATGGGAGGGGTATGGATTGCCTGGCCAAAAAAACACTCGGAATTATCCTCTGACCTCTCTCAGACTGTCGTTCGTAAGGCCGGCCTCGCTTCGGGTTTGGTCGACTTCAAAATCTGTTCCATCGACAAGACCTGGTCGGGTTTGCGCTTCAGCCTCCGCTCTTCGGGATAAAGCTTTCAAGCTAAATCTCAGCGGCAGCTGCGCATCAAAGAGGAATCTCCCGCAGGGCAAAAGTCGTCCCTCACAGCGTCAATAAATAATAGTTCCCGATCATCAAGCATCTATGGACGAGCTCGTTCGTGCTGTTTTCAGGAGGAATCTGCTTTATCCTGCTCGGCCTGTTCTACCTCGTGATCGATGTTTGGGATGTCCGGTTGGCATTCCTTTTATATTTTTGATATAAGGTATGGTATTCAAAGAGGAGGCTCGAATGAAAAAATTCCACAAATTCGCACTTTTAAGCTTTATCGTTCTGCTGCTGCTGGCTGCGGCTTCAGGTATCGACATCAAAGATACCAAAATGCTGGCCCAGCCCGCGATCAGCGAGACCCATATCGCGTTCTTTTATGCCAACGATCTCTGGGTAGCGGATATCGAAGGAACAAACGTCCGGCGGCTGACGTCGGTTGAAGGTCAAGAGTCCGATGCGGTTTTCTCGCCTGACGGTCAGCTCATCGCTTTCAGCGGCAACTACGACGGCAACACGGATGTCTATGTCGTACCTGCCGTGGGCGGTATTCCCAAGCGTTTGACCTGGCATCCCGGCCCCGATATCGTCCGTGGATTCACCCCGGACGGATCAGCCGTTCTCTTCGTTTCTTTTCGGAATGCTTTTGCCAGAGGCGGATTCCAGCTCTTCAAAGTTTCCCTCGAAGGCGGTATGCCTGAAATGTATGAGCTGCCCAAGGTTTTCCGGGCCTGTTACTCTCCCGACGGCAAACGCCTGGCCTACAACCCTCTCTCCGAGGCTTTCAGGCAGTGGAAACGCTATAGAGGCGGCACTCATTCTGTGATCTGGATCTACACATTCAGCGATCATTCCGTTGAGAAAATCCCTCAGCCTGAAGGACGCTGCAACGATTTCACTCCTATGTGGGTGGAAGACAAGATTTACTTTCTCTCGGACAGAAATGGTGAGTTCAATCTGTTTGCCTTCGATGTGAACACCGGAGAGATCCAACAGCTTACCCGGCATGAAGACTTTCCGATTCTCTCAGCCTCGGCAGGAGAAGGAAAGATCATCTATGAACAGGCCGCACACCTCCACGTGTTCGACATCGATTCTTCCAGCAGCCAGAAGCTCACCATAGGAGCGGCCACCGATCTGCTCGGGGTCCGTACCCGGTATGAGAAGGGCTTTCGTTACATCCGTAACGCCGACATCTCTCCGTCCGGTGCGAGGGCTGTGCTGGAGTTTCGAGGCGAGATCGTCACCGTTCCCGCAGAGAAGGGCGATCCCCGGATCCTCACCAACTCGCCCGGCGCACATGAACGCTCCCCTGTATGGTCTCCGGATGGAAAGCACATCGCATATTTTTCCGATAAATCCGGAGAGTATGCGCTGTGTGTCGCCAGCCAGGAGGGTAAGGGTCAGGTCCAGACCTTTGAGATCGACGGGAACGGATTATACAACACGCCTGTTTGGTCTCCCGACAGCCAAAAAATCTCCTTCGTGGACAATTCGTGGTCGCTATACTGGATAGATATCGAGAGTGGAACAGTGAAGAAAATAGGATCCGAGTATCTATACGGACCAGAAGGCCTGCGGACCCTCAATTCAGCCTGGTCCCCCGATTCCAAGTGGATCGCCTACACATTGAACACCAGAGCCTACATCCAGAAGGTCTATCTGTACTCCATCGAGCAGGACAAATCTTTTCCTGTGACCGACGGCTTGAGTGAGGTCAGCAACCCGGTCTTCGACAAGAGCGGCAAATACCTCTATTTCTTCGCCTCGACGGATGCAGGACCGGTGAAACACTGGTTTGCCATGTCCAGTGCTGACATGGAGATGACCAGCAATATTTATCTGGCGGTATTGCAGAAAGATGTTCCTTCCCCTCTGGCCAAGGAGAGCGACGAGGAAAAGGGGGTGGAGGGAGACGACAAAGAGGAGGAAAAAAAGGCAGAGCAGGGAAAGGCCGAAGAGAAAAAGGCCGAGAAAGATTCTGGCTTCTCGGTCGATTTCGAGGGATTGGACCGCCGGATCGTTTCACTTCCTGTTCCTGGTGGAAGCTATTCCGGTCTCCAGGCCGGTGATGAGGGACAGATCTATTATTTGGAGTCTCTGCCCGACAGCCGCGGTCCTTTCAGCCGCTCAGCCAAACTGAACATGTTCGATATAAAAAAGCGCAAGTCCGAGACCCTCACATCTGGAATCAATGGATACAAGCTCTCTGCAGACAATAAAAAAATCCTGTATTGGACCAGAAACGCTATGGGTGTGGTATCAGCCGGCAAGCCGTTCAAGCCCGGTGAAGGGAAAGTCGATACCGATGCGGTCGAAGTCCTGATCGATCCGAGAGCAGAGTGGAGGCAGATTTTTTATGAGGCCTGGCGGATCAACCGGGACTATTTTTATGACCCCAACTTTCATGGCGTGGATTGGGAAGGGATGAAGGAAAAGTACGAAGTCTTTCTGCCCGAACTTTCCTGCCGTAACGATTTGAACAGGCTGATCCAGTGGATGTGCAGTGAACTGGCTGTCGGTCATCATCGGGTCGGCGGCGGTGATTTCCTCGACGATCCGAAGCGTGTGCCCGGAGGTCTGCTGGGGGCCGATTATGGAGTTGCCAACGGCCGCTATCAGTTCAAAAAGGTCTATGCCGGACTGAACTGGAACCCAGAGCTGCGGTCACCGCTTTCAGTGCCCGGAGTGGATGTCAGGGAAGGGGAATACCTCCTGGCTGTGCAGGGGGAGGAGCTCCGGCCTCCTGCAAACCTCTACAGCCTGTTCGAAAATACAGCCGAGAAAATCATAGAGATCACGGTAGGTCCTGATCCTGAAGGCGAGAATGCTCGGACAATACAGGTTGTTCCCGTAAGAGACGAATATGCACTGCGCAACCGTGACTGGGTGGAGGGCAATCTGAAGAGAGTCGATGAGGCCACAAACGGCAGAGCGGCCTATGTGTATGTCCCCAACACCTCCACCTTGGGGCACACCTATTTCAAGCGCTACTTCTTTCCCCAGTCACACAAGGATGCCATCATTGTGGATGAACGTTACAACGGCGGCGGGTCGGTGGCCGATTACTACATCGACATCCTCAGGCGCCCGTTAACCTGTTACTGGAATACCCGCTACGGACACGACATCAAAACACCGAGCGCTTCCATCCAGGGGCCCAAGGTGATGCTGATAAACGAGTTGGCCGGCTCTGGAGGAGATCTGCTCCCCTGGATGTTCCGCAAGTTCGGACTCGGAAAACTGATCGGCAAGAGGACCTGGGGAGGACTGGTCGGAGTGCTGGGATTTCCGGTCTTGATGGACGGTGGATATGTGACGGCGCCCAACCTCGCCATATGGACCGAGGATGGCTTTATCGTGGAAAATGTGGGAGTCCCCCCGGATATCGAAGTCGAGGAGCTTCCTGTCGATTACATCGCAGGCCGCGATGCCCAACTCGAAAAGGCCATACAGGTCATCCTGGAGGAACTGGAGAAAAATCCTCCCAAAAAACCCGAGCGGCCGCCTTACCCTAAAAGATAAAGCGCTGTCCTCCTAACGAAAGAGGTTTCGCAGAATTTCTTGGAGCTCCGGACTGTTGTGGATGGTGTGGGTGCCGATAGAGAGACCTCCTATAGCATACACGCCTATAGCCACTCCGCCTACAGCGATATAGCCTATGGCCATCCCGCCGGCGGCTCCTAAAAGACCCAATGCCATTCCACCCAGACAGATCACGCCGAGACCGATCCCAGCTATGGAGAGGATTCCGATAGAAAATCCGCCAATAGAGATGACGCCGATGGCGATGTTGCCGATGGCGATGAATCCCTTGGCGGGTTTCAATCCGCCGCCGAAAGCGGGACCATATACGATGTGGACGAGCGGCATTCCGAAGATGGTCATCGAGGATTTGTACTCATAGCTGTAAGCTCCGATGAGACCACCACCGGATGGGAGGCTTTCGGACGACCTTAGGGGAAATCCGCAGTGGGGGCAGGTGACGGCCTTATCACTGATGGATCTGTGGCATTCTGGACAATTCGTCAACGCCATGGTTACCTCTCTGTAGTTTTTTTCTCACCTGTTTTGAGAGGATTATACACAAGAGAGGCCAGCACTTCAAATTCTTCCTGCCGCCGGGAAGCATCTCTATTCTCGTGACAAATGCGGCCTTTGGGGATGCCCAAACCTGCATAACTGTTAAAGAAAATACTATATCAAAAATAGTGACAATATTGAGAAAGATTGCTGAATCTGGGAGGATGCTGGGATTGGTAGAGATGTTAGCTTAGCGTTTGATAGAAACTAATTTCCCGACCTACTGATTACGAATCAGTTGCTCTGTGAAGGATAATTATTTTAATATGTGTCACTTATATCTTCTTCAGATTCCTCTTGTGACCAAATTGTGACCATTTTTTTCTCTTTAGCAGGTCAGATTCCTGTTTTTATTTGTTCCCAGTTTTTGATTTTATAGCGTTTGATTTTAGAGTAACCAGTTTCTTGTTCATGTTCAATATTATAGATATATCCATTTTTTATTATATTTGGGAATAATGGCAGGTTTGCTTTATAAATGAAATATCCTTCTTGGCTAAAAACATCAAATTTCTCACTTCTATCATCAGGATTATATAATTTAAACATTCTCACATAAATTCTACTTACATCATCACTAATTAATCCTGTGAAATATGGCTTGAATTCTGGAAAAATATAAGCTCTTTTAACCTCACTTCTGGTCAATTTTTTTTCAATTGGCATTTGCTCTCTTCTTTTCAAATAGTTCTCAATCTGGTTTTCTTTATCTTTTTTTGTAATAGACTCAGGAGGTTTATCCACCTCAATTACATGGCTCAGGTTTCCAAGAGTATTAAGGATATATATTCTATATTGAGAAGAATGAGCATAAATCCCTTTGCCATCATTGGAGGGGAATAAATATAATCTATGTGTATAAGGATTGCCTAGAGTATGTCCCTTAATATTAGGGCTGCGCTGATAAGGAAAAGTAGCTATTTCTTTTATTATTTTTCCTTCCCTATCCATAAGGACAATCAATCTTTTCATATCTTGATAAAAGTTTGTTATTGCTAGAATATTTTTTTTCTTAGTTATGCCAAAATACGCAGATGATACATCATTTTGAGGTTTGATGGTTTCCTTAAATCTTCCATCCTTTCCAAAGATATGAATGTTTCGTCTCATTGTGTCAAGTACATAAAGCATTTCTGCAGAATCCAAGAAAATCCCAAGGGGTTGTTCAAACTCACCAGGACCTTGTCCTTTTCTTCCTATTGTTTGAAGATAGTTTCCCTTCCTATCAAATTTTTGAATCCTGCACTCGCCAACATCCAAAACAAAGATATTTTCTTCCTGGTCAACTGATATGCCAGCTAATCTGTAAAACATATAATTCTCATCTTCCTCATTTCCTATGCTCAAATCCTCTTCTAACTCAAAGGATATTTCTCCATAGAGAGGTTTATTGGGATTCTTGATGATTTTAACTCCATTCTCCTCTTCAACTGTGCCTTTCCATTGAGAATTTTGGTCTTGATTTGCTAATAGGAAAACCAAAGAGACTAAAAAACAAATAGCCAGAGTGAGTGAGTATTTGTTTTTCATATTATCTTCCCCCTCTCAAATCTAAACTAAAACAACTCTATCCTAAAATCAATAACAATCTAATTCTCAGACATTGAGGTGACCACACCTGTTCTCTCTTCCCCCTGACCATCAGCAACCTTTTCACTCCCTCCACCAAACACAGCAGCCAAAACCTCCACAGCCTTCCTCTTATTCTCAGGGGTTGGGTGAGCATACATGCCGGCTGTTGTCAGCAAAAAGGGGGGTTATGATGGGAACCAAAAAGGTGGGTGCTCTCTCCAGCCGGCTCAAGAGAACCATGGGTATTATAGCATAAATTGACTTTAAATTTTCTTTTTTGATAAGAATTAAAGAGTTACAGCAGAGGGATAAAATGTTTCATTTATATCAACTTATGAGAATCATTTAGTATTAAAAATTAAGGTGTAAAATGAAATTACCTAAAAAGTCATTTCAATGGGCAATGAAGCATTTATTTAAACAAGGAGATTCTGACTTATTCCCACCACCTTTTGAAATTAATGTTATTAAATATAATTTGGATGATATTTTAACAATATTGGCAGAAAGAGATTTATAACTTTATGACTGGAATATTGGTCGCCGTTTTACCATTCCTAAGGGTAAGCTTGATTTCCGCATTGCCATACAATTAGATACATTGGATAGTCTAGTTCTTGCAGCAATAATATATAAATACGGACAGAAGATTGAAAATAGAAGAATCGATTTTGAGAGAAAAAAGATTTATTCTTATCGTTATGAACCAACAGATGATGGAAGGCTAAACGGAACATGTCAATGAAATACTTAATCTTGCTAGGGACAGAAAG
>JABAOH010068595.1_pt4 | contig 26626 bp, 24 predicted proteins | sample 7062181 | NCBI WGS metagenome assembly JABAOH01 (sample SAMN14538630, study PRJNA623070) | marine sediment metagenome | biome: marine biome [ENVO:00000428]; feature: marine pelagic biome [ENVO:01000023]; material: deep marine sediment [ENVO:00002113]; isolation source: pool of 5 deep marine... | reverse complement strand
CCGTACTCCTCCGTCGAGACGCCCTTCTTCCGCGCGTCGTCCTCGTTCACCCAGGGTGTGAAGTCCTGCGGCTTCAGGTCGGGAAAGGTGAGCAGCAGGTTGGAGAGGTCGCCCTTGGGGTCGATGGCGATGACCGGGATCCCGTCGATCGCCGCCTCCTCGATCAGGCCGATACAGAGGCCGGTCTTGCCGCTCCCCGTCATCCCCACACAGACCGCGTGCGTGACCAGGTCCTTCGAGTCGTACAGGAGCAGGCCCTCCTGCCCCTTCTTCTGGTCGAGGTCGTAGGGGCGGCCGAGATAAAAGGCGCCCAGCTTTTCGAAGTTGTCCACTGCGCGGTTTCTCCGTCGATTCAGCGACCGCCTACCGGAAATCGAGGGCGTCGAGCGGCCCCGCGCAACGCCCGTGGGGCCGGAACTTCAGGCCCGGCCCCCCCGGCTGCCGGCCTCCGCTTCGGTAGACCGGCCCGCGGTCAAAAAGTCACATCGTCAGACGCCTCAAGCCGCCCTCAGCTCGGACGTGCAGTTGGGGCAGCGCGTCGCCTTGATCGGGATCGTCGAGTGGCAGTACTGGCAATCCTTGGTCGTCGGCTCGGGCGGCGGCGCCTCTTCCTTCTTCTTCATGCGGTTGAACTGCCTGATAAGAAGGAAGATCACGAACGCGACGATCACGAAGTCGAGGATCGCGTTCAGGAAAACGCCGTAGTTGACGGTCGCCGCGCCCGCCTCCTTGGCCGCCGCGAGCGTAGCGAAAGGCGTGTCCGTCAAGTTGATGAACAGGTTACTAAAGTCGACGTTGCCCAGCAGCAGCCCGATCGGCGGCATGATCACGTCGTTCACCAGCGACGTCACGATCTTGCCGAAGGCGACGCCGATAATGATGCCGACCGCCATGTCGAGGACGTTGCCCTTCAGGGCGAATTCCTTGAACTCCTTGAGCATCTCTTCCCTCCTGTAGTTGGTGGGCCCGGCCGCGGCCTGGGCCTCCGGCGTCCCCGGCGCGCACCCCCACCGTCCGGGCGCACTCCGTGTCGCCCGCGGTCCGGAAACCGGGCCGGGAGACCGAAAGGCCATAGCCGCCGACACGCCATCAGCCAGTTCGGGCCGATGGCCACGCTCAGTTGTGGAAGAGGGGCGCCCGATCTTACCCACAGGTCAGGGGTGGGGCAACCCCTGGTCTGCCTGCGCCACTCTGAGCCCGACCTCTACAGCTACATCCCAGCCGCCGCGCCGGCCGACGCACTCACCGATGCCGATCTGTTGACGTCCGCACCGCAGCGTGCCCCACGCAGGCTGATAGGACCAAGCCCGCCGGTGCGGGCGACGGTGGGGGAGTGGGGCGCGGGTGGAGATCCGGCGGTTACAACAGGGGCTAGCACGTTGGCGGAGCGAAGGCCCGGCGGCGCTGCTCACGACGCTCGGTTACGAGGCGGTGGGTCTGCACGTGCCGCGCTCGGGCCTGGGCGACTTCGGCCTCGACCCGAAGGAGCCGCTGAGCCTCGAGGTTGCCGCGCGACATTCCGACTTTCACGTGTTCCGCGTCGTGCTGGACGGGCGACTGGAGCCGGACTCGATCCGCCGAACGGCGGAGGCCCTCTACCGGCACAACCCGGCGCGCCGGGCGCTGCTCGCCTTCGAGGCCCGGGGCGACTACCGGGTCGTCTTCGCCAGCTGGGGGCTGGGGCCCGGGCCGCTGCGCCTGCTCAAGCTGTGGATCGACACGCGGGAGCCGCGCGCCTTTGAGCTGGATATCCTGGCGGGGCTCGCCGTCGATGGCGCCGCCACACCCACCGACCTTGCCCATGCGCACGTCCGGGCGCTGGACCGCGAAGAGGTCACGCGCCGCTTCTTCGTCGAGTTTCGCCGGCAGCGCGCCGAGCTGGCCGCGGCGCTGAAAGGCGTGCCCCAGGACGCGACCGGCGATCGGCTCGACCTGGCGCTCGCCCTGCTCAGCCGGCTGCTCTTCCTCTACTTCTTACAGCGGAAGGGCTGGCTGAACGGCGACCCGGCCTATCTGCGCAACCTCTACGAGTCGTCGCTGGTCCGCCGGGTGCCTTTCTATCGGCGGCGTCTAAAGCCGCTGTTCTTCGGGGCGCTCAACCGCGCGCCGGGGCGACGCAGGCCGGCGGCGCGCGAGCTGGGAAACCTGCCGTTCCTGAACGGCGGCCTGTTCGAGCGCGATCCGCTGGAGCGAGCGCACGTCCGGCTCGACGTACCGGACGACGTCTTCGCTCCGATCTTCGCCGACCTGCTGGACAAGTACCAGTTCACTCTGAGCGAGGGGCAGCCCGCCGACCAGGACGTAGCCGTCGACCCGGAGATGCTAGGAAAGGTCTTCGAGGGTCTGATGTCGGGATCGCAGCGCGGATCGACCGGCGCCTTCTTCACTCCGCGGCCGCTGGTCGATCGTCTGGTAGGCGGCGCGCTGACTGCGCACCTGGCCCGCGCTTGCAAATGTGACCGCGAGCTTGTCGATGAGTTAATGCTCGGCGGCAACCCCGAGATCGACCCGCAGCTCCGCGAGCGGCTCTCCGGGGCGGTCAGCGCGGTCCGCGTGCTCGACCCCGCCGTGGGCTCCGGCGCCTTTCTGCTCGCGGCCCTGCAGCGGTTGGAGGCGCTGCGGGAGGCCCTCGACGGCTTCCCCAGCGATTCCGGCACCCGTTTCGAGCGCCGCCAGGAAATCATTCGGCGCAATCTGCACGGCGTCGATGTTAACGCGGCGGCCGTTCGGCTCTGCGAGCTGCGGTTGTGGCTGGCGCTCGTGGTCGACCTCGAGGTTGAGTCGGTGTCGGCGGTGCCCCCGCTACCCAACCTCGACATCAACATCCGCCAGGGCGACGCCCTGGTCGACCCCATCGATTTCCTGGTTCGCCTCGGCGACCTCGATTACGGCGGGCTGGCGAGTCGCTGGCAGCGGCGTTTGCGCCACGTGGCGGACTCCAGAGTCCGCTACTTCAGCTCCACCGGCGCCGACAAGCGGCGGGTGGCCCGTTCGCTGGCCCGATCCGAACGCGAACTGGCCATCGGCTTCTTGGGCGAGCTGTCGCAGCAGATCGACGCGCGACGCCGCGATCTGCGGATGGCGGCCCGCAGCCGTGACCTGTTTGGATCGCGGGCCGGTCTCACCCGCGGCCAGAAGAGGGTGGCCGCGGGTCTCAAACGCAGAAAGGACGAGATCTCGCGCCTGCTGCGCAGACTGCGCGATCAGGATGAGCTGCCGTTTTTCTCCTTCGCCATCCACTTCGCCGATCCTGAAAGTCCGGCCGCCGAATTCGACGTCGTGGTCGGCAACCCGCCCTGGGTCCGCACGCACCACTGGTCGGGCGCGCCCCGCCGCCGCCTCATCGAACGATTCCGCGTGCTGCGCGAGGCGGGCTGGCGCACGGGAGCCCGGCTGGCGGGCGCCGGGCGCGGCTTCGGAGCGCAGCTCGACCTCAGCGCGCTCTTTGTCGAACGGTCGCTGGAGCTTCTGCGCGCCGGCGGCGCCCTCGGATTCCTGCTCCCCGCCAAGCTGCTCCGCAGCCTTTCCGCCGGAGCGTTGCGCGAGCGGCTGTTGGCCACGACGACGCTACTCGAGTTGGAGGACTGCTCGTTGGCGGGTGAGCGCCTGTTCGACGCCACCACCTATCCGCTGGCTTGTCTGCTGGCCGTGGGGAGGCCGCAGCCGGAGCACACCGTTCAGGTGCGCCTTCACGGTCGCCGCGCCCAACCCCTCGACTTCCAACTCCCTCAGTCGCGGTTGCCGCTGATCCGCGAGGACGGCGAGTCGCCCTTTGCCCTGGCACCGCCGCCGGTGCGCGCCGCCCTCGACTGCATGCGCGCCGCGGGGCCGCCTTTGGGCGCCAGTCCCGCTTACCGACCGTGTCGGGGCGTCATGACGGGCAGCAACGCCGTCTACGTCGGAGCGCTGGTGGATGGCGCCACGAAGGACGGTCGGACACGGGTGCGCCTCTCGGACTTTGTCGTCGAGATCGAGACCGATCGCTTGCGGCCGGCGCTGCGCGGGGAAGACCTGCTGCCGTGGCGCTTCTCGACCCCGCAACTGCTCGTCTGGACACACGACGACGACGGGCACGTGCTGTCCAAATTGCCTCCGGCGACGCGACGACACTTGAGAAAGCACGAGCGCGTCCTTCGTGGACGCATCGATCTCAAGCCGGGGCAGCCGTACTGGACGATCTTCCGCGCGCGCCCGGACAAGTGGGGCCCGCGCGTAGCCTGGCGCGACATCGCGCCGGCGCCCGGTGCCGTCGTGGTCCCAGCGCGCACGCCGTTCCTCGAGGGCGACGCACCGATCATCAGCCTCAACACCGTCTACCAGATCGCAGCCGCGTCGGGCGAGGACGCATACTTCCTGGCCGCCGTCCTCAACTCGACCGTCGCTCGCGCCTACCTGAAGGCGATCGCCGAGCGGGCTTCCGGGGGCTACTTCCGCTTCCTGGGCTGGACGGTCGCGCTCCTGCCTTTTCCCGATCGGCGCGACGCGGCTGCACGACTGTTGTGCATCGAGAAGAGCCGGGCCGCCCACGCTGAAGGTGGCCTGCCGGCTGAGGAGGCGCGGCGGCTGGACGAGCTGGTCGCTTTCCTCTACCGGCTGACGCCCGAGCAGTTATCGCACCTCCGAGCTTTCGACCGGATGCTGAGCAACCCCGATCGCGACCATGAAGTCGACCTGGCCTGAGCCCATCGCCGCCGGCGCCGCGGGTGCGGCGGTCCTGTCTGAACTCTGGACGCGGGCTGATCGGGTCGATGCTGCCGTCGCCGACGACCGCCAGCTCCGCGACTTCGCCGACGCGGATGGAGCGGACGGCGGGCCCCGGGTCGTTCGGATCGTCACCTGTTCGCGGCCGACGCTCGAGTTGCCGGCTCGCTGGCGCTGCCAAACGGTCAAAGAACGACCCGTCCCCGAGTTCATGCTGTTCTATCCCACCGGCAGCAGCTTTCCCGAATGCGCCGTCGTTCACGCCGGTGGGTCGAGTGCGGATGGCTGGTTCACCGTTCACAGGCGTCCGTTCATCCTCAACCGTCTGCGCGAACGCTTCGAGGCACTGGCGAAGACGGCGGTGCGACACCCGCACTTTGCGGCGTCGAACCGATTGGCCAGCGCGCTGCCGACCGGCTCGGTTCGCGAGGAACTCACGCCGAGCTCGGACGACACCAAGCTGGAGATCGTATCACCACAGGCGCTCTACCGGCAGGTGCTGGCGGTTCACTTCGCCGAGGCGGACCGCGGCCGCGTTGGCGTCGACCGATCTCTCCGTGGCCCTTCGCTGGCCGCCCACCAGCAGCGGGCGTTCGAGCGCGCCTGCGACGTGGTCGACCGCTACGGCGGCGTGATCGTCGCCGACTCGGTGGGGCTCGGAAAGACCTTTATCGGCTTGCGGCTGCTGGAGCGCGCCCTCGACAGCGGAGGTCGGGCCCTCGTCATCGTGCCCGCCGCTCTCAAGCCCCAATGGCTACGCGAGCTCGCCTACTTGAGGTCGGCCCACGGGGCGGCGCATCCGGTCGCGGCCCGGCGACTGCGGCTCACAGACTCGAGCGCCCAGACTGCGGCGGCTCGTCATGGCGCGAGCGACCCCGACGTGGATGAGACGCTGGACCTCTGGGTTCGAGAGGATGCCAACCGGCCCCTCGCTCTCCTTTCGATGGAGTCGCTGGGACGTCGCGGTTTCGACGCTTCGGCACACCAAGGTCTTGACCTGGTGCTGGTAGACGAGGCCCACAACTTCCGTAACCCCTCGACCCGCCGATTTCGCGCCCTGTCAGAGATCGTCCGCCACTCGCAGTTGGTGATGCTGACCGCGACGCCGATCAACAACTCGATCCTCGATCTGCGGCACCTGATCGATCTGTTCGCGGCACCCGGTGCCTTTCGCCATCTGGGCGTACCCGACTACCGAGAGGCGTTCCGGCGGGCCGCCGCCGGCGAAGGTGACGTCAAAGCGATTGTCGCCGCCTGCGTCGTGCGCAGAACACGCCGCTTCGTGCGGCGACATTATCCTACGATCACGATCCGCGACCCGCTCAGCGGTGGCGTGCGGGATTTGCGCTTTCCCAAGCGCGAGCCGCCGGTCGCCGTCGATTACGACCTGGCCGGCACCTATGGGAACGTGTTCTCGCACATCCATGAGTGTCTGGACGAGCTGCGCTTCCCCGTCGTCGACCCCACGCCGCCCCGAAGCCCGGGAAGCGAAGAGAGCGAAGACGCAACGCAGCACCCGGACCTTGAACCGGACGACGCGCCCCACGCCTCGGCCGAGCTGCTGAAGATCGTCCTGCTGAAACGTCTAGAGTCGAGCGTAGCCGCTTTTCGCTGCACGGTCATTCAACAGCTCGCCTGGTGCAGCACCGCGCTGCGAGCCATCGAAGCGGGCCGCGTTCTCTCGCGACCCGACTACCGCGCCACCTTTCGTGGCCCCGCCGATGACCCCGGCAGCCAGCTCGCCTTCTTCGAGTTGATGCTTCCGGCGCCGTCGATCGATGCGCGCCGCCTGGCTCGTCTTCGCCGAACGCTCGAGCACGATCAGGCGATACTCGCCCACATCCACGCGGCGCTGAGCACCGTGGGCATCGAAAGCGATCTGAAGCTCCGCAGCCTCCTCGAGCTGCTCGACGGACCCCACGCCGGCCGCAAGACACTGATATTCACCGAGTTCCGCGATACGGCCCGCTACCTATACCACCAGCTGAAAGACCGCCCTCACGTCGCTCAGATCGACAGCGGCGGCGCCCGCCTGGGCCTCGATCCCGCGCGCCGACGCGAGGTCATTCAGCGCTTCGCACCACGCAGCAACGGCCTACCCGAACCGCCCCGGCGCGAACGCGTCGACCTGCTGATCGCCACGGACGTGCTGAGCGAAGGGCTCAACCTTCAGGATGCCACCGCGGTCATCAGCTATGACCTGCCCTGGAACCCCGTACGGCTCATGCAACGGAGCGGCCGCATCGATCGCCTCGGTTCCGTCGCCGAGTCGATCGCGCTCCACCACTTCGTGCCGGCGCGCGACCTGGAGCGTCTACTGGGTTTGATGGGGCGGCTGCAGCGAAAGCTCCGGACGATCCAGCGGACGCTCGGTCTCGATCACCCAGTTCTGGCCGCGTCCGCGCCCGGCGCGGGCGCTCTGGATCAGATCCGTGCCCTCGCGAGCGACCCGGCCAGCTACGATGAGTTGGAGAGCGAGATGGAAGGTCCGCTGGACCTGGAGGAACAAGCCTACATCGATGGAGCCGAGCTGCTGGGGAAAGCCGAAGGGGCGGCGTCCCAGTTCGCGGCCTTGGCGTCCGACGCGGTCGCGGTCAGCATGGTCGTTGACGACCGGCGCGTGCGGGCCGGCGCCGTGGCCTACTGGCGGCTGGAAGGTCAGGGTGTAGATCGGGCCCTTTGGCTCGTCTACGATCGCGACACCGGATGTGTGGTCGAGGATCAGTCCTCAGCCCTCGCCGCGTTTCGTCAGGCGCTCGAATCCGAGCTCTCCGCGCCGTCGGATGAGATGATCGAAGCGGCGCGCCAGCCCTGTGCCCGCTACGCGCGGGGCGTGGCGGCGCAGGTGGAGGCGGCGCGGATCGCCGGCGACTCCCTGAGCCCCGGCCTACCTCAATGCCGGATCGCCGCCTGGCTCAGCCGCGTCTACCTGGCGTCGGCGCCGCGGCTGACGCCCGACGAGCGTCGGGCCATCGATCGACTTCACTCCCGGCTGGCCCGTCGTTTCACGGCGGCCGCCGAGCGATCGCTGGCCGAGCTGGCCGGCGAGCTGCCCGACGGCCTGGACTCGAGGTTTCTCTCGAAGCTGGAAGAGACCCTGGGCCGCCTCGACGCCGATCGGCGCGCCCCGATCAGGCTACGTGAGGTCGCGTTGTTGCTTCGGGCAAACCCACAGTGAAGCCCGCGCCGGCTCTCGCGCTTCCCAACTTGAACAACCCCTCTTAGCTTCTGGTGTTCGCCGCCCCCGCCTATCGAGACGGCTCAGACATTTTCGTTATGAGCGCGCTGGGCCGAGGTCGCGGGACGGCTCGTTGCACGATTTCCGGTAAGCTCGCTGCGTTCAACGCGAACCAAGGAATACGTCTTACGTCCATGCGATTCGGGTCCGTCCTCAAGTGGTCGACATTCGTGGCGCTCCTGCTTGGAGCGGCCGGGCTGGCCTACGCCTATTCGCGCGGAGGCTACCCCGGCCAACCGCTCGAGGGACCGCCGCTCGCCCTCGTCGGCGCGCGCATCTACGACCCGGTCGGCGACTCGCTGATCGAAGGCGCGACGGTCATCGTCAGCGGCCGGCTGATCACCGAGGTGGACGCGTCGGCCTCGATCCCCGACGGCTCGCGCATTCTTTGGGTGCGCGAGCTGACGCTGCTGCCCGGCTTGATCGACAGCCACCTACACATGAGCGGCATCCGCGCCCGCATCCCCGACGGCAAACGGGAGCTAAGCCCCCTCGCCTACTTCTGGAGGTTTATGCGGCGCTTTCCCGAGCGGCGTCGGGCGCTGATCGAGTCGGGGATCACGACGGTGAAGAGCCTGGGCGATCCCTACCCGTGGATCGTCAAGCTGGCGGAGCGCGTCGAACGGCACGAGCTGGCCGGCCCCCGCATCTTCGCCGCGGGGCCAGCGATCACGGCGCCCGGCGGCCACCCGGTAGCTCAGCTGCGGCACGCCGGTCAGGGCGACTCGTCGTTCATCGCCCAGGTGACGCGCCAGGTGAGCGGCCCCGCCCAGGCCCGCAGCGCCGTAGAGGCGATCGTGCGGCGCGTCGACTTCATCACGGCCGTGCTGGAACAGCGCGGCGACACGAGCCTGCCCACGCTGCCGCCGGCCGTACTCCACACCATCACCTCGACCACGCACGACGAGGGACTCCGCGTGCTCGCCCACGTCAGCACGGCGCGGCAGCTCGACCTGGCGCTGCCCGCCGGCGTGGACGGGATCGAGCACGTCCCCTTCGACCAGCCGCTGAGCGCGGTGGCGCTCGACGAGCTGCGCGAGCGACGCGTCTTCGTCGACCCGACCCTGCAGGCCCTCGACCAGCACCTGGGCGCGCTGCGGGGCGACACGGCGGCCGCGCGTGAGGCGCGGGCCAACACGCGCCGGCTGTGCGAAGCCGGTGTCGCGATCGTGGCCGGGAGCGACGCGCCCAGCGTCGGGACCACCTTCGGCTTTACCCTGCACGAGGAGCTGCGCAACCTGGTGGAGGCGGGGATGAGCCCGGGGCAGGCGCTGGCGGCGGCGACGATCGTCGCGGCCGACTACCTGGGCCTGGCTGACAGCCTCGGCAGCATCCAGCCCGGCAAGTGGGCGGACATCGTCGCCGTGGCCGGCGACCCGCTCAGCGACATCACCGCCGCCGCTGACATCCACCTGGTCATCGCTGACGGCCAGCTCTTGTTCGATCAGCTCGACCGTGTCAAGCGGGACGGCGGGATCATCGCCCAAGCCGCCCCACCCGCGGGCTTGGCGACCGGCCCGCGAGGTCGTGCGCGATGACGCGCTCGCGCTATCGAGCCCTGCTGTTCGACCTGGACGGCACGCTGGTCGATTCGCTGGAGCTGATCCTCGGCTCGTACCGCCATACCATGGCCCAGCACCTGGGTCGCGTGCCGCCGGACGAGGAGTGGATGGTCACCATGGGCAAGCCGCTCCGCGTCCAGCTGCAGAGCTTCGCCCAGACGCCGGAGCAGCTCGAGGCGATGTTCCGGACGTACATCGACCACAACGAGGCGAACAACCAACGTTTGATTCGACCCTTTCCCGGCATGCGCCAGGCGATCGAGTCGCTGCGCCGCGGCGGCTTCCGCATGGGCGTGGTGACCAGCAAGATCGGCGAGCACGCCTGGCGCGAGCTGCGCTCCTGCGGCCTGGACGGCCTGTTCGACGGGCTGGTCGCCGCCGACGACGTCCAGCGACCCAAGCCCCATCCCGAGCCGGTGCTGCGGGGGCTGCAGAGCATCGGGGCCACGGCGCCCGAGGCGCTGATGGTGGGCGACAGCATCTTCGACCTGGCAGCGGCGCGTGCGGCCGGGGTGGACACCGCTGCGGCGCTCTGGGGGCCGTTCGACCGCGACCGACTGGCCGTCGGCCAGCCGACCTATTGGGTCCGTCACATCGGTGAGTTGCTGTCGCTGTTGAACGTGGACAACTCGAGCCGCGCACGCGGGGTCGGCGAGGACTAGGCCGATGAACCGCCGGAGCACCGGAAGCGCCGCCAATCCGAGAAGCGCTCAGACGCGTGACCACTGGCGTCGCCGCGTCCTGCTCATCCAGGGCGGCTACTACATCCTGGCCGGGCTGTGGCCGCTGATCCACTTTTCGAGCTTCACCCGCTTCGTCGCGGTCGACATGAACCCGTTCCAGTCCCAGGTCTTTGCCGGCCTGCTCGTCGTCATCGGCGCGGTCCTGATCGAGGGAGCGCGCCGCGAGCCGCCGGGACCCTACCCCACCCTGCTCGGTGCGGCCGTGGCCGGCGCCATCGCCGTCGTCAGCCTGATGTGGCTGCCGCGCTTCGCCGTGGCCACCGGTCTCTGGGCCGACCTGGCCCTCGAGGTGGCCTTCGCCCTGATCCTGATCTTATTGTACCCGCGTCAACAGACAGAACGTCGTGGCCGCGGCGCGGGCCGGCGTTGACGGATAACACGCCGCCCGTTCGACGGTATCCAGCGGGCCGAGCGCGTGCTGGCCGCCAGACCGACAACCTTGAAAGCTCGACCGACCGATGAAGATCCAACCGTTTCGCATGGAGCGCTGGCAGTCGGAGTGGGAGAACCGCGTCCGCTTCAACCTCTCGGAAAGCGGGGTCCACCCGATGACGCCGCGGGAACTCTTCGAGCTGGCCGACGCCGACCCGACACAACTTCTCTCCCAGCGCCTCATCTACAATCAATCGAACGGGACCGAGGAGTTGCGCGAGAGCATCGCCGCCCTGTATCCGGGCGCCGGCGTCGAGCAGGTGCTGGTGACCAACGGCGGCTCGGAGGCCAACTACGTGACGACCTGGAGCCTGCTCGATCCCGCCGACGCCGTGGTGATGGAGGCGCCCAACTACATGCAGATGTGGGGGCAGGCGGAAGCCTTCGCCCGCGAGGTGCGGGCCTTCAACCTGCGGGAAGAGCGCGGTTGGGCTCCGGACCTGGGCGAGCTGCAGGAGCGGATGGACAAGAGCGTCAAGCTCATCATCATCACACACCCGAACAACCCGACCGGCGCCATCCTCAGCGAAGACGAGATCGACCGGATCGTCGCCATCGCCGAGAATGTCGGCGCCTGGATCATCGCCGACGAGATCTACGCCGGTGCCGAGCTGGCCGGCGCGCGATCGCCCACCTTCTGGGGCCGCTACGACCGGGTGCTGATCACCTCGGGGCTATCGAAGGCGTATGGGCTACCGGGGCTGCGTCTCGGCTGGGTCATCGGCCCGGCCGACTTCATCGCGCGGCTCTGGTCCTACAAAGACTACACCACCATCTCGCCCAGCCCGCTCAGCGACCTGTGCGCCCGGGTCGCGCTCCGACCGGGTACGCGCCAGCGGATCCGCGAGCGCACCCGCGGCATACTGCAGGAGAACCTGAAACCGCTGACCGATTGGCTGAACGAACGGCCGGACATCTTCCGCTTTCAGGCTCCAGGGGCCGGCGCCATCTGCTACGCTCGCTACGAGCTCGACATCGGATCGAGCGACCTGGCGCAGCGGCTGAAGGACGAGCAGAGCGTGCTCATCGTGCCGGGCGATCACTTCAACATGGATGGGTATGTCCGGATCGGTTACGGGTTGCCACGCGCCGAGCTGATCGAAGCGCTGGGGCGGATCGAGACCGTCATCCGCTCGCTGGCTTGACCGACTCTTGAAGTCGGGCGGGGGGCCGGCAAGGGGTAGTACAAATGAATCGGGCCAGCCCCGCTAGCCTCCGGCGCGACCGGCCCTTGACGCTGACAGGGCCCGATGACTAAGGCCTCTGGATCTTGCAGGTCGCCGTCTTGCCCTTACGCACGTAGGTCAGCTCCGCTGCCCCCTGCGCCCCCAGTCGGTTGCGCAGCTCGGCCACGGTACGAACGGGTTCGCCGTTTACGGCCAAGACCACGTCGCCGTCCCGCAAACCGGCGACGTGCGCCGGAGTGTTTTCGACCACGCGTATGATCAGCAAGCCCGCCTCCACACCCGGGAAGTAGGAGACCAGGGGGCTATCCTCGCTTAACTCCTCGAAGCGGGCACCCGCAACGGCATCCGAGTACAGGGTAATCGTGCGCGCCTTGGGCGGCGGCAGCACGACAGCTGCTTCAGGTAGGGGCCGGGGTGCGACCAGCGTCCAGACCGCCAACGAGTCGGCTTGCAAGCGAATCAGCTTCTGCGACTCTACCAGCCGCTGCCGGATCGAGTCGATTTGAATGCGCTGGCGTTGCGCCAGCACGCGCTCCTCGTCACGCGGGGCCCGAGCTTCGGTCACCTGAAGCGCGCGCTCGGCGTTCCGTAGCGCCACCTGGAGCCTGAGCTGGCCCTCGTAGAGCTGTTTCAGGTTCTGCCGCAGCGAATCCCAGGCGGCGCCGCTCCAAGCGTACGCCTTCCACTCCTGGCCGAAGGCCTCGCGACCGGTGCCCGGAATCACGCTGAGGTCAAGCTCGCGATCGTCGCGGCGCACCCGTATTCGCGCCGCCACACCGGCCGTCAGCGCGCCGAACGCCCGGCCGCCGTCGTCGGTCGTGATATCGACGCCGCCGACCGCGATGATCAGATCACCTTCCCGCAGTCCCGCCGTCGCGGCCGGACCACCCGGCATCACTCTGCGAACCTCAGGAGGTGACGAGAAAGACCAGACCACGATGTCGTTCGTCTGCTCTCGCGAACAGTTGCTGCACTGCAGACTGATTCCCAGCCAGCCGCGCGTCTCCTGAGCTGCACCCGTCGTGGCCGCCGCAGCGGTCATCACTAGCGCGAGCAGCAACGGCAGACCGGCTCCCGCCACGGCCTGAGTGCCCATCGCCCCTCGTCTCGCCAGATCCTTCAAAGTTGCTCTCCTTTCTCTTCCATCACCGCCACAACAGCTCCGAACCGGACTGCTGCGTCGCGCTCATCTGCTGCATCACTGCGTCCCGCTCTTCCAGCGCCGCGAAAAGATACGAGTTCAGCATCGGGTCGGCCGGATCCGCCGACAGCGCCGTCCGCGACGCCTCGACCAGCGCATCCAGGCTCGCCAGGCGCTCCCGAGACACGAACGGCAGCGGAGCGCCCTCCTGCCGCGCGAGCTGCTGCAGGTTCCTCAGGGCCAGGTCGTACTCCGACCCGCGCCGCCTCACCTCCGCCATCGCGGCACTGAGCGAAGTCGGTGCCGATTCCTCCGCCACCGTCAGATCCGAAACCGCGCCCTCAGGCACCGAGTCTCCCGGCTGGAACGATCGACCCAGACCGAGGCCGATGGCGAACACCGCCGCCATCGCCGCCGCCTGCAGCGCGACCAGACTCGGCCAGCCCAGCCGACGCCGATCCCGCGCCCGACGTCCGGGCATCCGGTCCGCGATCCGCGACCACAGCTCCGCCGGCGCCTCCAGCTCCGGAAGCCCTCGCAGCTCCGATCGCAGCTGTCGCAGCCCATCCAGCTCGCTCTGGCACAGGGCACAGTTCGCGAGATGCTCCGTCGCCCCGACCACCTGGCCGCCGTCCAACAGCTCCGAAAGTGTCTCGTCGCTAAGATGCACCATGATCCACTACCTCAGCTTGGGACTCCGCAACCAGGGCTCGCAGCCGCGCCCGCGCTTTCGAGAGCTGCGACTTTGAGGTCCCCACCGCGATCCCCAGTTGTGCTCCGATCTCCTCGTGCGTGTAACCTTCCACGTCGTGCAACCAGAGCACCGATCGATATCCGTCGGGTAACTTGTCTAACGCCCGCTGTACCGTGACCCGGTCCGCCGCCCGCGCCGCCGGCCAACGATCCGGGTTCCCCAAGGTCGATTTACCATCGAACCCCTGCTCCAGGTTCCGCCGCCGTGACGCCTGCCTCAGACGGGTCAACGCCGTGTTCACCGCGATCCGGTGCACCCAGGTCCCAAATGCCGACTCGCCCCGGAAGTCGCGGATCTTCTCAAACGCGTTCGTCCATGCATCCTGGGCCAGATCCGCCGCCAGATCGTCATCGCCCGCCAAGCGGCGCACGACGGTATAGACCCGCGACGCATGCCGCTCGTACAGTTGCCGCATGGCCTCGAGTTCACCCGATCGGGCTCGGCGGATTAGCATGGCCTCGGTCAAGTCGACCAAACCGCGTTCCCTCCGTCTCCCGTTAGTTTAGACGGGCGATGCCACCCGGTCGTTGCCCAGCCGTCGGCTCCAAATCCCCATCAGACCGGGGCGCAGCGCCCGGGCCGCCGGCACCAGCAGCACCGCCGCGACGACTCCAGCCACGGCGTCAATCCCGTAATGGAAACGACCATATACCGTTCCAACTGTAAGGCCGATTACTAACGGCAACGCCGCCCACCACACCAGCCGGTCGTGCCGCCACGTGACCAGCAGGATCGTCACCGCCACCGCCACGTGTGAGCTGGGAAACGCCGCACCCTTGCTTCCCCCATCCGCCAGCACCCAGTGGACCAGGCGATAGAACGGCCCCGTGGCCAGCTCCCCGCCGATCTTCGGGAATTGGTAGTGGGGGCCCGCCACCGGGAAAAAGATGAACACCAGGTAGCAGGCGAAGAACACGCACAGTTCCACGTAAACCAGCTCTCGAAATCCACGCAAGCGCCCGCGCAGGTAAAGGGCGACGGCCGCCAGCGGCAAGAGCACCCAATAGAGCCCGTAGAAGAAATGCATCANNGACGAAGGGGTCATGGTAGCCGTTGCTGAACAGCTGGGCGAGATAGCGCAGCTCCCAGTATAGGAAGGTCACGAACAACGCCGGGTAGACATCGCGGAAGAAGCCCGCGACCGATGGGCCGGAGAGCGGCCGGCCCGACCACCAGAGGCCGATGGCGATGATGACGAGGTGGGCCGCCGTAAGTCCGAGCCATAATGGCACGGAAAGCCGCCAGCCGACGACGAGGATCAGCAAACCGCTGAACGCGACGTACAGCAGAAATACCGCGTCGTAGGGCTGAGCCCCCTGGAGACCTCGGCGCACCCAGCTCACAGCCAACTCTCCCTCCGGTACCAGTCGGCCGTCTCTCGCAGGCCGCGCTCGCTGTCGTATTGGGGCGACCAGTCGAGCTCTTTCATCGCACGATCCACGCTGCAGGTCCAGGCCCTAACCAGGAGGTCCCGGGCGCGTCGGCGATCGATCTGTCCGGCCCGGCGACCGGCACCGGCGAACTGAGCGAGCGTAGCGGCGAGTCTCAACAGCGGCGACGGTATGCGCAGCGACACGACGCGGCGTCCCACCGCCTGTGCGATCCGGGCCGCGAGCTCGTCCCAGCTCAGCGGTTCGGGGTGCGCGATGAAGTACGCGTTTCCCACCCCTCGCGCCGTCCCCACCGCGTCGACGAGAACTCGGGCCACATCGCGGGCATGCACGAGCTGAATGAGCCGGCGGCGCCAACCGGGAACGACCAGCAGGCCACGCGCCGCCATGCGGAAGTAGGTGAGGGTGTCCTCGTCTCGAGGCCCGTAGACCGCCCCAGGGCGCAGCACCACAGTCTCCAGCCGATCGGCGCGGCTCCCGACCTCGCGCTCGGCCGCCAGCTTGCTGTGTCCGTAGTCGCTGGTGGGCTCGGGTGGATCGTCTTCGTGGCGCGGCCGCTGGAGTGTGCCCGGCCCGGCGGCGGCCTGGCTGCTGCACAGAACGAAGCGCGGCGGCTCTCGCTGCCGAAGGCAGGCGTCTAGCAACGCCATTGTCCCGCCGTGATTGGCGGCGAACAGCGCATCCCGAGATCCACGCGTCAGGCCGGCGCAGTGGATGACCGCATCGACCCCCTGGACGGCGGCCGCGACGTCCCCTGCCCTGAGGTCGGCCTGGGTGAGCTCGACCGGCTTGCCCTCCAGCCAGCGCAGTCGGCTCTGAGCTCGGACGGTGCAGCGAACCTGATAGCCACGTTCGAGCGCCACATCGACCACGTGGCTCCCGACAAAGCCCGTGCCTCCGGTGATCAGCACTCGCCCCGTTTCAGCGGGCATGCCTGGATGGTTGATTCGCAGGGAGCTGGCGCGGTGCCGACGGTGCGAGCATCAGGCGCTCAGCTGTCGCTCGTAAAGACGGTAGGTCTTGTAGCGCCAGAACCCCAACTTCTCCATCGCCCCCCACATGACCTTGTTGTCCTCGAGGACCCAGGAGCATTCCGCCACGGTGTGGCCCTTCTCCGAGCCGCGCTTGAAGATCTCCAGGTAGAACAGCGAGGCGAGACCGGTGCGGCGATATTCCGGCTTGAGGCCGAGGGTGATCACGCGGATGCCGTTGATGCGCCTCATGTGCCAGAGCAGCTTAAGCAGGCCGAGGGGAAAGAGCCGGCCGTTGGCGTGGCGAATCGCCTGGTTCACATCCGGTAGGGCGAGGGCGAACCCGGCCGGCTCGCCATCGATCTCACCGATAAGCGCCAGGTCGGGGTCGATCACGGGCTTGAGCTGTTTGGCCGTGTGCGTGACCTCGGCGTCGGTCATCGGCACGAAGCCCCAGTTGCGCTCCCAGGCCGCGTTGTACAGATCGAGGACGAGTGCGACTTCTTGATCGAACCTCTTCATATCGACAGAGCGCACGCAGATATCGACGCCGGAGCGCTGGATCAGCCGCTCGAGCCCTTTGAAGCGGCCGTGCTCGAACGCCTCTCGTCGCCCCTGGTAGGCGAGCAGGTCTTTCACCTTGGTGAGCCCCCAACCGGTCAGCAGCTCCTCGTAGTAGGGAGGGTTATAAGGCATCATCACGTAGGGTGGGTCCTCGAAGTTGTCGATCAGCAGTCCGCAGTCCTCGTTGGTCGAGAAGTTGGTAGGTCCGCGAAGGTGGTCGAGGTTTCGGCCGCGAACCCACTCGGCCGCCGCATCCAGCAACGCCTCGGCCACGCCACGATCGTTGACCGACTCGAACAGTCCGAAAAAGCCGACCCTGTCTTCATGGAAGCGGTTGTGCTGCCGATTCTCGATCGCCGCGATTCGGCCCACCGGCTGTCCGTCCCGCTGAGCCAGGAAGAGCCGCACCGCACTGTGCTCGAAGAAAGGGTTCTTGGGGTCGATGCGCTTGCGCTCCTCCACCAGCAATGGGGGCACCCAGGCGGGATAGCGCCCGGCGTAGATCTGCCAGGGAAAGCGGACGAACGCTCTCCGCTCACCCCGTGTCTCGACGGGTCGAACTTCAAGGCTCATTGGCTCGCTTGGGTGTGCGCGTGGTGGAAAACGTCTGCGGTCTAGATGACGGCCAGCGCCTTGCCCACCTTCCCGAAGGTATCCAGCACGTAGTCGAGCTGGTCGTCGGTGTGGGTCGCGATGTAACTGGTGCGCAGGCGGCAGCTGTTCTCGGGTACCGCCGGCGGCATGACCGGGTTCGTGAACACGCCGGCATCAAAGACCGCTTTCCAGAATGCGAAGGTCTTTTCCATCGGGCCGACCATGATCGGGATGATCGGCGTCTGGGTTGGCCCGATCTCGAAGCCGAGGCTGCGAAAGCCTTCCATCATCCGGTGGGTGATCTGCCATAGCCGTTCGCGCCGCTCCGGCTCTTTCTCGATCACGTCCAGCGCCGCCAGCACGGTCGCGACCGAGGCGGGTGGCATGCTGGCGCTGAACATGAGGCTGCGCGCATGGTGCCGCAGATAGTGGATCACCGGCTCGGGACCCGCCACAAAGCCCCCGATCGAGGCGAACGACTTGCTGAACGTCCCGATCGTCAGTGGGACACGATCTCCCAGCCCGTGGTACTCGGCGGTACCCGCGCCCGTCGGCCCCAGATACCCGATAGCATGGGCGTCATCGAGCACCAGGACCGCGTCGAACTCCTCACATAGCTCCAAAAGTGCCGGCGCATCGGCGATATCGCCCTCCATGCTGAACACGCCGTCCACCACGACCATGCGCCCGACGTCGTTCCGCCCGGAGGCGCGCTCCGACTCGAACAGGCGTCTCAGACCGACCAGATCACCATGCTTGAATCGCTCCACTTCGCCGTAGGACAGCCGGCTGCCGTCGACGATGCTGGCGTGGTCCAATTTGTCCAGGTAGACCTTGTCGTTCCGCCCCACCAATGTCCCGATGACGCCCAGGTTCGTCTGATAGCCCGTGCTGAACACCAGCGCTGCTTCGGTGCCGACGAACTCGGCCAGCCGTACCTCCAACCGCTCGTGCAAGTCCGTGTTGCCGTTCAGGAACCGACTGCCCGTACAGCCGCTCCCGTATTTCTTGAGCGCGGCCTGGGCCGCCTCGATCACGCAGGGGTGGTGGGTGAGCCCCATATAGTTATTCGAGCCGACCATGATCTTGCGCTCACCGTTGACGTAGGCCTCGGTGTCGCTGCTGCGCTCGATCGGCACGAAATAAGGATAGTAACCCGCCGCCATGACCTCACGGGCACGCGTGAAGTTGCGGCACTTCTCGAGTATGTGCATCCACTCCCCCGGAAGCTTGAACGACCCGCGGTTCCTGCTAAATTGGCACTACCCTGTCGGGTGAGTTATCGCCCGATTCTACCCGTTCAGGGGCCCATCGGCAAGGACCGCACGTGCCTGGCCGAGTCCCGCCCAAACGTCCCCCCGCATGAGGGTTGTGAGGAGAGATGGGAATCTGGCGCAAATCTCGAAGGCCTGAACGGCGAGGTGGATTCACCTTCGTCGAGATCATGACCGTGCTGGCGCTGATCGCGGTCCTGGTGGTCATCGCGGTGGGTAAGTACAACAAGTCCTATGAGAAGGCGCTGCGGGCCACGATGATCCACGACCTGCGCAACACCGCCACCGCCCAGGAGTTGTACTACCGGCTCTACCAGACCTACGCCAACGACATCAGCCTGGTGGACATCGAGCCCAGCCCCAAGAGCACCATTAACATCACCGACTCCTCGCCTCAGGGCTGGTCCGCCTGGAACGAGATCGAGCGATCGCCGGAGCGCTGCGAGCTGTACGTCGGCAACTCGACCTCAGCGCTGGGGATCGCCACTATTTCGGAGAGAATCGCCTGCGAGCAATTCTGAGCGGCTGGTCGCCGCGCTCAAAACCTCACCCTACCGACTAGCGTTGGACCAGACGAGCCGCGACCCGGGACATCACGCCCAGGAACGAAACCATGAACATTCGGCGTCGCCAAGACGAGCCCTATGACGTTGTTGTGATCGGAGCCGGCGCCGCCGGCCTCGTGACCGCCTCGGGGGCTGGGTTGCTCGGCGTGCGGGTCGCGCTGATCGAGAAGGACCGGTTCGGCGGCGAGTGCCTGTGGACCGGTTGCGTGCCCAGCAAGGCTCTGATTCGCAGCGCCCAGACCGTCTATGATGCGCGGACCGCCGCGGCGGCGGGTCTGCCGGCCACCGAGATCTCGGTCGACTTCTCCCAAGTCATGCGCAGCATGCGCGACGTCATTGCTCGCATCCAGCCCCACGACGATCCCGCGACCATCGAGCGAAAAGGCGTGCAGACGATCCAGGGCACGGCCCGATTGCTAGGGCCCGACCGCGTGGCGGTCGACGATGACGTGCTCCCCACGAAGCGCGTCGTCATCGCCACGGGATCCCGTCCTCTGGTCCCGCCCATCGAGGGTCTCGATCAGGCCGGATACCTGACCCACGAGACCATCCTGGAGCTGGACCGCCAGCCGCGGCGGCTGCTGGTGTTGGGAGCCGGCCCCATCGGGCTCGAGTTCGCGCAGATCTTCAACCGCCTCGGATCCGAGGTGATTGTCATCGAGCTCGCCGACGCAATCCTCCCGCGTGAGGACCGCGAACTCTCGGGGCTGCTACGGGAAATGATGGAAGCGGAAGGTGTCCGCTTCCTGCTCGGCCACAAGGCCGTCGGTGCCGCCCGCAACGGCGAAGCGACGGAGCTGGTCCTGGCCCGCCCCGATGGCACCGGCGAGCGGGTCAGCGGTGATCAGCTGCTCGTCGCCACGGGCAAACTGCCGCATACCGCGTCGCTGGGGCTGGAAGAGGCCGGCGTCGCCCTCGACGAGCGGGGCGCGGTGCGGGTAGACGCGCGGCTACGAACCACGGCCCCCGGGGTCTGGGCGGCGGGCGACGTCACCGGGAAGCTCTTCTTTACGCACGTGGCGGACTATCAGGCGCGTCTGCTGGTTCGCAACATGTTCTTTCCGTTCCCGGCCCGTGCCGACTACTCCCGTGTACCGTGGGCCACCTTCACCGACCCTACCCTGGCCCGTGTGGGGCTGACCGAAGCGGAGGCACGGGAGCGACACGGCGACCGCATCGGGGTTTATCGGTATGTGCTGGACGACCTCGACCGTGCGATCACCGATCGTGACGCGCGCGGGCTGGTCAAACTGGTCACCGACGCGCGGGGCCGAGTGTTGGGCGGGCATATCCTCGGGAGCCAGGCCGACGCCCTGATCCACGAAGTGGCGCTGGCCATGCGCGCCGGCGTGAAGGTCGGCGGCCTCTCACAAATGGTGCACGTGTACCCCACCTGGCCCGAAGGTCTGCGGCGTGCCGCCGACGGCTACTATCGTGAGAAGTTCAGCGACGGGTGGATCCCCCGCCTGCTCCGCTGGTGGGCCCGAAGGTAGGCGCCCGGCCTTGCGACGGCCGTCCGTCCGCTCGTTAGTCGCGCGACGAGTCGCCGGGCTAAAGGTTCAGGATGGCGCGATACTCGGGGTTGATGCGGTCAGGGGTCCAGAAGGGCTCCCACACCAGCTCGACGTTGGCCTCTTCGACACCCTCCAGATCCTGAACCACCATCTTGGACCCGTTGAGAATCTGGGGACCGACGGGACAGCCGGGGCTGGTGAGCGTCATGCGGACGTTGACCGTGCCGCCCTCGACATCGATGTCGTACACGAGGCCGAGATCCACGATGTTGAGCCCGATCTCGGGGTCCTCGATCTGCTTGAGCGCCTCTCTGACCTGGTCCTCGCTGACCATACTCGTCTCACTTCGGTTGGGGCCTGGCCGGGGTCGAGCTACCGCCTCTCTCAGGCGGGCACCGACTCGCCAGCTCGCGTTCACCACAAGCTATTCACGGCAGGGCTTTCGATCAATCTTGTGACGCTGCCGACTCCTGCGCATGTTCAGCCGACTGGTTCTGTCAGCCACCGTACGACCGGTCAGCCGCAACCCAAAGGAGCCTGATGCCCACGTTGACGATCGACGAAGGGGCGCTCGAGATCACCTTCCGCGACGAGGGCGTTGGGCCCGGCGTGATCGTCCTGCTGCACGGTTTTCCCTTCACCTCGGAGATGTGGAAACCGCAGCTCGAGGCGCTGGCGGATCGCTATCGCGTGATCGCCCCCGACTTCCGGGGCTTCGGCGGCTCCCAGCTCTCTTCCGGGTCTTACACGTTGGCACGCCTCGCCGACGACATCGGCGAGCTGTTGGAGAGCCTGGGCATCGAGCGCGCCGTGATCGGAGGCCTGTCGATGGGCGGCTACGTGGCCTTCGAGTTCTATCGCCGCCACGCGCCGCGGGTCGGCGCTCTCATCCTGGCCGACACCCGCCCCGACCCCGACGGCCCCGAGGCACGGGCCAACCGCTCCAAGATGGCCGCGCTCGCCCGAGAAGAGGGTGTTGAAACCCTTGTGGAGCAGCTGCTTCCCAAGCTGCTGTCGCCCGAGACGCGCGACCAGCGGCCCCAAGTGGAGCGGCGACTGCGTGCGATGATGGGTTCGGCCGCGCTGGCGGCCATCGATCACGCCCTCGCGGCGCTGGCAGGCCGGGGCGATTCGCGCCCCTTGCTCCCGCACATATCCGTTCCCACCCTCGTCCTGGCTGGCGCTCATGATCAGCTCACGCCGCCCGACGAGGCGCGCGCCTGGTCCGCCCTCGTCGCCGGCGCCGCGTTCGAGCTGATCGAAGGCGCCGGCCATGTCTCAAACCTGGAGCATCCGCAACAGTTCAATTCCAGAGTGCTTCGCTTTCTCGATGCTCAGGTGATTTCGGATGACGGGCAACGCACGTGAACGCTGATCTCGAAGGGAACGCGACGATGGCACGGGTCGCTGACGAAACGCGGTTGCCCATAAGGGGCAGGCGTGCGGCGCTGACGCTCAGACGACTGGCTGCAGCGCCGGCCGCGGCGCTCTTCGTCGCCTGTGCCAAGGCGCCACCTCCTCCGCCGCTTCCCGTGGCTTCGCCGGGCGCGCCGCAACTCGAGATCATCAGCTTCGCGGAAGGGCCGCTGAACATCGCGCCGCCCGGCGCCTTGCCGCCCCGCTTGCGCTGGACGCCGATCGAGCCGGCCGAAGGAACGCTCACGGTTCTGATCATCGAGCCCTCACCGCGGGGCCAGCCGCTCTTCGAAGCCCGTGCGCGAACCGGCGAGCGACCGATCCCTTTAGCACCTCTGCGCGGGGGCGGCTACCTCGGGCTGGTCGCGGCGCCCATTGGAAAGGCGGAAGTCCCGATTGAGGTGGACGTCACCTTGATCGATGGGACACGAACCTCGCAAGTGTTGAGCTTGCGCGTCGAGACGCGCAACTTTCCCGCCACCCGGCTCAGTGTCGCTCGACGCTTCACCGCCCCCGACGCGCGGACGCTGGAGCGGATCCGCCGCGAGCGCGAGCTGGTCCGCGCCGCGTTGCGAGAGGTCAGCCCCACGCCGCTCTGGAAAGGTGCCTTCACCCTACCCCTCCAGGGCCCGACCACGAGCCCCTACGGACAGCGTCGGCTGTTCAACAACGAGCTTCGCAGCCGGCACACGGGCCACGACATCGACGGCGACACGGGAGATCCCGTCTACGCTTCGAACAGCGGGCGCGTCGCCCTCTCATACGACCTGTTCTACAGCGGTCAAGCCGTCTACCTAGACCACGGTCTCGGATTCTATACCGCCTACTTCCACCTGTCCGAGCGTCTGGTGTACAACGGCGAGTGGGTAGAGAAGGGCCAACTGATCGGGCGAGTCGGTGCCACCGGCCGGGTCACGGGGCCTCATCTACATTGGGCGGTCTATCTGCGTGGGGCTCACCTCGACCCCCTGTCGCTGCTCGAGGCTGACTTCGCCCGTCAAAGCGAGCGTCTGCTGCTCGAACCCGATCCTTGGGTGGTGGCGCCTTAGTCTCGCCAGCGGCGCCTAGTACTTGCCGGTCAACACCTGCTCGAACAGCGCGAGGGCGCGGGGATCGTCCGATTGCGCGAGCCAGAAGAAGGCCTGCTTGCGCAGAACGGGGTTGGGGTTATCACGGGCGATTTCGATCAACGCCGGCACCCCCTGGCGGCCGGGGCGTTGGGAGAGGGCGAAGACCGCGGTCTTGCGAATTTCCAAATCGCCCGACTCGTCCTCCACGACCTCGGTCAGACCGGCAGTCGCCGCTTCGCCGGCGGCCTGACCCAGCCAGAACACGGCGCTCTTCTGTGTGCTTGGCGCTACAGTCCCATCCCGTGCGATCTCCAGCAGAACCGGCCAGGTCATGACGCTGTCCGCAAGAATCGCCGGCAATATCGCATCTTTGCCCACGCCAGCTTCCGAGCGTCGGGCCAAGGCCAGCAGATATCTGGCAGCTCCCGGTGCCGACACGACCCCGAGGTCCGTGGTGCCCTTTCCCGCTGACCGCCAGCGCCCCCCCACGTAAGTCTCGATTGCCTTCACGCCGCCTTCACGAATCCGCAACACTAGCCGAACCGGGCCGGGCTCGCAGTCGCTNNTCTCCACACACGCCGGCCCGGGCGGCGAAGCTCATGCGGACCTTACCGTCGCGCACCTCATCGACGCGGTCGGCGATCGACTGGGCTCGGGCCACCGACGCCGGGACCAGCCCGGCCGCGGCCAGGACCACCACGATCAACGCCCGCGCCCTCATCTGCCCTCGATCAGCTCCATCAACAGCTCAACGACGCGCGGATCGTCCGACTGCGAAAGCCAAAAGATCGCCTTCTTGCGCAACTCGGGCTCCGTCTCCTTGCGCGCGATATCCAGCATCTTGTTGACCGCCGCCGGCTCGCTGCGCTGCGACAGAGTGTAAATCAGCTGCTCCTTGATCTCACGATCGGGCACCCGGTCGTACAGTCCGGACAGCTCGTCGATGGAAACACCGGCTTGCCCAGCCCAGAAGATCGCCAATTTCCGGACCTGTAAAGGTTCATTCGTGTCCACGGCGCGATCCAAGAGCCAGCGCGCGTTCTCGCGGCCACCCAGCTGCGCCAGCGAAAAGATCACCTTCTCGCGAAGCTTCGGATCGCTCGTGCGTCCGTACAGCTCCCGCAAAAAGCGTCCGCTCGTCTCGGCTTGTCCCTGGCCGATCCAGAAGATCGCCGACTCGCGTAGCTCCAGCGGTGCGTCGTCGCGCAGCGCGTAGTCCCGTATCACCTGGCTAGCGCGCTCGCCGCCTGACTGAGAGAGCGCGAAGATCGCTTTCTTCTGTAGCTCCAGATCATCCGACTCGCGCAGGATCTGCTCGAGCGCGCTGACGGTGCGATCGCCCGGCACCTCTGACAACCAGAAGACGGCCTGGGAGCGGACCTCCCGATCTGGATCGTTCCGAACCAGGTCGAGCAGCAGGTCCAGGTTCTCCTCGCGCACATGCTGAGCCAGAAGGAAGACGGCCTTGCGCCGCAACGCGACCGAGCAGGGATCGTCGTCCCGGTTGGCCAGCACCTTTTCGATGATTGGCAGCGCCCTCTCCGAGCTCATCTGCAGCAACGCGTTGAGTGCGGCCAGTCGCATCTCGTCCTCACCCTGGCAAGCTTGGCCCTGGCGCTCCGGGCGAACCCGGTCCCTGATCTCCCCGGCCCGGCGGGCGATGTCCTCCGCGGCGCGCGAGTCCCCACGTCGCGCCAACTCACCCTGAATCCGCGCGGAGAGAGTTTGGGCCTCGCTCAGAGATCTGTAAGCGTCAGCGTAGCGCTCCTGCAGCAACCGCAGCGCATCGAGCCCGGCCCGCAAATCCTCTTCCCGGCCGTTTCGGTAGAGCGCGAAGGCCTGATAGTACAGCGCCTGTGCGGCGTAGTTCGAGCGCGGATAACGGTCTTGGATCCGCGCGAACATCTCCGCCGCCCGGCGATACTCATCCTGGTTCAGTCGCTGAACGGCCGCGCGGTAGAGCGAGTCCGCAGGATCCTGTGGATGCGCTGCTTCGAGTGCGAGCCCGTAGGGTCCGCCGCTTCGCGCTCTTTGCGTACTGGCCTGCGCGTCGGCGACGCTCACGGCCAGGCAAACGCCCACCGCAATCAACGACCACCCCTTCAACTCAAACATCACGATGCTCCTTCTATTCCAACCGCCGGCCCCGCCGGGATCGCCGCTCGCAGCTTGGTCAGCAGTCCGCTGTTCTCGAATCCTTCCGTTACCAACTCCAGATCGCCCGGCCGGCGCTGATAGGAGAGCTGCGCGATCTGCACCAGCACCAGCTCGAGCTCGCTGAGCAGTTCTCCGAACAACGGATCTTCAGCCGCCGGTGAATCCATCAGCAGACGAGTACTGGACAGAAGATCCAGAGCGCCCGACCAGAACTCCTCCGTCGCTTCGGCTCCCGGTGCCCCGCGAAAAGACACCAGAAAAGCCTCCGCCCGGCTGAGGTGCTCCGTCGTCGCCAGCCGGTAGGCCAGACGTTTGGGCGCCGGCGGACCGCCGCGGCCGTCAGGCTGCGGCGCGGCAAGGCGCGGCTGGGGTTCCGGCCCTGAATCGATGGTGAGGCGCCCGATGCCGATGCCGATCGCCAGCGCCGCCGCCAAGCCCAGACCCCAGCGTGTCCAGGGGGAATAGAGGATGCGAAGCTGCCGCCGCCGCTGCGCCCGCTCGCGGCGGATCGCCTCGATCCGCGCCCACATGAGCTGGCGCGGCGTTTCCGGCGGCGGGTTGTAGCTTTGCGCCGCGTCCTTCAACAGCTCGTCGAACCGGTCGTCGCTCATGACGCCCACTCCTCGGCGAAATCGGCGAGGGCCTCTCTCAATTTGGCACGCGCCCGTGAGAGCTGTGCCTTTGAGGTTCCGGGGCGAACGCCTAACGCCGCCGCGATCTCCTCGTGCTTGTATCCCTCGACATCGTGCATGACGAATACCGTCCGATAACCCCAGGGTAGCGCGGCGATGGCCGCGCCCAGCCGCTGCTTCAGGTCTGGATCTGCACCGCTGGGGACGCGCCCCATCTCACGTGTCTCCTTGAGGTCAACCTGGCGCTCGTTCAACCGCTTGATCTTCCGCATGCCGTTGTAGACCACCGACAGTGCGATCGAGTGCAGCCATGTCGACAACGCCGCCTCGCCTCGGAACTGCCGGAGGCGGTCGAAGGCGCGGACGAAGGTCTCCTGGGTGAACTCCTGAGCCAGGTCGTCATCCCCGGTCATCCGGAACGCCAGCCGGTAGACACGGTCGACGTGCGTGTCGTACAGCTCGCGTTCCGCCGCCGGATCGCCGTCCAGAGCCCTGGTGACAAGCTGACGATCTCGCACTGGTCTCCTAGCTCAGTACCCGCTGCACCGCTTCCGAATGTATGACACGGATCTGCTGAAAAGGGTTGCGTACCAGGCGCCTGGACGGCCGGGCACGAGAAGGCGAGAGTGCATTCGTTCTCCAGGATGAAACCGGGGCCTACCTCCAAGCTCAGGCCTGGAAGCAGACCCCCGTGAAGCCAGTCCGGTGCGGCGGCTCGC
>JABAOH010009227.1_pt1 | contig 26650 bp, 26 predicted proteins | sample 7062181 | NCBI WGS metagenome assembly JABAOH01 (sample SAMN14538630, study PRJNA623070) | marine sediment metagenome | biome: marine biome [ENVO:00000428]; feature: marine pelagic biome [ENVO:01000023]; material: deep marine sediment [ENVO:00002113]; isolation source: pool of 5 deep marine... | reverse complement strand
TGAAGTTTCTGCTCAAGGAGGATTTGATTGAAGCGGATGTTGACACGAAGAAATATCAACTAACAGAATTAGGCAAGATGGTAGTTAACGTTTCCGACGAGATCGAGCGGAAGGCTGCCAAACGCAAAAGGATTTTGGTACGCACCTCACGTTTCACTCTCGAAGATTTTGATCCTAACAAGATTGTAGATTCCCTTATGCATGAGGCAGGTATGCCGGCAGATCAAGCGCAAAGAGTGGCCAAAGAGACTGAGAAACGACTGATGAAATCCAAAACGAAATATTTGACCGCACCGCTAATAAGGGAAGTTGTAAACGCAATTCTGATCGAGAAAGGATTGGAGATCTACCGCCACAAGCTGACACGTTTAGGCCTCCCAGTCCACGACGTCGTATCCCTCATACAATCAAGAAGAAGAAACCCGAAAAGCTCAGCCTTTATAGATCAAAGAGTTGCAGAAATCGTTCTAGAGGAATATGTACTTCTAGACACGTTTCCAAGAGACATTGCAGACGCTCATCTCTCAGGAGAGTTGCACATTGACTGCTTGAGCGACTGGGTCTTAAGGCCAAACACAGTGGTGCACGACCTAAGATTTTTCCTGCAAAACGGATTAGATCTTGAGAGATTCAATATTCTTCAACCCTCCTGTCCCTCACCAATAGACTTTGAATCTGCATTGTACACAATCCTTAACGTCCTGTTGCACTTCCAGAAGGAGATCAGCCGGACACAGACTCTTGAATACTTCAACGTTCTCCTTGCCCCATTCGCCAAAGGAAGAACAACGGCCGAACTTGAAGAAGCCCTAGCTCTTCTAATTTCCCAAATAAGCCAACATGTTAAGACAACTCTTGGCCTCGAACTTTCAATCCCAGACTTTCTAGCCGAAGAAGAAGCCACAGGACCCGGCGGAAAACCTGTTGGAACATACGGAGACTTCAAGGAAGAAAGCAAACTAATAGCTTCACTTGTCCTAAAAACAATCGCAGACAAGAGTTCACAAAAACCATTGTTCAACCCAAAAATGATAGTGAAAATCCGTCCAGACGCGTTTGCTAATAAAGAAACTGTGGACATCCTTCTGGAAACGCACAAATTAGCATCAGAAAAGGGCATCCCACACTTCGCAAATCTATTGGACAAAACAGAAAAATTCAACGCGTTTTCCGCATCAGGCTTCAAACTCATGTCGGACTCAAAGAAGAATTGGCCGATTGACACTCTACGCACAGGCAACCTAGGATATGTGACGATCAATCTACCACGAATCGCCCTCGAGTGCGAAAGCGATGAAACACGATTCTTTGACATTTTGGGAGAGAGACTTGAAATGGCAGCCCGAGCCCTAGAGATCAAGTACAGAGCGCTCAGGAAACGTGGCGGAAGCCTGCTTCAGCTTATAACACAAAAGAGTGAAGGAGACCCGTATTACAGGCTAGAATTGGCCTCTCGCTTAACAAACTTCGCAGGATTGAGAGAAGCTTCAGAAGCACTCTGCGGAAAGACGCTTTCAGAAGACACAGAAGTTCTGAAATTTGTTGAAAAGCTCACTCAGTACGTTCTCGACTTCACACGGAAAGCTGGAAAAAGGCGTAGGAGACGACTTTTACCAGCTATACTGCCCGGTTCCGAGGCCTCTCAAAGACTCGCACGGATAGATGTTGAAAGATACGGTGTCGCAAAGATCCGATTTTCGGGAACAAGAGAGAGACCCTATTATTCCACAGTCAACAGATTGAACCTTCAAGGCAAGAAGATTGATTTAGAGACTCTAAGGCTTGAGAAGGGAATACGGAGCATGCAGACCGGCGGAAGTATGACAATAATGCATCTCGGCGAGGATGAATACAGACCAGACGAGCTACTGTCCTTGACAAAACGGTTTGCCGAAAAATACCGCGTGAAATTCTTCACCTATCATAGGAACCTGATCTATTGCACAAAATGCAAAAAGAGTTGGATTGGACCAGCACGTAGATGTCCTTCATGCGGATCCACAACGACGCTCGCAAAATTAAAAGGCGGTAGCGACTTCTCTTGATTCTTCCATAGACAGACTATTTAATTGCCCCTAAGATCAAGGCTAGGAGTGCCATTCTGACTATTATGCCGTTCCAGACTTGTTGAAAGTAACGTGCATGACTAGTCTTATCCACTTCAGGAGATATCTCATCCACTCTAGGCAGAGGATGCAAGATTATGAGATCTTCTTTAGCCTTGCTCAAGGTTTCCAAGTCGATCTTGTAGGAGCCTTTGACTTTTACATATTCGGCAGGATCTGGAAAACGTTCCTTCTGTATTCTCGTGACATACAACACATCTACCTGCGAGACTACTTTGTCAAGGCTCGCCGTTGTAACCACCGGAATCCTTTCCTTTATCGTTTCCAACACTTCCCTTCTCATCTTGAGAGATTGAGGAGAAACCAGATGCAATTTGATATCATACAGAGAAAGAGCGTACGCAAGAGAATGCACAGTCCTTCCATACCTAAGGTCGCCTGTGAGGGCTATATTCAACCCGTCGATTCTAGCCTTCTCTTTCATCATAGTATACAGATCTAGAAGAGCTTGGGTAGGATGTTCTTCTGCACCGCTACCGCCATTAATTATGGGCACACCTGAGAATTCCGCAGCCAGTCTTGCCGCACCTTCAAGGGGATGTCGCAAGGCTATCACATCAGAATAGTTCTCTACAACACGAATCGTATCTGCAAGGTTTTCCCCCTTCTTAACAGAAGCAATCTCAGCCTCCGCGAAACCTATCGCAGAACCATTCAACTTATGCATTGCCGCCTCAAAACTCAAACGGGTACGTGTACTTGCCTCATAAAACAATGTTGCTAGGATCTTTCCTTTCAGCATATCCGAACCCTTCGGAGCTATGGCTTCCATGGCCTCAGCGATCTTCAGAATGTGATCGATCTCTTTTCGAGAAAAATCTTTGACAGATATGACGTCTCTGCCTTCAAACTTCAAACTCATACCCGAAGCAACAACTCCGTCAAAGTGCTAAATAACTCTTTACAGATTGTTTTTACTCTTTACAACAAGTTTTTCTAAGTGTTCTTTCGGGCTACTTCCTTTTTCTGAACAACATCATCCCATTGTAGGTGCAGACAAACTCAAAGCCTGCCTCTGTGAGCCTACAGGCCTCCTCAACGCGCGCGCCAAGTTTCTCCGCTGGCTAATAATCCATCTAGTGGACGGTCACCGTATGATTTTAGACCCCATGCGCTTGTTTATACCCCTTATAAGGAAAAGGGCTAACACTTAATGTGCGTCCACAGAAAAAAGGAAAAGGAGAAAAATGAGCGCCATAAAGGTTCCAGGCAAATATAACAAACATAGAGTTCTCATGTATGCTATAAGCACCTGCGCATGGTGTAAGCGAGCGAAGAAATTTCTGACAGATAATAACATCGCATATGAATATGTTGATGTTGACCTATGTAGCAAAGAAGAACGAGAAGAAATAAGGAATGATATTCTAAGCCGCAGAGGACATCTCAGCTATCCTACAATAATAATAGACAACGAAATCTTGGTCACAGGTTTCCGAGAGGATAAGATAAGGGAGGTTTTGGAGATTTGATAACTTTAGAAAGTGTGAGGCAAAGGGCAGAAAGCGATGCAAGAAGCCATGGCTACCACTTGAACCCTGACTCCGAGTTTCTCAAAAATCTTCTTGAAGGACTTAAGCAAAATGAAGAGCGATATGGCTACCCCTCTTGTCCATGTAGACTGTCGTCTGGAAAGTTTGAGTTTGATAGAGACATAATATGTCCATGCGACTACCGAGACCCAGATGTGGAGGAATTCGGACATTGCTACTGTGCGCTCTATGTCAGAAAAGACATGTTCGAAGGAAAAACTCCAATGCAGCCAATTCCAGAACGTAGACCCCCAGAAAAGCAAGCCAGAGCTCACGCAGTTTCTACGGAGACTCTTGCCGAAAAACCATCCGAAAGAACCAACATTTTTGTCGAAAAACCTTCTGGATCTAAAATTAAGCTGTGGTATTGCAGACAGTGTGGCTACGTATGCTTCCGTGAAGAGCCTCCCTATATGTGCCCCATATGCAAAGCAAGAAGAGAGATGTTTGCCGAGATAACGATACGCACAGATCTTCGCGGATAGAAATTTCTGTCACTTGATTTCGGCAAGTTTATAGACATATATCATCTGATCTTCCAACAAATTCAACCTACCCAGAATTGGGTTAAGAGCGCGCGCTGAAGCATATTAGGTTACTGGAAGTAGTCTGGACAAGTTTTAGAAGAAGCAGTCGACGTTAACTTTCAACAAATCTGTGACTAAACCACGTATATCCAGAAATGCCCCAGTCGCACCAGAGGAATACGCAAGGGAGCGCCGGACTGTAAAGATTAAACTCTTTTATCCATGTTTAGCCACTAATTACGGTTTTGAGGAGATCAGTTGAGCGAAGAGATGCTGCATGTCTCCAAGATCAGAGATGGAACGGTTATCGATCATATCACTGGCGGACATGCATTGGATGTTGTGAGGATCTTGGGAATAACCGGGAAGGAGCAGAAGGTCATCACTATCGCGATGAACGTCCCCAGTAAGCGTTTCAAAAGAAAAGATATCGTGAAGATCGATGGGAGGGAATTAAACCCACAAGAAGTACACAAGATTGCTTTACTGGCTCCCCACGCTACAATAAACATCATCCGCAACTACAAAGTTGTTGAGAAGCAGAGAGTAAAGCTGCCCGGCCATATTGAAAACATTATCAGATGTGCAAACCCAGCCTGTATAAGCAACAGCAACGAGCCCGTTGAAGCAAAATTCTACGTAAGAAGCGAAGACCCCCTCGTGCTCAAATGCCACTATTGCGGCTATATCATCGAAAAGAAGGACGTTCTGCAACAATTTTAGAGACTGAACTCAAACCTGGCCCGCGCTACCTTCTCCGGTCAACCACATCAAGAACTTCTGGTCCAGTGCCGATTAACACGACAGCGACACCTGTCATTTCTTCAATCTTGGCAACAAATCTCTTAGCATCTTCTTGAAGTCTGTCATAGTCTCTTGCGCCTCTGCACTGAGGAAAGAGAATATCGAGTTTTGTAAGGGCTGCTTGAGTTGCCCCATTGATCATCACAGCCTTCTTGGCCAGTTCAAAGTTGAAAGGGGCTGACCTTCGTTCGCGGCCTGTTCCTGCTGCTGTTTCAAAGCATCGTCTCTTCTTCGCCTCTTCCATTGTAAGCTCTCCAGGGAGCGGGCCAGTTCCGACACGCGTAATGAACGATTTGAAAACCAAGAGCACATCATCAATCTTTGTAGGACCAACTCCAACTTCTGAGCATACTGCAGACGCGCTTGTGTCTCTTCCAGTGACATATGGGTAGCTTCCATGAAAAAGCGAAAGCAACAAGCCCTGTGTACCTTCTAACAGAACATTCTTATCCTTATCTATCGCATCGTTGACTTCTCTAGACACATCAACCAAGTAAGGTTGCAGTTCAGCAACGTCCCTAACAATCTTTGCTGTTCTGGCCACACGCTCTTCTATAGCTGGACCTACCCCCCAACCAGTCGTGCCTAACCCTTTCAGATGCGCCTTGGTCTTGTCTTGAATCGAATGTTTCTCCTCGATTATCGAGGCTTGGGGATCCACTCCTATTCTATCCCTGACGTTTGTCTCTTCAACTTCCTTCATGAACTGTGAGAGCTGGATGTTTGCCCCTGCCCCTACAAGCAACCGACATTTCTCATGCACGAATGCGGCTGGAACCATATGCAAAGCGTAACGCCTGCCTTTGAGCCATACAGTGTGCGCAGCATTAACCGAGCCGGTCCTAACACAAACGTCGAGCCGATCATGTTTAGCCAAGTAGGACACTATTTTGCCCTTGCCCTCATCTCCCCAAAAGGCACCTACGATAACCATACAGGGCATTTCATCACCGTCACCAGAGTCCAGCCAGAGTTATTTAAGATTGTTCGTCAACTTTATGTTGAAGCCGACTCCAAAGTGGGATCTGTCTAAGAAGGCAGAATAAGTTGAGGGTCTCCCTGTCCAGAGAATTCATCAGGCTTTTTCAATGGTAGTGTNNTGTCCAGAGAATTCATCAGGCTTTTTCAATGGTAGTGTCCGTAAAGATCAAGTTCAGGTTCAGCGTCTCTGCCCAAGCTATTCTTCTTAACGGCACTCTCAAGGCCTCTCTTCTCCCATATGGTATACATTTCACAGCAGTTTTTCTTCTGAACTCATCCTTCTGAATCCCAGCTATGAGCACATTTACTATCACCGAGCCATCCGTCAGGTGGAGATTCACGTTTCTTCCTACCAAGGATCTTGCCGTATTCATACCGAATCCTTCCATGTTCTACCACTCCAAATCTTCTCGGGCTATCTTGCTCCAGCAACGTCTGCAGATAGGACGCCTATTCTCATCATACAATATGTAAACCTCAATATTCGTGTTCATGCAGTTTCTATTCCATGGATTTCTGCAACGCTCCATCAGGCTCATCTCCAACAACTGTCTGTCGAAAGGTCTTCAACGTGTCTGCTTTTAAGCCCCTCCATAGAACTACGCTTTCACTCTGCAGAGAGAGATAAGTAAAAATGAAAACCTGACCACACGCTTGAATCCAAGAATTGTCGGAAGACCATCAAATCTGTATTATTTTGGGCATAACTCCATCAGCTGTAATCTTCAGGAGAGCCACCGATGGTCTAGTTATAAATGGGGGCAACGGATTTGTCGGACTCCCAGGATTTATGAACAGGGTGTCTCTCTCCCATCTTATACTAGGACTATGCGTATGCCCATAAACAAGTACATTGAAGTCGTTCACTTCGGCTATTTTAAGCATCTTCTTTCGTCCAAATAGTGCACCGGGATTGTGCATGACTCCGATTCTCCGGTCTAAAATGTTTGCCGAATTTTGTTTTGGCAGCCTGCTGCGGATCTTAGGTCCATCCATGTTTCCATACACCGCCAAGACAGGCGCAAGCTGCTCCAATTCATCAATAACAGACATTTCAACCAAGTCGCCAGCATGAACGATGAAGTCTACTTCTTCAAAAGCTTTAAAGACTCCATGGGGGATTCTTCTAGCCCTGACAGGTATGTGCGTATCTGATATCAGACCCACTGTCTTAACTACTACTTCAGATTCTCGAGGTCGAATAGCGATTTGCGCACCTTCAGTGGCCATTTGAACGGCCTTCTTTGAAGCTCCTAATGACAAGCCTGCTCGTAATATTTCGTCGTAATCAAAATAAGATTTTGGATCAGATCCTGAGTGAAAGGCATAGTGAGGCTTTCTCTCTCAGCTTCTGGAAAGAAATCCGTTTCCTTTTATGAAGAACCTAAGTGGCTGAGGAAGGTCTGCTTTCACTCCTATCCTGTGGGAGGAGCAGATCTCAGAAATCTCTTCTTTTTCACCTTTTATCACTAGTAAGTGACCGTTCCTTCTAGTTACGTCGATTCCCTTCAATTCTTTCGTTATGGCCAAGGCCTCCGTCAGCTTTCCCGGTCCGTTAGTCAAGTCCCGCAGTCTCCCAACATTCCTGTTCCTTCGCATGATTTCGATTCCCTTGACAGGTTCTACAGCTCTTATAAGAACAGCCCCGACGCCATCTTTCGGGTGAGCAACTATGTTTAGAAGCCAATTACCATGAACCATGTAGATGAAAATTCTACCTACATCCATGAACATCAGCCGGTTGTAATTCTTGATCCCTTTATACGCCCTGGAGGCCGGGTCTTCACTTCCATAGTAAGCCTCGGCTTCAACAATCTTCCCAGACAGCACCTTCAAGCCTAGCTTCCTTATCAAGATTTTTCCCAGCAAATCTTTGGCCACCAAAGCCGGGTCTCTTTCATAGAAGAGTGATTGCAGAATGTGCACCTTCAAATCGCTCCAAGAACAAGTTTATGTCAACGACACGTAAAAACTTAGACTTCAGGACTACTTTAAATCTTCAAACGACACACAAAATGGTGAGGGATATCACGTTTTGATTGAGTCATACAAGTTCGGCACCATTATCGTAAATGGAAAAAGATATGACAGCGACCTGATAATTCTGCCAGATCGCATCATTGATGGTTGGTGGAGGAAAGAGGGACACAGATTACACGTAGAAGACCTAAGGGAGATTCTTGAACTCAAACCAAAACCCGAAGTGCTCGTTCTCGGCACTGGTTACCATGGGCTTGTGAAGGTTCCACAAGAAGTCATAGACACTCTTGAATCTGAGGGAATCGAACCAGTAGTTGAACACACGAAAAAGGCTGCTCAAACATTCAACAAACTCCTCAAAAGCAGAAATCAAGTCGCCGCAGCCTTCCACCTGACCTGCTAATGATGCATTCTCAGAGTCTGCTTCCTCCAAGTGACAGATGGCAAAATCTTAAGTGAAAACGACAACAATAGTCCAGCCATAGGTGATTCACTGGAGTGTCTGCTCAACTGTTAAGAGAAGTTCAGGATGAAGTCACGAATCTTCTAAGCGATCTGATTCAGATAGACACAACAAATCCGCCTGGCAATGAAGCGAGAGCTGCAAAATTTTTGGCTGAAACCTTACAAGAGGATAGTTTTGACTGCGAGCTTCTAGAATCTGAGGCTGGAAGGGGCAACATTATAACCCGTATCAAAGGGACACATGAGAAGCCGAGCTTGCTTCTGCTATCTCACACCGACGTCGTTCCTGCAAACCCTAAAGAGTGGACAGTTGACCCTTTTGAAGGCCTAGTTAAGGATGGCTTCGTTTGGGGAAGAGGAGCTTTAGATATGAAGTCAATGACAGCCATGGAAGTCATGGTTATGAAGATCCTGAAGAGGGAGAACTTTCAGCCCAAAGGTGACATAATACTGGCCGCTACTGCAGATGAGGAAAAGGGCGGAACTGCTGGAGCGGGTTGGCTTGTACGCAATCACCCTGAAAAAGTCCAAGCAGAATATGTGATCAACGAAGGTGGAGGACTTGCAGTCCCTATAGATGGCAAAAACGTCTTCACCATTCAAACAGCAGAAAAAGGAATCCTGTGGTTAAAGGTAACAGCAGCAGGAAAACCAGGACACGGTTCAATCCCAGGAGCAGCGGACAACGCGATTCTAAGGATGAATAAGATAGTGGAAAAACTTGGAAACCATAGCGCAGAGATTTCGCTAGTTCCAACTGTTAGGGAGTTCCTGAACACGTTTGCCCAAGCCAACGAGCAGGTGAAACAAGCCTTCTCGATCTTGCTTCAAAACACAGAAGCGGCAGACCAAATCTTAAACGTACTTGCCCAGAAAGATAAGGCGATGGCAGAGCAGATACGCGCAATGCTCAGAATGACTATAGCACCCACTGTTGTCCGAGGAGGCATGAAAGAAAACATAATCCCATCAGAATGCGAAGCGATTTTTGACTGCAGAATCTTACCTGGGCAAAACACCGAAAAAGCCATGAATGAAGTAAAAGGTCTGTTGAAAGATGCTGACCCAAAGAAACTGTCGTTCAGTATTATCCAAGCTAGCGAACCCTCTGAATCTACTATGAATACACAGCTCTACAAACAGATTGTAGACATTGTTAAAGAGTTTGAACCCAACTGTTTAGCAGCGCCGATACTACTTACTGGTGGAACCGACTCCCGGTTCTTCCGAAAGATGGGCAGTGTTTGCTACGGCTTCCAACCAATGCTGGCTGACATGCCTTATGGAGAGATTCTGAAAACTGTCCATGGCATAGACGAGCGAATTTCGATGAAGAACTTGGTGTTCGGAACTAGCGTTCTATACAACGTCGTTCAAAGATTCATGACCTAGTGCTTCACAGATCAGAGTTTCTGTCTTCAGGCTCTCTTTTACAGCTATGACAAAATTGTTACTCATCATTTTCGATTTCGGGTGAAGCTATAAATATCTGTTCTAACGGTTTTCATAAAGGGTTTTGGTATGCCAGCGATAGAAATCGGCAGGATTTGCGTAAAACTGATTGGTCGAGAAGCTGGAAGAAAATGTGTAATAGTTGATATTATGGACAAGAACTTTGTTATGGTAACTGGGCCAAAGGACGTCACAGGTGTTAGAAGACGAAGGAGTAATGTCGATCACTTGGAACCTCTTCCCGACGGAATAGACATTGAACGTGGAGCATCAGATGACGAAGTTACGAAATCTCTGAAAGACGCTGGCAAGGTAGATGACATGAAAAAAAAGATAAAGCCCGCATTATCTTCAATCTAGACTATTAGATAGTTGAACACTTTCCATTTTAGGAGTGAATCTTCAACATGCCCAAAACAACTCCTCCTTGGGAGACTAAGCGCATACTATTGGTGAAAAAAGAAGACAGGACAGATCCCAACTACGGCAACAAGCCCGACGAAAGGCCGCCTCAAGAATACATAAAGCACGGCGTTATCAACCTTGATAAGCCTGCGGGTCCCACTAGTCATCAAGTAGCCGCATGGGCTAAACGCATCCTGAATCTTCATCGTGTAGGTCACGGTGGGACTCTAGAGGCCCTGATCTAGCGATCAACCAGAGAAATCCCAATGTGACTGGAATTCTTCCTGTGGTATTAGAGGAAGCTAGGAAAGTCGTCCAAGCACTGTTGCTGAGCGGAAAGGAATACGTTTGTGTCATGAGACTCCACGGCCAACCAGGAGCAGAGCAAGTCAAGAAGATGTTGGAGGAGTTTGAGGACACAATTTATCAGAGACCACCTGTGAGAGCGTCAGTCAAACGGCGAATACGCACCAGGACAATTTATCGTATCGAGCTTCTGGAGAGCGAAGAGCGGAACATTCTTTTCAAGGTAAGTTGTGAAGCCGGGACGTATATCCGTAAACTATGCAATGACATTGGAGAGGCCTTAGGATGCGGAGCTCACATGCAAGAACTGCGTAGAACTAGAGCAGGACCGTTTACTGAAGATCATGGAGCAGTGACGCTGCAAGACCTAGCCTATTGGTTCATGGAATGGAAGCAACAAGAGGATGAGGAAATCTTGAAGAAGTTTATTAGACCCATGGAAGATGCTTTGGCTCTGGTTCCGAAGATCTACATCAGAGACTCGGCTGTTGATGCCATCTGCCACGGGGCAATTCTCACAGCACCAGGTGTAGTGTCTCTTGAAACTGGAATAAACAAAGGCGAGGCCGTTTCAATCGTGACATTGAAAGGCGAGGCTGTAGCTCTGGCGAAGGCTATGACCTCATCAGAAGAGATCTTGAATATGGATCATGGCGCCGTTGCCAAGAGCAATAGAGTCCTTATGCAACGAGGGACTTACCCGAAAAGCTGGAAACGTGGCCGAGACTAGATGCCTAGGAAAAGAGACCTCGACCATTATTTCTCAGCAGATCCGAAATCAAAACTCAATCTTGGACTGATACGGACACATCTGCGCGGGCAACAGTTCGAGTTCATCACAGCCTCAGGAGTGTTCTCACAAAGACGCGTTGATCTGGGCACCAGACTTCTGATTGAGTCCATGATCCTTCCTGAAAAAGGCCGTGTGCTGGACATAGGATGTGGCTATGGCGCAATAGGGATAGCAGCGGCCATATTTAACCCTGAACTGCGCGTCTTCATGGTTGACGTTAATAGCCGCGCCGTCTGGCTCACGAGACGCAACCTGCAAAATCGTCACGTTAAGAACGCCGAAGTAAGAGAAGGACATTTGTACGAGCCCGTACAAGATCTGACGTTCGCCTGCATACTTTCGAACCCACCTGTAAGCGCTGGAATGGAAACCGTAGAAACCCTAGTCATTGACGCTCCGAGATACATGACAGAAGGAGCCTACTTCCAGATAGTAGTAAGATCCAAAACGGGAGGAAGAAAAATGAGAAGCATCCTAGAAGAAACCTTTGGAGAGGTCGAAGTACTTTCGAGAAAGAGTGGATACCGAGTCTTCATATCAGAAAAGCAATGAGAAGACTGAATTGCAACAAAAGACCATTCCGGTTCACGCGATATTTGGGCGAGTACAGCACGTCGTTATGAAAGATGCACAAAAGCTTACTCTTCTTCTGAATCAAATACTCTACAGTCACCAGCCAAAGGCCATTACACTCAAAGTCGCCTCCATCACCTTCAAAAATCGAAATTCGCCCTGAGACTTCACCCATGAAGTTTTAAATCGGAAACACGACTTACAAAATGTCAGAAGGGTCAGATGCGGGATAGTTCTGATGGACGCATGCCGGGGTCTCCTAGCCAGGTAGGGAGCAGGCCTGGAGCCTATCTGCGCTTGAAAGCCTGTGGCCTCTTGGGGCCGCGTGGGTTCAAATCCCACTCCCGGCGCTCTTTAGGCTCATTTTTCGACAGAGGACTTGCCAACTCTGCTCTATCTAAAATGCTAAAACTGCTGCCACTAATCTATTAGTAATGGCTTGTGATATTTATCCCCTTGAATTATTTCCTGGCGTCGAGCTGTAGCGTTTCCTACAGCCCATCTTAATGCAATCTGAGGTTTAATAAGACATTTCAGGAGGTTGCTTCTGCCAATTTGAGATTCTGTACACCAGTAGATTCCTAGCTTGTGGAAGCACCATGCTAGTCCTTACATTCTGCTTTTCGGCTGCGATGTCACAACCGGGTCTATTCCTGATACGTAGCAGCGCGCCACAGTCCGCACACCAGCGGAGCCCCAGCTTTATGATAAACAAGGATTTTGACCAAAGCTCGAATCTGCTTCCAGCACCAAGCTATCGCTTTTCAGCCAGGAACTCACTTATCAAGATTCATCTGGAAGAAGCTTCGGCTTCCTCCCGTTCTCTTCCAGGCTCTTGAACGAAGATCAGAAGAAGCGCTAGGGCTACTAGTCCCATCAGTCCACTCACAAAGAAGGGGAATCCGATTCCTTTCACAACTAGATTTCCCAGCCAGCCAATCCTGAATTCTTGAAACTGAAACTCATAGAAAAGCCAAGGACCCAAGAGTGCTCCAGCGACCATGCCAGCGTTGAAGCAGGCAGCGAATCTTCCGAAGAGTCTACCTCTCACTTTTGCGGGAACCAGATCTGCTCTTAAGGCTCGACCTGCAGGCATACTGACATTAATACCTAATGATCGAAACGCCATAACCACTGTCGCTTGCAGAAGGTCCAACGTGAATGGCAAGACCATAGAAGCCAATCTTGAGGACAAGCTTCCAATAGCTATTATCGGTTTTCTTCCCCAAACATCAGCCAGTCTTCCAGCCAAAAAGTTGCACATTATTCCTACAAACCCGGAAACAGAGAGGATCATCCCAATCTGAAAGGGAATAGCCCCAAACATCTCACCAAGAAACAGAACGCCCACAGGAGCAATGAAGCCCACCGCAAAACCGTTAGTCGTAGTGTAAACATACAGAACCTTGACAGACCTTAGAACACTACCTTCAAGCCTAACCTCATCGTCTTCAAGTCTTCCGACACTTCCTTTCTTGACGAAACCAGCCCCTCTTGTTTCCTTAACCTTCCAAGCCACTAGACCTATGGCGATAACAGAAAGAGCCGAATCCACGAAGTAAGGTATCCGATAGCTATCTTCCAGAATCATATTCAGACCAGTCTGGGATAGAAGCTGAATCGTCCCTCCAAATATAGGGCCTAAAAACCAACCTATCATCGTAGCGGTCAAGAAGAAGCCTAAAGCCTCACCTCTACGCCTCTTCGGAACCTGATCAATCAAAGAGGCTTCTGCAGCAGGACGTACGGCCGCTGTAGCGACCCCATTTAACGCTCTTACCACCAACAAGGACTGCCAATGCTGCAGCAGCCCCGTCAGAGTGCCAAGGAAAACGTCTGCAAGCAACCCAGCTTGAATAACCTTCTTTCTCCCGATACGATCGGAAATACTGCCGAAACGCGAAGAAAGAAGAGCGCTGGAGACTAAAAAGGCAGCCACGAACGCTCCCAAAAACCATCTCTCTGCCCCTAAAGATTCGGCATAATACGGAAAATATGAGGAAGAGATAGTTCCTGCTATGTTCTGAATCAACGAGGCCAAAGACAGTACTATGACACTAGCAGAGAAGATTTCGGAACGCCTAAGCACCTTAGCTGCACCTTGAGATCCAACCTAACACTTCAACCTGAGTTAAAGCTTCTGTGTATCAAGCTTTTATGGAAGAGACCGTCAGTATCTGTGTTCAGGCTTCGCGCGCGTTAAGCTTCAAACTTCAACATCTTTACGGTCTAGCTCCATCGCCATATTTTTCTTCCGTAGAAAACTTCTGGCAATATCAGAAAACCTGACAATGAAATTGGCATGACGATCGCCCAATCAATCAGGGTCAGTGGAGCTGTACCGAATAGGCCTGTGAAAGGTATGAGTATTGTTCCTACTGCTGATACAATGACAGCTAAGAGTAGAAACTTGTTGGATGTAAACCCAACCTTAAACGCATTATCTCTCTCTGAACGACAATTCCACACAATGACCAGTTCTTGCAATGTTGCCTGAACAAAAGCCATAGCCCTTGCTTCCTCAAGTGGACGCCCCCAGATGTAAAATGCAATATAGAATAGTGCAGCGGTTCCGAGAACTTGAGTCACAAATGTTGCCAGAATCGAAGCAATTCTTCCATAGAGTATGCCCTCGTTTGGATTGCGGGGAGGCCGTTTCATTATGTTCTTGTCAGGCAGATCCATGCTCAGAGCTAAGGCGGGTCCTCCATCTGTTACAAGGTTTATCCATAAAATCATGCCAGCTGTAAGTGGTAACTGTAGACCTAACAGCGCGAAACCACCTATGACGAGCAGTTCGTCGAAATTACTGCGCAACAGAAAGAAAGAGAATTTCCGTATATTGTCGTATATGGACCGACCTCCTTCTACAGCACTTACAACAGTCGCAAAGTTGTCGTCTGCCAACACCATATCTGCTGCCTCTCGAGTTACGTCTGTACCTGTGATGCCCATTGCAACTCCAATGTCTGATTGTTTCAGAGCGGGTGCATCATTCACACCGTCGCCGGTCATGGCAACGATGTGTCCCTTCTTTTTTAACGCTTTAACGATTCGAAGCTTGTGTTCAGGAGAGACCCTAGCATAAACCGTTACCCTTTCGACTATTTTTTCGAATTCTTCATTGCTCATCTGGTCTAGTTCAGCGCCAGTTAGAACCATATCGCTTCGAAGCATACCCAATTCTTTGGCTATTGCAACTGCGGTTAGCTTATGGTCACCTGTTATCATCACGGTCTTTATGCCCGCATTTTGGCACAGCTGATTGGCTTCGCTTGCTTCTTCCCTTGGAGGGTCAATCATGCCCATTAGACCTACAAAAACTAGTCCCATCTCAACGTTCTCGTCGTCGAAATTCTCTGAAACATTACCTGGCAGCCTCCTATAAGCTATCCCTAGCACACGAAGAGCCCCCCTTGCCATCTCTTCATTAATCTTCAGAATTGATTGATGCTCTTTCTTGGTCAACTTCTCCTCTCTGCTGTTACGAAGAATATAATCGCATCGTTCTAAGATAATTTCGGGGGCCCCCTTTGCATAGGCGAAAAGCTTTCCTTCTGGCGATTTATGAACAGTAGTCATGCGTTTTCTTTCAGATGTGAAGGGCACCTCATGGACTCTGGGATACGTGGCTTCTAAGTCCCTTTTTGTCATTCCTGCTTTGGCTGCGGCTACAATTAACGCGCCTTCGGTTGTGTCTCCTAGAATGCTCTTGCCGTCATAATGAGCGTTACTACATAATGCACTCGCTCTCAGAAGCAGACCAAGATTGTCATCTTCCTTGGGATCTATGGGTTTTCCATGTAGGAGAAACTCGCCTTTAGATTCATAGCCTACACCTGTTACGTCGATTACATCGCCATTCACGTAGATTTTGCGCACTGTCATTTCGCCTTTGGTTAGTGTGCCAGTTTTGTCTGAGCAGATTATCGTTGTGGCTCCAAGGGTTTCCGCTGATGCAAGTCTTCTTATAATTGCGTTGCGTTTTGCAAGCTCTCTTGCACCCAGGGCAAGCGATACTGTAACTACCGCTGGCAAGCCTTCAGGTACGGCTGAAACCGCAAGTGCCACTGCCGTTTCAAAAGCTGTTACGATGTTTTCTATGGCTTCAGCTTCCGCGTGTACTTGAAGGATGAATATCTCGTACAGTTCCATAACAAAAATTGCAGCGCATATAACAACAATTAATATTCCAAGCTTCTTTGCAAAGCGTTCTAATTTCTGTTTGAGCGGGGTCTCTTCTTCCTCCACAGCTTGCACCATTTCAGCGATTTTTCCAAACTCGGTTTGCATGCCAGTGGATGTGATTACGGCTTTTCCTCTGCCATAAATGATGTGAGTAGCCATGAACATAGAATTTTTTCTGTCGGCTACAGGTGATTTCTCGTCAACAACTTCTGTTGTCTTTCCGACAGGTGTCGATTCGCCAGTTAAAACTGCCTCATCCGTTTTTAACTCGACAACTTCTATAAGTCTTCCATCCGCTGGAATGCGGTCGCCTTCCTCAAGTATGGCGACATCGCCTGGTACCACTTCTCTTGCCGGTATAATCTTTTCTTCTCCATCTCGTACAACTCGAGCTTTTGGCGCTGTAAGTTTCTTCATAGCTTCCATTGCTTTTTCAGAACGGTATTCTTGGACGAAGCCAACGACAGCGTTAAGGACGACGATAACTGCTATGGTGGAAGCGTCTACAATCTCTCCAATAAGAAAGGAAATCGCAGTTGCGATCAAAAGCATGATTACGAAGATGTCCTTAAACTGATTGAGAAATATTTCAAGAAGCGTTACTCTTTCACGTTCAACAAGCTCGTTATATCCAAACTCGCGTAACCGACGCTCAGCCTCTTCACTGCTTAAACCTTCTTGGCTAGTTTTCAGAGTACGCAAGACCTCTTCAATGTCCATCGCGTGATACGTTGAAGTCAATTTTAACCGCCTAGAGTTCTAGATTTCTCTCTTTAAGCACGTCTATTTGTCTCTTGTCTTAATACGCGCGCAAGGGTTGTTCTGCGCGTTGTCTCTGCTATTTTGACGTTTCCATTATCCTTCAACCGTCTTTGCGCTTCTTCTGTGGGCAGTCCCCCTGCTGTTATTGGGCTGATCTCAAGATTTTGTATGACTTCTTTGGTTTCCATAGCGTGCCAAGGCTTTGTCATTGGATTTACACCATTTGATTCGGACAAGGGTAATATAGCTAACTGTGGTTCTTTTATTTTTTCCTATGCTGGAGGAACGTCACAAGCGCGCTAAGTTTATTAGTTACTAAAGCCCAATGTGCAAAGACTACATGATCTTTCATCTGCAAAGACAACGTTGGTGAATCGGAATATGGATTGGTTGATAATCGCACCAATATCAGGAATAGCTTCGATCATTGTTGCTCTCTACTTGTATCTTCATGTTAAAAGACAAGATGTAGGAAGCCCGAAGATGAAGGAGATTTCTGATGCCATCAGGGAGGGCGCAGTGGCCTATTTGAAGCGTCAGTACCTGACGCTTGCAGCCTTCAGTGTGCCCGTTATGATATTAATAGCCGTTTTCTTGGATTATAATCAATCGTTTGCGTATGCCATCGGTTCCCTATGCTCTGCTTTAGCTGGCTTTCTTGGTATGGATATAGCGCTTCATGCGAATGTCCGAACTGCCCAAGCGGCCAGGAAAGGTTTGAACAAGGCTTTCTCAATAGGATTTTATGGGGGTGCAGTCATGGGTCTGGCTGTGGTAGGATTGGCCCTTCTGGGTGTGAGTGGCCTCTATTACGTATACTACAATCCTAATGACGTTTCTCACGCTCCCAATATTATTTTAGGCTTCAGTTTCGGAGCAAGTACAATTGCGCTCTTTGCGAAGGCAGGTGGCGGCATATACACAAAAACAGCTGATATCGGCGCAGATCTCGTTGGCAAGGTAGAGATGAATATACCTGAAGACGATCCAAGAAATCCAGCAGTGATTGCAGACAACGTTGGAGACAACGTTGGGGACGTAGCTGGCATGGGAGCGGACTTGTACGATTCCTATGTTGCCGGAGTGCTTGCTGCAATGATCATAGGGGCGATAGAACTAGGAGGTACAGGCGCAATCTTACCATTGCTGATAAAAGCCCTTGGGATATTTGCTTCCATTCTTGGACTGTTGTTCGTTAGAGTGGGGGAGAAAGGCAGTCCTGGGTCTGCCTTGAACAGAGGCACATACATAACGTGCGCTATTTTCGCAGTTCTCGCCTCATTATTCATGTATTATCTGCAGATTGATATGGGTCTCTTCTACGCAACTTTGGCCGGGCTGATTGTTGGCATAATAATAGGACTAACATCGGACTATTACACGTCCATAGATAGAAATCCCGCACGAAGTACTGCTGAATCATCAAGAACAGGTGTCGCAATAAACATCCTGACCGGCTTCTCGTACGGCTCCATAAGTATAGTGCCGCCACTCATTGGCATAGCTGTAGCGACGGTGATATCATATCATCTGGCCGGAGTCTTCGGAATTACCATGTCCGCAGTTGGAATTATGGCGACCGCTGGCATGATAGTCTCTGCAGATGCGTATGGTCCAATCGTTGATAATGCTAAGGGAATAGCAGAGCAATCAGGACTTGGGGAAGAAGTTATCTCCAGGGCAGACAGGTTAGATGCTGCCGGTAATACGGCTAAGGCGATTACAAAAGGATTTGCGATTTCCTCAGCTGGTTTGACCGTCATCGCGTTGTTGATTGCTTATGCTGAGATCGTCGGAATCGAAACAGTCAACTTCATGGATCCTTTTGTAATGGCGGGAACCCTAATTGGAATCGCCATACCACCTTTCCTGTCAGCTCTGATGATATTGGGTGTTGGTAAGAATGCTTTCAGAATGATCGAAGAAATCAGAAAGCAGTTTAGAGAGATTCCCGGGCTCATGAAGGGAGAAGCAAAGCCTGATTATGCTAGATGTGTAGATATTGCAACAAAAGGAGCTTTAAGAGAGTTGATTCTTCCAGGCGTTCTAACAATCGTGTCTCCCTTAGCGGTCGGTCTAATACTTGGAAAAAGCGCTCTGGGAGGATTTTTAGCAGGCAGTATACTGTCTGGAATGGTTTTCGCCTTCCTAATGTCCAACTCTGGAGGCTTATGGGATAACGCCAAGAAATACATTGAGGATGGCCATCTCGGAGGAAAAGGCTCTGATGCTCACAAAGCTGCGGTCGTCGGTGACACGGTCGGAGACCCCTTCAAGGACACTGCTGGTCCATCCATAAACACGCTGCTCGTAGTAATGTCCTTAACTGCATCGATGTTTGCTGAAGTCATCGCTTTGTATTCTATAATAGGATGACCCATACAATGAAAGCAAACCAGATTTCAGCGTGTTTTTTCAGATTCCAGATCTAGGCGCCTCTACCTGTTAAAACCTCTATTATTCCCACTTCCAAGAGGATCATGACAATGTTCACAAGTAGAGTTACAAAAGTGAGGTAGATCAACGTCCTCTCGACCTTGTGTATCATACCAAGGTCTTGCAGACTGAGGACGCTATCGAGGGCATTATCATATGAACTGATAAGAGAGAGCTCCCGCGAAACGTTGCTGATTGCATAGCTGAGGGTCTGTTTACCCATCTCTGAAGACTTAACGGTTGGAACTACGCCCTCCTTTATGCTGAGCATTTTCCCCCTTTGAGCCCATAGAATCCTCTCAAGGGTTGAGATCTCCCGTTTCAATGCAAAGACGGTCTTGCTAATTCTCTTGTCCGCAGGTTTGGTGAGTGCCGTCTCTTCTATTGTGTCAATACGTTCTCTCAGTCTCATTGCCACATCCAGATTTTCATTTGTGGCTTCGTAGAAGAGTCTGCTTATCACGAAGGGAGAGAAGGCCGGACATTCAAGCTTGGAGCGACAATCCTGAAATGTCTTCAATGTGTTGTTGATCGACTTGGATGAATCTTTGCTTCTGATTGTCACAAACGTCTCCTTCTCCGCAAAGACATGAATAGGATGCATTACTACCTTTTTCTCAAAACAAACGAATGGTATGGAAATCATGATGTATTCATTAACTTTCACATATCGTGAGAAAATGCGGCTTTCACTGATCAATTCCTTCACATCAGGCTCGTTGAGCCATTCTGCAATGCTCTCTAGTTCTTCATCATTGGGCTCTAAACAGTCTATCCAGAACCAGTCAGTATTTTCTCTGAGTTTTTCCAATTCATCAGTAGAATGGATGTCGCTAGCCTCAAGCTTGTTTTGCGTTGTGAAGGTGTATGCCCATATCACCGCTATAAACTCCTCTAACATCGATGATCAGACCACTTATAAAGTTGTTTTCAACACGCGCACAGGAGGCTACCTTTGGGCTGGATTCTCACTTGAAGAGGCTCAGGCAATGACTTTGATGCAAATGGTAGTAAAGGAACTAGTAATAGTATGAAACTGCAGACTAGAGAAGAAAAGCATCTTTGAAGTAAGTAGACTCAAAAATATCTGTTGATCGGTGTTTTCACCTCCTTGGCACTGACTGTTTCGCTTTTTTCCATACACTCGTTCCAAGTAGTGTCTGGAACAGCTCCTCCAATTCTACACAATTAGGTTCCAGTCCTAGGAGTCGCCCTCTTGCCTATTGTTGAAGCCCGAGTAGCCCTATTAGCTGAAAGTCTGGCGCTCGACATGAATTGAAGGAAATCTAAAGAAGAAAATTTATATCCTGATCCTTTTCAACGAAGCTTCTCTCTGAATGAAGGGTAGAAGATATGAATGACAACTTGGCAAATCCCGCACCGCTTGGGCTGTTAGGTTTTGGAGTGACAACTGTCCTTTTGAACTTGCATAATGCTGGTTTCTATCCGCTGAATAGCATGATCCTCGCCATGGGTCTAGCCTACGGTGGGTTGGCCCAGGTAATTGCTGGCGTGATGGAATATAAGAGAGGAAACACTTTCGGAACAGTGGCATTCAGTTCCTATGGACTGTTTTGGTGGTCTCTTGTGCTTCTTCTTGTGTTTCCACAAGCGAAGATCTGGATTGTTGATGGAACTTCATTGCAGTCAGCACCTGCTACTGCCTTGGCAGCATACTTCTTTATGTGGGGCTTGTTCACCTTCGCAATGTTCTTCGGCACGCTTCGTGCTAACCGTGCAATACAGTTTGTATTTCTGAGCTTGGCAATCCTGTTCTTTCTGTTGACTGCAAAAGAACTGACGGGAAGCGTAGAATTAGGTATAATTGCAGGGTATGAAGGAGTAATTTGTGGACTTAGCGCCGTATACACAGCACTAGCGGAAGTATTAAATGAAGCATACGAGAGGCCTGTGTTACCGCTCTTTCCAACCAGCTAATTATTGGAACAATAAAGGCATATACGGTATTTACTCGGCTCTCTTAAGTCAGATCGGTTCTTACCCAAATGATGCGTTAAAAGTGTTCAAAAGGGAAACTTTATAAGTAAACTTCCTTCTGCAAGAGACATTCTGAAAGAAGATGAAGGGATATACGTGCTGTTTAAGCCCGTCAAATGGATAGAAGAAGATCCGGAAAAGAAACACTTGTTTTGGCCTTCTGAAGAACTTAGAGAGAAGGCATGGGTAAACGACGAAGCAGTTTATGATGAAGCTGCAAGAGATCCAGTGAAGTTCTGGGCCAAACTTGCCCGAAAAGGTGTTGAATGGTTCAAGGAATGGGACGAAGATTATCGCTGGGATCCGCCATACTATAGATGGTTTATTAATGGTAAAATGAACGTGTCCTATAACGCTTTGGATAGACATGTGCAGACTTGGAAGAGGAATAAGGCTGCCATAATATGGGTGCCAGAGCCCACAGACGAGGAAGTTAGGGTGTTGACTTATTTTGACCTGTATCGGAAAGTGAACAAGTTTGCCAACATTCTCAAAAATCTGGGCGTGGGGAGGGGTGATCGTGTAGGAATCTACTTGCCGATGATTCCAGAAGTGCAGATTGCCATGTTAGCCTGCACTCGTATCGGAGCTATACATAGTGTAGTCTTCTCTGCGTTCAGCGGCAAATCACTTGGAGAACGAATGCAGGACGCAGAAGCTAAGGTTCTCATTACAGCTGATGGATACAACAGGCGAGGAAAGCAGATAAATTTGAAGACGGAAGCGGATAAGGGAGTTGAAGGAACCCGAATACGAAAAGTTGTAGTCGTCAAGAGACTGGGGATTGACGTGCATTTCACGGAAGGCAGAGATCTATGGTGGCACGAACTTATGGAGGATGTTGGCAGTTACTGTGAGCCAGAATGGATGGACGCTGAAGAACCGATATTCATACTTTACACCAGTGGTACAACAGGCAAACCAAAGGGAGTCCAACATAATACAGGCGGATATACAGTGCAAGCATACTGGACAACAAAATGGGACTTCGATCTTCATGATGAAGATGTCTTCTGGTGCACTGCTGATATCGGCTGGATCACAGGTCACACCTACGGTTGCTACGGTCCACTCTTATGCGGTGCCACCCAACTTGAGTATGAGGGCGCCCCAGACTTCCCTCAAGAAGATAGATGGTGGAGCATAGTGGAAGAATTCGGCATAACAGTGTTCTACACTGCACCGACAGCAATACGTATGTTCATGAAATGGGGTGAGGAGTGGCCCCGGAAACACAACTTGAACAGCATCAGAATCTTAGGAACGGTTGGCGAACCGATAAACGAAGAGGCATGGTTGTGGTATTTCAATAAGATCGGTGGTGGAAGATGCCCAATAATCGACACTTGGTGGCAAACTGAGACTGGTGGAACCCTCATAAACTCACTGCCGGGTATTGGTCCGTTTATCCCAACTGTAGCAGGAAGAGGATTTCCAGGAACAAGCCCTAAGATTCTAGATGAATCTGGAAACCATTTGTCAGTTGGTGAAGGCGGTTACTTAGTAGAGAGGACACCATTTCCACCTGGGATGCTCAGGAATGTTTGGCGAAATCCAGAGAGATATAAAGAGTACTTCAGCGTTTACAGCAAAGAGTATTACTATACTAGCGACGGAGCACGCAAATGGGATGATATGGGAAACATTCGACTAACTGGTAGAGTTGACGACGTAATGAAAGTTGCAGGCCACCGATTGTCCACAGCAGAGCTTGAAAACGCATTAGCTAGCCATGACTCAGTCGTAGAATGCGCAGTTGTGGCAGCTCCGCATGAAATAAAGGGTGAGGTCCCTATCGCCTTTGTAACTCTAACAAAGGAAGCGGAGCCTTCAGACCTGCTTAGAAGAGAGTTGGTCAAACATGTCGATGCTACCATAGGGCCAACCGCAAGGCCAGACAAAATATTCTTCACCAACGCCCTGCCGAAAACGAGAAGTGGAAAGATCATGCGAAGGATTCTGAAGTCCTTGGTGGGTAATCAGCCCATAGGTGACACAACAACACTCATGAACCCCGAGTCAGTCCAGGCCCTAAAAGAAGAAGTCGGTTACGAAGAATAATGCCACGCAGCGCTTGAACAACGATTTCTCTACTTGTACTTCCAGCGTGAAACCAGTGGCTAATCAATCACGAACAAGGATAACTTATAAGTTCAACCAAAAGCTTTCGTAGGCGGATTACAGGTGAGGGATACTTTGAGAGAGTTGACACTCAGAATTTCTGATGACCTATACAACTATCTCACTTTCCCCGAGAAATCTCGATTCATAAAAGATAAAGATGAAGCCTTGACCACGGCTCTGGAGTTTTATAAGAGGTTGGCAATGCATGACTGGCTTCCTTATGTATATCGAATGGGCGGAGAAAGGGTTCTGATATTAGATGTTTCGATGCTGTCCGAATTCTTTCATTCGTTATCGAATCGTGAGATCTATGACGCAGGAAAGGCCTGCACATTCAAGAGAAAACTCGTGAATCCATTTCTTCAGGGCGTAGATTTCTCAAGCTTGGAGAACTGGAAAGCTGTGTTAAGGGAACTCGAGATCATGGGATGGGGAGGTTTCTCCCAAGTTGGTAGAGAGATAAAAGTGGAGTCTTGCCCTCTACCCACACGGTATTTGCAGGGCTATTTTGAGGGCATGTTCAGCTTTTCTTTTGAAAGACACCCTTCAAAGGTTCAAGATACCCGTGTATTTATGGCAAAAGAGAAACAAGCAAGTTTCGAATAAGCTCAAAGCCCTGTCCATGGACATCTCTTGTACGGTCCAATCACAATTGTGACTATTGTTCCTAAGATCCCCTCAAGTTTCAACTCGTCTTCAAGAAACGTCTTAAGGTCTTCCATCTGTTCGAAGATAACCTCAGCGAAGATGTCTGTGTCGCCGCTTGTTCGATACAACACTTGAACGTCCGGATGTTCTGATAGGTGATCTACGATTTCCTTTAGGTTGGCTGGCTGCACCCTCAGACCTATGAACGCTTTGATTATGCGTCCCAGCTTGTGATAGTCTAGAACAACAGTGAACCTTTCAATGATCCCGTCGCTCAAGAGCTTTTCTATTCTTCTTCTAACAGTAGCTTCATTTGCTCCCACTTCTCTTGCGACGTGAATTATTGGTTTTCTAGCATCCTTTTGAAGTGTTTTGATTATTTTCATGTCAAGCATATCAATGAACACGGATTTCCACCATCTTAACACCGAAAACTCGTTAATGTGCCGTTTTGCTTATACGTTTTTCGGATATTGCATGAAGAAAATCAGGGAAAAACATATAAGGAAACCTCAGAATTCGTCGATCAAATCGCCGAATGGCGCGAACGCGTGTGCAGACAAGTGTTGGATTTCCGACAAGATCCATCGTTCCTGCGACGATTTCTCCTATAGAAAGTCTTATTTTCAGTGCACGTATATTATTAAACTGCATAAGGCTTTGAGTGGTTTAGGACATGGCTATGGAGAAAATCGCTCGGAAGATACCTGCATCCTTGCGAGATCACGCTTCTGAAAAGCTGATAGACATAACCCTGAACTCACCAAATGCAGGCAAAATGCCAAGTCAGCTTGCAAAGAGAATTCTCTACTACTGGCAACGGGATCAGCTTTCCACAGAGGTGGGACTGCAGCGTCTTCTAGAGGCATCCGTTATTCTGGAACCTGGGAAAGTCATAGGTTTAATGGCTGAACTAGGGCTACCTGAAATTGTGGTTATGCTGAAAGAGACTCAAGGTTGAGGACCACACTCTCCCCCCTTTTTAGACTTATAAAACAGAAGAACTTAGGTAGCAGCAGAGAGGGTTGTTCGAATGGTCGAGTTTGGAATAGAGTTTGTTCCTAGAGATCTCTACTGGAAAACGACTTTCTATGCAATTCAAGCTGAGAAAATCGGCTTTGACTACTTGTGGATCACAGATCACTTCAACAACAGAAACGTCTATGTTTCTTTAGCCATAACCTCCGCCTACACGGAAAGAATAAAGTTCGGCCCTGGAGTCACAAATCCTTACTTGGTTCATCCAGGAGTCACGGCTCAAGCGGTCGCAACACTTAACGAAATAGCACCTGGCAGAGTTGTCTGCGGAATCGGGGCAGGAGATAAGACTACTCTCCAGACGTTGGATCTGGAACAGAGAAAACCACTTCAAACAATAAGAGAGAGCGTGAAGATCATCCGAGAGATTACTTCTGGAAAAAATGCAGAAATGCATGGAGAGATCTTCACGGTCACAGGGGCTAAGCTGAACTTCCGAATGGCGAGTTCCATCCCAGTCTTCATAGGCGCTCAAGGTCCAAAAATGCTGGCGCTAGCCGCTGAGATAGGTGATGGAGTTCTGATAAATGCCTCCCATCCTAGAGATGTTCGGACGGCAATTACATTCATCAGCAGAGGGTTGGAGAAGACTGACAAGAAGATGGATGACGTGACAATTAGTGCCTATACTTCCTTCTCAGTTGCACCGAATCGTGACAAAGCGATCAAGGCAGTGATTCCAGTAGTAGCCTACATTGTCGCGGGCTCACCTAGCATAATACTAGAACGCCACGGAATTCCTGTAGAGGTTGCAGCGGATATTCGAAAGGCTATATTGCAGGGAAAATGGAAGAAAGCCTTCTCTGCAGTGGATTCTCGTATGGTAGAGGCTTTTTCAATCTGCGGCACTCCAGAAATGTGCGCGGAGAAGATTCAAGAACTTATAAAGGTCGGAGTCAACCAGATAGTTGCAGGGTCACCGATTGGTCCTAATATGAGAGAATCAATCAGCCTAATAGCCATAGAGCTTTTTCCACACTTTAGAGAAGCGATCGGAGAAAGAAGAAAATGATTACAGGTTATGTTTTGCTGAGAATCAAGCCAGGCATGGACAGAAACGTCCTGTATATCGTACGAGAGATTCCTCAAGTGAAGGTAGTTGAAACAGTCTACGGCGAATATGACATGCTACTTGAAGTGCAGCTGGAAGAATTGGAGGCTTTGGACTCTTTTATCTTCGACACCATAAGGACCATTGACGGTGTAGAAAGCACAACAACGCTCATAACCATGAAAGCCCCTGAAGAGGAATGACAGACCTGATAGTGTCGTGACCATATGTTGGAGGACAGAGAACCGCCATCAATCGTAAAGGGCATCATGAATAGACCAGTCATAACAATTGACAAAGACCAAACTGCTCAAGAGGCAGCAAAGATCATGAGTGAAAATAATATAGGATGTATTATCGTCATAGATGAAGAAAAAGCGGTGGGGATAGCAACTGAAAGGGACATCCTCCGAAAAGTGGTAGCAAAGAATCTAGACGCATCTGAAGTGAGAATGGAGGAC
>JABAOH010000795.1_pt1 | contig 26654 bp, 27 predicted proteins | sample 7062181 | NCBI WGS metagenome assembly JABAOH01 (sample SAMN14538630, study PRJNA623070) | marine sediment metagenome | biome: marine biome [ENVO:00000428]; feature: marine pelagic biome [ENVO:01000023]; material: deep marine sediment [ENVO:00002113]; isolation source: pool of 5 deep marine... | reverse complement strand
AAGAAGCGCGTGGCCCCCAGAGCACCACGCGCTTGTCCCCTACTGGAGTGTGCCATCCCGGCACTCTACAACTCAGGCAGGGTCCGTTTCAATACTTCATACTCCTCAAAAGCTCTGCCGCACCCCAGGGCCACGCTGGCGATGGCTTCATCTGCAACGTAGCAAGGCACGCCGAGTTCCTGTGTCAGAAAACGGTCCATGTTCCGCAGGAGAGATCCCCCGCCAGTCATCACCACTCCCCGATCTATGATGTCGGCAGCCAATTCGGGGGGAGTCTTCTCCAGCACCCCTTTTATCGCTGAGACGATGGTGGCCAGCGGCTCGGCAATCGCTTCCGTCACTTCCGTGGACGAAACGGTGACAATCCTCGGCAACCCGGCAACTATGTCCCGACCACGGACCTCCATGGTCAGCTCGTCTTCCATGGGCAGAGCGCTGCCGATCTGAATCTTTATCTCTTCCGCCGTCTGATCCCCAACCATCAGGTTGTACTTCCGCTTCATGTAGGCAGCGATGGCTTCACTGAGTCTGATGCCCGCCACGCGGACGGCGCCACTGACCACGATATCATTCATGGCAATCAGGGCTGCCTCACTGGTGCCGCCGCCGATGTTCACTACGAAATTGCCTGAGGGGGTATCTATGGGCATCCCCGCGCCGAGGCCTGCGGCCAACGGCTCAGGGATGAGATGAGCCACTTTGGCGCCCGCCTGAATCGCGGCGTCATGGACAGCGCGTTTCTCTACCGTCGTTACGCCAATGGGAACAGCGATCATTATCTCGGGCTTGAACAGACGAACGCGACCCACTACACCAGAGATGAAATAGCGGAGCATGAGCTCCGTCACCACATAATCGGCGATGACGCCCTCACGAAGAGGTGACAATACCTCAACACTCTCTGGAGTTCGGCCCACCATGGCCTGAGCCTCCCGGCCCAGGGCCACAATCCTGTTGTCGTGGGTCGACAGGGCCACAACGGACGGTTCAAAGAGCACAATCCCTTTGCCCTTGGTCCAGACGAGCACGTTAACCGTGCCCAGATCCACTCCTATCTGCTTGGAGAACATCTATGCTCCTCAGTATGCCGGGTGCATGTCATGTCGTCCCGGCTACGCTTCTTCCCTGGGCATCTCCATGCTGGGTCGGCGTCTCCTCCGGCGCGCGACCTTCAACCGTACTCTGGACCGACGCAGCGCAGCCTGCAACCGGGCCATATCCAGACCCTCTGGCCGCTCCCGATATCTCCTCTCGGCTCGCTCCCTCGCCGCCTCGGCTCGCGCGAGGTCAATCTCTTCAGCACGCTCCGCTACGTCTGCCATCACGATGACCTTGTTCGCCAGAACCTCCAGGAAGCCACCGTGCACAGCAAAGCACTCCTCTTCTGCCCCCTTCCTGATCCTCAACTCCCCAACCCCTAGTGCTGTCACGAGCGGCGCATGGCTGGGAAGTATCCCCAGTTCCCCATCGGCCCCGGGGGCGATCACCATGTCCACCTGATCATCGCTGTACACAATCCGGTCAGGGCTGACCAGTTCGATCCATAGTTTGGTCATCCACCTTCACCTTGCTCTGACTCAGCCTCTTCTTCAGGCTCCACACACACCGGACCCTCCGGCTCACCCGCCATCTCCCGAGCCTTCTCCACCGCCTCGTCTATGGTGCCCACCATGAAGAAGGCACCCTCAGGCAAGTCGTCATGATTCCCCTCCAGGATCTCCGTGAACCCCCGCACCGTCTCCTTGATGGGCACGTACGCTCCCGTCCGGCCCGTGAACGCTTCCGCCACGAACATCGGCTGCGAGAGGAAGCGCTGTATCTTGCGCGCCCTCGCCACCGTAAGCTTGTCCTCCTCGCTCAACTCCTCCACACCCAGGATGGCGATCACATCGCTCAAGTCCTTGTATCTCTGTAGCGTCCGCTGTACCTCCCTCGCCACCTGGTAGTGCTCCTCCCCCACGATGTTTGGGTCCAAGATCCGAGAGGTCGAAGCCAGCGGGTCGACTGCCGGATACAGCCCCTGCTCCGCGATAGAACGCTCCAGTGCAATGGTGGCATCCAGGTGAGCAAACGTCGCCACAGGCGCCGGGTCAGAGTAGTCGTCGGCCGGCACGAACACCGCCTGCAAAGAGGTGATGGAACCCCGCTTGGTGGACGTGATGCGCTCCTGCAACTCGCCCATCTCCGTCCCCAGGGTTGGTTGGTAACCTACCGCACTGGGCATCCGCCCCATCAGTGCAGATACCTCAGATCCGGACATCACGAAGCGGAAGATGTTGTCGATGAACAGAAGCACGTCCATACCTTGATCACGGAAGTCCTCGCATATGGTCAGCCCGGTCAGTCCCACGCGGAGTCGCACTCCCGGGGGCTCGTTCATCTGGCCGAACACCAGAGCGACCTTGTCGAGAACCCCAGACTCCTGCAACTCATACCATAGGTCATTGCCTTCACGCGAGCGCTCTCCGATGCCACAGAACACAGATACGCCACCATGCTCGGTGGCAATGGTGTGGATGAGCTCCATGATAACCACGGTCTTGCCTACTCCCGCACCCCCGAAAACCCCTGTCTTTCCCCCTTTGGTGAAGGGTGCCACCAGATCTATCACCTTCAGTCCAGTTTCGAAGACCTCGGTGCTGGTGCTCTGCTCTTCGAAGCTCGGTGGTGGCTGGTGAATCGGCCGATGCTCCTCCGCCTCAACGGGCCCTCGGCGATCGATGGGCTCCCCCAAGACGTTGAGCAGACGCCCCAACGTCGCCTTCCCCACTGGCACGGTTATCGGCGCCCCAGTCGCGATAGCTTCCATGCCACGACGCAGACCATCGGTGGAATCCATGGCCAAGCAGCGTACCCACTCATCGCCCAGGTGCTGCTGCACCTCCAATACCAGCTTCCCTTCGCCGTCTTGCGGAATCTCCACGGCATCGTAGATCTCAGGAAGTTGCTCGGGGGGAAACTCAACATCCACCACAGGCCCGATCACCTGAACGACTCTGCCGGTCCCCTTCTCTGCCATCAGTATCTCATCCTCCTAGAACAGCACAGTACTCACGATCTGGGCTCTGGCGTCAGTATCCTATCCGGCCATCGCTCGGGCTCTAGCCAGCGCCTCGGCGCCTCCTGCGATGTCCAGCAACTCCTTGGTGATAGCTTCCTGGCGAGCCCGGTTGTACGTCAGGGTCAAGTCATCCACCAAGGCTGTGGCGTTCTCGGACGCCGCCCGCATAGCCACCATCCGCGCCGAATGCTCGCTCGCCTGAGCATCTAGGATAGCCTGATAGATCTGCAATACCGTGAACCCTTCCAAGACTTCATTCAAGACGGTTTCAGGGTCTGGTTCGATGGTATATGTTATCGCCCCGGCACCCTCAAGGACGGCCGGCTGGATAGGCAGCAATTGCCTGGTGACCGGACGCTGAACCATCGTGTTGACAAAACGCGCATAGATCATGCAGATCTGATCAAAGGTTTCATCCAGGAACTCATCAATCACCAAGCGCGCAATAGGCGTTATTTCCGCTAGTGGAGGCTGGTCAGGCATGCCCGAGAAGTCCGCATAGACATCGGCCCCATGACGGATCATGAAATCGAAGCCTTTTCGTCCAACAGTGACGATTCGCACAGCACTCGGCTCGCGATTCATGAACCCCACCGCCTCGCGCAGGACATTGGTGGGCAGGCCTCCGCACAACCCTCGGTCGGGCGTGATGAGAAGCAGGCCGGTGTTCGTCACAGTCCGCTTTTCCAACAGCGGATGCAGGACCTTTCCCGCCGCCGGTTCGCTGGCAAGATACGTGAGGATCTCCCACGCCCTTTCTGCATAGGGCCGAGAGGCCAGGGTCCGTTCCTGAGCACGCCTCATCTTGGAGGCAGATACCGCCTCCATGGCCCGCGTGACTTGGCCGATATTGGTCACACTGCGAATACGTCTCTGTATCTCACGCGCTGTAGCCAAATCAGTTCCTCGCTAGCCGGTTCTTTATGGTGACTGGTGAACACAACCCGTCTGCCCTTGATCCCTCGTACTCCATAGCTAGTAGGACACCGTCTCCTGATACTCCAGAATGATCTCGCAGAGTCTATTCTCGCTCTCCTCATCCAGCTGCTCCGTCTCCATGATCCTGCGCCCGATCTCGGGATGGACCGAATCCATGAAGCGGAGGAACCCATCCGCCCACTCCCTCATCTTCTCGATAGGAACATCATCCGCATAGTCGTGGGTGACGGCGTAGATTAGCATGATCTGGTGATCCAACGGCACGGGCTCATATTGAGGCTGCTTCAGTATCTCGGTCAACCGCTGGCCGCGCTCCAACTGGTCTCTCGTGGCCTTGTCCAGGTCTGATCCGAACTGCGCGAAGGCGGCCAATTCGCGGAACTGAGCAAGCTCCAACCGTAGTCTGCCAGCCACATCCTTCATAGCCTTGGTCTGCGCCTTGCCACCCACGCGGGAGACTGAGAGGCCCACGTTGATGGCGGGTCGAATGCCGGCATAGAAGAGGTCGCTCTCCAGATAGAGCTGTCCATCGGTGATGGAGATGACGTTGGTGGGAATGTAGGTAGTGATGTCACCCAACTGAGTCTCGATAATGGGCAGGGCCGTCAAGCTACCGCCCCCAAACTCGGGGTGCATCTTCGCCGACCTCTCCAGGAGACGGGAATGAAGGTAGAACACATCGCCAGGATAGGCCTCTCGCCCAGGCGGACGGCGCAGTAGTAGCGATACCTGCCGATAGGCCCAGGCGTGTTTGGTGAGATCATCGTAGATAATCAAGGCATCCTTGCCCTGCTCCATGAACTCCTCGCCCATGGCACAGCCGGCATAGGGCGCGATGTACTGCAACGACGCTGGCTCCGACGCAGAAGCAACCACGACCACGGTGTGATCCATGGCCTCAAACCGCTCCAATGTCGCTACCACCTGCGCCACATTGGCTCGCTTCTGGCCTATGGCTACATAAATACAGATCAGCTCCTTGTCTTTCTGATTAATGATGGTATCGATAGCCAGCGCCGACTTGCCCGTCTGGCGATCGCCAATAATCAACTCTCGCTGACCACGGCCGATGGGGAACATGGAATCGATGGACTTGATGCCCGTCTGGACTGGTCTGTTCACAGACTCTCGAACCGTCACGTTGGGTGCGATTCTCTCGATGGGGCGGAAGGCATCCGATTCGATGGGTCCCTTGCCGTCAATAGGCATACCAAGGGCATTGACCACCCGCCCGACGAGGGCGTCGCCCACCGGCACTGACACGATGCGCCCGGTTTGGCGCACCTCATCCCCCTCCTCGATGTCCGTGTAGTCACCCAGGATGATGATGCCGACCTGGGTCTCCTCCAGGTTAAGGACCATGCCCATGACACCCGTCTTGGTGAACTCGACCAACTCACTGGCCATCACAGTCCGCAACCCAGTAGCCCTGGCGATGCCGTCACCCACCTCAACGACCGTGCCTACATCCACGGCCTTCAAGGGAGCCTCGTAGGCCTCGATCTGCCGCCGCAAAGCAGCGGTTAGTTCATCCACTTGTGAGGCCATTACCACCTCCTCGGTTCCCAGACAGCGTTCCTAGTGCAAGAGATAACCCTTCGCCGATACCCGAGAGCCAATCCAGATCCCTGCAAGGCAGAAGGCGCTGTTGTGTTCCGCAGACTCAGCGGCGAGGCGGTGAGGGTCACCGTGACGGAGCCACGGTCTGCGCCAGCGCTTCCAGCTTGCCCTTCACGCTCCCATCGATGACCTGATCGCCCGCTCGAACGACGACGCCACCTAGCAGCGAGGGCTCCACCTCGAAACGCGCGTCCAGAGTTTGATTGAATCTAGCTTCCAGTCTCTCGCGCAGAGCCGCCTGCTCATCCTCAGTCAACGGAACAGCGCTGCTGATCCTTACCTTCAGGCTTGCAGACGTGCGTTCTGTATCATTCGTCACTGCAGCTCACCTACCTCACCGATGAACTCCTGGATCAAGCGTCGATGAGCCTTCTCATCTAGTGACTCGCCAACTACCCTGCCCGCGGCCACGAGAGCCAGGTCTATTATCTGGTCCTGCGCCTGCCGCAAGACCTGTCGTCGCTCAAACTCCATCTCATCCTGAGCCTTGGTCACGATCTCCGCAGCTTCCACCCGAGCCTCGGAAAGGATCTCCTCCTTCATCTTCTCAGCCTGCTCTGTGGCCTGAGCGACGATAGAGCGGCGCTCCTCCCTGGCCTGCTCGAGCTGTCTCTCATACTCCTGCTTGGCCGCTTCCGCCTCGCTTCGCGCCCTGTCAGCCTCTTCGATGTCAGTCCGTATCTTCTCCCGACGATTGTCGAGCATCTTCACAATAGGTTTGTAGAGGAACACCCGAAGGATGACGAACAGCAGAACAAAGTTGACGATCTGCGACATCAGGTAGCCCAGGTTGATTCCTAGTCCCTCCAACTAGCTGCCTCCTTTCACTTCACTAGCAGCCGCCTGATCCATCTATGTCGGCGGTAACGTGTGACCGCGAAGTGTCTTCTCAGACGAACTTGATGATCAGGGCAACAACGAGGGCGTAAATTGCTACCGCCTCGGCGAAGACGATGCCCAATATCATATTGGTTTGGATCTGCCCAGTGGCCTCGGGATTGCGTCCGATGGCGTGCATGGCGCCCGCACCCAGGAGCCCGATGCCAATGCCCGGACCTATTGCTCCGAATCCCATAGCCAAGCCTGCACCCAGCAACTTACCGAACTCTATCAAATCACCTGCTGCCAATTTGCGATCCTCCTTTTCTCAGTTCTTACTTGACCTAGTGCTCCTCACCCTCCGATCCATGGCCCACGGTGGCCATGGACATGAAGACCAAAGTAAGGAATCCAAACACCAAGGCTTGCATCAAACCAACGAACATCTCCAGCCCGTAAAATGGGATGGAGATCAGATACGGCACGATGACGGCCAGCACCGCCAGAAGCACCTCTCCTGCGAAGATGTTGCCGAAAAGTCGAAAGGAGAAAGAGATGATCTTGGCGAGTTCGCTGACCAATTCTAATGGGCCAACTACAATACCTAGCACGTCATCGAAACTGATGAACTTCTTGAAATACCTCAGGCCTAGGGCCTGCACTCCGATGACCTGGGTCGCCACCACGGAGATCAAAGCGAGAGCTAACCCGGTGTTCAAGTCGGTAGCGGCCGAACGCAGGAAGGAGAAAACCGTATACCCGCTCTCATGCTCACCAACCTCTTCGGCCGTCAAGATGTGGACGTCAGTGCCGAGGATGGATACCGTCTCCACCTGGTTGCCCCCGTGATGGGCAGGGTGGATCAGCCCCACACTGGCAAACCCAGGGAGGAGGCCCATCCAATTGGAGATCAATAGAAAAACGAAGATGGTGGCCACCAATGGGAAGAACTTCCTTCCCCTCTCACCGCCCACATTCTCGCAGAGGCCCAACAACGCCCCCAATCCCCATTCCAGCAGGTTCTGTAGCCCACTGGGCACCATTTTCAGCCTGCGCGTGACGAGGATGGAGCCCACGATCAGGAGCAGCATGGTGAGCCAAGTGGCGAGCAAGCTGTTTGTGACAGTGAACCCTATGACGGGTATGGTGGCGATGGGCTCTGCTGGAAGGGCGACTTCAGGCATGACCACGGGAAACCTCATGGCCAGGAAGACGGCGATGGCGATGACGATGATATAGACAAGACACCCCTTACCAGTCATACATCCAGGCAGGCATCCTTCTTCTCCCATCACCGGTTTCATCGCATCGGACATCATTTCGTCCATAGTCTACCTCCTCAGTCCTCCCTATCCGGGGATTCCTTCGGCGCCCCCTCAAGAGCCCACATTATGAGACGAGCGGCGCTCCAGGCCCCACCGCCTACACCCAAGAGAATCAAGGCCAATGTGAAGGTCGGCGAGGTATCCAATCTTGCATCGATCCACATGCCAACGACGAGCCCGATGAGGATGAAAACGACCATGGTCAAACCCACCTGGCCTACCAAACCCAAGAGGCGTACATTGACTCCCTTGTACATGGCCGTTCTCCGTCACCATATGGCACAGGGATTGTGTTGTCAGAGCCGCGCGTCCTGCGTGAAAGCCGCGGTATTCTAGTTGAGTTCGCAAGACTTGTCAAGCAAAGGACGCGCCGATTCGACGCTGACATACTTCCGGGAGGCAGATCGCCTAGCCTTCGGTTCGCCGCACAACGACCCGTGCCCCGTCTCTCACTGCCTTCAATACTGTGGGGTTGCCAGCCACGCGGCCGAAGATGCTCACTGCGCTGGCGGGGCGGATTTCGTCGCCCGTGCTGGAGGGAGTGGGACCAAAGAATATGCAGAAGGCTCTCCCAGGAGGCCAGTACCCCAGGTCGCCCAATTCCACCACTTCCTGGCCCGCCTCCAACGGCAAGGCCAAGGGGATTGAGAAGTATATCTCGTCGCCCCAGGTATTCGCCACACCTTCCATAGGCAGTGCGTCCCACACAGCTTGGGCCGTTTCCGTATCCTTGAGTTCAGCTTGGACGCTGATATCACCGACCTCTATCTCTATTCGGCGAGCCATTTTCGTCCCCTACGAGTTATGCTATAATCACGCCTGGCGATAGGGATGGATCCCGCGCAGTTCTCCAAGGGGTTTGGTCCACCATGCGCACCCGCGGATTATATCGCATCCATCACGAATTGACCAACCCAAGCCGGAATTTCCCGAAAGAGCGAGCGAGGCTTGGCCTACGGAGGAGAGAATGTCTGTTCTGGAATTACAGAGTGACGTCATCTACGGTCCCATCCACTCGCGACGCCTGGGCCGGTCCTTGGGCATCAATCTGCTTCCCACAAAGCGCAAGCTGTGCACCTTTGACTGCATCTACTGCCAATACGGGAGCTTCAACCCAGCGGCTGCGGTCGAGGGATGCAAAGGCTTCCCATCGCTGGAGACTGTCCTGCGAAGGATAGAGGAGGCCTTGCAGCAGCAACCGCTTCTGGACTACCTAACCTTCTCCGGCAACGGTGAGCCCACGTTGCATCCTGAGTTNNNAGGCTGGCTATCCTCTCCAACTCCTCCCGAATCCATCGTGCCGATGTTAGAGAAGCGATAGAGCAGTTGGATGACCCGATCATGAAACTGGACGCAGGCGATCCCGCGACATTCGCTCAAGTGAACCGGCCTGCTCCAGGGGTCTCGCTGGAGAAGATCCTCGCCGGTCTGTCAGCCATGCCACGACTCGTGATTCAGAGCTTGATCATTGATGGCGAGATCCAGAACGTGAGAGGTGAAGCCTACGAAGCGTGGCTGAGCACGCTGTCTCGGCTATCTCCGGACAAGGTGCAGATATACAGCACCGAGCGGCCGGTGGCCGCGGAGGGAATAGAGACAGTATCCAGAGAAGCCTTGGAACGGTTGGCTCGGAACTCACAGGAGAGAACGGGCATCGAGGTGAGAGCCTACTAGCGCCAGCCGGATGGGGAAAGGCCACACCCATGAATATACTGCACATCTACAAAGACTATTATCCTGTTGTGGGAGGTATGGAGAACCATATCAGGATCCTGGCTGAAGGGGCGGTGAAACGGGGACTGGAAGTCACTGTCCTGGTCACCAGCGGCACTCACTCAACCGAAATCCAGAGCATGAATGGGGTCACGATCATCAAGGCTGGAAGGCTGGTCACCATGGCTTCCACTCCCCTGAGCTCCGCTCTCTTCATGTGGGTGAGACGTTTGAAACCCGATATCACCCACTTGCACTTCCCTTACCCCTGGGGAGAGACGGCCCATCTGATGCTCGGTCACAGTCAAAGAACGGTCATCACCTACCAGAGCGACATCGTGCGCCAGAAAAGCCTCCTTAAGCTGTACCGCCCATTTCTCAGGCGCATCCTGGCAAGAGCGGACCGCATAATCGCCACCAGCCCCCAGTATGTCCAGAGTTCACCGCACTTGAGCCAGGTAGCGGACAAGTGTGTGGTCATACCAATGGGGATCGACCTGGCACACTTCCGGGAAGCCAGAAGAGAGGAAGTGAAGGACCTGAGGAACAAGTACAATCCTCCTCTGCTACTCTTCGTGGGCATACTCCGCTACTACAAAGGGCTGGAATACCTCATCACAGCGATGAGACATGTGAATGCCCGGCTCCTGGTGGTAGGTGAAGGGCCAATGGCTGAAGAATGGCAGGACCTCACAGACAAACTGGGTCTAGCGGACAAGGTCTTCTTCGTCGGTCAGCACGTAGAGGACTTGCCCGCCTATTATCAAGCCTGTGACCTATTCGTACTCCCCTCTTCTCACCGCAGCGAAGCCTTCGGCTTGGTACAAGTCGAAGCGATGGCCTGTGGCAAGCCGGTGGTATGTACCGAGCTGGGCACAGGAACCTCCTACGTGAACGTTGACGGCGAAACGGGCCTGGTAGTGCCAGCTCGCGATGCCAGTGCCCTCACCGAGGCCATCAATCGCTTACTGAGCGATGAGGCACTGCGAACGGAGATGGGTGAGAAGGGCAGGCAACGAGCGGTGCAAGAGTTCTCCCACGAAACCATGATACACAGAGTAGTGTCTCTCTACGAGAGCCTCCTGTGACCGTGTTGATATCGTGAAAAGGGCCAACTCTCTTCCTCTGACCTATGCTGAGTGACGTCGCAGTGGGTTACTGCGATAGGTTCAGGCAGTGGACTCAAGTCCTGTGCCAGGAACCGGGACCCCGGCCATTGAATTTCGATGTCGCCTGCACTATCATTATCAAGCCAGAATGACTGGCACGGAGCGTGGAGGCACGAAGGGGCAGCCACGGCCAGCCACGATATTCGTAGCCAGCCTGGCAACGAAGGTTGAATGTTGAGATAAGATGCGCGTTCTTGTTACGGGTGGAGCAGGCTACATCGGCTCGCATCTGGTCGATAGATTGCTGGCCGATGCACATCAAGTTGTCGTCGTGGACAACCTCTCACTGGGCAAGCTAGCCAATATCGAGCACAATCTTGACGAGCCACGTTTCCGCTTCGTCGAAGGGGACATCCTCGATCACCGCTTGATGGAGGAACTGATAGGCGAGTGTGACCTGATATGTCATCTGGCGGCAGTGGTGGGCGTCAAGTACGTCCTCGCTGACCCCCTGCAAGCGATGATGACCAACGTGTGGGGAACGGAAAACGTGCTCCGCTTCGCTTCCCGCCTTGGATCAAGAGTGGTATTGGCCTCTTCGTCTGAGGTTTACGGCAAGAGTACGAACTCTCCTTTGGCCGAAGACGACGACTGCCTCATGGGCTCGACGCGAGTTTCTCGATGGTGCTATTCGACAGCCAAAGCCCTCGACGAACACCTGGCTCTGGCCTATCGCCGCCAGAAGAAACTCCCCGTGGTGATCCTCCGCTACTTCAACTCCTACGGGCCCCGCATGGATCCCCTGGGCTACGGCAGCGTGATAGCGAAATTCGTCAATCAGGCACTGGACGGTCGCCCTATTACCGTTCACGGCGATGGACGACAGACCCGCTGCTTCACCTACATCGATGACACGGTGGAGGGAACCGTGCTGGCCGCCACAGTTGACGATGCCAAGGGGGCGATACTGAACATAGCGCGGTCTGAAGAGACGGCGATTCTCGACCTCGCGCATACGATCAAGAAGATGACAACCTCTTCGTCGGAAGTGGTTCTCGTGCCTTACGAGCAAGAGTACGGTGATCATTTCGAGGACACCAGGCGTCGTGTGCCTGACGTGGGTCAGGCCGAACAGATAGTCGGCTTCAGGGCCCAGGTATCGTTGGCAGAGGGATTGGAGCAGACTATCACCTGGTTCAGGAGTAGAAGATGAAGATCTTGGTCACGGGCGGAGCGGGTTTCATAGGCGCGGCCCTGGCCAATCACCTGGTCCGACTGGGACACCGTGTCCGAGCGCTGGATGACCTGAGCTCCGGAGATCCATCCGCCGTGGACAGCGCTGTCTCCTTCACCCGAGGGGATGTGCGTGATATCCCCAAGTTGTGGACCCTGCTGCGAGACGTCGAGGTTGTATTTCATTTGGCGGCGCGGGTTTCAGTCTCGGAGTCGATACTGTACCCCGTGGAATACAACGAGGTGAATGTGGGCGGGACCGTCGCCCTTATGACCGCAGCCCGGGATGCCGGTGTCCGCCGGGTCGTTCTAGCCTCCTCGGGGACCGTCTACGGCGAGCAGGAGGAGCAGCCCGTGAAGGAAACAGCCACCGTCCGCCCCCCGAACCCTTATGCTGTGACCAAGATTGCCTCCGAATACTATCTCTCCGGCCTCGGCGCGCTGTACGATATCGAGGTAGTCATGTTGCGCATCTTCAATGCCTATGGGCCAGGACAGGCGGTTCCTCCGTCACACCCACCCGTGATCCCACATTTCGTGAGCCAAGCCCTGAGCGGGAGCACTCCCATCATCTTCGGCAGCGGCAAGCAGACTCGAGATTTTATCCACATCAGCGATGTCGTCACCGCTCTCACCACAGCGGGACTCTCAGACAACGTCAACGGCCTCATTATCAATATCGGATCGGGCGAAGAGATAAGCATCAACGAACTCCTGAAGAAGATCGAGGATCTGCTGGATCAGAGAGTGCTTTCTCTGCACAACCCAACCCAAAGCGGAGGGGTGTCCCGTCTGGTCGCAGAAACCAGCCTGGCCAGGAAGGTACTGGGGTTCGAGGCCAAGGTAAGCATAGACGAGGGTCTGCGGTTGATGCTTTCCCACTATGAGAAGGCAATCTAGTCCACAACCAGCGCCCGCACGTGACAGAGATTAGGTGCAAGCTGAGCGATTGAGATGAAGCATCTCAGGAGCTCTTCTCAGCGGACGACGTCCATGTGCAGATAGGACTGACCATGCAAACCAAACTGGCCGTTTTCTGCGAGCGACTCATCGAGGCTGGCTGGCTGGCTGCGGTGGTAGTCGTGCCCTTGTTCTTCAACGTCTACAGCAGCCGGGTCTTCGAGCCTGACAAGCTCAGCATCCTGCGTTCCATCGCTTTGGTGATGGCCGTCGCCTGGCTGGTGAAGGCGCTGGAGGAGTGGCTTGGGAGAAGCAGCAGCCCACCGGCAAAGGAGGGCTCAGGACTGCTGAACTTCGTTCGCTTGCCGTTGGTGATTCCCACTTTGATAATGGTTGGGGTCTACATCCTCACCACCCTCACCTCAGTTGTTCCCAGGGTGAGCTTCTGGGGATCGTATCAGCGTCTGCAAGGCACGTATACGTTCCTGTGCTATGTGGTCGTCTTCATGCTAATGCTGAACACGCTTCGTTCGCGTCAGCAGCTGGAACGTTTGCTAACCATCATTATCATCGCCAGCTTCCCCATAAGTCTCTACGGCATCATCCAGCATTTCCAACTGGACCCCCTGCCCTGGGGTGGTGACGTCACAGCACGGGTGGCGTCGAACATGGGCAATGCCATCTTCGTGGCGGCTTATCTGATCATGGTTGTTCCCGTGACGATCGCCCGGTTCATAATCAACCTTCGGTCGTTCGACACGCCGAGGGCACGTCCGGAAGAGAGAATGGCCGGCCCCTCGCAACTCTCAAACGCCGTCACCTATGTGGTGATCCTTGCCCTCCAGGCCCTTTGTCTGGCGTACATCTTTGCCTATCAACTCTTCTTCGTCTCCGATGTCAAGCACGTGGCTGGCGGAGTGACCTACTATCTACTTCTAGCCAGCAGCCTGGTGGCATCTCTGTTGATGGTGCTATTCTTCCTGTTCATTGCAAGGAGGAAACACCGGCCACCGGCGGCGTGGACCGCTGCACACGTCATGCTGTTCGCAGGCCAATCCCTCGCGTTGTCCTACTTCCTGCTCCTGATCTTTCGGTTGAACTACGTGGTTCTGACCGGTGGCGCGTTCGCAGAGTTCGTGGCCTTGGGGGGCTTAATGCTCCTCTTCGTAGTCTCCTTCTGGTTCACGTTTCGTGAAGAAGCCATCGCTTCCCATCTGCTGGGGGTCCTGTATGGGTTCATTCTCACCATCCAGGTGATCTGCATCTTCTTCACCAAGAGCCGTGGTCCCTGGCTAGGGCTGCTCGTGGGGCTATTCGTCTTCGTGTTCATCCTCGGGGTGAGACGCAGGCTGACATGGCTTTGGGTGGGAGCCGCGGGGGCAGCCCTGGCCGGCATCTTGCTCCTGGCAGTCCTGAACGTGCCCACCAGCCCCCTGGCACCCTTGCGAAACATCCCCTACGTTGGCCGCCTGGGCAGGGTCTTCGACACAGAGAGTGGTACCGGTAAGGTGCGAGTCCTGATCTGGGAAGGGGTCCTCGATCTGATTGGCCGACACGAACCGATAGGCCTGCCCCCGGACGACCTGGATAGCTTGAATATCATACGCCCACTGGTAGGCTACGGGCCAGAATCGATGTATGTGGCCTACAACAGATACTATCCGCCCGACCTCGCCCACTACGAGGCCCGCAATGCCTCTCCAGATCGCTCCCATAACGAGACCTTCGACGCCTTGGCGATGACCGGGTGGATAGGGTTTATCGCCTACATGTTCCTCTTTGGCAGTCTCTTCTACTACGGTCTGAAATGGCTGGGGTTCGCGAGAGATCGGTTGCAGCGCACGATCTACGTCGTCTTGTGGATCTTGGGTGGAGTATCCTTCGCCCTGGGCACTCGACTATTGGAGGGCACTTGGCGCTTCGCAGGGGTGGCTCTCGCGGTTGGAATCGCCTTCGGTTTCCTTGCGTATCTGGTCATTCACGCCCTCTTCCTATCTCGAGAGGAGGGGGAAGGACTGAGGATCTCCTCCAGAGATCAGATATTGCTCATCGCCCTGTTTTCTGCCATCGTCGCTCACTTCATCGAAATCCACTTCGGAATCGCTGTCGCTGCTACTCGCACGTACTTCTGGGTTTACGCGGCCCTGTTGGTCGTCGTAGGTCTCTCTCTATGGCACCTACCCGTCCCCGAACCAGACGCTGAGGCCCCAACTCGGCCCTCCACAGGCTCCGCTAGGTCCCGAAGGACTCGGCGACGTAGGAAGACCAGAAGAGGACAACCGCGAAGCATCGCAGGGAATACCTTATGGAGAAAGGTTGTCGACCTCGTACCGCTCTCCATCTTGATGGGACTGATCGTGGCTACCCTGGGCTTCGACCTCATCATCGCCGGTACCGACCCGGCAGCCACGGGGTTCAGCATTCCCTGGTTGCTGGCGTTGACCTGGCTCTCGGGCGGAGCCATTATCATGTTTGAGAGGGGGAGAGAAGCGTCAGAGCGGGCGCAAGGTGGGGTACTGATTGCTCTTGTGACATATGTCATCATCACCCTGGCCATCTTCATCCCCTTCATGCTTGTCCACTACAGCATAGTGAGCCATCAACCCGAAGTGAGAAACATCGATGATGTGGTGACCTACTCTCAACTCCTCTCCAACACCATTCTGCTTTACTACGCCACTGTCTTTGTATGCATCTTCCTCGTTGCCTTGGCGCTCATCACAGAGCGCAGGCTTCCGAGGGCGTTTGGTCATTGGCCAAGCATGGCGATTCTCATCGTCCTCATGGCCAGCGCCGCTGTTCTCATACTCAGCACCAACGTCAACATTGTGAGGGCTGACATCCACTACAAACAGGGGCTGAACTGGGATGGGGCCGAACAGTGGGATGCCAGTATAGCCCTCTACGAGGAGTCCATGCGTCTAGCCCCCGAACAGGACTGGTACCATCTGTTCGCAGCGCGAGCGATCCTGGAGAAGGCCAGAACCCTCAGAGGACAAGAGGGGGGAGTCGCCTTCGAACCCGACACCATGGAGGACTTCCTACGTCTGGCCCCTCAGGAAGTCGCTGCCCTCAGCACCGATGGGCTCTTCAACAGCGGCCTGGTCGTGTTGAACAGAGCCAAGGATCTCAACCTCCTGAACACGGATCACTCGGCCAACCTTGGTCGCATGTACCGTATGTGGGCCGAGGCCAGTGCAGATCCCGAGGACCTTCAGCAAAGATGGGAGCAGGCGGTGAGCTACTACGAGGATGCTACCACCTTGAGCCCACATAACGCTGTCCTGTTCAACGAGTGGGGCCTGGTCTACTTCATCGTCGGAAAATACGAAGAGGCCATCGAGAAGTACCAGCAGTCTCTGGCCCTCGATGCCCAGTTTGCACAGACGTATATATTGCTGGCGGACGCTTATACGATGCTGGGCGACACAGAGGAGGCGGCGGAGGCCTACCAGCAAGTCTTAAAGATTACTCCGAGAGACGTCAAGCCTCACATCCAACTTTGCACCTTCCTGGCCCAACAGGGGAAACTGGAAGAAGCGGTGGAGCACTGTCAACGGGCCATAGAACTCGCCCCCAACAACTACCAGGCTCACCGGAACCTGGCCATCATCTACCGGGATCTGGTGCGCATCGAAGAAGCTTTGCAGGAAGCGCTGATTGCCCGGGAGCTGGCAAGCCAGGAAGAGAAACCTGCCTGGGACAGCTTCATCGATGGACTGGAGGAGTTGACTCGGTGATCAACTTGCTGCTCATCTTTGCCAGCGCGCTATTCCTGGTTCTCGGTGCCACGCCCATCGTACGCCGACTGGCCAACGGCTTGGGCATCGTCGATGAACCCCATGCTCGCAAACTACACCAGGCCCCGGTACCGCTGCTGGGTGGGATCGCTATCTATTTGGCCTTCATTGCCGCCCTGCTGCTCTTCGGAGAGCGGTGGGTGCTTTCCCAGTTGATCAGCATTCTCGTCGGCGCCAGCATCGTCTCCTTTCTAGGTATCTGGGATGACCGATGGGGGTTGCGTCCCATACTCAAGCTGCTGGGCCAGGCCGCAGCCGCTGCCATCGTGATCATTTCTGGCGTCCAGGTGAGTTTCTTGCCCTACTCCACGCTCAATGTGGCGATGACCTTCCTGTGGATGCTGGGCATTACCAACGCCTTGAACCTCTTGGACAACATGGACGGGCTATCTGGGGGGGTAGGAGCCGTTGCCGCCGGCTTCTTCCTCTTGTTCGCGGCCATGAACGGGCAGTATTTGGTGGCGAGCATGGCGGCGGCCCTCATGGGGGCCTGCGTCGGGTTCCTGTATTACAACTTCAATCCGGCTACCATCTTCATGGGCGATGCGGGCAGTATGTTCCTGGGCTTCATCCTGGCGGTGGTGGGCATCAAGCTCCGTTTCCCAGGCCGACCAGCCATGGTGACCTGGATGATCCCCGTCGTGGTCTTGGGTGTGCCCATCTTCGACACGACACTGGTGGTCATCTCCCGTCTGCGCCAGGGCATGAACCCCCTCATCCATCCCGGTAGAGATCACGTGTCGCATCGTCTGGTAGCGATGGGTCTGTCTCAGAGGCAGGCAGTCGTGTTCCTTTATCTGGTGTGCTGTGCTTTGGGACTAGCCGCCGTCTTCATCATGGTTGCCGATCCACTGCAAGCCTACCTGATGGGAGCGGCGTTGCTGGTAGTGGGACTGATAAGTCTGGTCGTCCTGGAAAGGGTGCCGCCAGTTGGAGGGCGAGATGGACCTGGAGCATAGCATCAACCAAAGGGAAGCTCGCATCTGCGTGATCGGCCTGGGGTACGTGGGACTGCCCTTGGCAGTAGAGTTCGCCCGCCTTGGGTTTTCCGTAGCAGGGCTGGATGTGGATGAGACGAAGGTTGGGGCCATCAATGAAGGTCAAAGCTACATTCAGGATGTCGATAGCGCCGACGTGGCAGAAGTAATACAGGCAGGGTATCTGAGCGCCACCGTTGACTATGATGTGCTCAAAGATGTGGACGTCATCTTCATCTGCGTGCCAACGCCCTTCACGAAGGCTAAGACTCCCGACCTGTCCTACGTGGTGGCGGCCACCCAGGAGATAGCGCAGCGCCTGAAGCAGGGGCAATTGATCGTCCTGCAGAGCACCACACACCCTGGCACGACAGAGGAGGATGTCCTTCCCATTCTGGAGAGCTCAGGCCTGCTGGCGGGCCAGGATTTCCACCTGGCTTTCTCACCGGAGCGCATCAATCCAGGCGACAGGCAATATACCGTCACAAACACCCCTAAAGTGGTCGGCGGTGTCTCTCCTCGGTGCGGAGAATTGGCCCAACAGCTGCTGAGCCAACTGATGCCCGATGTGCATCTCGTGTCCTCGCCTCGGGCCGCCGAGATGACCAAGCTGCTGGAGAACATCTACCGCAGCGTCAACATCGCACTGGTCAACGAGTTGGCGAAGCTCAGCGAACGGATGGGTATCGACATCTGGGAGGTGATCGACGCCGCCGCGACCAAGCCCTTCGGCTTCATGCCTTTCTATCCAGGGCCAGGCGTGGGGGGACACTGCGTGCCCGTGGATCCCTACTATCTGTTCTGGAAGGCCCGAGAATACGACTTCTACCCCCGATTCATCGAGTTAGCGGCCGAGCTGAACCAGAGCATGCCTTACCACGTCTTGACCAAGACAAGCGAGGCTCTCAACGCTCGCGGCAAGACACTGCAAGGCGCCAAGGTGCTGGTGCTGGGAGTATCGTTCAAGCCCGACGTGGACGATGCCCGCAACTCCCCGGCACAGCGTGTTATCGAACTGTTGCTGAGTGGAGGCGCCCAGGTCTCCTATAACGATCCCCACGTCCCTCAGTTCACCGTTGGAAGAGACGTGTTCTACTCCGAGGAAACCACCCTCAACTCCACTCCTCTCACGCAAGACCTCCTAGAGGGCCAGGATTGCGTCGTCATCGCGGCGGGCCACAGTTCCTATGACTATGAGTCGATCGTGAGCCACGCCCCCCTGGTGATTGACAGCATGAATGCCACCAGGGAGGTCAAGAGCCATCGGGAGAATATCTTCCGGGTTGGCGCTCCCTCACCTGGACAATGAGAGGATGATCCATCCAACCATCGCAGCGCTCATACGCGAGGTGGCAGAGGACAACGCCTCGGGCGCCGTCGAGTTGACGAAGAAGGCAACCCAGGCGCTCCTTCTTTTTTCAGACGAGACCAGCGCCCAAGATCTCTCCCAATTCCTCTCAGAATTCACAACCGCGGGAAGAGAGTTGATCCGGGCCCAACCCTCTATGGCGCCGCTTTTCAATCTGGTGAACTCGGTGCTCTCAAGCCTCGACGCGGCGGAGAATGTGGGTGAGGCCAGGCGGATCGTCAAAGCGGCCGCCAGCGCTTTCGCCGAGGACCTCGATGTCAGCGGTGACAAGATTGCCAAACAAGCCCTTCCCCTCATCTCGGATGGAGCCACTATCATGACGCACTCTCGTAGTTCCACGGCGTTGAGAGCTCTCTTCCTAGCGAAGGACAAGGGCCGTAACTTCGCCATCCTGTGCACGGAATCGAGGCCGATATGCGAAGGCCGACAGCTAGCCAAACAACTAGCCCAACAGGGCATCGACGTTACATTGGTCACGGACGCCGCTGTGGCGCATTTCATGAACCAGGTCGACCTGGCAATGGTGGGAGCTGACAGCATCTCGAGCAAGGGACTCGTGAACAAAATGGGTACCCACGCACTGGCACTGGCGGCGAATGCCCATGGAGTCCCGTTCTATGCTTTGTGCGGGATCGAGAAGTTCTTGCCTTCGGACTGCCCACATATGGAGATCGAGTTGAAGGATCCTCGTGAGATATGGGAGGATTCTCCAGGCGGGGTCACGGTGCTCAACTACTACTTCGACCTGACGCCTCTGGAATTCGTCAGCACCGTAGTGACGGAGAAAGGGCTACTCGGGAGCGCTGACGTCCTGAAGATGGTGAGCCAACTACAGACACACAAGCTGCTCATCTGATTGATACCAGTCCAAAAGGAAAGCCAGCATGGCAGAGCAAGTGACCGTGGAGATCATCGCCGTGGGCAACGAGTTGCTCCTCGGCGATGTGCTGGACACCAACACCAACTGGCTGTGCAAGAGGATCACCGGCGTTGGTGGTCTGGTGTCCAGAGCGGGGATGGTCAGAGACGAGCACCACGCGATTGTCACCGAGATTAGAGCAGCACTGGAGAGAGGGCCGCAGCTGATTTTCACCACAGGAGGCCTGGGGCCTACCGGCGATGACATCACCCTTCAAGCAGTCGCTGAGGCCACCGCCCGGCCTCTCCACCTGGACCCAGAGGCACGGTCCATGGTAGAGGCCAGGTACGAAGATCTGGCGGACAAAGGATACGTTGAGGACGCTATCCTGACCAAAGCCAGGGAGAAAATGGCCTACCTGCCGGAGGGAGCAATACCTGCTGCCAACCCCGTAGGTGCTGCCCCAGCCGTCATCCTAAAGATCGACGATTCGACCCTCATCTCCCTGCCTGGCGTTCCCGAGGAGTTGAAGGGTATCTACGAGGAAACCTTGCAGCCGACTCTGAAGGCGATCTTCGGTGACAGTTACTACCAGGAGAAGGCCATCGTCGCCCACTGCGGGGACGAGTCGATGTTGGCTCCCGTTCTCAAAGAGGTGGTCGAGGCACACCCACACGTCTACGTCAAGTCACGCGCCAGGCGCTTCGGCCCAGAGGTGAAGATCCTCATCACCCTCTCTTCCGCTGGCGAGGACGGAGACGAAGTCGACCGTAAGATAGACCGTGCCTCAGAACATCTCATCACGGCTCTGACAGCAGCGGGAATTGGAGTCGAAGGAGAGCACAACACGTGATCCTACTTGGCGCCGATGGCAATGGCGTCGAGACTCAGTTCACAACCGCCCCTTGACCCGCGCCTACCTCATCCCCATGAAGGCTTGCCCAGTCCAATGAGTGTGCGTGTGGGTATCTTGCTCATAGGGCCCGTCTCGCGCTGGCGCTACTCTCGGCCAGCGACGCCCGTCAACGCCTTGCGAGATCCTGTAGGACAAGTTGGCAACTTGTCCTATGGTTCGGTCTCCGCCTCCACTCTCCGCACCTGATCGTAGTCCCTGCGCAGGCGCGCCAACTCAGCGCGGCTGACTGGCTGGTCGCCGTAGTGCACCCTCATGTAGGCAGCGGTGATGCGGCCCAAAGCATCCTCCTGACCACCGAAAGCTTGGGTCAAGACAGGCAGATAGTCATCCGGGGGCTGAGCCGGATGGCGAGGATAACCACGTTGTCCTCCCAAGCGGCATAGATTGGCGTACATGTTCTGTACGGATATGGCCGCCAGCAGTTGTCGACCAAACCCAAAGCGCCTCACCAAGCCCGCCTTCTCGCGCAGCCACTGGATCCCACGCCCCAGGGTATTCCCACCCAGTGTAATTTCTTCCTCGCTCTCCTCTTCGGTTTCGTCCCGACCCCTGCGCGAGCGAATCTTGTCCAGAGAGAGAAGCACAATACCCAGCATGACTAGGATCCCCAGTAACACCCCAGCGTAGCGAAGTCCGGTCAAGAACCAGGGGGGCAACTCCAAGCCCTCACCACGAGGGCGCTGTGCCAGCGAGAGCAAGGCCGCAATCTGCTCCCTGATGGCCTCTAGGAAGCTCAAATCCACGCCGCCCATCACTCGCCTCAGCAGCCACTCCATCGAGGTCAGGATAATCTGTATCAGCCACACAAGCACCTCCGTCAGCGGCTGCGCCAGAACCCCTAGCACCCTCCACACTGGCTCCAACCCGGCCACCACGGCCTTGATCCTGTACGGTGTAAAGAGAAGAGCCAGTGCCGCGAATGCGCCCACCGTCAGGGCGATGCTCAGCAATAGCTGGATCAGCCTCCGTCTGGGCAATGACTTCCCAGCACTCCCGCCAGCAGTGGCCTTCTCTCGAATGCGGGCCATAGCCACCGCCGTCAGTCCCAGCGCCAGGTATAGCCAGAACAGGCTCGTCACCTCGTAGCCGGTAACATGTGTGAGCAGGCCACCCCCCAGGAGGAATAGGAGAATCCCCAGACGGAAACTGACTCCCACGCTGAAGAAGTCCAACTGCCGGCTGGTGGCGTTCGTAGCTCTCTGCCAGAGCAACAGGTTGGTGAGTATCAGCACCAATTCCGGCCGCAGCCCCAGGTGGAAGTCGAACAAAGCGCGGACGGTGTCGGGCAACCAGCCAAAGTCGCCAAGCGGAGTGCCCCAGTACAGCAAGATGCGCACCAGGACGAGCGTACTGACCACCACCAAGGCCACTACCGCCAACTCATAACCCGGTGACTCAAGCTCGCGCCGGTTCATCAGTTCCAGCGCGAGGACCCAGACCAGCAGTACGGCAAGAAGCCGACCAAATGCAGCCGTGGGCGACCATCCCAAGCCTTGCTGGTGGAAGAGCAGGGCGACGAAGGGCGTGATCCACGCTATCTCCATGCCGGCCAGACAGAAATAGATCAGCCCCCGACGTTGACCGGAAAGCAACATCAGGCCGTCACCTCCTCCGGGGCGATCAGGTCGTCCACCAGATGGGGCAGATGATATACCAAGATGCCAGGCAACTCGCGGGTGGGAGGCTCTTCGGCGAGGGTGAAGAGCACCACTTCCCGCCGCGCCTCTTCCAGGTCCATGAGTGCTGCCAGTAGATCGTCGTGGGCGATGGCCGTGACGACGAGCAGCGTGGCTCCCCACGGCAACTTGGGGGATTCGCGCAGGAGCATCTCTTCGATGGGCATAGACGCAAAGGTAGTCACGCCCGCCAGAGACTCAAGGATATGCAGCAACTGTTTCGGGCTGCGGCCTGGCAGAAGGCGCAACGGCTGGTCGCTCCCCGGCAAGACACCGTTGGAGATCAGGCCCACCGGCAGACGAAGATCGACACACAGGGCCGCCAGGCTGCTGGCCACGCTGATTGCCCTCTCGGTGAGTTCGGGGATACTCCCCTGCCAGTGTCGGGGCAGGGTGGTGACGTTGAGGAAGATCAGCATCTGTGGCTCCTCGCTGGGTTCGTAGACCCGGCTCAGGAGTTGTTGATGGCGGGCGGTGGCCTTCCAATGCACACGCCGCAGACCGTCGCTGGGCCGCCATTCACGCACCCCCATGGTGCGCAAGGGATCCTCGAAGAGGCGATCCCGAGTCCCGCGCGCGCCGAAAGGGTTCTTGGCTGGCAGCCGCAACTCGGCCACTGAGTAGATCCGGGGATAGACGATGAGGTGGTCCTGCTCGGTCCCCATGGCCTTACGGCTGAAGAAGCCGAAGCCGTCGCCAGTGCTGACGGTAGCAGGGCCATAGGAATGGTAGCCACGCTGAGTGCATTCAATGGTGAAGCGACGCCTGAGCCCTTGGAACGCGCCGGGCATCCAGAACGTGCGAAACTCACCAAGGTGGCTGGCGCGATTGGGTACCACCTGGTCTCCATCCACTGGCAAGTCCGCCGGGAAGACATCCAGTATCTCCAGCCACGTGAGGGGCAGGAACTTCTGATTGCGCACTTCCAGGGTAAGCTCGATGGACTCGCCCTGGAATGCTCGCATCTCGCTCAAACGTCGATGGTAGTGCAGGCCAAAGAGGCTAAGTTGGTTCCACAACCAACTGACGATGGTGACCCCAAAGAGACCCAAGGCCACCACCATTAGAAACTGGTTGCTCAGAACCACGCCCACCAGTGTCAACAGCAGACCCAACATCACCCAGGCCTCGCTGAACTGGGTGTCCTTCTCCAAGTCCAGATACCGTTCCCCGCGCACCTCCTTCAGGATGCGCTCGAAGGGGCTGAGGGGTTCTGGCTCCTCGCTGGGCAAGCCCTCTGGGGGCTTTCTCTCACGGCGCCGGTCGGCGTCAAGTATCTCTGCCTGGCTCTTCATCCCAGGTCACTCTACCACGGGCACGGGAATCGTTCCCACGATCTCGGACACCACCTGGGCAGGGGTGCGACCCCGCAGTCGAATCCGCGGGCTGATGTGCAGCCGGTGAGTCAGAACAGGAGCACAGAGATACTGCACGTCGCTGGGGATGACGAAGCTTCGACCCCGCAGGGCGGCCAGAGCCTGGCTCGACTTGAACAGGGCCAACGTACCCCTCGGGGACACCCCCAGATCTACCGCTTCATGCTCTCGGGTGGTCCGGACCACCTGCACTATGTACTGGCGCACGTCGGTGCTGATGTGTATCTCCCTCACGTCGCGCTGCAGCTTGAGCACATCTTCAACTGAACCCACCGCCTCCAAATCTTCGAACGGGTCATCCAGCTGATAAGTCAGCAGAATCTCCTCTTCCTCGGATTCGTCTGGATATCCCAGAGCAAGCTGCATCAGGAAGCGGTCCATTTGGGCCTCGGGGAGCGGAAAGGTTCCCTCCAACTCGATGGGGTTCTGAGTGGCCATGACCATAAAGGGGCGGGGCAGCGGATACGTTTGGCCATCTACCGTGACCTGCCGTTCCTGCATGGCCTCCAGCAGGCTGGATTGGGTGCGCGGCGTGGCGCGGTTGATCTCGTCGGCCAGGAGCACCTGGCTCAACACAGGACCAGGACGAAATTCGAACTGCTGGCTCTTTTGATTGTAGTAATTGATGCCGGTCACGTCACTGGGTAGTAGGTCAGGCGTGAACTGGATGCGGGAGAAGGTGCAGCCGAGGCTGCGCGCCAGGGCCTTGGCCAACGTCGTCTTTCCGATGCCGGGGACGTCTTCCAGCAAGACATGTCCCTCGGTCAAGAGAGCGACCAGCAGCAGCTCCGTGACGTCGTCCTTGCCGATAATGACCCGGGCCACATTCTCCTGCATAGCCTTGGCGAATTCGGTGAAATCCATGGATCCTCCTCAACTCCGTCGACGCTGAAGAATGGGCGGATGGGCAGCGCTGAGGCATCTGACGCGGATTAGCCTGCCCATCGCCTGTGAGGTCTCCCTCTGCGGAACGTCTTCCCCCATGTGCATTATAGCCGACTTTCCCAGCGTGTTCCACCAGTCTGTCACCAATCGCTGTTGGCACGGAACCTATGTGGAACCACGCTCGGGTCGCCATCCCCACTACTGAACACCATCGGCGCACGCAGGAGGTTCACACGTCTTGAGCCCAAGGTGGAAGACCCGGGATCACTCTCCCGGGCTATCGAAGTGGTGGCGTCAGGGGGGATCCGCCAAGCCGCTGGCACGGCCGCCGGAAGCGATGCTTTCGGTGTGACTTGATCTTTCAGTCCACGATGGAGATCAACAGATCCACTACGGACTGCAGGACATTCACATAGAAATTGCCACCCAGATCGCGGAGTATCTGGAAAGGAAGGCCCGGGGCCCCGAAGAAGGGACGCAGGGTCCAGGCCATCTGTGTGCCCACGAATCCGTAGACGAAGATCCAGATCCAGAGTATGAGGTTCCGGATGCCCAGGCCCTCGCCCTTGTGCACGTGCTTCATCCCCTGCCACAGGAAGCTCAGGCCGGCTATGCCGGTGATGGTTAGGATGCCGACGTTGAGCAGCTTGTAGAACTGGTAGTTGGGCGCGGTGAGCCAGAAGAAGAGGGCGATGGGAGCGAAGGAGAGGGTCAGCACCGCGGTGACAGCGATGGCGGTCATGATGAGGGCGAAGGTCTGCGCTAGGGTCAGCCGGGAGCCGAACAGGAGGTTGAAGAAGTAAAGGGTAGGTAGACAGATAGCCAGAGTTATGAGATAGAGTATGGGCAGCTTCACGGCCGCCGAAAGGGCCTGCAAGACACTATTGGAGATGCCCAGCACCGCTCCGTAGATGGCAAGAAAGAGCACTGCCCCGATGAGCATGTTGCGCGTTTTCCGGCCGAGGTCATCGCCCTCCCTGATCTCGTCGAAGAATCCACTTCGGTTACGTAAGATGCGCTCGATGACATAGAATGGTTCCACGATCCCCTCCTCCTTCACGGCAGACTATTGATCTGCTCCTACATTTGGGCGATGGTCACCAGGCTAAAGAACGCCCAGACCCCGTAACCATAGCGCCACTTCCTCAAGGTGAGGCCCGGCACCAACAGAGCGAGGACCGCCAGAGAGGCGAAAACAAAGGGTGTGGGACTGCCCTGCCAATGGCCCAGACTGCCAAGCAGAGGCAGCAGAATCCACTTGAACGTCAAGGCCAGGGCTACCGGCAGGAAAGCGGCCAGCACCGCCTGGTTGGCCGAGTCGCTGTGTATGAGGCCCAGCATTCTCCCCACCTCGCGAGCCTCGCCGAAGTTGGATATGGCTTGGGCCAGACTCTCCTCTCTCCCCAGCCCGCCTTCTTGCAGTTCGGCGGCAGAGTCCTCCAGGTGAACCCGAATCTCGCGTAGGATCTCTTTCTCAGCGGCGGGCTCAACGCTCATCTGGTTGGCTACCTGGGCCAGGTACCTTCCCAATTCCTCGCTCATCGCCTAGGCAACTCCACGACTCACAAGGGCCAGCGCTCGTGCTGGAGAAATCTCGTGGCCCCTAGCCACGTTTGCAGTGGCCGGACTGCTCATGTCCTACACTGTGCTCACTGCGTTATCCCCTGTTACCGTCGCTGCGTCGTCGGTCAAGGCGCCGCCCCGCCTCTGATGTTGGTCAGCCGACCTCGGCGTCCAATCCGGTGGCACATCACCGCTGCCAGAGCCACTACCATCAAGAACTGGACAGATCCTATGGCCCGCATGAGCCAAGTCCAACTCTCCAGGTAGTATGGACGCACGGCGCCGCTTATGATTTCGCCACCGACCAGGGCGATAAACAGTGGCAGCAACAACCCCCCAATCCGCCCACGTGTCGAGCGTGAAGGAAATACTAACAGGGGCGCGACTACGAGAAAGAATATCGCAGGCATAACAGATACCAGCGCCACAATTGTCGGGTCAGACGTCCATATACCCAGTGCGTAAGAAGGATCGAAGAAGCCGTCCACCAGAACAAACTCGGCAGCAACGACGC
>JABAOH010006157.1_pt5 | contig 26658 bp, 21 predicted proteins | sample 7062181 | NCBI WGS metagenome assembly JABAOH01 (sample SAMN14538630, study PRJNA623070) | marine sediment metagenome | biome: marine biome [ENVO:00000428]; feature: marine pelagic biome [ENVO:01000023]; material: deep marine sediment [ENVO:00002113]; isolation source: pool of 5 deep marine... | reverse complement strand
TGTTAGCCAAAAGCTATGCACTGAATCAAAAAAATAATCAATATCCAATAGACAATTAAAAAGGGGCTTATATCGAATCGATATAAGCCCCGAAATGATACAAATCTGCTATATCAACAATACTCCCATTTCTTGCTTCGCCTGGCCCCGTAGCTTTCGACGCGAGTTGGGGCGGCGTGCAAGAAGCAATAGGAGCCATATAAAGACCGGCTTATGGTGCCTACTCTGCCGGACGAGACAGTCGGATATCGTCGAAGTGCATCGTACCTGAACCACCAGCCTGCGGATTGTTCCTGTCGCCGAGGCCAAGGGCAATTTTATCAACATTGGTTAGGTTCAAGCCCTGGTCTGCAAATGCCTGCAGGTCGATAGTCCATTCCGTCCAGATGCCTATCTGTGCTGCATTAGGATTATCGTGAGTGACCACTGTATTGCCATTGAGGGCAACATACAACGTCTCGGCGGCATTATCCGAAATGCCTCTGAACCAAATCGTTAATGTCGTCACACCATTCTCGGTCCAGTCACGCGGATAAGTCAATGTCTTCTCCACTTCTGAATACTTTAATACGCTGTTGTCGTAAAATACAGGCATCGACTGGCTGCCTCCGTGAACGATAGTTTCCTCGGTATAAGAAGGAGTGTTTTCGTCGCCGACCATAGAGCCGGTTCCGTTACCGGCAAAGGGCGATTCAGTAGGATGCGAGACATATCCGGCCCCGTCGTGCCATGACCACCATATCTGGTTGTAGGCATCGTAGTCCTCAAAATCATCCACTATAAGGAAATCGGCTGTCGTAAAGCTCCAGACATTGCCTGTCTGTATCGTACCGTCGTCTTCGACTTCATCGATACGCCAGTAGTAAGCCGTATCCCACTGGAGTTTCCCAGGATCATAGCTCTCGGAGCCGAGGTCCATGGCGTCTTTGTACTCTGGCGAAGATGTATCAGCGTTGCGCACTGCCTCCTGTTCGGTGCCGAAGTACAACTGGTGCGAAACGGCTGCCTCTCCCGGTTCCCAGCTAAGAGTAGCTGTCTGCTTGACATCGACAGCACCGTTAGATGGATTCGGATTCTTGGCCTTTATAGGTGGCCATAGAAAGTCCGTCGGAATAATCTGCTTTGTTGTGTGGGGACTTTCCCAGCCCAGTTGCATAATTGAACCACCTCCGGCCTGGAAATATTCTATTACAATGCTGTAAAACTGGCCGGCAACAAGGTCGATAGTTCCTGAATCCTCTGTGTCTCCGTGATGGGCCCAATGGTCAATAACCAGTTTGCCATCCACCCATACACGTATACCATCATCGGTGATGGTATAGAAGTTGTAGGTATCATTAAACTGCGCTGAGACCTCACCGGTCCATCTGACCGAGAAGTTACTTCCACCAACCGCTTCATCCGGTGGGCTGCCGCCCCAGGGAAAGTCAACCTGAGCATCCATTCGGGTAAGCACGAGTTTATCAAAGTTCTCACCTGTGTAATAGTCTCCTCGCAAACCTGTGCCTCTGGCTCCAATAGTCGTAAAGCTCAGGACATCGCCTTTATGCGTCTCGATGCCGTCATACTCATCAACCCGCCAGTAATAAGTCTTCTCTAATTCGAGCGGACCGGGGTCATAAGTTGTCCCTGCCTGGGAGTGTCCCTCGACGGCATCGTTTACATCATCATAATTGTCGCCGAAAAAGACGGTGTGAACTTTCGCACCGGAACCAGCCGTCCAGCTAAGGTCTGTAGCCGGGTCTATAAAGCGGGCGCCGTCGGAAAGGTTATGGTCATAGGCCTTCAGGGATGGAACGGTAAAGCTCCAGATATCACCTTTGTTTACCGTAGTACCATCGGCCTCAATCTCATCAATCCGCCAGTAGTAAGTTGTGCCCGGCACCAGACCGTCTGGAACGGGAAATCCCGGAAGACCAATAGTAAAAAACGTCTCGGTCTGGTTGCCCTGGAATGTGTCACCGGTGCCTTCGCTCACATCATTAAAATTCTCGCCGAAATAGACATCATGTGAGACCGCATTAAGTCCGGCCATCCAGTTGAGAATCGCCGAGGCATCCTTATACAGGGTCCCGTCAGCCGGGATTGGTTCGACAGCAAATTTGCCCCAGAATTCTATTTGCAGCAGCGGTGCACCGGCCGGGACACTTCTTGAATGGGCACATCGGATTCCTTCGGATGGATTATCCGGGTCGTCTCTGAGGATTATCACCAGAGCATTACCCATGGCCCAATCATCTTGGTCGATTATCTCCTGGATGATGGAGGTTATGTCCGTACTCCGAGCCGTTTGACCTGATTCGGTCCAATTTTCAGGAGCCCACAACACCTTTGCTGTCGTTGTCGGCCGATTGGAAATATTATTGGGAATGTCGGCAAACGTAGGGGGATTGGCATTCAGCTCACCCTCGATGAGAACATTAACAGGTTCTGTGCCGCCTTTCGTCTCATCGCATGTGAGTTCAATAAACGCATTATCGACGATGGCGCCCTTGGGAATCGGGATATCCACGAAGCGCAGACCTATTACCTGCAAACCGCCATCATCAAAAACCTCCAGGTCGCTGCTGCTTAAATCCATACCGCCGCCACTGACATCCTGTTCAGCATCATCATTAGTACTGCTGACTCTGGTTTCCCACACCTTGCCGCCAAACGCCACGTTTGTACTGACCAGGCTCAGCACCAAAACAAAAGAAGCCAGATAAATCATTTTCTTAGACATAATAGTCCTCCTTCAAAAAAAATAACCGTGCTTTGGTCACGCTAAAACATCTGTTGTTTTTCGGCATATGAATTGTCAGTTGAAATGCGAAAATCCGCGAATCAAAGTACAAAGTCGCCGTTACCATTAACTCTGGGCTTTGCATAATAGCTCCTCCTCTATTCGGAAAATTATAAGTATTGTACCTGCTGGATGTCCAAAATCCACGGATACCCACCCATTCGACTACGCTCAGGGCGGGATCTGCGCACGCACATGCTTCACTAATATTATCTATACCAAATTAGCTACTTTCCCGTCAAGTAAAATCTCTCAAATTATGCACCCTTTTCAACGCCCTCAAATAAAATCGGCAATATGAGCAGCGCACCGGCAGAGCTTATCGAAGGCCCGGGGACAGTAATATGTATTTTTCACACTTGATTCACACAAGGCAAAATGTTAGCATCTCTTTGACAATACGGGCACTAAGGCAGCTTTTACTGCGGTTCTCTGCACCTTCGTGGCAGCTGGACGGGTCCGAAAATTAGAAAGGAGAGTGTTTTATGCGTTCAACTTCATATCCTGTTGCCGTTGTAGCGTTGTTTTTGATTCTGCTCAGTCAAGTGTGGGCTCAGCCGCCCACAGTTCAGCAGAGCAGTGCCGCGTTAAACTACGTCGTTGATGTCACTTGGCCCCAAAAGCCGGAGCACTTTAAATGGGGTCAGATGCCCGGAATCACTGTGGACAATTATGATCAGGTTTACATTTTTACCCGCAGCCAGCCGGCTGTGCAAGTGTACCAGGCTGATGGAAAATTCCTGCGAGCCTGGAACGTAGAGGATTTCGGTGGAGCACATTACATAAGGGTTGGTCCCAAAGGACACGTTTGGACTGCAAATATCAACGGTCACGTCGTGCGCAAGTATAGTCCCGAGGGCAAATTGCTGTTGACGCTCGGTGAAGCGGGCCAGGCCGGTACTGACCGGGGGCACTTCGACAGACCCACCGATATGGCTGTTCTCCCTATCGGCGACATCTTTGTCTCTGACGGATATGGCAACAGACGGGTCGTTCACTTCGATACAACGGGCAAGTACGTGAACCAATGGGGCCAGGAAGGTATTAAGCCGGGCCAGTTTGCCCTGCCGCATTCCATCGTGGCCGATTCCCACGGTCACCTATATATTGCCGACAGGGAAAACGCTCGTATCCAGGTCTTCGACACCAAGGGCAAGCTGCTCGCAGTCTGGGAGGACCTAATGATTCCCTGGGGCCTTTGGTTGACAAACAAAGAGGAGCTCTGGGTTTGTGGCTCTTCTCTCGTGAAAGATGATACAGGCAAGTGGCTTGTCTATCCCCCATCGGACCAGATACTAATGAAGTTGAGCTTAAAGGGCAAGGTTCTCCTGCGGGTACTGCTGAAAAAAACGACAGTCCCTCCAGGCAAGGTCGGCGAGCTCAACTGGGTTCACGGCATCGCCGCTGATTCACAGGGCAATCTCTACCTTGGGGACATCCAGGGCGGCCGGGCCCAGAAGTTTTCACCAAAACCATAACATTTCATTACTTTACCGGATGCGCCCTGTATTCCATTAATAACTCAAAGCTCTATAAGAGCAACAGAATGATACCGAATGTCAGATACCTTGAATTCTCAAACATTTTAGGAGAACACAAAATGAAACGCAAACTTTTGGCCTTGTATCTTGGGGTGGTGATTTTATCCTCGATTGCTCAGGTAGCTGCTGCCAAGAAGCATTCTGCTGTAGCTCCGGTCCACCGCCATAGCTGGTGGACGCTTCGGCACTGGGCGGTCAATGAGCTGGTCAGACAGGGCAACGTGGATATGATTTTTATCGGTGATTCAATCACGCATAGCTGGGAAAACAACGGCAAGGACATCTGGCAGAAGTACTACGGGCACCGCAACGCAGTAAATATGTGCTTTAGCGGCGACCGTACCCAGCATGTTCTGTGGCGGCTTGATAACGGCAATATCGATGGGATTTCGCCAAAAGTCGCCGTGATAATGATAGGAACGAACAATTCAAACGGCGATGATAATACTGCCGAGGAGATTGCCGACGGCATTATAGCCATCTGCAAGAAATTGCGGGCCAAGCTGCCGAGAACGAAAATTCTTCTGTTAGCAGTTTTCCCTCGCGCAGAAACACCATGTCCACAGCGGGGAAAAATTGCCGAAGCCAATAAAATCGCCTCGAAGATTGTCGACGGTAAGATGATTCATTATCTCGATANNTTTGCAGCCGGACGAATCGATTTCGAAAGAAATCATGCCTGATTTCCTGCACCTGACTCCAAAAGGCTACCAAATCTGGGCCGAGGCTATAGAACCAACTGTTGCCAAGCTGATGGGAGAGAAAAAATAACAGCCCATATGACAGAGAAGTGTCGGTGCATCCATTCTACGTCCCGAGAAAATCGGAACTGCGAAGGACGAAAGCCCCACCTTCTAATGCCGGATTTTATTTTTATCCATCATTTAGCTCGGAGCAGAGCATTAGTTTGGCCAATATTTCTTTCGCATCTGCAGATGTTATTGGATAAACTTTTCCTCCTGCTTGTATATATTTACTGCAAAGGTTTTTCCATTCCTTTTCATGTTTTTCATAGTAGTTTCTTTTGTATCCCGGCTGCTGTATCAAAGACTGTACTTCGTCCAGGTCCCAGTATGTTATCATTATATTTTTATCTCTAAGCAGAAAGTTGACGTTTACCGTCTTGTTATTTATTTTCAAAAGCCCGGTCATTTCAAAATCATCTATATTTCTGCTTTTAAGATATTTGTAAATTATCTCCTTGCCATCATTTCCCCTCGCCACATTTACTTGCTTTCGGGAATCTCTTAACTTTTTGATTCTCTCTCTGCGGGCTATCAACTTTTCTTCGTAATTATTGTTCATCGGGTCAGACGATTCATAGTATTTACGGCTGACAGCACAAGGCCGGCTATGAACACTTTGAACAACTATAACAGGAGCACAACAGGTACTGTAACAAGGCCGATAACCGGTGTCGTCAACCAGACCAGGATGTTCATAACTAAAAGCATAAGGAGAGTAATCGCCGTACCCTTGAATTAAACCGGAATGTTTATGGCTGAAAGCATAAGGAGAGTAACGGGCATCATTATCAACTAAACCAGAGCTTTTATGGTTAAAAGCATAAGGAGAGTAGCGAAGATAACCGGAAACCAAACCAGAACGGTTATGACTAAAAGCATAAGGAGACCAGCGAGTACGATAACGGACTGAGCTATAATGATAATCAAAAAAGAATGCTTTAACTACACCAGGGGCGATCATTAAAATTACTATTGCGAGCAGTGAAATCCTTTTCATTTTTTTTCTCCTTTCATTTAAAAATATTTTCACACTTTTTCTGCATCACCTCCTCTGTTGTTAAGACTGTCAAGTACAGTTATGACTAAGGACAAATTACATTTATTCTCGAGTTACTCCTCTTTGGGTTTGGAACTTGTGCGTAGGAGCGCGGATAAGATGGAGAGTCGGGGAGAGGCCCGCCCGAAAGGAAGCCTTCCGGCCTGCGGTTGCAGACCTTCGGCAATAAATAAAATGGGACTCCATTCCCGCGCACCGCTTTTCTCCGTAAAAACGGACATATGAATCCCTTCGTATATACGGGGCAACTGCCCAACGTAGTCCTTGCGGGTAGGAAGACTTCAAAAGGAATAACGGTCTGCTCCCCGCCTTTTCATACCCTCTGGTTTTGTGTTGCTCCGTCCGATAAAATATGTGATAAATTCGGATAAGTCAAAGGTTTTTTTATTTTTTGAGAAAATTTGTGGTTTTTTGCTTCAACGTTAGGAACTGTGGACACTTACGCTGATTTGCCAACTGGAAAATATACAGTTATGAATGGCTTATTCTTTAGGAAAAAAACGAGCATTGCAGAGTTCATTTTGAGTTCATCAAAGGTCTGCCTATAGTAAAAAGCAATATGGTAGCTAAGTGACAATAAGCATAATCAATATAACCTGCCGTGAGAGCAATTAGTTATTGATACAGCTTCTTGTTTTTACGCTCGGTTTTTTTGATGAGCTTTTATTTTTTTACTTTTGGCACATCCGGTACGTTTGTTTTAGGGAGCCATTTTGCGAGCTGCTTTTTTACGCGGTTGTACTTAGGATTATCAGCGAGATTATTCCACTCCAGCTCGTCCCTGCGGTGGTCGTAGAGCTCTTCGGTGCCGTCACTGTAACGGATGTATCGGAAGCGTTCGGAACGTAAGGAATGGTTATTTCGACCATGTGTTGTCAGGGCCGGACGGTCCCATTTCGCTTTTGGGTTTTTTAATAGAGGTAAAAGACTTCGGCCTTCGAGTTCGGGCTTCGCAGTCAGACCGCAAAGCTCTATGAGCGTCGGATAGATATCAAGCATAGTGACGGGTCGTGAGCAGCGTCGTCCTGGTTTAGTCACACCAGGTACGATAACCATCAGGACGTTGTGCGTCGCTTCTTCCCAGAGTGAGAATTTGCGCCAATGGAGCTTTTCACCGAGATGCCAGCCGTGGTCGCTCCAAAGGATAATTATGGTGTTGTCGGCATAAGGACTTTTATCGAAGGCGTCGATTAGGCGACCCACGCATGTGTCAACAAAGCTGATGGAAGCCAGGTAGCCCTGAACGGCCTTGCGCCACTGTTTGTACTCGATGACCTTTTTATGGTCTTTCTCTGGCCTGGCCATTTTTCTGCCGATCGGGGGGACATCATCAAGGTCATTCTCGTTGATATTCGGTAATGTTACCTTATCCGGCGGATACATGTTGAAATATTTGGTCGGCACGTACCAGGGCAGATGAGGACGGAAGAAACCGCATCCGAGGAAAAAAGGTTTGTCGTGTCGTTTTTGCAACTGCTTTATTGCCCAGTCGGCGACCTGTGAGTCGCCCATTTCGCCATCGGGCACGTCCACCGGACCCCAGTCGAAATGCGCGGTATTGGGGATGCCGTTCAGCGGTCTATTGGGTGGCATTGGGTCATCCGGTTTGTTCTTCTTCTGGGACGGGAAATAGTCCTGCCACGATGGTGGGTCGGGGAAACGTCCGTGATAAATCTTGCCGCCGCCTACGGCGGTATAGCCGTGAGCCATAAAGTGCTGCGGGATGGTAATGGCGTTGCTGAGGGCGGGCGATTTTCGCCAGGGCTGGGGATTGTGATAAACGCCGGAGGTTGACGGTAGAATCCCCGTCATAAGACTGGCTCGCGAAGGGTTGCAGGCCGGGGCTGAGCAGTGGGCGTTTGTAAAGAGCACTCCTCTTTGCGCGAGGCGGTCAAGGTTCGGGGTCTTTACGTCGGGATGCCCGCCCAGGCAGCCAATCCAGTCGTTCAAATCGTCAATGGCGATAAAGAGTACATTGAGTTTGCTTTTTGTCTTAGCTGAAAAAGCAATATGCGGCAGGGTAAGTGTCGCTGCACTTAATGTGGTTAGCTTTAGGAAGTCTCTACGATTCATAAAGCCGGAGATTTGATTCATTTTGTTTTGCCTCCTGTTAGCCGTTTGCTTTTTAGAAGTTACCTTTTCCCACGGATACTATTGCATTAGAAAGTTTTGCAGCAACAGACATTCAGGAGTTTAATAAGTAAATTCTGGACTGTCAAGATTTAGAGATGGTTCATTTGTCCTGAGACATTTTTTTTAGTTGCTCTTCAATATTGGACAACCTTGACTGAATCTGGTGTAAAGTCAATGTTCTCGACCTAACATAGAGTGACACCGTAAATATAACAGCAATGATTAACAGCCCCTGGGTCACAATAATCACAGTGGGTGGAAACCAATCAGGATGTGGTCCTGGGAAAGCTTCAATGATTCCTGCAGCAATCAAAGAAATTATGAACAGCAGCCAAGTAAATCCGGCGAGCTTTTTCATACGCCTGACTTCGGTCTGGTCTTTCTTGAGGATTTGCTGGACAGAGTTTTTATCAGCTTTGGGTATTTGGTTAGAATTCTCATTCATTCGCTTTATGAGCTCTTCTTTAATTTCATTTTCTTTTGCCATTTTTATTTCTCCATTTCTTTTTTAAGTGCAAGTTTTGCATAATGGATTCGTGATTTAACAGTTCCTAATCGGCAATTAATTACCTGCGAGATTTGTTCGTAAGACATTTGCTCAAGGAAACGTAGCATCAGGACCTCTCTATATTCGGGTAATAATTCTTTTAGACATCTATGGACTTTTACTGCATCTTCGGGAGAAAAAACGTCATTTTCAGTATTATTTGGAACTGCGATATTCTGATCAAGCTCGGACAATTTCCTTTTTCTCCTGAATTGCTGATACACCTTGTTCCGGGCGATACGGTACAGCCAGGTTGAGAACGCACCGGTTTTTTTGAGACTTTGTATACGCCTGATAACGGTCAGCCATGTATCTTGAAAGATGTCTTCGGCCGTTTCGGGGTTGGCCGACAAACGGCTTATAAAGTAACGCAGCGGCGCCTCGTATCGTTCGATAAGCTCGGCAAGAGCATCCTTATCACCAATCTGACAACGAAGTATCAGCACCTGTTCTATTAGCTTGTCACTTGAGTTCATATCTTACTCTCACCGTATAAAGATGCGCTGCAAGTTGATAAGTTCAAGAGTTTACTAATTTTCCAGGTTTTTATTTAAAAAATCTACTTTTTATCAGGGGACGAAAGTAAAACTTAACAAATGACCCACTAAATGCAGGATTTGATGTACTAAAAAGACTTGCTAAAACAGGCAATGGCTGTTAGCCTATCAGCCTCGTTTTGTCAGTAGATATATTGTAAAGGTTTGATTACGGGAAATTCGTGATGCGTGTAACTAAAAAGAATCCAGGTCTATCAGAACTTGATGAGTTGTGTATTCAAACGATTCGGTTTCTGTCGACCGAAGCTGTACAGAAGGCAAAATCGGGGCATCCGGGTATGCCGATGGGCATGGCGCCGGCGGCGTACGTGCTCTGGACCAAATATATGAAGCATAATCCGGCTAATCCGAAATGGCATAACCGGGACCGTTTTGTTCTTTCGGCCGGGCACGGCAGTGCGCTGTTGTATTCGCTGCTGCATTTGACCGGTTATGATTTAAGCCTGGATGAGTTGAAGAATTTTCGGCAGTGGGGAAGTAAGACGCCGGGACATCCGGAATACGACCCGGAGCTCGGAGTCGAGGTTACGACCGGGCCGTTGGGGCAGGGAATTTCCAATGCGGTCGGGATGGCAATAGCACAGAAATATCTGGCTGACTATTTCAATAAGGAAAACTTCCCCGTTATCGATTACAAGATTTATGTAATAGCAAGCGACGGCGATTTACAGGAAGGTGTTGCGTCGGAGGCATGCTCCTTGGCGGGACATCTGGGTCTGGATAATCTGATTGTTGTTTACGATGACAATCATATCAGTATCGACGGTAATACAGACCTGTCGTTTACCGAAGACAGGGCCAAGCGTTTTGAAGCGTACGGATGGAACGTGCAAACAGTCAAGGGCGACGGCAATGATATGGCTGCTTTCGAGAAGGCGCTGAAGAATGCGGGGGTTGAGAAGGGACGGCCATCGATAATAAAACTGCGGACGCATATTGCTTACGGCAGTCCCAATAAGCAGGATACAGCCGGAGCGCACGGTGCTCCTTTAGGCGATGATGAAATCAGACTGATTAAGGAAAATTTCGGCTGGGACCCTGAAAAGAGCTTCCATGTTCCCGAAGAAGTGTCGGCTTATATGCGAGAGATTGCAGCGAAAGGAGCAGAGGCGGAGGAGGTATGGAACAAGATGTTCGAGGATTACGCCAATAAGTATCCGGATTTAGCAGGGCAGTTCCGTGATGCGGCAGCGGGCAAGGTAGGCGTTAATCTTGATGAAATTCTGCCGAAGTTCGAGGCTGGCAGCTCTATTGCGACGCGCAAGGCCTCGGGGAAAGTTCTGGATGCGCTGATGCCGAAGCTGCCGTTGGTTATGGGCGGCTCGGCGGATTTGACGCCGTCGAATCTTACGCGGTTTGCCGATGCGAAGGATTTTCAGAAAGATGCGCGAGACGGCAGGTATTTACGCTTCGGGATTAGAGAGCATGCGATGGGTGCGATAATGAACGGGATTTCCGTAAGTGGGCTGGCCAGGGCTTACGGCGGGACGTTCCTTGTTTTTTCTGATTATATGCGCGGTGCGATTCGTGTTGCAGCGCTTTCGAAATATCCAACAATATTTGTCTTCACGCACGACAGTATCGGTGTCGGTGAGGATGGCCCGACTCATCAGCCGGTTGAACATACGGCAGCCTTGCGGGCGATACCGAATTTGTTAGTGTTCAGACCGGCTGATGCCAACGAAACGGCACAGGCGTGGAAGTATGCGTTAGAGCATCGAGATGGGCCGGTGGCTCTGCTTTTGACCCGACAGGGATTGACCGTCTTGGACCGGGACAAATATAATTCCGCTGCGAATCTAAGTAAGGGTGCTTACGTATTGGCCAGCGCGGATAAGCCGGACGTTCTGCTTCTGGCGAGCGGCTCGGAGGTTGGTGTTGCGCTGGAAGCCGCTGAGAAATTAGCGATCGAAGGAGTTACCGCCCAGGTAGTCAGTATGCCGTGCTGGGAGCTGTTCGAAAAGCAAAGTAAGGGGTATAAAGATTCGGTTATTCCGCCGGGTGTCAAGGCGAGAGTTGGCATTGAGGCCGGCGTCGAATTAGGATGGAATAAGTGGCTGGGTGATAATGGTATTTTCATTGGGATGTCGTCTTTCGGTGCGTCTGCACCGGCCAAAGTCTGCTTTGAGAAGTTCGGCATTACAGTTGATAACGTCGTGACGGCAGCGAAGGAGTCTATCGAGAAAAAGTGAGCTAAAGTGCCTAAAGTATAAAGTGCCCAAAGTTAAAAGGAATGAATAATGAATATTCAATAAGGAATATCGAATATCGAACTAATCTATTTTCCTTGTTCGGTATAGGATATTTTTTTATAACTTTAGTTCACTTTAGGCACTTTTTAATTTCCTACGCCTATGGAACTTGGGCGGGATAAAACGGTAGGCCAGATAATCTCCCGACTGAAATCGGCTGGTGCCGGTGGGGGGGTGGTTAAAGTCGAGGGGACGTGGGGATCCTTTGCGCGCCTTCTGACAGCTTACATATCAGAAAAACTTAGTAGGCCAATTCTGTATATTTGTCCGCATATTGACGATGCCGACAAGGCCGCTGATGATTTACATACCTTCGGAGGCGAAAGAATTGAAACATTCAGTGCCTGGGAAGGTGAAGAGGATTTGGCGGATGCCACCGATGAGATTAGGGCTGAGAGATTAAAAACTGTGTCTCGAGTTTCTTGTCTCGCACCTTCTTCAGGGAAAGGTGCATTTATTGTTGCGGCGCCGGTGCAGGCGCTTTGTCAGCCGATACCGAAGCCGGAAGTGATAGAGGCTGGTTGTCTTCGGCTGGAAGTTGAAAGAGAAGCCTCGCCGGAAGTGGTTGTTGAATGGTTGATTGAAAATGGATTCGAGCGGGTGGAAAGGATTGACTTGCCGGGCCAGTTTGCACGTCGCGGGGGCATTGTTGATATTTATGCTCCGCTGGTATTCAAGACCCAAGACTCCAGACCAAAGATACAGGACTCCGGACAAAAGACCCAAAACCAGGCTCCGGCGTCGGAGGCTGAAGCTGTCAGGGTTGAGTTTTTCGGTGATACTATCGAGAGTATCCGCGGAATTAATCTGGATACCCAGCGCTCGAGCCTGCAGATAGGAAGTATCAGAATAGTTTCGGCGGTGTGCGGGACCGCGGACGAGCATAGGGAGCTTTTTGTAAATGTACTCCCCGAAAATACGATAATAGTTTTTGAAGAGCCTGGTGAGATTGAAGAAGTTGCGCAGGTATTTTTAGGCAGGGCAGAGAACACGAGTCGGCTTTATAACTGGGGTGATATTTATAAGGCGGCAGATAATTTTACGCAACTGAGAATATGCCGATTTGCTACTGGTGGACAGGACAATTTCCTCAAGGTGAATATTAAAAGTGTGCAGCAGTTTCAGCACAAAGCGACTTCGGTGTGGGCGGGGCATAAGGCGGCGCTGGAAGAGTTAGTGCAGGAGGCAAAACAGGGAAAAGAAGTGCTGCTTTACTGCGAGAGCTCGGCTGAGCTTAAGCGGGTGGGCGAGATTATAACAGATATTAATAAAGAAATTCCGCCAAGATTCAAACTGCTGTCAGGATTTATCCATCAGGGCTTTGTCATAAGTTCGTTAAAACGAATAGTAATAAGCCATCACGAGCTGTTTGGGCAGTACGCACTTAGAAGAAGGCGCAGGCCTGCACGCCCAACGTCACCGGTGGATACGCTCAGCGATTTGCAGGAAGGCGACTATGTTGTTCACGCTTCCTACGGCATCGGTAAGTTTTCAGGGGTGAAAACGATACGTGAAAAAGACGGCACAAATGAGTATCTTACAATTCAATATGCGGACGGCGTTAAAATCCAGGTTTCGGTCCGTAATATCGCACTGGTGCAGAAGTATATAGGGACAAGTCCGAAACGGCCGAAGCTGAGCAAGGTCGGCTCAAAGAGATGGCAAAAGCAAAAAGAAAAGGTTGCGCGTTCCGTTCGGGACCTGGCCGTCGAATTACTCGATGTTCAGGCGAAACGTCAGGCGACAGGCGGGATTGCATTCGGGGAAGATTCGAACTGGCAGGCGGAATTTGAAGAGTCGTTCGCTTATCAGGAGACGCCGGACCAGACCACAGCCGCAGGGCAAATCAAAGCGGATATGCAGCAGGCCGTGGCGATGGACAGACTGCTGTGCGGTGACGTGGGCTACGGCAAGACAGAGCTTGCGATGCGTGCGGCGTTTAAGGTGGTCGAGAACGGAAAGCAGGTTGCCATCTTAACGCCGACAACGGTATTGTGTGTGCAGCACGGCAGGACTTTTACCGAGCGGTTTGCGGATTTTCCGGTTTGTATCGAAGTCTTAAATCGATTTAAGACGCCAAAGCAGGCAAAGGACATAATCGCACGGACAAAGGCGGGAAGAGTTGATGTGCTGATAGGGACACATCGGCTCTTAAGCGGCGACGTTGGGTTCAAGGATTTGGGGCTTTTAATAATCGACGAGGAGCAGCGGTTCGGAGTCGAGCATAAAGAAAGACTCAAAAAGCTGCGGGTCAACGTTGATGTTCTTACGATGACGGCCACGCCGATTCCGCGGACACTGCATATGTCACTTCTGGGGCTGCGGGATATAAGCTCGCTGGCGACGCCGCCATTGGACAGGCGAAGTATAGTTACGACAGTTACCGCATATAACAAAGAGCTTATCAGAAAGGCAATCTACCGGGAATTGAATCGTCAGGGACAGGTATTTTTCCTGCATAATAGGGTCAAGACGATTGAGAAAAAGGCGTGGGAGATTCAGAAACTTATCGGCGACGCAAAAGTTACCATTGCACACGGGCAGATGGCCAAGAGCGAGCTGGAGACGGCGATGATAGAGTTTGTGATAGGCGAGACGGATGTGCTCGTATGCACGACGATTATCGAGTCGGGGCTGGATATTCCCAATGCGAATACGATTTTTATAAACGATGCGGACAGGTTCGGCCTGGCGGAGCTGCATCAGCTTCGCGGCAGGGTGGGCAGGTATAAACATCGGGCGTATGCTTATATGCTGCTGCCGATGTCACGGCCGATTACGCCGTTGGCGGCCAAACGATTGAAAGCTATCGAAGAATATTCGCATTTAGGGGCCGGCTTTAGAATTGCTTTGCGGGACCTGGAAATTCGCGGGGCGGGCAATATATTAGGGGCTGAGCAGTCCGGCCATATCCAAATAGTTGGATATCAGATGTACTGCGAGCTGTTAGCAGATGCCGTCAAAAAATTAAAGGATGAACCGGTCGAGCCGATACCAACGGCGGTTGTCGATTTGGGATTTGCAACGTACATACCGAAAAACTATATACCTATTAACAGGCACCGGATGGATGCCTATCGTAAGATTGCTGTGGCAAGGGGCGACGATGACCTGGAGCAAATAAGGGGCGAATTAACGGATGTATATGGGCCGATGCCCGAGGAGGTCGGACTGCTGCTGGATTTGGCCGAGCTGCGTATCAAGGCGAGCAAGCAGGATATAAAAAGTATAGTTGCTTCAGGGCAGGATTTGATATTTTCATTTGCGAAACATGCCAAGACGCCGAGTGAATCTTTCTTTTCAAAGATATCAGGAAAAGCTTGTCCTGAGCAAGGTCGAAGGGTTAGAATCTCTGACTCGAGGACGGCATATTTGCGTTTGCCAAAAAATTATTTTGAGCCAAGGACTCTAATAAACATATTACGGAAAGTGTTTAGCTCGGTTAAATGAAAGTTTAATAATCAAGTAAATAGTTAGACTATGTATAGCAGAACAAAGAAAGAGGTGTAACATGAGTAAGTACAGTAAACAAGTTTTGGCAGTAGTGGCGGCGGTGCTTTTTATGGCAGGTTTGGGTTTTTCGGCGTCCGAAAAGGTTGAGATGCTAAGAATCGGTCAAAAAGCACCCGACTTTAATCTGCCTGGTGTGGATGGGCGTAATTATAAACTGGCGGATTTTGCAGAGGCGGATGTCCTTGTGATTATTTTTACCTGCAACCACTGCCCGACCGCGCAGGCGTATGAAGAGCGGATTATAAAGCTGGCGGCCGATTACAAGAACAAAGGCGTGGCATTGATAGCGATTTCGCCGAACGACCCTAAAGCGGTTCGCCTGGATGAATTAGGCTACTCGGATATGAGCGATTCGTTCGAGGAAATGAAAATCCGAGCAAAGGATATGGGATATAATTTTCCATATCTCTATGATGGAGACAACCAAAAGGTTTCTCTCGCATACGGGCCGGCTCGAACGCCACATGTGTTTATCTTTGACAGACAGCGCAAACTGCGCTATGTCGGCCGAATCGATGATTCGGAGAAGCCCCAGTTAGTCAAATCCCGGGATGCGCGGAATGCGATTGAGGCTTTGTTAAAGGGAAGGAAAGTTACCGTTGAAACAACCGGCACAATCGGCTGTTCAATCAAGTGGGCCAGTAAACGGGAATCCGCCAAACAATCTTTTGAGCGTTGGGCAAGAGAAAAAGTTACTGTGGAAATAATTGATGTTAAAGGCATAAAAGAGCTTGTCAAAAACGATTCGGGCAAGCTGCGCTTAATCAATATCTGGACGACGTGGAGCGGGCCCAGCGTGAAACAATTGCAGGAATTTGTTACTATGAATCGGATGTACCGGCGCCGGGATTTTGAGCTGATTACTATCAGTGCCGATTCGCCCAGCAGAAGAAACAGAGTCCTTTCATCATTGAAAAAACAGCAAGCCTCGTGTAGAAATTATCTATTTAATTCGGAAGATGAATATCAGCTTATGGCGGCACTGGATAAGGACCTACTTGGGGGTATTCCATATACGATTTTAATTCAGCCGGGTGGAAAGGTTATTTACCGCAGCGTGGGAATAATAGAGCCGCTTGAGCTTAAGAAAGCCATCGTCGGATACGTGGGACGATATTACAGATAGATGTTGAGACGGCAGCATAGCAGTATTGAAGTTAGAAGAAGGCGTATAAGAAGGAGAAGAATAATGTGGCGCAGTGTAAGCAAATGTTTATTTTTTGTCTTAGTCGGATTGTTATCGATGAACTGTTCAGGGCAATCCCGGAGCAAAGAAGGCAGGTCGCCGTTGGATGAGCTGCCAGCACATATAAAACGAGTAACATACTTTGGCCAGAGAGCGGACTTCTCTCACGATGGTAAACGTATTTTGTTTATCGAGAAGACCTTCGGCGACGTCTATGAAGTGGAACTAAAGACCAAGATTATCCGCCCAATGACACACCGCTACTATCACGAGGGCTATACTCGGGCGCTGTATCTGGCCAACGGTGATATTCTGCTTTCAGGGGCGCGTCAGTTCGACGCAACCAATCCGATGCCGAGCCGGAGTGAGAAGAATGCGGAGTTGTGGGTGCTGAAAAAAGATCTTTCAGCCGCGCCGGTGCCGTTGGGCGAGAAGTGCTCCGAAGGGCCGGCGGTTTCGCGAAAACGTATGCTTATTGCCTGGACGCAAGGCGGAGCATTCTATATGGCGGGTATAGTTTATAAAAATGGCAAGCCCGAGCTGGCAAATAAGAAAAAGATTTTGGATAAGCGTGATTTAGACTTTGAGACCGGACTTGAGACACAGAACCTTCGGCCGCCAGATGAGAAGGAGCTGATATTCAGCGCTTACGGTTACCAGGGCACAGATGTTATGGGGCTGGATATAGAAACCGGTAAAGTGGTGAACTACTCGATGGCGCCGGACTGGTATGATGAGCCGGAAGGCATTTTTCCCGATGGCAGACATACGCTGGTCGAGTGCGATAAACATAATCGCAAGGGGACACAGTATATCGACATCTATAAGCTGGCGCTGGACGGCTCGGGCAGGACTGAACGGATGACTTTCTTTTCCGACTATCCGGGCTACAAGGCCTCCAATCCCGTGGTAAGCGACGATGGGCGATATATAGCGTTTCAGGTTGCCAAAAGAGGTGATATGGCCGGTGTGGGAAGAGGCATCTTGATTTTTGACTTGGAGATGTACGAGCGAATGAAAAAATCCGGTGCGAAAAACCGATGAAGTTATGTTTAGCTGAAAACGCTAATAAATATTTTATCCAAAATATTCAACTGCTGAACCCGCAGGGAGCGTAGAGGAGAAAATAGATTGCCTCCTGCATCGAAGCGATATAAAGAAGCAAGGTTGAGAAAAACGAATAGGTATCGGTGGTTTGGGATATTTCACTTGAGCTTATCGGCTACGGCCGCACCGAACTTCTTTGCAAGTTTGCTGGCAGTGTATCGCTCCTTGTTGTCGTAAGAAGCCGATAACAAGACTTCCCCCCTGCTGTCTTTAGCCACCAGAGATACACTTTCGATGGCCTGACTCGAAGCAGATTCGCTACCAAATAAACCCTGACTGGTTGTAGCTCTTGCCGTCAAAAAAGACGCTCCGGTGATGAAAACCGTTGCTGTATTAGGGTCACACAGTTCGATTTTCTTCCTTATGAACTCTTTTTCGATGACATCTCTGACGACTTTTCCTACTTGTGGGTCCTCGCTTTCGAATGGTGCGATATAGACACACCTGTGGGTAAGATCTTTCAAGTGATTAGTGGTTACGATGTCGGAACTACAACCCGCAGGTACAGCTATTGCCAGCAATCCGATGAGCCAATATAACCTGTTCATTTTTTGCTCCTAATTTGTTTTCCGCCGGTAATAATATTATTCGGCATATTCTTTTGATTGCTGGAGATATTTTTGGGTTTATGCCGTACTAACGGGCGGATTGGTGTGTATTTTACCTTTGTCGAGCAAATCTGTGGTTTGGGCAGATAAGATTTCAAACCCAGGCAGGGAAGAATATCCCTGTTGGATTTTGAAAATAAGAATTGCAATTTTGTGAATTTGTCCTTAAATTAGCTCCGAAGATTATCTGTTGGTACTCCGGGGTGAGGAGATTGAAGATTTTCATTGTATGAAGGAGCAGATTATGGCAGAGGTTAAGCCAAGCCGGGAAGAAGCCTTCTCACTGCTGAAAGAATATAATAAAAATGAGGGATTGCTTAAGCACGCTCTGGCTGTTGAGGCGGTGATGCGCTATTGTGCCCGCAAACGCGGCGAGGATGAGGAAAAATGGGGCGTTATTGGTTTAGTTCACGACCTGGACTATGAGCAATTTCCCGAGCAGCACTGCCATAAGACCGAGGAGATTCTGACTTCCCGTAACTGGCCGACTGAGTATATCCGGGCTGTAGTTTCGCATGGGTGGGGTATATGCACCGAGGTCGAGCCTCAAAGCGAGCTGGAGAAGGTCCTTTATACTGTTGATGAACTTGTCGGACTTGTGGTGGCCACGGCACTTGTGCGGCCGAGCAGGAGTGTGCTGGATATGAAAACCAAATCGGTGAAAAAGAAATGGAAAGATAAATCCTTCGCTGCCGGAGTGAATCGAGATGTAATCGAAAAAGGTGCCGAGATGTTGGGCGTGGAATTGGGTGAGATTATCGGTGACGTGATTATGGGGATGCGAGAGGTAGCTGACGAAATCGGGCTAAAAGGTAATTATTAGTTTTGACTTCGGCGAGCTCAGTCGAGCCGAGTGTTTAGTAATAAGTGGGTAAATGTGAGATTAGGGTATGCATAAGTATGTTTTTTTATCGGCGTTAATGCTTTTGCTGATAGGCGGCTGCAATGACGGTAGTAATCCGACCGGGGCTGAATTAGAGCGTCAGGCCCTTGCGAGGAAGATAAGACTTGTGGAAGCCTCGGGGGGATTTGTGCTGATGGTCGGCGGTGAGACTGTAACCAGTGATGAGATAATTGCCTCGCCGGTAGAATTAGGAGGGATGTTTGTATTGCCAATGGAATACTTTAAGCCGATAGCGCAGGCAAGTGAGCTCGAGCAGTTCAAAGAACGGGCGAGGGGCCAGCTTAAAGGAATTCTAACGGCTAAAATCTCGAACATCTTGCTTTATCAGCAGGCCAAAAGACAAATGGGAGAGAATATTGAGCAGGCACTGGACAAGGAGGCGGAGAAGGCGTTGAGAGAATTTGTTGTGGCCTTCGGAGGTGACCAGATCAAGGCTGACGAGGCACTTAAACAAAGGGGAATGGATTGGAAGAGCTTTAAGGAATATCAAAAAAGATTAATTCTCACTCAATGGTACTTGGGCTCGAAATTATCTAATAACAGGCCTATAACTTATCGTGAGCTGATGGATTGCTACAATGAGATGAAGGACAAATATTTTGCAAAAACCGCGACGATACAATTTCGCTTAATTGATATTCAGCCGGCCAGGCTTCAAGCAGCAAATCCGAACGCAAACCGCCATCAGCTTGCGGAACAGCTGGCACTTGAATTGACTAAACGCATACGGTCAGGTGAAGATTTCGGTGAATTAGCCAAACAATACTCGCACGGGCCTATGCGAGAGTTTGGCGGATTGTGGAAACCTGTCTCACCGGGGTCTTTAGCTGAGCCTTACGATAAACTTGCCGTCGAAGCAGAGAACATCGGATCCAGCCAGATTGCAAGAATAATAATAACCGCTGAACATGTTTTCATAATGAAGCTGGAGGACAAAAAAATAGCCGGTTATGAGCCTTTTGAGAAGGTGCAAAGGCAAGTGCGAAACAAGATTATTCTCGACCGCCAGAACGAAGCTGTTGATAGAGTTAATGATACACTTCTTCAGCAGGTGGAACTTAGTAAGACGGATGAATTTATAGATTTTTGCCTGGAGAAGATTTACCAAATGCGCAATGAGCCGGTAACAGTAAAAAGAGAGATATACAGACGTACAGAAACGCAGAGACCTCGTGACACAAGGCCATCGATATACAGAGATATGATGCCAGGTGGTATAAGAAGAAGGTAGAGATAAAATAAAAAAGATATAGATACAAAAGCAGACAAATAGTCATATCATACAAAGAAGTATCTATCTGCTGACCGACTTGTCGGGCGAAAATATGACGGGGATGACTTGAGTAAGTGAAATTGACGGATGGAGATTGTAGCACACGGTATAGACCTTGTGGATTGTCCGCGGATAGAAGCGATGATAGAGCGGCACGGTGAACGCTTCGTCCAGAGGGTTTTCACTGCAGCCGAGCAGGCCTATGCCGAGGCAAATAAAAATGAAATAGAAAAATTAGCCGGTCGCTTCGCGGCAAAGGAGGCCGTTCTTAAACTTATGGGCACAGGATGGCGGGGTAAAATCGCCTGGACGGACATAGAGATAGTAAACAATATTAGCGGTCAGCCGGAGGTTAATCTGTCCGGCGAGGTCGAAAAAATTGCCGACAAGCTTGGAATCAAACACATAAGCGTAAGCATTACACATACTGCAAATTTTGCCATTGCATCGGCGGTTGCGCTGGCTGAAAAGGAACATCCTTGAATTTCCTGATTTCACAAATTCCCAAATACGAACTCAAACGGAAAAAAATACAGCTTTTTAATTAGGTGGAGCGAATTGTTATTTTAGTTAGAGTAATTTTAAAAATTCTGCGATAGTAAGTTCGGCATCACGCAGTAATTTGCGTATGAGACCTTTACCCAGTGCTTTATGACGGGGTATAGTTAAAGGCTTTTTGTACTGTTGCTTTTGTGGCGCATTCTTACATGGCTGCCCCGTTGGCGAACGACTTGATAACCTATCTTTTCAAAACATTTTACGGCTCGATTACCAGAGATGATAGGTAATTTAGGCATAAGATAGCGTGTAGAAGCTTAATTCCTGGGGATTGAAATTTTTAAGGGCTTCCTTATTTTCTTTTTCTTCGAGACATAAGTCAATTACTTCTCGAATGTTTTTTAGGGCTTCATCTATGGTTTTTCCCTGGCTATAGCATCCCGAGAATACGGGACATTCGACTACGTAAAATCCATCTTCATCTTTTTCTATTAAGATTGGTAACTGATAGTTTCTTTTCATTTTTTGATTACCTTCAATATAATAATACCATATAGGATTTTAAAAATCAAGTAATTTATACCATTAATTTGTTTTATCTAATCCGGCTACGGCTCAGCCTTTGCCGAGACGAGTGCGGGACTAAATATGTCTAACAGAACGAAGACAAACGAATTTGATTGCGTTGTTATAGGTGGAGGTCACGCCGGCGTTGAGGCTGCTCATGCTGCCGCAAAAATCGGTGCCAAAACCTGCCTTATAACCATCAGCAAAGACACGATAGCCAAGATGAGCTGCAATCCGGCTATCGGTGGTCTTGCAAAAGGACAGATTGCGCGCGAGGTCGATGCGCTGGGGGGACTGATGGGACTGGCAATAGACGCAACTGGGATTCAGTTTCGAATGCTGAATCGCTCGAAGGGGCCGGCTGTGCAGTCGCCACGAGCCCAGGCTGACAGGCACAAGTATCAGGACTTTATGCGGCGAGCAATTGAGCAAACTGCTAATCTGACCATCGTCGAGGCGATAGCGACAGAGGTAGAAACATCCGACAACAGGGTACGAGCAGTAAGCTGCAAGGACGGATCGGTTTACCGCACTGAAACTGTTATTTTGACAACGGGAACGTTTCTTGGGGGTATGGTCTATATCGGCAGCGAGAAATGGGCTGCGGGTAGATTTGAAGAGCCGCCAAGTGTAGAGCTTTCGCAGAGTTTGAAACGAATGGGACTGGAAGTTGGGCGGATGTCAACGGATACGACACCGAGATTGGCTGCTGAGACGGTGGATGTGGAGAGATTGCAGGTACAGCCCGGGGATGAGCCGCCGGTGCCGTTTTCATTTATGACTGAAAAGATAGACCGGCCTCAGGTGCCGTGCTGGATTACCTATACCAACGCAAAGATACACAAGCTGCTTCGGGACAACCTACATCGTGCTCCACTTTCTTCGGGCGAAATTAAGGGCGCCGATCCGCGTTATTGTCCGAGCATTGAAAGTAAGGTCGTCAGATTTGCGGATAAGAAGCAGCACCGAATCTTTTTAGAGCCGGAAGAAGAAAAAATAAAAACGATTTACTGTAACGGTATTTTTACCTCTATGCCAAAAGATGTTCAAGAGCAAATGCTTAGATGGCTGCCGGGGACAGAAAATGCCCGGATTGTTCATTACGGCTATGCGATTGAATACGATTATTGTCCGCCGATTCAACTAAAGCCCAATCTGGAGACCAGGAAGATATCGGGATTGTTTTTAGCCGGGCAAATAAATGGGACCAGTGGCTATGAAGAGGCGGCTGGGCAGGGTATTGTGGCCGGTATAAATGCGGCTGGGAAGCTACAGGATAAAGAGCCGCTCATACTCGGCAGAGACCAGGCATATATAGGAGTGATGATAGACGATTTGCTTACAAAGGGGCTCGATGAACCTTATCGAATGTTCACATCGCGGGCGGAGTATCGGTTGGCCTTACGTGCCGATAATGCGGACCGAAGATTAACGCCAATCGGCAAATCGGCCGGGCTCGTGGAAGGAAATCGATGGTCAAGGTTTCAAAAGAAGCTCGAAAACATTAATAAACTCAAGAGCTATCTGAAAAAGAGCCGCTCTGGAGGTATAAGTTTGTGGGACCAACTTCGCCAGCCGGGTAATGCTCTTGCGGAAACGATAGCTGAGAATCCTGATGTTAAAAATATGAACCTTGGTAAAGATGTGTTTCAGGCGGCAGCTATCGATGCCAAATACGAGGGTTATTTGTCCAAACAGCAGCGGTTAGTAGCCGGTTTCAGGGCTTTAGAAAACAAGAGGATTCCGGCGGACCTAGACTATAACAGCATCGCACATCTTCGGGCCGAGGCGAAGGAAAAGCTGTCGGCTTTTAGACCGAGCACACTTGGCCAGGCCTCTCGAATAAGCGGCATAACACCGGCTGATATTACGGTTATTCAAATTCATCTGAAAAAAACCAGTATCAGAGAACAGAGAAGCAAAATGATAGATAAAAATACAAAAAAAAGGTAAAATGAGAGTGTCGGCATTTCGCCTTGCAGGAAACCAGCAAGATTACATAAGTTATTGTAAATAAACATCTTAAAAATCATTTTCTCTGTAAAGCTACTACGGTCTCCAAAAAAATCTTCATTTTTTATATTTTTTTGTTGACAGCTTGTACAAATGTACGATATTGTAGTTGTACATTTGTAAAATACAATTGTAAAAGGAGATTACTATGACAAAAAAGAAATTACCCGCTTTAAGCCCATCGGAGACAGAAATCCTGAGATTAGTCTGGCAGCTCGACAAGGCAACCGTGCAGGATGTCTGCGATAAGCTGCCCGCCAGAAGGAAAATAGCTTACGCAACGGTCCAAACCCTGCTGCGCCGGCTGGAAAAGAAGGGCTATCTAAAACACCACACACGGGGCAAGGCCCACGTCTTTTTCGCTGCGGTAAAGAGCGAGAATGTCATAAAAAGGTCAGTCAATGACTTTCTTGAAAGGCTCTTCGGCGGCGACCCTATTCCCCTTATGCAGTACTTAGCCGAGCACGGCAAAATAGACGCCAGCGATATCGAAAAGCTGAAACGATTAGCTGATAAAAAATAGCTAATAATTTTAGTGGAGTGGTAATAATGGAAAATTACTTAACACAAATCACAAATTATCTGCTGACGCAAAGCTGGCAGATAGCAGTCCTGGTAGTAGTAATAGCAGCGGTAAATCTGGCACTGAAAAATAAAAGCGCCCACGTTCGCTACCTCCTGTGGCTGATTGTCCTGGCTAAATGTCTCGTGCCGCCTCTTTTTACAATGCCAGTGGCGGTTCTGCCGCAGGAAAGACCCATACCTCTGTTAGAAACTCCACCTGTAATTATATCTGAACCTTCGACGTCAACTCCGGCCTCAGACGCAAGCACACCGACACGAGCCCCTCGCAGGCGGATTAAACCAGTAAGGACGTTGACTTCTCATCAATGGCTCGGTTTTGGCTGGGTAGTAGGAGTAGCTGCATTTGCCATCGTTGCTGCGACAAAGGCATTGCGGACCAATTTTTGTCTATGGCGGCAGCGAAAGCCGCTGCCACAAGAATTACACCGGACGATTGAGGAAGCATTCTCCAATTACGGGAGGTTGCCCAGCTTCTGGTTGGTTGAAGGCATAGGCCAGCCGTTTGTATGGGGTTTATTGCGCGGCAGTATCTATCTGCCGGCCGACTTTGTCAAAGTCAATAACTCTGAGCATCGTAGAGGCGTCTTAGGCCACGAGCTAAGCCATATCCTGCGTTTTGACGCTGCGGTCAATATTTTACAGATAATCGCCCAGGCGGTATTCTGGTTCCATCCTTTTGTTTGGTGGGCGAACAAAAAAATCCGCGCCGAGCGCGAGAAATGCTGCGATGAAATGGCCATCGCCCGCCTTAACGCCAAAGTTAAAGATTACAGCAGTGCGATTGTGAACATATTGATTTCCGAGCACGAATCGACCCGGCCGGTTCCATCGTTGGCTGTAGCCGGGCCAGTTAAAAATATTGAGGAAAGGATAAAAACCATGTTAAGACCAGGAAAGAAATTCTACAAACGCCCAAGTATAATAGCCGCAACAGTCGTATTGCTATTAGCTCTGTTGACCGTCCCCACGGCTCTCGTCTTAACTGCGCGGTCAGAAGAAGCTGCAACTGAGCCTGAACCCATACTTACTAAGTCACTCCAGGAGGCTGCAAAAGACGGTGACATTGAGCAGGTCAAGAAACTCATCGCCCAAGGCGCCGACATTGACGAAAAGGGCAAATATGGTCGGAACGCCCTGCATGCAGCGTGCTGCTACAAGGGCCGTAGCGCCATCATCAGACTGCTTATAGACCATGGGGCAAACGTTAATGCAAGGGATGTGGCAGAGTCCACGCCACTACATTTCGCAGCCAGGTACGCGGACAAGCAGACCGTCGAACTTTTGCTCACCAAAGGTGCCGATGTTAACGCAAAGAACAAGAAGAAGGGCAGAACGCCTTTGTTCGAGGCTATGACAAGCCCTATAGCAGGTCGGAAAGAAGTGGTCGAACTTCTGGTTGCAAAGGGAGCTAAAGTCTCTGCCTTTCATCTTGCAGCTTACATGGGAGACATGGGAAAATTAGAAAAGTACCTCCAAGAAGGTATAAACGTAAATACACCAGGAGAGTTTAACAACACAGCTCTACACGCTGCATCCAATTCGGGAAAGAAAAACATAGTAGAATTTCTTATCAGCAAGGGTGCTCTGGTAGATGCAAAAGACGCCTTTAGTATGACGCCCTTATTCTATGCAGCTTGTAACAACTACCAGGATATAGTGGACTTATTACTGGCTGAGGGGGCCGATGTCAGCGCAAAGGATAAGCGAGGTTATACCTTGCTATACTATGCTGTCTGGTTGGCAAATAAGAACGCTATCACGCTACTTATTGACAAAGGAGCCAATGTCAACGTAAAGGACGTTTTCGGTTATACGCCGCTGCACTTGGTGACGATCCAGGGGAAAAAGGAAATTACCGAACTGCTTATTGAACTGCTTATTGTCAAAGGTGCGGATGTCAACGCCGTAGATAACGAGGGTCGAACTCCACTCTGGCATGCAAAAGACAAAGGCCGCACCGAAATCGTTGAACTGTTGCGTAAGCACGGGGCCAGGGAATAAAATTTAGAATTCAGAATGTAGAGATGTTGGCTGTCGAGTTCAGAAGGTAGAATTGTGATTATCAATTCTTAACTCTTAATTTTAAATTCTCAATTCTCATGATTTGGCATAGCGGTGGCTTCGATTTCAAATAGCAGGTCTGGGCGGCAGATGTCGCAAATGGCTGTTAGCCACGGCCAGTCAAGGGCGCCTTTGGAGGCGTTGAATATCTTTTCGACCTCTGTTGTTTTACAATAAGCGACCATCTGCACGACATCCTCATCCTTACAGTTCATATCGGCCAGAACGGCCCGGACGTTTTCGATGGTCGTTGCTATCTGGCCCGAGGCATCGCCGATATGCGTGGTAGCTCCATCGGCATCGATAGAGGCGGTTCCGGAAACAAAAACTGTTTGGCCGGCCGGGGTAGTGGCTCTGGAAGCCCTTGAGAAGGCCGAGCCGTACTCCAGTGCGCACTGCTGTTTACCTACTGCTTGAAGGAACTGGATGGAATTCTGTGGCTCCAAAACCGCTGTCAGGTCCATTGCACAGTGATTACCATCAGCCGGGCCCAGGCCAATACCAGTGCTGGCGGGCATTGACTGGCGGGTTCCTTCGCCAATAAGTCGGCGCTCGGTGAAAAACTTATTTCTGACATGATTAAAATCGTCGTACCAGGAAAGAATATCCTTGAGCCACATCCAGGTTCGCGGCACCGAGAGGAAATCAACTCCGAATTGTTTAAGGACTGATTCGGCTGTTTTCATCATAGCCTCGGCCTGTTGGGTGGCTTCTGAGTATTGGGG
>JABAOH010002346.1_pt2 | contig 26664 bp, 26 predicted proteins | sample 7062181 | NCBI WGS metagenome assembly JABAOH01 (sample SAMN14538630, study PRJNA623070) | marine sediment metagenome | biome: marine biome [ENVO:00000428]; feature: marine pelagic biome [ENVO:01000023]; material: deep marine sediment [ENVO:00002113]; isolation source: pool of 5 deep marine... | reverse complement strand
GGCTTCACCGATCTGGGTGGGGTCGTCGAGCACCACCGCCCCCGCCTCCCGCAGCGCCTCCATCTTGGCGGCAGCGGTTCCCTGGGAACCCGAGATGATGGCGCCGGCGTGGCCCATCTTCTTGCCGGCAGGAGCGGTGACGCCCGCGATGTAGCTCACCACCGGCTTGGTGACCTGGCTCGCGATGTATGCCGCCGCCCGCTCCTCGGCCTCGCCTCCGATCTCGCCGATGAGCACGATGCCCTCGGTGTCCGGATCCTCCTGAAAGCGGGAGATGATGTCGATGAAGGAGGTTCCCGGCACCGGATCGCCACCGATCCCCACACAGGTGCTCTGGCCGAGGTCGCGCATCGTCAGTTCGTGCACCGCCTGATAGGTGAGGGTGCCGGAGCGGGACACCACCCCGATCGTGCCCGGGCGGGTGATCTCGTGAGGCATGATGCCCACGTTGGCCTTGCCCGGTGAGATCAGCCCCGGGCAGTTCGGCCCGATGAGAACCGTTTCCGGAGCGGTGGCCGCCAGGTAGTTGACCACCTTCGCCTCGTCGTGGGCTGGGATTCCCTCGGTGATGCACACGATCACTGCGATGCCGGCGGCAGCAGCCTCCAAGATGGCGTCGCCGGCAAAGGCGGGCGGCACGAAGACCAGCGAGGTGTTGGCCCCGGTCTCTTCCACCGCCAGCGAGACGGTGTCGAAGATCGGTATGCCCTCCACGTTCTCCCCGCCCTTGCCCGGCCGGGTCCCCGCCACCACCTGGGTGCCGTAGTCCCGGTTGCGAAGGGCGTGGAACGTCCCCTCCCGGCCGGTGAGGCCCTGCACCACGACGCGGGTGGTCTCATCGATGAGGATGGCCATCTCACCCCACCCCCGTCTTCGCCAGCTCCACCGCTTTCTCCGCCGCCTCCCGCATAGTGGCCGCCGGCACCAAGCTGGCGGCGGAAGCTGCAGCGAGGATGGCCCGCCCCTCCTCGGCGTGGGTGCCGTCAAGCCGCACCACGATGGGCCACGGCAGCTCGAGCCGGTCCAGTGCCTCCACGATTCCCTGAGCGACCAGGTCGCAGCGAGTGATACCCCCAAAGATGTTGATGAGCACCGACTCCACGGTGGGGTCGTGGGTGAGCACCTCGAGAGCGTTGGCGATGGTGTCGGCACCGGCGCCTCCGCCCACGTCGAGGAAGTTGGAGGCCCGACCTCCCACCAGCGACACCACGTCGAGTGTGGACATCACCAAGCCGGCGCCGTTGCCGATGATGCCCACATCACCTTCCAGCTTGATGAAGTTGAGGTCCCGGTCCTTGGCCAGCTTCTCCACCGGGTCGACCTGATGGGCGGTGGCGAAATCGGGGAAGTCGGGGTGACGGAAGAAGGCGGAGGCGTCCAGCGTCACCTTGGCGTCCAGCGCTATCACCTCGCCGTCCTCGGTGAGGACGAGGGGATTGACCTCCACCAGGTCGCAATCGAACTCGACGAACGCCTGGTAGAGCTTCTTGAGGGTCGCCGCAGCGTTGCGTGAGCCCCCCGGATCCAGTTTCGCCCGGTACACCAGCTCCGTCGCTTGCCAGTCGGTGATGCCGATCACCGGGTCGATATGAAGCCTCGCCACCGCCTGCGGATCGGCCGCGGCCACCTCCTCGATGTCCATGCCGCCTTGGGCGCTCACCATTCCGAGATGCCTGCCCACGGACCGGTCGAGGGTGAAGGAGGCGTAGTACTCGGCTTTGATGCCCGACACCTTCTCCACCCACACCTTGTGCACCAGGTGTCCCTTGATGTCCATGCCGAGGATGGCCTGGGCGTGGTGACCCGCCTCCTCCGCCGTTGCCGCCACCTTGATGCCGCCCGCCTTGCCGCGCCCTCCCACCTGCACCTGGGCCTTGACCACCACCGGCGGTCCCAGCTCTTCGGCAGCGAGGCGGGCCTCGTCGGGCGTGTCGGCGGCTCGCCCATCAGGTACCGGCACCCCGATGCGGGCGAACAAGGACTTCCCTTGGTACTCGAGCAGATCCACAGACCCCTCCTCGTCAGTGCTCGGGGATGTGCTCCTCCACCCATTGGGTGATCTCCGTGAGCGGAGTACCGGGGGTGAAGATCTCTGCCAGCCCTGCATCCTTCAACAGCGGAATGTCCTCGTCGGGGACGATGCCGCCGCCGAACACGACGATGTCGTCGATGCCGGCCGCGCGCAGCAGCTCCACCACGCGGGGAAACAGGGTCATGTGCGCCCCGGACAGCACCGAGAGCCCGATGCCGTCAACGTCCTCCTGGACGGCGGTCTCGACGATCTGCTCGGGGGTCTGGTGCAGCCCCGAATACACCACCTCGTTGCCCGCGTCTCGCAGCGCACGTGCGATCACCTTGGCCCCCCGGTCGTGGCCGTCGAGTCCGGGCTTGGCGATGAGGATGCGACGCGTCATATCGGCTTCAGAGGTTACCCGATGGCACGCACCCCGGTTCCGGCGGGCCGCGTCGCCGCGGACCGCTACACCCGCTGCAGCGGCGCCCAGGCGAGCAGCAAGCGCTTCTTGCCTTCTTCGTCGAAGACCACCACGGCCTCGGCACGGTCGCCGCTGCCCACCACTTCCTGAACCGTCCCCAGCCCCCACTTGTCGTGACGCACGCGGTCCCCCGCAGCGATATCCCCGGCATCCACCCGCGGCCCAGCCGGAGCGGCCTCGGGGCGCCGGACGCGTTTCTCGGCTTTCGACACGAGCTGCTCGGGAAGCTCGCCCAGGAAGCGGCTCGGCGGGTTGAAGTTGGTGCCGCCCCACAGCATGCGGCTCCATGCGGAGGTCAGATAGAGGCGGTGCTGGGCGCGCGTGATGCCCACGTAGCAGAGGCGTCGCTCCTCCTCCAGCTCAGCGGGATCGCCGAGGGCGCGCAAATGAGGNNAGGCTCACCGACTCCAGGAACAACTCCAGCTTGCGCAGCCCGGAGAAGCCGTCGAACTCCTCGCCATCGACCACGGATCCTTCCCCGGCGGCTTCGAACTCCTCGGCAACCGACATCAGCTCGCGTAGGTTCTCCACCCGCCCCAGCGCCTCCACGGTTCGTTCCGCCTCCAGCTCCGCCAGGTAGCCCGAGTCGCTCAGGACCGCCTCCACCGCAGCCCGGGGCCCGCTCTCCTCTGCCTTGCGCTGCAGCTCGGCCAACAGCGCCATGAACTCGGCGACCTGACGCTGGGCCCGGGTAGCGAGCTGGGGAACCTCGCCGGCGCGGCGCAGCGCTTCGTGGAAGGAGATTCCCTCGGCTTGGGCAAACCGATCGAGGTGCGCGATCGAGGTCGCACCGATGCCCCGCTTGGGGACGTTGACGATCCGCTTCAGCGCCACCTGGTCGTCGGGGTTGACCAGCACCCGCAGATAGGCGAGCAGGTCCTTCACCTCGCGGCGCTCGTAGAACCTCACCCCGCCCACGACCGAGTACGGAATCCCCGCCCGCACGAAGACCTCCTCCACGACGCGGCTCTGAGCGTTGGTGCGGTAGAAGACGGCGACATCCCCCAGGTCGTAGCCCGCGTCCTCCAACTTGGCGATCTCATCGACGACGAAACCTGCCTCGTCGTGCTCGTCGTCGGCCTCGTAGCGGACGATGGGATCACCGGGGCCCTGGTCGGTCCACAGATGCTTGGGCTTGCGTTGGGCGTTGTTGGCGATGACCGCGTTGGCGGCCTCGAGGATGGTTCCGGTGGAGCGGTAGTTCTGCTCCAGCACCACGGTGCGGGCATCCGGGAAGTCCTGCTCGAACTCCAGGATGTTGCGGATGTCGGCACCACGGAACGCGTAGATACTCTGGTCGGAGTCACCCACCACACACAGGTTGCGGTGTCCGGCGGTGAGTTGCCTCACCAGCAGGTACTGGGCTCGGTTGGTGTCCTGGTATTCGTCCACCAGCACGTAACGAAACCGCTCTTGGTAATGGCGCAGCACCTCGGGGAAGGCGTCCAGCAGCTCCACCGTCACCATCAGCAGGTCGTCGAAGTCCATCGCCGAGGCCTCGAGAAGGCGCTGCTGGTAGAGGCGGTAGACGTCGGCGACCTGCTCGTGATAAAAGCCGGTCCCCTGACTGCGATAGGTCTCGAAGTCGACGAGCTCGTTCTTGGCATTGGAGATGGCGGCCCGCACCCCTTTGGGTGGGAATCGTTTGGGATCGAGGTCGAGATCGCTGAGGCACATGGCGACGAGGCGCAGCGAGTCGGCGTCGTCGTAGATGGAGAAGGACGAGCGGTAGCCGAGGCGGTGGGCCTCGCGCCGCAAGATCCGGACGCAGGCGCTGTGGAAGGTGGAGATCCACATCGAGCGGCTGACTCCGCCCACCAGGCGGGCCACCCGTTCCTTCATCTCGTCGGCCGCCTTGTTGGTGAAGGTGATAGCCAGGATCGATTGGGGGGAGACGCCCAGATCGCCAATCAGGTGAGCAATGCGGTAGGTGAGAACCCGCGTCTTACCGGAGCCGGCCCCGGCCACCACCAGCACCGGCCCCTCGGTGGCGGCCACCGCCTCCCGCTGGGTGGGGTTGAGGTCGTCGAACAGCAGCGAATCGGTGGGTTCCCACACCGCTTCCGCCGAGGGCAGCCGGTCCATCTCCGCTCCGCAAAGGGTCCGGGAGCATCGTACCCGGCCCGCGGTGTTGGCGAATCACACACGCGGAATTCACCCGGTGGCGCTCAGCTAGTGGCCAGCTCGCGCACGTCCGTGGTGCTGTCCTCCTGCGGGGACGGGGTCTCCCGCTCCGGGGCGGACACGGCCGGCACCGTGAAGCAGAAGCGGCTGCCGGTGGGAAACCGGGGTTCGTACCACACGTCGCCGTTCATGGCCCGGGCCAGGTTGCGGGCGATGGGGAGGCCGAGGCCGATGCCCTGAGTGGAGCGGGCATCACCCTTCGACACTTGCTCGAAAGCCTCGAAGATCCGCTCGGCGAGGCTGTCGGGCACGCCGGGGCCGTTGTCGGAGACCACCACCAGGTACCGATCGCCGGCAGGGACCCCTTCCACGAGGATCTGGTCCCCGCCGTACTTGTGGGCGTTCTCCAACAGATTGCGCATCACTTGCTGCACGCGGAGAGGGTCGGCGTAGATGCGTACCCCGCCGGGGATGGCTACCGCGGCTTCTCTTCCGCCCCCCGGCGGGAAGATGTAGTTGCTCACTTGATGCACCAGGGACGAGAGGTCGACCTCGGACAGCTCGAGGGGCACACGCCCCGCCTCCAGGCGGGGGATCACCAGCAGATCCTCCACCAGCTCGGCCAGATGCTGGGTTTGGCTGGAGACGATCCCCAAGAACTCGTAGACCTCCTCGCTTGGCAAGTCCTGCCAGCCGTCGCGCAGGGTGTCGGCGAACCCGGCGATGGAGGTGAGCGGCGTGCGCAGCTCGTGGCTGATCATCGAAACGAACTCGTTCTTGATCTCCCGAGCCCGCTCCGCCGAGCGCACGGCAGCCTGCTCCCGGGCTCGTGCCCGAAACACCGCGCGCCAGGCCCAGGTGATGGTCACCAGCGCAACCACCCCCAGGGCGACCGCTGCGATGAGTAGGACGTCCACTCGGGTCATCCTCGTGCGCGTGCGAGGTGGGGTAGGCCACCCCTCTTTGCCACATCGGCCCTGGTCACCGCTCCCTTGAGGGGGGTACGCCCCCCACACCAACGTACTAGTGCCTTGGGACGGACCCTTTGCGCTGCTCTGCCGGCCAGGAGCGCTGTACGGCTGCTCAGGAGCCGTCCTCGTCGTACAGCGAAGAGAGGCTGAGGCGGGCCTCTTGCTCGAGGAGCTTCTGGTGGTAGTAGGCGGAGTCCAGCACCGTCGCCAGCGGGTATTCGAGCAGGCGGAGGGTACGGGCCACTTGGGGGGTGAACAGGCCCGGCCGGCGGGCCGCCATCGCCAGACTCCCCAATACTTCGCCCCGGGCGCGCAACGCCATGGCGAAGAAAGACGGCCAGCCTTCCAGGGACTCCTCCTCGGCGGCGAGGTCCTGGTTGTCGGTCCGCCAGATCGTCAACTCGTCGGGACGCACCGTCGTGGAGCCCACCTGCTCCAGATGCCCCCCCACTAGCGACCGGAAGTGCTCGAGGTCGGTGCGGCTCAACGGCCGGTCGCAGCGGGCGGCCAGCACCTTTTCGTTCACGATCGCAATGCCGCCGACGTCGTACTCGACGAAGCGACGGATGATCTCCAGGCTCCGGCCGATGCTGCTGCGCAGGTCGGTGGCCCGGCTCGACATGGTGACGATGTCGTTGACGATGGTCATCTCGAAGAGCTTGCGGTCCAGCAGCTCGGCGACCCTCGCCAGCACGTCCACCTGGTCGAGGGACTGCACGCTCTGCTCGCTTCGGTTCAGCTCCGACAACGCCCGCGAGGCCCGCGCCGAGCGGATGGCCGCCAACAACTCCTCCCCGAGCGCCTCCTTGGTGAGGTAGCCGTCGGCGCCGGACTTCTCGCTCCAGTAGCGGTCCTCGGCGGAATCGTGCGCGGTGAGAATCAGCACCGGGATGTGGGTCACCGACCAATCCTCCTTGATGAGCCGGCACGCCACGTAGCCGTTCATCTTGGGCATCGAGATGTCCATCAGCACCAGGTCGGGCGGATCACCGTAGAACTTCTGGATCGCCTCGATTCCGTTCTCGGCGGTCACCACCGAGTAGCCGGCGTCCGTCAGCAACGAGGACACCGCGCTGCGCACCACCGGGCTGTCGTCGGCAACGAGGATCTTCATTGACGGGCGCCCTCCCCGTGCGGCTGCAGCACCCCGCGTGTCTCGAGCAGGGCACGCAAGGTGGCGGCCAGCGCCCCCTGGCGCAGATCCGACTTGTCCAGATAGGCGTCCACGCCCGCCGCCCACGCCCGGGCCTGATCCTCGGCCTTGGCCACCCCGGACACCATGATGATGGGAAGGGTCCGGGAGGTTTCCCGCACCGTCCGGATGAGGTCCACCCCGTCGGGTCCCGGCATCTGGTAGTCGACGATCAGCGCGTCGAATCGGCCGGTGGACAGCTCGCGGTGGGCCTCGTCGGCATCGCCGGCCACCGTCACCTCGAAGCCCTGGCTGGCCAGCGCCGACGCCACCAGCTGGCGCACTCCACGAGAGTCGTCGACCACCAACACCCGCGGCCGGCCGGCGACGGGCGAGGGCACGTGGCGGACCCGCTCTCCCAGTCGGTTGGGCTCGACGACCACCACCACCTCGCCTCCGCCGAGCAGGGCGGCACCGGTGAGATGAGGGGCGCCGGCCAGCAGCGGACCGAGCACCTTCACCGCCACCTGGCGGCGGCCCACCACTTCGGGCACGGTCAGGGCCATGGCACCAACCCGGCCGGCAAGCACGACGATCTCGGTCACGGGGTCGAATTCGGGCAAGCCGACCGCCGAGGCGAACGAGGCGACGGGGATCGCCTCCCCCTGATGCCACAGCTCCATGCGGTCGACCCCGGGGCGTATGTCCGCCGCGGCGACGGGGAGATGAGCCATCACTGCGGTCTCGGGGATCCCCCATTGCTTCCCCTCACAGCGCACCAGTAACACGTTCTGCAGCGCCAGCGAGGCCGGTAGCGTCAGGATCACCGACGTGCCCAAGCCGGGCCGGCTCTCCAGCCGCAGACCGCCGTTGATGGCCTCCACGGCCTCACCCACGATCGCCAGCCCGTTGCCGTCGCCGCTCATGTCGGTGGCGTTGCCAGCAGCGGAGAAGCTGCCCATGAACAAGAGCCGGGACAGCTCACTATGGGGGACAGTCGAACCGGGGGGCAAAAGCCCCCGCCGCTCCCCCACGTCGCGCACCACTGCCCAGTCGATGCCCCGCCCGTCGTCGTCGACGCTGACCTGCAAGCGGTGTTCCACGATCGCCGCCCGTAGCGTCACAGTTGCGGTCGAGGGCTTCCCCGCTGCCCGACGCTCTTCGGGAGACTCCACGCCGTGATCGATGGCGTTGACGATCAGGTGGCGCAGGGGCTCTCGAAGAGCGTCGACGATCTGGCGGTCGACCTCGACCTCGTCGCCGATTTGCTCGAAGCGGACCGCCTTGCCGGAGCGGCGCGACAGGTAGCGGACGAGCTGCGGGAAGGCCGCCGTGGCCTCCCGCAGCGGCACCGCCGCCAGCTCCAGCGCCTGCTCGCGGAGCCCGTGCACGTCGGTATCGACGAGGCGAATGATCTCCTCGAGGGCGGCGAGCCGGTCCACCAGATCCTCCGGAGGTGCAGACCGCAACTGCCGGACTGCCTCGGCCAGCGCCTCGGTGTCCAGATGCACCTCTACCGCCCGATTGATCAGGCGGTAGAGCTTCCCCGAGTCCACCCGGGTGGCTGTGCCGACCAGCCCGCTCTCGAGGGACGAGAGCAGCCCACCCAGCTCCTGCGGCTGATGCGGAGCCGCTCTCGCCTCGGGGGAACGCGCGGCGGGGTCGTCGCCGGCGGACTGGTTCGGAGGCAGCGGCAACTCGGCGGCTCCCGAGCCAGTCGCGCTGCGGGGCCGGTCGGGACCGGGGTTCCACCCCAGGAACCTCAGCAGCTCATCGGTGGCGGCACGCAGGCGGTCGACTTCGCCGGCCGGCTCGCCGTCCACGGCCGGCTCCAACTCCTCGGTGACATGTCCGAGAAGAACGCCCAGCTCCTCGCTCGCCGACACTGCGCCGTCGCTCACTGCCTTCCAAGCCTTTTCCAGCGCTTCGCACCCGCGCCCGATCTCCTGGAAGCCCATCACGCGAGCCGATCCCTTGATGGTGTGAGCGTCCCGGGCCAGCTCGGCGACCGTACCCGCGTCGAGCTCGCCCGCAGCCATGGCCTGGGCACCTTCGCCGAGGCGACGCGAGCGCTCTTCGATCTCGGCGCGAAAGATCGCCTGCAGTTCGGGTTGGTTGCTCAGATCCAAAGGAATCCGCCTTCCTCGAGAGGGGGAAAACCTTGCTTCGACTATCGGCCCCCGGCGGGGGGCACTTGAGAAGTGCGTTCACTCCCACTCGATGGTGGCCGGGGGCTTCGACGAGATGTCGTAGGCCACCCGGTTGATGCCCGGCACCTCGTTGATGATCCGGGACGAGATCCGTTCCAGCAGCTCGTGGGGAAGGCGGGCCCAGTCGGCGGTCATGGCATCCTCGCTCGTTACCGCCCGCACGATGAGCGGGTAGGCGTACGTGCGCTCATCACCCTGAACACCCACGGTACGCAGCGCCGGCAGCACGGCGAACGACTGCCACAGCTGCCGGTAGAGGCCGGCACGGCGGATCTCCTCGAGAACGATGGCATCGGCCGACCGCAGCAGCTCCAACCGCTCCGCGGTCACCTCACCGATGATGCGCACCGCCAGACCCGGTCCGGGAAACGGCTGCCGCCACACGATGTCCTCGGGCAGGCCGAGCTCGGCGCCCACCGCCCGCACCTCGTCCTTGAAGAGGTCGCGCAGCGGCTCCACGAGCTCGAAGTGCATATCCTCGGGCAGGCCACCGACGTTGTGGTGGCTCTTGATCTTGGCGGCATCGCGGGTGCCCGACTCGATGATGTCCGGGTACAGCGTGCCCTGCACCAGGAATGGGGTTTCGGTCAGATCGGCCGCCACCTCCTCGAAGACCCGGATGAAGGTCTCCCCGATGATCTTCCGCTTCTGCTCCGGCTCCACGATGCCGGCCAGCCCGTCGAGGAACCGATCGGCAGCCTTGACGTGAATGAGGTTGATACGGAAGTTGCGGTGAAAGGTCTCCTCGACCTGCTCCGCCTCCCCGGCCCGCAGGAGACCGGTGTCGACGAAGATGCAGGTCAACTGATCTCCCACCGCTGCGTGCACCAGGGCGGCGGCCACCGCCGAGTCCACGCCACCGGACAGCCCGCAGATCACCCGGCTGTCCCCCACCTGGGAACGGATGCTCGCGGTGGCCTGCTCGATGATGGAATGGCGGGTCCACGTGGGCCGGGCCCCAGCCACCTCGTAGAGGAACTGCTTGAGAATCTCGCTGCCACGAACCGTGTGCGCCACCTCGGGGTGGAACTGGACGCCGTACACCGCCCGCTTGGCGTCCTCCATGGCCGCCACCGGCGAACCGGCCGTCGCCGCCACCACCCGGAACCCGGGCGGCGCCGCCACTACGGAGTCCCCGTGACTCATCCACACGTCCTGCTCGGTCGGGAGCTCGGCGAACAGCGTCGAGCTACCGGAGACCCTGAGCCGGGTCTTGCCGTACTCGGCGGTGCCCGTGCGCTCCACTCGGCCGCCGAGTTGCTGTGCGATGAGCTGATGGCCGTAGCAGATACCCAGCAGCGGGATCCCGCTGGAGAGGATCTCCGGGTCGATCTCGTAGGCGTCGTCGGCATACACCGAAGCCGGGCCCCCGGAGAGGATCACCCCCAACGGGCGGCGCGCCGCCACCTCGGCGGCGCTGATGTCGCGGGGCACGATCTCGGAGAAGACGTGTGCCTCCCGCACCCGCCGCGCGATGAGCTGGGCGTACTGTGCCCCCAGATCGACGACGAGGACCCGATCGCCGCCCCCCGACCAGCCCGCGGCTTCCCCCTTCTCGGCCACTGCCTAGCCCATCCCCACCCGCTGTGCCCGCTGCAGATTCTTCCCTTCGGTCTGCAGGGCGGGAGCGATCATCACCTCGGCCTTCTGGAACTCCTTCAGGTCGGCGTAGCCGGTGGTGGCCATGGAGGTGCGCAACGCTCCGAACAGGTTGCGACGGCCGTCGTTCTCGTGGGCGGGGCCGACCAGTATCTCGCGCAGGCTGCCCAGCCTGCCCACCTCGACCCGGGCGCCCCGGGGCAAGGTGGGATGAAAGGTGGCCATTCCCCAATGCTGGCCGCGGCCGGGCGCCTCGGTGGCGGCGGCCAGCGGCGACCCGATCATCACCGCGTCGGCGCCGCAGGCGATCGCCTTGGCCACGTCTCCCCCGGTTCGCATGCCCCCATCGGCGATGACGTGCACATAGCGGCCGGTCTCGTCGAGATGCCGGATGCGAGCACCGGCCGCGTCGGCAATGGCGGTGGCCTGGGGGACTCCGACGCCGAGGACCGCCCGGGTGGTACACGCCGCGCCCGGACCCACCCCCACCAGCACCCCCACCGCCCCGGTGCGCATCAGGTGGAGCGCGGTGGCATAGGAGGCGCAGCCGCCGACGATCACCGGCGCTTCGAAGTCGGCGATGAACCGCCGCAGGTCGAGGGGCTCATTGCGGCTGGAGACGTGCTCTGCCGATACCACGGTGCCCTGCACGACGAGGATGTCGATGCCGGCCTGCAGCGTGAAGGGGGACAACTCCTCCACGCGTTGCGGGGTGAGGCTGCCGGCGGCGACCACCCCGGCTCCTTTGATCGCCTCGATCCGCTCTCCGATCAGCTCCGGCTTGATCGGCTCCTGGTAGATCTCCTGCATGCGCTGGGTGGCCTTGTCGGCGGGCAGCCCGGCGATCTCCTCGTAGTAGGGGCCGGGGTCGGCGTAGCGGGTCCACAGTCCTTCCAGGTTGAGCACGCCGACGCCGCCCAACTCGCCGATCTGCACCGCGGTAGCAGGACTCATCGCCGAGTCCATCGCCGAGCCCAGCATGGGGAGGTCGAAGCGAAACGCGTCCAGCTCCCAGGAGATGTCGACATCGTCGGGATCGCGCGTTCGCCTGCTGGGAACAATGGCGATGTCGTCGAAGCCGAAAGCCTGACGCCCCGACTTGCCGATCCCGATATCGATCTCCACCTTGCCCTCCGCCGTCAGGAGTGCCGTACGGTACCAGGCCGGCATGGGGGCCCGGACCACCGCCGGAGCCCGGCAAGGGCGCGGTTAGGCTGCCCGCCGTGACCGAGCCTTCGCCCCCGTCCCCGGTGCGCTTCACGTGGGGCGACTTCTTCATCGTCATCTTTGCCGGGATCGCCGCGACCACCGTCGCCGCCGCCTTCGGAGGCCTCGACCCAACGCCGGGGTTCGTGTTCGGAGTCGCCCTTCCTGCGCAATACGCCGGCCATCTGCTGGCGATCGCCTGGGTGGTCCGCCGCCGTCGCGCCAGTGCGGCCGACCTCGGGTTCGAGGCCGAGCCGTCTCACGTGCTCTGGGTAGGAGCCGGAGTGCTCCTCCAGGTCGCTCTGGCGCTGGCGTTCCTGCCCCTCCTGGAACTGCTGGGCACCGAGGAGAGCGGCCAGTCGGTGGTGGGGCTGCTCACCGGCACNNTGATCTTTCGCGGTCTGTTGCTGCGCTCACTGCTGGCCCGGCGCGGTCCTGTCCCAGCGCTGGTGATCTCCTCGCTGGTGTTCGCCGCCTTCCATCTGCTCGGGTTGGAGCCGGACGGGTTCCTACGGGCTGCGGTGGTGGTGCTGTTGCAGACCTTCTTGGTTGGCTTGGTGCTGGGGTGGCTCGCCATCCGCTACGGCAACCTGGGGCGATCGATCTTCACCCACGCCGGCTTCAACCTGCTGGCGGTGGTGCTGCTGTTCTGGAGCGGTACGACGTAGTACGAGTCGGCTCTAGCCGCTCAGGCCCACCTTCCTCCGCACGGACGCCATCTCCTTCTCGGCGCGGGAACGAGCGTCGAGGGCTCCCTTGGACATGATGCGGGCCACCTCGGCGTCGTCGAAGGCCTTGTATGCGCTGCGGAACGGCGACAAGCCCACCACCACCGCCTCGGCGACCACCTCTTTGAACTTCCCGTAGCCGACGTCGGCGTATTCGGCGACCAGATCCTCGACGGTGCTGCCGGTGAACAGCGACATGATGTCGAGCAGGTTGGCGATGCCCGCCTTGGCCTCCAGGTCGTAGTAGACCTCCCGCCCCGAGTCGGTCACCGCCGCCTTCACCTTGGCGCGTATCTCGTCGGGCTCGTCGAGCAGCCGGATCCGGCTCCCCGGGTCGGGATCGGACTTGGACATCTTGGTGAGAGGATCCGAGAGGGACATGACCCGCGCCCCGGTCTCCGGGGTGATCTGCTCCGGCACCGGGAACTCGTCGCCGTAGCGGTTGTTGAAACGCTCTGCCAGGTCGCGGGTGAGCTCCAGGTGCTGAGTCTGGTCCTCGCCGACCGGAACCACGTGGGCCTTGTGCACCATGATGTCGGCGGCCATCAGCACCGGGTAGGAGAAGAGCCCCAGCATCTGGCCCGCCTTCTCGGCCTTCTCCTTGAACTGGGTCATCCGATTGAGAACGCCGAGAGGCGTCATGGTGCCGAGGATCCAGGCCAGCTCGGCGTGTTGGGGCACCTGGCTCTGGAAGTAGAGGAGCGACCGGCTGGGATCAACCCCGAGCGCCATGAGGAGCTTGGCGGTATCGATGCGGCTCCGGTACAGCTCCCCGGGCTCGTAGGGCGTGGTGATGGCGTGCATGTCGACCACGCAGTAGATGGCGTCGTATTCCTCCTGCAGGCTCACCCAGTTGCGCAGGGCCCCCAGGTAGTTGCCGATGTGCACCTCGCCCGTCGGCTGGATCCCGGAGAAGAGCGTCTTTCTGTCGGTCACGTCTTGGTCCTCCCGAGAAGCAAAACGCCGGTGCCTTCGAGGCCTCCGGCGTGTCGATCTGCGCGCCGTGCGGCCTCACTGCGAGTGGGACCACCAGCGGGGAGCGTAGATCATCATGGGCGCGCAGGGTAGCGGACCGCCCGCAGGGCGTCATGCGCGCCGGCAGCTGCGGCGACGTCGTTGCAGGTCGCCCGCGCCGATGCAACGAGTGGTTGACGGTCCTCTCGCCAGCAGCCATACTGTCGCCACGATGCAGCAGTCCACCACGGCCATCATCATCGATTGAGCGCATACGCACATACCCGTATGCGCCCCCAACCCTTCGCCCGGCGGAGGGTTTTCTCTTTCCGGAGGAGCCATGGACAACAAGCTGGAGATCTACGACACCACGCTGCGGGACGGTGCCCAGCAGGAGGGCATCTCGCTCACGGTGGGCGACAAGCTGCGGGTCGCCTCGCTCCTCGACGGGATCGGAGTTCACTACGTGGAAGGGGGATGGCCGGGGGCCAACCCCAAGGATGACGAGTTCTTCGCCCGCGCCCGCCGCGAGCTGAACCTGCGCAACGCCACCCTGGTGGCCTTCGGCTCGACCCGGCGTCCCCGCGCCGGCGTGGAATCCGACCCCCAGCTGCGCGCTCTCCTCGATGCCGACACCGAGGTGATCTGCATCGTGGGGAAGTCGTGGGACTACCACGTGCAGGAAGCGCTGCGCGCCGACCTCGACGAGGGGGTGCGGATGGTCGCCGAGTCGATCGACCACCTGCGGCGCCACGACCGGCGGGTGTTCTTCGACGCCGAGCACTTCTTCGACGGTTTCGCCGGCCACCCCGACTACGCCCTCGCCGTGCTGCGCGCCGCTCACGAGGCGGGGGCGGAGCGCCTGGTGCTGTGCGACACCAACGGCGGCACCCTGCCCCACTTGGTGGTGGAGACCATCGAAAAGGTCCGGACCGAGCTGCCGGACAGCGCCGTTGGAGTGCACTTCCACAATGACGCCGGTTGCGCGGTTGCCAGCTCGCTGGCTGCAGTGCGCGCCGGCGTCCGCCAGGTGCAGGGATGCGTGAACGGCTACGGGGAGCGCACCGGCAACGCCGACCTGTGCGCCATCATCCCCGACCTCTCCCTGAAGATGGAGCTCCCGGTGGTGTCGGAGGAGCAGCTGGCGATGCTGTCCCCGGTGTCCCACCACGTGGCGGAGATCGTCAACATCACCCTCGACCCGCACCGTCCCTACGTGGGAACCTCGGCCTTCACCCACAAGGCCGGGCTGCACACCTCGGCGCTGGCGCGCCGCCCCGACGCCTACGAGCACGAGCGTCCCGTGAAGGTCGGCAACCGCACTCGCATGGTGGTCTCCGAGCTGGCCGGCAAGGCCTCGATACTGGCCAAGGCGAAGGAGCTGGACCTCGAGCTCGACGACGAGGGGGCTCGGGCCGTGCTGGAGCGGGTCAAGGAGCTCGAGCACCAGGGCTACCACTTCGAAGCCGCCGACGGCTCGTTCGAGCTGCTGGTGCGCAAGCAGGTCGGCTGGCAGCAGCCCTTCTTCGAGTTGGAGTCGTTTCGGGTGTTCACCGAACGTCGCGGCGAAGAGGACGTGATCGCCGAGGCGACGGTGAAGGTGCTGGTGAGCGGAGAGCGCGTGGTCACCACCGGAGAAGGGGTGGGGCCGGTGCACGCTCTCGACCAAGCGCTGCGGGGGGCGCTGCGCGGCGCCTACCCCCAGGTAGCCCGGTTGCGCCTCACCGATTACCGGGTGCGGGTGCTCGACTCGTCCTCGGGGACCGGTGCGGTGGTGCGGGTGCTACTGGAGACCTCCGACGGGAACGACACCTGGGGCACCATCGGAGTCCACGAGAACATCATCGAGGCGTCCTGGGAGGCGCTGGTCGACGGGCTGGTCGTGGGGCTCTTGCGGTTGGCCCGCTAGCACCACCTTCCGTCCGACCGGTGCGTGCGGCTCGCTACCGTGAGAGGCGCATGGAGCACCGAACCAGCTACCACATGACGCCGGACGAGTTCCGGCGTCACGGGCAGGCAGCGATCGAGTGGGTCGCCCGCTATCTGGAGCAAGTCGAGGATTACCCGGTGCTCTCTCGGGTGCAGCCCGGTGAGATCCGCGCCAAGCTGCCGGCCCATCCGCCCGAGGAGGGGGAGCCCTTCGAGTCCATGTTGCGCGATCTCGACGAGGTGATCCTCCCCGGCATCACCCACTGGCAGTCGCCGAACTTCTTCGCCTACTTCAACGGCAATGCCTCCGCACCTTCGATCCTCGGTGAGCTGATCGCCGCCGGCCTCGGCACCCAGGGAATGCTGTGGGCCACCAGCCCGGCGGCAACCGAGCTCGAGACCCACGTCATGGACTGGCTGGTCGAACTCCTCGACCTGCCCGACCGCTTCCGCTCCACGAGCACGGGCGGCGGCGTCATCCAGGACACGGCGTCGACCTCCACCCTGGTGGCCACGCTGGCTGCCCGGGAGCGAGCCACCCGGTGGGCCAGCAACGAGGGCGGCGCGACCGGCGCCCTCACCGTCTACGCCTCCTCTCAGGCCCACTCCTCCGTGGAAAAGGCGGTTCGCATTGCCGGAATCGGGTCGGGCAATCTGCGCCTCCTCGACGTCGACGCGGCGTACGCCCTCGTGCCCGCCGCGCTGGAAGCCGCCATCGAGCAGGATCTGGCGGCCGGCAAGACCCCGGCCTTCGTTTGCGCCACTGTGGGAACGACCTCATCGACGGCTCTCGACCCCGTAGCGCCCATCGGGGAGATCTGCCGCCGGCACGGGATATGGCTCCATGTCGACGCTGCGCTGGCCGGCTCGGCGGCGGTCTTGCCGGAGCTGCGCTGGATCCACGAAGGCGTCGACCTAGCCGACAGCTATGTCTTCAATCCCCACAAGTGGCTCTTCACCAACCTCGACCTGTCGGCCCTGTTCGTCGCCGACCGGGCGGCCTTGATACGCACGCTGAGCGTCCTCCCCGAGTACCTCCGCAACGTTGCCTCCGAATCGGGAGAGGTCATCGACTACCGGGACTGGCAGATCGCACTGGGAAGGCGCTTTCGGGCCCTCAAACTGTGGTTCGTGCTGCGTCACTACGGAGCCAAGGGCCTGCGCCACCACATCCGGGAGCACATTCGCCTCGCTCACGAGTTCGCCTCGTGGGTGGGAGACCACCCCGACTTCGAGCTGGCGGCCCCGGTGCCCCTCAACCTGGTCTGCTTCCGCCACCGAGGGGGTGATGCGACGAATCAACAGATCATGGATGCCGTCAACGCCTCCGGCAACGCCTTCTTCACCCACACCCGGTTGGACGGCAAGCTCACGCTGCGCCTGGCCGTCGGGCAGACCTACACCGAGGAGCGCCATGTGCGCCGCGCGTGGCAGCTGATCTGCGACGCCGCCGCCGCAGCCTGAGGAAGGGCGTGCAGCGCATCACCGTGATCGGCACCAGCGGATCCGGCAAGACGACGGTGGCGCGCCGGCTTGCCGGGCTGCTGGGAATCCCTCACATCGAGCTCGACGCGCTGCATTGGGAAGCGGGATGGCAGGCGGCGCCGGCCGACGTGCTTCGCGCTCGCGTCGCCGCCGCCGTTGCCGGTGAGGCTTGGGTCACCGACGGCAACTACGCAATCGTTCGTGACCTGGTGTGGGCCCGGGCCGACACGCTGGTCTGGCTCGACTACCGGCTCCCCCGGGTGATGTGGCAGGTGGCCGCTCGCACAGTTCGGCGCATCGCGACCGGAGAGCCGCTGTGGTCGGGGAACCGGGAGCGGCTGCGGATGGCGCTCTCTCGGGACTCGATCCTGCTGTGGGCCTTGCGCACCCACCGGCTGCGGCGCCGCGACTTCCCCGTCCTGCTGGGCGCCCCCGAGGCGGCCCACTTGAGCTGTTTCCGCTTTGGCAACCCGCGCCTCACCAGGGCATGGCTGGCAAAAGTACAAGGGGGCTCCTGAGCGGGCTCAGGACGGGGGCAGGCGCGGCACCGGCGGCTCCAGGCCCACCAGCTGGCGCATCATGTGAGCGGTAGCCCCCCATAGCACCTCCCCGTCGAGGTCGAAGAACCAGACCTTGCGTCCCGCCCACACTTCGTAGCGCCAGGCCGCGGCGTCGAAGAAGATCGCCATCGGTGGCTGCAGGATCTTGTCGACCTCGCGCGGGGAAGGACGGAGATGGGGAACCGCGGCGAGGCGGCCCACCACCGGGATCACCATGAGGGTGTACTCAACGGTGTGGATGGGCGGCAAGAACCCCATCACCTCGACCGACTCCGGGTCGATCCCCACCTCTTCGGCGGCTTCCCGCAGCGCGGTCTCGGTGGGACCCCGATCGTCGGGATCGGGGCGCCCCCCGGGAAAGGCCAGATGACCACCGTGGGTGGGCATGTCCAGCGGGCGCTTGGTGAGCACCACCCGCACCTCACCGTTGGGCTCTTCGTAGAGTGGCACCAGCACCGCGGCCCGGGGCAGCCCGCCGTCCGGCGGCTCCACTGCGCCGATGCCGGCGAGGCGCTGCCAGACGTCTTGCATGCCCTCCATGGTACGGCGGGATAGTCTGTTACGACCATGGCCACTCCTCCCGAGCGCCTCTCTACGGCCCGCCTCACCCTGCGTCCGTTCCGGCGCCGCGACGCGGAGGCGCTGGAAGAGGCGGTGCGAGCCTCCCTGCCCGACCTCCACGAATGGCTGCCGTGGGCGCACCTCGGCTACGGGCGCGAGGACGCCGCCAACTACATCCGGGAGAGCGGCCGGTCGTGGAAGGAGGAACGCGCCTTCGACTTCTCGATACGCAGACAGGACGAACCGGGACGCCATCTGGGCAACATCTCCATCTGGTTCGTCTCCCGCCCCTTCCGCACCGGGGAGATCGGCTACTGGGTGCGCAGCGACGAGACCGGCACCGGGATCGCCACCGAGGCCACCGCCCGCATGGTGAAGCTGGGCTTCGAAGGACTTGGCATGCATCGCATCGTGCTGCGTATCGCAGTCGGCAACCGCGCCAGCGAACGGGTCGCCGAGAAGCTGGAGTTCACCCGGGAAGGGGTGCTGCGCGAGGAGATCAACGTGCGCGGCATATGGCTGGACCACAGCGTGTGGAGCGTTCTCGAGCCCGAATACCGGCGCCGCGCCGACTTCTTCCAGGACTGGATCGACGGGGCCTTCATCAGGCGCTAGCTCCATGAGACGCGCCGAGGAGCCCCCGGTGGGGCTCCTCGCGCATCGGCCGTAGCAGGCTCTAGAAGTCCATGTCGTGGCCGTGGCCGGGACCCGGCGCCGGAGGAGCCTCCTCCTTCTTCTCGGCGATGAGCGCCTCGGTGGTCAGCAGCAGCGCCGCGATCGACGCCGCGTTCTGCACCGTGGAACGGGTCACCTTGGCCGGGTCGATGATCCCGGCGCCTACCAGGTCCTCGAACTTCGCGTTCTGGGCATTGAAGCCGATGGTGCCGCCCTCGGTGCGCACCCGCTCCACGACCACGCCGCCCTCATGGCCGGCGTTGACCGCGATCTGCCGCAGCGGCTCCTCCAGCGAGCGGCGCACGATGCCGCGGCCGGTCTTCTCGTCGTCGGTGCCGCCCCGCAGCTTGTCGAGAACGTCCTGGGCCCGCAGCAGCGCAACGCCGCCGCCGGGCACGACGCCCTCTTCCACCGCGGCACGGGTGGCCGAAACGGCGTCTTCGATGCGGTGCTTCTTCTCCTTGAGCTCCACCTCGGTGGCAGCGCCCACTTTGATGACCACCACGCCTCCGGCGAGCTTGGCGAGCCGCTCCTGAAGCTTCTCGCGATCCCAGTCGGAGTCGCTGGCCTCGATCTCCCGCTCGATCTGCTTGATGCGAGCTTGCACGTCGCCCTCGGCGCCGGCGCCATCGATAACGGTGGTGTCGTCCTTGCTGACCACCACCTTGCGGGCCTTGCCCAGCATGTCCGTGGTGACGTTCTCCAGCTTGAGGCCCACCTCTTCCGAGATGACCGTTCCGCCGGTGAGGATGGCGATGTCCTGCAGCATGGCCTTGCGACGCTCGCCGAAGCCGGGGGCCTTCATGGCGACCGAGGCGAAGGTGCCACGGATCTTGTTGACGACCAGGGTCGCCAGCGCCTCGCCCTCGACGTCCTCCGCCAGCACCACGAGCGGCTTGCCGGTCTGCATCACCTTCTCGAGCACGGGCAGCAGATCATTGACGGAAGTGATCTTCAGGTTGGCGATGAGGATGTAGGGATCCTCCAGCACCGCCTCCTGGCGGTCGGGATCGGTGATGAAGTACGGAGAGATGTAGCCCTTGTCGAACTGCATCCCCTCGGTGAACTCCAGCTCGATCCCGAAGGTCTGGCCCTCTTCGACGGTGATCACGCCGTCCTTGCCGACCTTGTCCATCGCCTCGGCGATCTTCTCGCCGATGGTGGTGTCGGCGGCTGAGATGGCCGCAACGTGGGCGATCTCGTCGCGGGATTCGATGTCCTTGGCGAACTCGCCGATGAACTCGACGACCTTCTCCACGGCCTGCTCGATGCCCCGCTTCAGCTCCATGGGGTTGGCCCCGGCGGCTACGTTGCGCAGCCCTTCCCGGACCATGGCCTGGGCCAGCACCGTGGCCGTGGTGGTGCCGTCACCGGCGACGTCATTCGTCTTGGTGGCCACCTCTTTGGCGAGCTGGGCGCCCATGTTCTCCCAGGCGTCGTCCAGCTCGATCTCCTTGGCGATGGTCACCCCGTCGTTGGTGATGGTGGGGGCGCCCCACTTCTTCTCGAGTACCACGTTGCGGCCCTTGGGGCCCAGGGTGACTCTGACCACGTCGGCCAGCTTGTTGACACCGGACTCCAGGCCGCGACGGGCATCCTCGTCGAAGCGCAGTTCCTTCGAAGCCATGTGTTTGTTCCTCCTCCAGGATTCAGACCGTTAGCCGAGGGTGGCCAGCAGGTCCCGTGAGCCGAGGATCAGATACTCCTCGCCTTCGAACTTGATTTCGGTGCCGGCGAACTTGGGGTAGACGACCAGATCGCCCACGTTGACGTCGACCGGGATGCGATCCCCGTCTTCGTCGCGCTCCCCCGGGCCCACCGCCAGGACCTCACCCAACTGGGGCTTCTCCTTGGCGGTGTCCGGGATCACCAGACCCGACGGGGTGCGGGCCTCGCTCTCCTCCTTCGGCTTGACGATGACTCGATCGCCAAGAGGCTGGAGCTTCATCACTACTCCTTCCCTCCAACTAGCGGTTAGCACTCGGACAACGCGAGTGCCAGAGGACACTAGCACTCCTCAGCGGTGAGTGCTAATCGTGGCCGCGACTGTTGTTTAGCGTGCCGGGAGGGCCCATTCGCGCCGAGGTAGCCGCAGCGACCACCGTCCCGTGGGCGATCAGTCGCCCAGCAACCGGCCCGGGTCCACCCGACTGTCCCAGGCCGCGAACGCTCCCTTGCCCAGCCAGAAGGCGCCGGCGGCGCCGATCATGGCCGCGTTGTCGGTGCACAGCACCGGGTCCGGCAGGTACAGCTCCACGCCCCGCCGCTGCGCCTCTTCGGCGAGGCGATGGCGCAGGCGGCGGTTGGCGAGGACGCCCCCGCCCCCGCCCAGCACCTCCACACCGGTGTCGTCGACCGCGTTGAAGGCCTTCTCCACCAGCACGTCCACGATGGCCTCTTGTACCGCCGCCGCCACATCGGGACGGGGCGGCAGTGCTCCCGCTTCCCGGTGCTGGCGGATGTACGTGACCACCGCCGTCTTCANNGGCGGCGTCGCCCCCCTCGGACTCGCGGTCGATCTCGGGGCCGCCGGGGAACCCCAGCCCCATGAGGCGGGCGAGCTTGTCGAATGCTTCCCCGGCGGCGTCGTCGATGGTCTGCCCCAGCACCTCGTAGTCACCCCAGCTCCGCACGTGAACGATCTGGCTGTGTCCGCCGGAGGCGAGCAGCACCACCGCCGGGGGACGGAAGTCCTCGAATTGCAGCAGCGGGGCGAACAGGTGACCTTCCATGTGGTCGATCCCCACGAAGGGCAGCCGCCGCGCCCACGCGGTCGATTTGGCGAAAGAGAAGCCCACCAGCAGCGAGCCCACCAGCCCGGGGCCCTGGGTGGCAGCCACCCCATCGAGGTCGTCGGGATGCACCCGCGCCTCGCCCAGCGCCCGGTGGGTGAGAGAGCGAATGGACTCGACATGGGCCCGGGCCGCCACCTCCGGCACCACCCCGCCGAAGCGGGCATGGAGATCGACCTGGGAGGCGAGCACGTTGGACAGGATGCGCCTGCCGCGGACCACCGCCACCGCGGTCTCGTCGCAGCTGGTCTCGAACGCCAGCACGGTGGGCCCGAGGCTCATGGCAGCCCGCTCCGGATCTCCTGGAGGCGCTCCTGATAGGCGGGCTGATCGATGTCGTGTGCCCACATGATGAGTGCATCCTCGTCGAGGTAGTAGTGCTTGCGCATCCCCACCGGCGCCAGCCCGAACTTCCGATACAGCTCCTGGGCAGGACGATTGGAGAAACGAACCTCGAGGGTGAGGTGGCGGGCGCCGCTGGCGATCCCCCGTTCCACCAGCTCCAGCATCAGCCGGGTCCCCAACCCGCGCCCTCGCTGCGGATCGACGACCGCCATGGTGGTCACATGGGCGTCTTCCCCCACCAGCATCATGCCGGCGTACCCGCCCACGTCTCCCTCGGCGGTCTCCGCGATGAGGTACACCCGGTGCGGCGCCGCCAGCTCCTGGCGGAACACCCCCTCCGACCAAGGCTGGGGAAACGTGGACCGCTCGATGGTCAGGACGGCGGGAAGGTCATCAGACCGCATGGGGCGTATCACGATCACGCCGTGCCCGGCCATGGCCCTTCCTCCCGTAGCGACTTCCAGTTGATGTTGACGTCGGGTTCCCGAAGATAGGCCGGTCGTACCTCCTCCGACGGGGGATACTCCTGGCGTTCCACTCGGCCCACCCCCAACGCCAGCAGCGCCTCGGCTTGGGGATGCCGGGGACGGCCCGTCCGCACCCTGTGGAGACCGCGGAAGAAGGCCTCCGGCAACGCCTCCCATTCCCCCACCAGCAGCACTTCGTCCGGATCGGAGTCGACGATGGCGCGGAACCGGTCCGGGGTGAGCAGCTCGGCCGGGCTGTCCTTGACCACGCCACCGGGCACGGGGCGGTAGGAGGCGACTGCCACTTCGCCGCGTCGCACGTCGACCACCGACCAGATGTGGCGCCGCCCCGTCGCTGCGCCCCAGGCGAGAGCGTCCACCGACATGGCGGGAACCAGCGGGACGCCGAGGGCCGCAGCCAAGCCCTGCGCCGTGGCGAGACCGACCCGAATACCGGTGTAGAGCCCGGGGCCCACATCCACCACTACTGCGTCGATGTCCTCGGGCCGCCACTCTGCCTGGTCGAAGCAGAAGTCGAGGGCCGGTACCAGGAACCCGCCGTGACCGCGCCGGTCGAGGCGGGTGGCCTGCGCCACCACCTCCCGGCCGGCCCCCAGTGCCACCGAAGAGGCGGGGGTCGCGGTCTCGATGGCGAGCAGTTTCACTCCGCCAGCTCCTCCAGCGGCCGTTTGGCCCACGAGCCGGTGGGATGGAACTCGAGGATCCGCTCGGTGGGGCCGGTCACCTTCACATCCACTCGCAGGTGCTCGCCGGGCAGCGCGGCGGACACCGCGTTGCCCCACTCCACCACCAGCACCCCGTCGCCGGCTTCCCTGAACACGTCCAGATCATCGAACTCGGCGAGGGTGCCCAGCCGGTAGACGTCGGCGTGCACCAGGGGTATGAATCCGCTCTGGTAGCGGCGCATCAGCACGAAGCTGGGACTGGTTACCGGTTCCTCCACGCCCAGCCCCTCGGCCAGCCCACCGACGAACGCCGTTTTACCGGCGCCCAACTCGCCACACAGCAACACCACATCGCCGGGACGCAGCAGTCCGGCGAGGCGACGCCCCGCGGCTCGGGTGTCGGCGTCGCTGTGAGAGGCCACCTCCACCGTCACCGGAAGAGCTCCAGCTGCTCCGGATCCCCTTCCAGGGCAGGAGCCTCCGCTGGCGCCCGGGCCGATTCCTCCCGCTCGGCGAGGAGCTTCCTGACTAGGGAGAAGTCCTCGCGCATGGCGGCCAGCACCCCTTCGCCGCCGCGCAATGCGGCCGCTGGGTGGAAGGTGGGCACCACCACCCGGTTCCACCAGGGGTAGCTCCTGCCGCGCAACCGGGTGATCCCCGCCTGCTGCTTGAGCAGCAGCTTGGTAGAGAAGTTGCCCAAGGTGACCACCACCACCGGATCGACCAGCTTGAGCTGTTCCGCCAGATACCCCTTGCAGGCTTCGATTTCGTCGGGTCGGGGGTCGCGGTTGCCGGGCGGACGGCACTTGATCACGTTGGCGATGTACACCTGTTCGCGCTTCAGGCCGATCTCTCCCAGCAGGCTGTCGAGCAGCTTCCCCGCGGCACCCACGAACGGCAGCCCCTGTTTGTCCTCGTGGAAGCCGGGTGCCTCCCCGATGAACATCAGCTCGGCAGCGGCACCGCCGTCGCCAAATACGACATGGGTACGCCCCTCGGCCAGGCGGCACGCGGTGCACCCGGCGGTTCGCTCCGCCAGGGCTCGCAACTCCTCCTCTGGGCTGATCACCGCTCTCCCTCGGTCGCCGTGGGCCTGTCGGCAGCTCGCACCGCTGCCACCACCGCACGGCCGGTGGCCACGAAAGCGGCTTCGCTCACGAGGTCGGGATCGCCCGGCACCTCCCCGCACGACACCGCGAACGCAACGTCGCCATCATATCGGGTGTGGCCGGGGCGCAGACAGACTGCCAGCGCATCTTGGGCACGGACCACCACTCGCAGCAGGGCCGCGCGCGACAGAGACGCGTCCGTGGCGACAACTACCAGGGTGGTGTGCTCCAAGGGTGCCGGTGCCACCCCTGGCGGACCCGGCTCGGGCGGGCCTCCGGTGAGGCTCTCCCCCTCCAAGGAGAACACGTCGCCAACCGCGTTCACCACGGCCAGCGCACCCACGGTGGCTTCGCCGGCGGCGACTGCCACCGACCCGATCCCCCCGGGACGCATCGTCTCGGGCCCCCTCCAGCCGGCCACGGTGGCGCCGGCTCCGGCCCCCACGCTGCCGGCTACCACCGGATCAGCGGAGGCGGCCCGGTAAGCAGCCGCACCGGCGTCAGGACCGGGCCGGGCGGCCGGGTCGCCCACATGCAGGTCGAACAGCACCGCAGCGGGGACGATCGGCACCGGGCCCGCGAGCGTGGGGTGCCCCCGTCCCTCGGCCTCCAACTCCCGGACCACCCCATCGGCCGCCGCCAGCCCGAAAGCGCTCCCCCCGGTGAGGAGGATCGCTTGCACGGTCTCCACCCTCATGCCGGGCGCGAGGAGCGCCAGTTCCCGGGAGCCGGGAGCGGCTCCCCGCACCTCCACCGCGGCCACGTTGGGCTCGGGGAACACCACCACCGTGCAACCGGTACGCCCCACCGGGTCGGTCCAATGGCCCACCCGCACCCCGGGGACCGAGGTGATGGTCACGATAGGTAGCGCCGGGGCATACGCGGCCCGATCTGGCAGACGATCTCGTAGTTGATGGTGCCCAGCCGCTGCGCCCATTCCTCGGCGGTGACCGCTTCCTCCGCTTGGCGCCCCAGCAGCACCACCTCGTCGCCTACCTCCACGGGCTCGCCGGCGACGTCCACGACGATCTGATCCATGGTCACGCTGCCCGCCAGCGGAAAGCGCCGGCCGCGAATCAGCACCTCGGCGCCCCGCTCCGCCAACAGCCGGGGAACCCCGTCCGCGTAGCCGACCGGCACCGTGACCACGGTGCCGTCTTCCGGCAGCGGGCGGCGCCGCCCGTAGGAGGGGCGGGCACCGGCGGGGAGACGGCGCGTCATGACCACCTGCGAAACCACTCGCATCGCGGGGCGCAGTTCCAGCTCGGCGCCCACGTGAGGGGCAGGACGGAGCCCATAGATGCCGAGGCCCACCCGAACCATGTCGAGACGAGCCTCCTCGAGCAGGACGGCGGCCGCGGTGTTGGCCGCGTGCCGTACCGGCACGGAGACTCCCGCCCGCTCGATCTGTTCGGTGCAATCGAGGAGTCGGGACAGCTGGGCCCGGGTGTAATCCAGATCCTCCTCGGCCACCGCGAAGTGGGTCCACACCGCCTCCACCGACAGGTGCCGTGACGCGGCCACCCGTCGGGCCAGCTCGGTGCATTCTCCCGGATCGGCACCGACCCGGTGCATGCCGGTGTCCACCTTGAGGTGCACCGGTAGCGGCTCGGCGGCCAATGCGTCCAGCGCCTCGAGGAACGAGGCGCGATACAAGGTGGGAGTGAGCTGCCACTTCAGCACTTCACCGGCGGCTTCGGATGCCGGCTCGGAGAGCAGCAGAATCGGCGCCTCGATGCCGGCTTCCCGCAAGCGGACTCCCTCCTCGACCAGCGCCACCGCCAGGGTGTCGGCGCCGGAGGTCAGGGCAGTCTCCGCCACCGGCACGTCGCCGTGGCCGTAGCCATCCGCCTTCACCACCGCACACAGCCGAGCGGGTGCCACGAGGGCCGCCAAGGTGGCAACGTTGTGGGCCACCGCCCCCAAGTCCACATCCACCCAAGACGGCCTCACCGGGCCCACCTCCGTACCTCCCGGGCCAGTAGGTCGGCCGTGAGGGCCCCCGTCGCCGCCAGCGCAGCCCCTGCCCTGCCGTGCCAGTAGGCCGATGAACGTGCCGCCACCTCCGCCGACAACCCTCGCGACCACAGGGCCGCCAGCATGCCGGTGAGGACATCCCCGGTGCCGATGGACGCCAGCTCGGGGCCTCCGGTGGTGACCACCCACCGTTCTTCGCCGCAGACGAAGGTGGGGTTCCCCTTGAGCAGCACTACGACTCCGGTCGCCCGCGCCAGCTCCGCAGCCGACACGTAGCTCGCCGCCTCACCCGTGAGCCGGGCGAACTCACCGGGATGGGGAGTGATCACGGTCGGGCCAACCCGGCGGCGCAGCGAATCCTCGTCGGTGCCGTTGATCCCATCGGCATCGACGACCAGCGGGCCCTCCCATCCTTCCAAGAGGTGCTTGACGAAGCCCTCCTGACCTCGCCCCAGTCCCGGCCCCAGCGCCAGGACGTCATACCGCTGTGCCGCCTCCAGCACCTCGACGGCATCGCCGGCGTCGAACCGCTCGCCCTTGCCGGCGCCGAAAGTCAGGAGCTCGGGAGCCGCCGCCGCGTAGACCGGCTGCAGCTGCCCGGGACAGGCGACCGCCGCCGAGCCGGCGCCGGCATTGAGCGCCGACCGTGCCGCCAGCAG
>JABAOH010005864.1_pt1 | contig 26669 bp, 21 predicted proteins | sample 7062181 | NCBI WGS metagenome assembly JABAOH01 (sample SAMN14538630, study PRJNA623070) | marine sediment metagenome | biome: marine biome [ENVO:00000428]; feature: marine pelagic biome [ENVO:01000023]; material: deep marine sediment [ENVO:00002113]; isolation source: pool of 5 deep marine... | reverse complement strand
AACAGGAAAAATCTTAATTGCGATACTTTTGTTCCTTAGAGTCATGATATTTGACAACAGTAAACAAGTCTATCTCAGTTTTTCCGGCGGCTTAGGGCAACTTTATGACATTTTGTTTTTGCTTATTGCCCGAGTATTTAGCCAACATATTTTTATACATCATCATTCTTACGCTTATTTGAACCGGCCCAGTCTAATCACACAGTTGGCCCTATTCTTTGCCGGGCAAGAGGCCACACATATTACGCTGGGAGAAGATATGGCCGCTCAATTGAAAAGTATCTATCCTATTGCGCATCGAACTATGGTTATTTCCAATGCGGTTTTTCTTGATTCTGCTACTAACGCATCACATCGGCCGCGGGATTGCTTGAAAACAATTGGATTTTTAAGCAATATTTCACATGCTAAAGGTATTTTTGAATTTCTGGATGTTGTAGCAGAACTAGAAGAACGAGAAGTTAGCATAAGGGCGATAATTGCCGGACCGTTTGAAGACCAACAGATTGAGAAGGACGTACGGAGCCGACTGGACCAGTTAAGGACAGTACAGTATGTTGGGTCAAAATACGGTGACGAAAAAACCGCTTTTTACGACGAAATAGATGTACTATTATTCCCTACTCAGTATGTCAATGAGGCAGAACCTTGGGTGATTCACGAAGCTATGCGCCAGTGTGTTCCGGTAATTGCCTGGCCGAGAGGCTGCATTGCCAATATTATCACGCCAGAGTCGGGTTTGGTTGTAGAACAAGATGAGGATTTCGTTAAGGCCGCTGTTAATCAATTGTTGGTTTGGCGTTCGTCTTCTTCGGATTTTCAAGCAGTTTCAACCAATGCCAGGGAGCAATTTGTTTCGCTAAATAAAATTAGCCAGAGAAAACTGGAAGAATTATGCGACCGGCTGATTCTCGGTTAATCGCTGCGACTATAGGGTATGATCTTTTGGTGGGCTACTATGCACGAACATGGATGTCAGTGTAAACGGAGGAATCTTTAAATTTGGGTTCATTGAAGAAAGTGATTAAATTCTTGAAAATTATGCAGCGATGGGATTACCTGTTGGCACTTCGACATGGTGTAGCTGCAGCAATTGAACACGAGCGGGTTTTGAAAATGTTAAGCTGCAATACGATTGTAGATGTTGGGGGAAATAGAGGTCAGTTCGCACTGGTTGCAAGGCATTGGTGTCCAGAAGCAAAAATCATATCCTTTGAGCCTTTGCCAAAGCCTTGTGAAAAATTCCTTAAGCTGTTTTCAGACGACGAAAATATCTGTTTGCACCCTGTTGCCATCGGCCATGAGAGCAACGAGGTAACTATTCATGTGTCTTGCAAAGACGATTCTTCGTCTTTGTTGCCCATTACCCCCTTACAAGAAACCCTGTATCCAGGCACAAAAGAGCAGGAAACGAAGAGAATACAAGTCAAAACATTGGACGCGGTGATTACTCCAGATGAGATTATCACGCCAGCCTTGCTGAAGTTGGATGTGCAGGGCTACGAGTTATATGCCTTACAGGGTTGCGACATGTTATTGTCCAGGTTTGCTTATATATACGTGGAATGCTCGTTTCTGGAACTGTATGCGGGCCAGGTCTTGGCTGATGAGATAATTGCCTATTTGAAGAAACGCAATTTTCGACTAAAAGGGGTATATAATACAATCTACGACAAACAGGGAAGAGGTGTGCAGGCAGACTTTCTATTCGAACGGCCGAGGAAGGTTTGTCGATAACTACGAAGAGCAGCGTTTCTTAAATAGACCTCAGTTTTTCCAAAAATCTTCAATGTGCTCTTTAGGAAGTGGACGAACGGAAATAAGAAACAGGTCGAAAATACAATTAAACAATCGTGTCGCTCGTGAAAAGGGAGCACATACGGATTCTGATATTCTGGGAAACAGTCGGAAAGTAAAGGACTTTTTTCGGCATATTTCAACTTCTCCAACGATGATTCGCTTAGAAGAAGATTTTTCCAGATATCTTTCAGACGTACAAGATGCACATGTTCTCGACATTGGGTGCGGTCATGGCGAACAAAGCTTACTATTACTGAAGCACGGAGCAAAGGTTACGGGCATTGACATTAGCCAGAATTATATTGAAGATGCTCGGCAAGCTGCTATGAAGTCTGGCTACAGCAATGGGCGGTTTGATTTCAGAACAATGGATGCTCATTCACTAGATTTTCCTCCTGCAACTTTTGATCTTGTGATTGGTCGTGGAATCTTACATCACCTTGATTTAGAACTAGCGTTATCTCAAATACATTTGGTACTCAAAACAGGCGGCAGGGCGATTTTTCAGGAACCACTTGCAGGAAATCCATTACTCAAGTTATTCAGATTGCTTACGCCACATGCTCGTACCAAAGATGAAAAACCGCTAAGCCCTGAAGATCTGCGTATGATCGAAGCCAATTGGATTGCTCAAACAACATTTTATGGATTAATTTCAGCTCCCGTTGCCATTCTTACATCAATTGCTTTGAGGCCATTCGAAAATAACATCTTCTTGCGCATAGCGGATCGTATTGAACAGAAGATTAATCGCATACCTGCAGTGAGGCCATTTAATCAATACGTAGTGCTAAATCTCATTCGTAAATGATTGTTACAATCCATATGAGGAGATAGATATGCGAATTCTAATCAACGATTATGCAGGGCATCCATTTCAGGCTCAGCTCGGCCGTGCTCTTGCCGGTCGCGGCCATTAGGTATTGCATACCTTCTGTTCTTCGGTTCAGACACTATGGGGCGCTCTTGCAAGACGGCCTAACCATCCTGTTTCAAGGTCGTCTCGATTACAATTTCACGGCCTTTTAACAAATACGGGTTGAGAGAACGGTTTTTTTCAGGAAAAAGAATTGGGAAAACTTATTTTTGTGAAGAAAAATTAGTGAAATACCGACGACGTAACGGCAATGTCTCGCGAACATCAGAAAAGAACGTCAATTCTCTCCTGAGGAAAATCCAAATCCGAACAATTTTCGCTTATAACAATTTAAAAAGGTACATAGAAGTAAAAGATCATTAGAGGTGTTCCATCGCAAATCATTTTGCCGAGAGGAAGCAATGAAGATTTCAATTATCACAGTTGTGCTTAATAATGAGAAAACTATTGGGGATGCAATAAAGAGTGTTTTGTCTCAGTGTTATGAAAACATTGAGTATATTATTGTTGATGGTGGCTCAACTGATGACACACTTGGTATAATCGGCAAGTATGCGAAGAATATTTCAAGATTTATATCTGAACCAGATAAAGGTATTTATGATGCCATGAATAAGGGAATAAACTTGGCTACAGGTGACGTTGTAGGCGTTCTAAATTCCGATGATTTGTATATTGATAATCTTGTCATAGACAAGGTCGTGCATGCTATTTCAGAAAAACATGTTGATTCGTCTTATGCCGATGCGATTTATGTCCGCAGAAATGATGTTAATAAGACTATACGATATTGGAAATCTAGCCCTTTCTCAAAGATGCAATTCAGGATAGGATGGATGCCGCAACATGCAACTTTTTTTGCAAGACGCTGTTTGTACGAGAAGTACGGGGCGTTTAGAACAGATTTGCCGATAGCCGCTGATTATGAACTCATGCTCAGGTTCTTATATAAATATGGAATCAGTACTACGTATATTCCTGAGGTCTTAGTAAAAATCAGAACTGGTGGAAAGAGCGCACCAAACCCAAGTATTGTGATTCGAAACATGTTAGAAAACCACAAGGCGTGGGAAGTGAACGGGCTTAGCACATCTCCAATTACATTTATTCTTAAGCCGTTACTGAAGCTCCCACAGTACTTTAAAAGACCATAAAAAGGTTTCTCCTTTTATGCAAGTGGCGGGAGAAACAAAACCAGTTGCATGAACTTAGATTTGCAGATTAAAAGGCAAAAATAGCTCATGTGGCAGAAGCAAAGGTGTTTCATTCACATAATTATACTATTAGTCAGGACTTTAGACGATATTTCGACATGGGAATATTTCATAAAAACCAAAACTGACTTATGGTAGAATTTGGCAAGCCCCAAGGCGAAGCGATTAAGTACATCAAATCAGAGATGAACTTCTTATGGAAACAAAAAAAACTGGAATTGTTACCAGAATTCGTTTTGAGAAATGCTATGAAATTTTTGGGTTATATGCTCGGTTCCCAATATGGTCGTTTACCTAAAGGTATTGTAAAAAGGCTTAGTATGAATCGTTCTTGGTGGGATTGACATGATTTCTTATTGTGCATTTTTGCCTTTAATAACGCTCCAAGGTGTCCTTAGCAAAATCCACAAATCCAGTGCAATGGACCATTTTCTGACATAGTATAAATCATATACCACTCTCTTTCTCAAAGAAGTATCGCCGCGAAAACCATTTACCTGTGCCCATCCTGTCATCCCAGCTTTGACTTTATGTCTTAACATATACCTTCTGTGATTTGCAGAGAACTTTTTTACAAAATATGGCCGTTCCGGCCTGGGACCAACCAGGCTCATTTGGCCTTTAGCAACATTTATTAGTTGAGGAAGCTCGTCAATACTTGTCTTGCGCAAAAATCTCCCAATCCATGTACATCGAGAATCATTTGCTTTGGCCCATTGCGGGCCATTTTCTTTTTCCGCATCAATTCGCATCGTACGAAACTTAAATATCTCAAACATTTTCTGGTCCATTCCTACCCTGGTTTGTTTATAGAAAACCGGGCCTTTGCTTGTCAGTTTAATCAGTAAAGAAACTATGAGCATGGGGATAAATAATACAATTAAAAGCGCAAAAGCAACAATTCGATCAAAAGCCTCCTTAAGAATTATATTAAAACCAATCAGCGGCGAATCCCCTGCTGAGAAAAGCAGCTGCGAACCAATCGGTATGGCTGTTGGTGTGCTTATTGAGATAAGGTTGCCCCAATCCGGAATAATCCGTATGGTTATACCTAAAGATTGAAGACGTTCAAGGATTGGGTAAACTTTCGATGACTGATTACCACCTGGAGCAAAATAGACTTCGTCTAAATCTGTAGTTTTTACCAGGTCGAGAATTTTCTCAATCGGTCCATATACTGGGACACCCAGCAATTGGGACCCGATCAGCTTGGGGTCATTATCTACAAAAAAACTGCATTTCAGTCCCGTCCACCCCACATCCTCAATATCTTGGACCAGTTGTTGTCCTTTCTTTCCAGTTCCTATGACCGCATAACGGCGCTGATTATAGCCTTTTTTACGCAAATATCTCAAAAGGGCTATTACCAGTAGGTGCGATAGAGACAGTCCAGGATACAGGATGGCAATGAAAACTACTAACAATTTCCTTGAGTAAGGTTCACTCCTAACATAATACAAGAACGCCAGCATAAGCAAACCGCTCAACAAGGTAGCTTTTAACAAATTGGCGCCTTGCTTAAGCATACTCTGAATTCGCTTAGATTTATAAAGGCCAGACCATAAGCACGCTAAGTAGCAAAGCCCCACAACCGGTAATATCAGCATCACATGATATTTGAAAGGCGGTATCCCCTTTGCAGTGCTGAATAGCCCTGAATAAAAACGAATGTGGTAAACTGCAATCCAAATCCAGGCGATAATCAGAATATCAATAATTGACCGAAGAAAAGCAAAAAATGTTGCATACCTTTTTAGCATACAGCAAGCCTTTTTATTTACCTTTGTGCATTTGTGTCATATCTCCAGATACAACCCAGGGCAAATACTCCGCCGCCATAAGCTTACGTACGGCTCATTAAAGCCTTTCTCTAATACCATATCTGCTGTTATGTTATTTCATCATCTTGTAAATAACAATTCTTTTTTCCGCTTTCTTCTTATTCATCCATACTGGGCTTGTCAATGAACAATAGGACCCCTGCGGCTTTCGCTGCGATTTGCAATCCGCCAGGCTTCGCTACGCTCCGCCTGCCGGATTGCAGGATAAAGAACGTGGATAACCCTCTAATCAAGGTTGGTACATAATTCGGGATCAGATTACCCCAAGATAACCAGATGGTTCAGGCATTCTTCATGCAGACTTCGAATCCAACGCTCAGCAACGGCATTGGCGTTGGGAGCTTCGTACGGAGTTCGAACGGGCTCAAGGCCTGTGTTCTTCAGCATTATATCAAAACCTTCTGAATAACACCTGTCGTTGTCATGAAGGAAGAACTGAAGCTCAACGCCGTACTCATCGCATTCCCGCAGCACGTGACGGGCTTGCTGTTTGAGCTATTTGGCATTAGGTGAAAATGTGGCGTGGACAAGCAGGATTCGATGGGTGCGTAGATACAGGATGAAGAACACGAATGCTCTCTGAAGGTCTCTCAGAGGGCAGATTTCTTTGGTAAGGAGGTCGGCACAAAGAAAAACATCTGCATGTCTGGACAGGAGCTCTCGCCAAGTCAAGCTTTGGTGATCTGGAGACGGAGGCAAGCCGTTTCGCCTCAGATGTTCGCTACGGTGGTTTTAGAAATCTTAATGCCTAACTTCTTCAGTTCCCCTTGGATATTCTTGTAATCCCAGAAATTCTTTCTGGCAATTTGACAGATCAACTCCTCGACATTCCCAGGTGTTCTGGGCCTGCCAGGCTTTCTCTTCCTTCTTTGGGAGTAATCCCACTTTGTCTTTTCGAGTCTTCGCTGCCAGGCAGGGATTGTAGTGGGCTTGACGATGTTGACAACTGTTTCCATGAGCTTCTTACCCATTGCCAGAGCAGCATCCACAAGCGATCTTCGCTCATCGTCAGTAAATCGAATCCGACCTGGGAGTCTCGACTTAAGGATCTTGTTTTCCGAATGGAGATACTCGTTTTGTAGGGTCAACTCCTGGCCCAGTAACCGAGCAATCGTGTCAATTACCGGCAAGTTAAGCCATTCAGCCAGTTGATTAGAAGGGGTTTGTATAGGCATCAATATCCTCCAAACACAACTTGAATATCAAAGGCTCAGAGGGTAACATAAACGATTGATTTGGCAAAGGTTAATTCTGCTTTCCGATCCGCGTATGAATAAATGTACCCTACGAGCCCCTGAGAATCGGCGGATACACTTTCATACTACCAAGTGAAAAACATACTTGTAAAATGCTATGCGATGGCTATGATAGTGCGTCATGTGGTCTATATACCGTTTAGTCCGAAGGGAAATAGCAATTCCCGGAGCAAATATGCATTTGAAGTTGAAACCATTCAGTTAGGAGGAAAACCTTTATGAGCGACATTACTAACAAAAGCACGTCACGTCGAGAGTTCTTGAAGGACACCGGTCGGATCGCCGCTACATCAGCTTTTATGGCGGCGGCCGTTCCACGTATGTACGCCGGACAGAGCAACACTATCAAGGTGGCCTTGATAGGCTGCGGCGGCCGGGGCACCGGCGCAGCCTCGAATGCCCTGTCCGTAAATAACGGGCCGATGAAACTCGTCGCTATGGGCGACGTCTTCGAAAATCGCCTCAACAGCAGTTACAAAAATTTGAAGAAAATTCACCCCGACCAGGTGGAGGTACCCAAGGATCGCCGGTTCGTGGGCTTCGACGCTTACAAACATGCGATGGATTGTCTGAGTCCGGGCGATGTCGCGATCTTTGCGACGCCTCCGGCATTCCGCTGGGTGCATTTCACCTACGCAATCAAGAAAGGCCTCAATGTTTTTATGGAAAAGCCTGTCACCGTGGACGGCCCGACCAGTCGGCGGATGTTCAAGCTCGCCGAAGATGCGACAGCGAAGAACCTTAAAGTTGGAGTGGGATTGATGTCCCGTCACAGCCGGGCGCTCGAGCAACTGGCTCAACGCCTCCAGGACGGTGAAATCGGCGAGATTATTTTGCAGCGGGGCTACCGGATGCATGGACCCATCGGATTCTTCTCCTCGCTGCCCAAACCACCCGGTATCAGCGAGCTGCTTTACCAGGTGCAGCGCTTCCACAGTTTCATCTGGGCCAGCGGCGGGAACTTCAGCGACTTTTACATCCACATCATCGATCATCAATGCTGGATGAAGAACGCCTGGCCGATCAAGGCCCATGCCTTGGGCGGTCGCCATTATCGGCAGAGTCCCGAAGGCATCACTTACGTGGACCAGAATTTCGATACGTATTCGGTGGAATACACGTACGCCGACGGCAGCAAATTCATCATGGATGGACGCTGCATCATGGGTTGCAACGACATCTACTCCAGCTACGCGCATGGCAGCAAAGGTATGGCGATCGTCTCAAAGAGCGGTGACTGTGGGATGCCCTCCAGCACTTACAAGGGCCAGAATCCGACGCGCTCGAATTTGCTCTGGCAATCCAAAGTCAGACCGGACGAGCGGAATCCATATCAAAACGAATGGAACGACCTGATGGACGCCATCCGCAACGACAAGCCCTACAACGAAACCGAGCGCGGCGTCCGGACCAGCCTCGTGACGAGCCTGGGCCGAATGGCCGCGCACACCGGCCAGGAAATCACCTACGACGAAATCCTCAACAGCGACCACGAGATGGCGCCCGGCCTGGACAAATTGACGATGGATTCTCCTGCGCCTCTGCAAGCCGGACCCGATGGAAAATATCCCGTTCCTCAGCCGGGCATCACTAAACGGCGGGAATACTGAGGCTTCGTTGCGCGTTGTTGGGTTATACTTCTGTCCAAGAAACTGATACTGTGTTGCTGTATGGCGCATACGTGATTTGAGGAGGTATGCGCTCAGACAGAGCGCCGGTTCCACCTACGTTGAAGCGGTTGCAGCGTATCGGGGAATGAACGAGTAGTCCGGCTGACCGCCGCAGCGGCGGTAGCATTGGGTCGATGAGCAGGGAAACAAAGTCTTTGCAGACCAGATTTGTTGGCCCTTTGAGAATTTTAGAAACGAGAAAGATATGACACAACGACAACTTGAAGTGACAAACTTAACCAGCCGACCGGCTGGAAAAAGAAACTTGTGTCCAGATAAAATTACTGACCCCTTCGCATTGAAGCCTAAAAATACTCGCTTGTTTTGAGTCTTGCAGGTTTTCAAAGAAATCATAATGTTCAACATGATGAACATGATGTTCACGAATTGGCTACATTTTGGCTACAGTGACATCGAAGCGCAAGGAAAAAGTATGGATTGTTCCCAATTTTTTTATGGAGCTCTTAATAGGTGTCCGATGGTCAAATAACTATTTGTTAATTGGTCGCTGGCCTTCTCCTTCTGTTTTTCTTCTTCTCAACACCGGTGCCAAGCTGGAGCCAGTACATACAAATGCCTTAAGAATGATATCTTTGCTACCAGAGATCTATATGATACAATCACCCTTATTATAATTTATCTTCTTGATATGTATAATTAGGGCGAGTATATGGATGGCAAAGAATTTCTAAACCGTCTCAAAAAAGGTAAACGCCTTTATGGGACCGCGATTATTTCCCCTTCTCCTCTATGGCCTTTGGCGGTAAAGAGAACAGGTGTGGATTTTGTATTTATAGATACCGAACACATTCCTTTTGATAGAACCACTCTTGCTGAGATGTGTCAGGTTTACAAGGCGTTTGGATTACCGCCGCTCGTGCGTATTCCTTCTCCCGACACTAATGAGGCTTATAAAGTTCTTGATGGAGGAGCATCAGGAGTTCTTGCTCCTTATATTGAATTTCCCGAACAGGTCAGAGAGCTGGTCGGCGCTATAAAACTGCGCCCGTTGAGAGGGGAGCGATTGAAAGAGGCATTGCAAAATCAAGATTCTCTTAAACCCGAGCTTAAAAATTATTTGAGGAATTGGAATAAAGACAACTTTTTAATAATCAACGTGGAAAGTGTCCCAGCCCTGGAAAGGTTAGAAAGCATATTGTCCGAACCCGGTCTCGATGGTGTGATTATAGGCCCACATGATCTCTCTATAAGCCTTGGATTGCCTGAACAATATGATAATCCCCGATTTGAGGAAGCCGTGAGAAAGATTATTTCGAAGGTTAGGGAAAAAGAGTTAGGTGCAGGTATTCATTTCTCTGAAGGGCCGGAATTGCAAATTAAATGGGCCAAAGCGGGCGCGAATATTATAGTACACAGCTCAGATATCACCCTGTTCGAGCAAAGATTGAAAGGAGATATCGCGGTGATTCGTCATGCTTTGGGGGAGGAAGATGGTACAATAAAAGAAGAAAAGGGTACACAAATCTAATGAAATATCTATGCATAATGCTTTGGAATAAATAAGAACAGGCCCAGAGCTTGACGACTGTTAATGCCAAAACTATCTAAAAAGATTGGAGAGGTCTTTTATGCTGTTCAGAAATTCACATATCCTTGGAATATCATTGTTAATTCTCATATCTCCTTTAAATCTGCCGGCATCAAATGCAAATCTTGACTTCACCAACAGCGTCATCGTTACGCCGCGAAGATTGGATAAATTAGAGCACAAGGCGATAACAGTATTGCAGGAGGAGATACAAGAAAGAACAGGTATTCGATTGAATACTGCAACGAAGTGGCCCAAGAATCAGCAAGCAGTCATCGCTATTGGACAAGAAGAGCAAATGAAGGATTTCGCAGGTCCATATTCAGATATTTTTGCAAAGGGCCAGACTCTTAACAAAGAAGGATTTCGACTTTTAATTAAGGAAAATGCAATATTAGTGGTAGGCAATGATGCGCGGGGCGTCTTTTATGGTATTGGAAAATTACTCCGCAGCTTATATATGAAACCCGCTTCGATTTTGGCCCCGAAAAATTTGCACATCACCACTTCACCAAAATACACGATACGCGGGCATCAACTTGGATATCGGCCCAAGACGAACGCTTATGATGCCTGGGATGCCGCACAGTTTGACCAGTACATTCGGGAATTGGGCATTTTCGGCATTAACAGAATCGAGATTATACCACCAAGAAGCGACGATACTCTGACGAGTCCGCACATGAAACTTCCTCCCATAGAAATGATGGCCAAACAGGCAGAAATCATCGATTCCTATGGAATGGATGTCTGGATATGGTATCCAAATGTAGGGAGTGATTATACACGCTCGGATTCCGTTCGAAAAGAATTAGAGGAAAGGGAGGACATATTTAAAAGATTGAAACGTATTGACGTTGTTTTTGTTCCCGGTGGCGATCCCGGTGACTTACATCCCGATATTCTGTTCGAATGGCTGAAAAAAGTAGCTGAAGTCCTTAACAAATATCATCCAAAGGCGAAAATCTGGGTGTCTCCTCAGGCGTTTCGTCCAACTAAAGATTGGCTGGATGCTTTTTATAAAAATGTCAATTTGAGGTATCCCTGGTTTGGTGGTGTTGTATTTGGGCCCTGGGTTAAAACACCTTTACCTGAAATTAGAAAAATCGTAAGTCCCGAGATTCCCATACGTCGTTATCCGGATATCACTCACAGTATAAGCTGTCAGTATCCGGTAAAAGACTGGGATTTGGCTTTTGCCATGACGCTGGGACGGGAATGTTATAATCCGCGTCCGGCCGCGGAAAAAGTGATTCATAATGTTCTGGATGAGTATGCCGAGGGAAGTATAAGCTATTCTGAAGGGATTAATGATGATGTGAATAAATTCATCTGGAGCGACCAGGACTGGAACCCGGATACTCCGGTTATCGAAACCTTGAGAGAATATAGCCGGTTATTTATTCACCCCGATTTTTCGGAAGATATTGCCCAGGGAATATTAGCGCTGGAAAGAAACTGGCAAGGGCCTCTTATAGCCAACAAGTATGTTGAGGTCACGCTGAAGCAATGGAGAAATATGGAAAAACAGGCCCCGCCTGCGGTTGTAAAAAATTACCGGTTCCAGATGGGGCTGCTGCGTGCTTACTATGATGCATATATTCGAGAGCGGCTGATTTATGAAACAGCGCTGGAGTCAGAGGCCAGAGAAGTTTTACGAAATGCAAGTATCATAACTATTCAGGAGAAAATAGAACAGGCCGAATCCATTTTGAACCAGAAGTGGGAGGAACCGGTTGCCCAGGATTATAAAAAACGCTGCTGGGAAATTGCCGATTATTTGTTTGAAGCAATTGGTTCACAAACCTCGGTGAAAAAACATCGAGCGAAGCGGGGCCGGGGTGATTTTATGGATTATATTGATGCCCCGTTAAATAATGCCATTTGGCTTTTATCACAATTCGAAAAGACCCGGCAGATTACAGATGAAAAAGCACGATTAGTATCCATAGATGAGCTGCTTAACTGGGACAATCCGGGGTCGGGTGGTTTTTATGATAATTTGGGACAATCTATAAATACTCCACGGCTTGCCGATTATCCGGCGTGGGAAGAAGACCCGGGCAGCCTGCAATCACCTCGAGTAAGTTTCGGTGCGGGACTACGAGGCCGGGAATGGGTTCATACGGTACAAGCGAAAGGCTTCGACGGAAGGGCCATACCGTTGGCGTGGATGAATCAAATAACCACCCTGTATGAAACGCCCCTAAATGTCGTCTATGAACACCTGGACCCTCATTCAAGCTATATTTTGAAAGTGGCTTACACCGGACGGTTCCAGGCCAACATTCGGCTAACAGCCGATGATAAATTTCAAATCCACGAGATTAGAAAGACCGGAAAGACCCCTATTAATGAATTCCCTATTCCTGAAGAAGCGACCAGGGACGGCAAATTGAAACTGACATGGACATGCGCAGAAGGCGAAAGAGGCGCCCAGGTAGCGGAAATTTGGTTGATCCTTGAGAAAAATAAGGCCAATCCATAATCCTCTTAAAGTATTTTGACCTTTATACCCTGACACTGCAACTGAACGGAGGCTGGGGTAGAAAAACCTACCGCTGTCCGGTCGAACAAATCGCTCCGTGCAGGAGAATCCCGGATAGTTTATCCTGATTCAGACTTTATTTTGTTGTTACCTTACCCGTTGAGGGTCCAGCCGGGGCGGTACTGGCGGCGCAGCAGCTCGTTGCCCTCAGCACTGTTAGTGACACGACCTGCCGCCCCGTCGTAATCGAGCTTCTTGCCGACACGGTAGGCAACAAGACCTAACAGCATCATCTCGATCGCCTTGCCACCGTAGTCGAAATCACAATGCGTCTTCAGGTCGCCCTTGCACGCATCGACCCATTCCCTCTGGAAGTGCCCCAACGGTGGAATCACCTCATCCTTTGTCCGCCGCTTATGATACGTCAGGTCGGCATCGTCGCCGAACGGCAGCAGAATCCGCGAATCGAAATCACAGATAACATAACCCTTGGTGCCCTTGAACATCGCACCGTGCCCGATCCTGTTAAGATCGATGTATTTCTTCGGCGATCTCGGCATCATACCGCCCTGATACCAGTGGACTCGGATAGGCCCGCGCCAATCGTTCGCGGGGATATCGAAAGAGGTGTGCAATTCGACGGGTGTGACTTCAGGATTGAACTTCTCGCCCTCGCCTTCAGCCGTCGTCGGAAGACCCGCGTCAATCGCATTCCACACCAGGTCGATCGTATGACTGCCCATATCGCCGACCTGTCCGGTGCCGAAATCCCAGTACATATTCCACGAGAGGCAATTCATACCGGGCCCACCTTTGAAATACTCGGGATTGTATGGGTGGAAGGGTGCCGGCCCAATCCACAGGTCGTAGTGAAGAGTTTTTGGCGGGGTGCCTTTGGCAGGCGGGTAGCCGGACCTGCGAATCTGGCGATTGCCCCAGGCATAGGCATCTGTCAACTCGCCAATCGCTCCGTCTTTAATCAGTTCGCGCACACGCTCGAAGTTTGGTTTGGCGTGACGCTGCGTGCCGACCTGCGTGGCCAGTTTATGTTTGTTCTTGAGGTAGTTCGCTCGGACCACGCGTGCTTCTTCCACAGTATTGCCCAGTGGCTTCTCACAGTAGCAGTGCAGGCCCCGATTCAACGCCCAGTTGGCGACGAAAGCGTGCGTGTGGTCCGTGGTGCAACATATCACAGCATCGAGGTCCTTCTGTTCGAGGCACTTGCGCCAGTCAACGTAGTGCTTGGCCTTCGGGAACTTCTTGGCGGCGCTGGCGATGTGGTTTTCATCGACGTCGCACAGTGCTACGACGTTCTCGCTCGAGATCGCGTCGAAATGCGCGAGGGCCCGGCCCCATGTACCGATCATGGCGACGTTAAGCTTGTTGCTCGGCGCGTTGGCGCCGGAGAGTGTACCGCTGGGCAGAATAACCAATCCTATTCCAGCGGCCGCGGTGGATTTCAGGAACTGGCGTCGTTGTATAGTGTGGGTCTTCATCATTTTTCTCCTTTGTTATGGTTTTAGTTGTTTGCTGTGAAGCCGAAAAAAATTAGTTTACGCATTAGGACATCGGGATGCAAGCAAAAAAGTGAGATTATTTAAACTGAGGGTGTGGTTGACCCGGAACAAGCGGCACCAATACCAGTTCCATCGGTATGAGCGCCGCACTAAGGCCAAATCAGTGACCCGATCGTGTCCTGTCCAAATGTTCACACAGGCGAACCGAGGATACACGATTGTAGCGATAACTCTTGAAATGTGAAGCCCTTGTGATAATATGCTGTCGTATTATGTAAAAACGAATATCTAAAAAGTATAACTTTAGGATAGTTGTCGCTTGAGAGGGTGATGAGTGTTTGGACTGGACGCCTATTGTGTGACAGGTTCAAAGGATATGTGAAGAAATGAGGTTCAAGTTCCAAAAGTCCGAGGGAGTCGATTCAAAGCCGAAAGAGAGGTCCATTGATGGGCCGTGAAGTATGGAGTGACAGATGGACCAGCATCGAAATCTTGCAGACTACGCCATTATTCTCAGCGACAAAGATAACGTAGCAACTGCGCTGGTCGATTTGTCGGTGGGAAATTATATATCCGGCTCCGGTGAAAGCCGGACTATAATCACCGTGCCTGAAGATATCAGTGCTGGTTTCAAGCTGGCCCTTTCGGACATCCGCAAGGCAGAGCCGGTATACAAGTATGGATATGTGATCGGCCTGGCCAAGACAGATATTAAGAAAGGCCATTGTGTACATGTCCATAATCTGGTCAGCTCAGTATAGTTCTATGGAGTGACAACCGTATGTCCGAAATTAAACTCAAAGGGTATCGGCGAAGCGACAGCCTTTTTGGCATACGCAACCACATTGTCGTAATGTCCAGCGTTTCCTGCGCCAATTCTGTTGTGGAGCGAATAGCAAAGACCGATACCGACATTATCCCGATTACGCATCAACACGGCTGCACGCACATGGGTGCCGATACTGAGCAAGTGCTCAGGACCCTTAGCGGTACCTGTAACAACCCGAACGTCGGCGGTGTGCTGCTGGTTGGCCTTGGTTGCGAGAGCGTAAGCGTTAATGACATTGCATCACGCGCGGATGGTGACGGGAAACTGGTCAAAACGCTGTTGATTCAGGAAATCGGTGAGATACAGAAGATTATGGATACTGCTTGCGATAGTCTTCGCCGAATAAAGGATTTTGTCTCGAAGCAGCAACGGAGCGAGTTTGACATCCGCCATTTGACGGTAGGCCTCGAATGCGGCGGCTCAGATCCGTTCTCCGGGATAACCGCCAATCCCGCTGTCGGACTTGTTAGTGACAGACTCGTGGAGCTTGGCGCAACAGTGATTCTCTCCGAAATCCCGGAGATGATCGGTGCAGAAGCATCCCTGGAATCCAGAATACCTGATGAGACCGTAAGGCAGAGGCTGCTGAGGCGGATAAAGGACTATGTGCAACTGGCAAAAGACGCCGGCGGCGACCTGCGAGGCTGCAATCCGGCGCCGGGCAACATCAAGGCCGGGCTCAGTACCATTGAGGAAAAGTCACTGGGGTCTATTATCAAGGGCGGCCGTTCCAACATCAACGAATTCGTCGAGTACGCCCGGCGGCCAAAGTGTAAAGGACTTGTTGTGATGGACACGCCCGGCAACGACCCCGAGTCAGTGACGGGAATGGTTGCCGGTGGGGCAAACCTGGTACTGTTCACCACAGGAACAGGGACACCGGTTGGCAATCCGGTTGCGCCGGTGATAAAAATTTCGTCCAATACAGAAATGTATCGGCGCATGGGTGACTTCATCGATATCGATGCCGGTAAGATCATCAAAGGCACCCGGGTCGATGCCTTGGCCGATGAGATATTCGAGTTTCTTCTCGACGTGTGCAACGGCAGGCAAACTGCTGCCGAGGTCAATAATTGCAGAGAGTTTGCAATCAATAGAATCGGCCCATCGTTCTGAGATACCAGCTTGGGAAGGTCAAAAAGTCAATGTCAACAGAATACATCACCTCATTCAAGGTCGCATATGACCTTACTGGCTAATCTCAGCGACGATTTCGCGAGCCACTGAGCCTTGAGTATTGTAACCAATGCGGTTTGCGGTGTTAATTATCTGAGCCAAATGTTCTAATTACGGTGTACGTGTCAATCAGCATCCGATCCTATGGCGAGTAGCTCAATCTTGACAATGGGTAGGGCTTTATACTGCCTGGACCTTCTTTCTGACTGACTTTGGCTTTACGCGACTCTAATTCTGCCGCCTGACTGTTTCGCGTTTGCTCTGGAGGTTGTAATGATCTATAGCCTCTTGGACAACCTTTTTGAAGTCTCCCTCAAGCTTCCACGGCTTAGGAACGAACTTGAAAATCTCTCCCTGATTGACTGCTTTCTGGAGAGTGGCCATCTCCGTATATCCTGAGAGTACTATCCCTACGATATGGGGATACATTTTTCTGATGGTCTCAAGAAGCTCGAGTCCGTCCACCTCCGGCATGCGCATATCGGTTACGATTACATGCACTTCTTCTCGCTGGAGGATTTCAAGTGCTTCTTGGCTACTCTTGGCGAATAGTGTATTGTATGGCTCATCTATGAAGCCTCTTTCTATAGACCGCAAGACTACTTCGTCATCGTCCACAAACAATACGGCTCTCTTTTCCACTGTTAGTGTTTTCTGCCTCCACTTCATTTTTTGCCTCTTTCTTGCTTAAAGGAAGCTTTATTGTGAATTTTGTACCCTCATCAACCGGGCTATCAACAATAAGTTTACCATTATGCTTGAGTACGATAATATCATATGAGACGCTCAATCCCAGCCCTGTACCCTTGCCGACAGGCTTGGTTGTAAAGAAAGGGTCGAATATCTTCGGTAACTTGTCAGGCTCGATACCAGGACCGTCATCGGATATTTCACAGACCACATCGTCATCCGTCGAATATGTCCTGATTGTGATGCTTCCCTTGTTGTTTCTTACCTGAGACTTGATTGCCTGAGCTGCATTCATGAGGATATTGAGGAGCACCTGGTTTATCTGGCCTGCGTTGCAGAGAATTATAGGCACTTCGGAAAGCTCCGTCTTGACATCAGCATCATATTTAATTTCATTCTGCGCCACGACGAGGGTGGCCTTAATGCCATCATTTATGTTATATTTGTCGAGACTTCCTGGCTGGTCAATTCTCGAGAAATCTCTCAGGTTCTGGACAACACTGGTGACCCTGTCAATTCCTTCTCTTGAATCATTAAATAGTCCCGGCAGGTCTTTAAGAATAAAATCGATTTTCATATCATTCCGAGATTTACCTATGGTGTTTGCTTTGTCCAACAGTTCCGTTTTTTCAGAAGCTTCAATTTCCCCGAGGAGCTCACCATACATTTGGAGCAACTCCTTGATTTTCTTCATGTAATTTTCCAGTGTCTCGAAATTGCTGGCGACAAAGCCCACCGGAGTATTCATCTCGTGCGCAACACCGGCAGCAAGCTGCCCAATAGACGCCAGTTTCTCGCTTTGTACCAGTTGAGACTGCATTTCTTTCAGTTCTTTATTAGACTTTTCGAGTTCTTCGTAAGCGAGCCTTACGCTCTCCTCCGCTTTTTTGCGCTCGATGATTTCTCGATTGAGATTATCAATCGATGTGGTCGTCTTCCTTAAATTGTTGAGCATTTTTTTGAAGGAAGCAGCCAGTTGGCCAACTTCATCATTTGATTTAATCTCTATCTGTGTGTTTAGGTTACCCTTGCCTATTTCAGCCGCAGCGGCTTTCAGTTTTAGGATAGGTACGTAGATGGAGCGGGAGATAAGTAATCCAGCGCCTACAGCTAATATTAATGCAACGACACCAAAAATTAAGACTAACCAGGTACTGGTTTTAAGTAAATTTTGTGCTTGTTTTGTGGCCAAATTTACCGCTTCGGTAGAGCTCGAAAGTGCTTCATCATATCTGGTTCCTCCTCTGCGAACATAATCTCCAAGACCTTGCTCATAAATCTTTTTTTGGTCCCAATATTTGCTGCTTTCCAATATTTTGAGGGCCTCCTCCGTTTGTCCATTATTAACGAGTTCGATAGATTTATATTCCATTTCCACAAGGGCGCGATTAGCCTTATTAACCTTTGAGAAAAATTCCCTGTCTTTTTCTTCTCCTTTATCAATCGCTTCCTTTATTGCTCTATCCAGTTTTGGCTCGACCTCTTTGTAGCGTTTTTCCCATTTCATATCCTGAGTAAAAGCGTAATTCCTCGCAAATTGAGTTGAGACCTCATCATAGTAACGTATGAATTGAGCTAAGCTATCCAAATACGATGTCTTACTTATTGATTCTACACTTTCTGGTATATCGCTACTCAAAGGGTCGGCGATTTGATTAAGTTGGTACAGTGAAATATGCCCTACAACTGCAACCCACATCGCAACAGCTAAAAAACCAAGAATCAATCTTTGACTTATCCGCATTTTACATATCCCTATTTTTGGTTTACTGTCAACAGCAACCTGATGGGACTGCTACAAATCCGTTATTTTCTTCTTCATATTCTTCTTCCATCCTTTTGTTTTAGCTAATGCTATCATCCATCTAAGCAAATCTCAAAAGATAGGTATGCAACATTAGTTAGACAGTAACACCGCTGAGGTTTTACCTATCGTAAAGGCACCTGCATTTAATAGAAAAACATCGCAACAGTAAAGTATCGGCGAAAATAGACAGGTACTTTTTAGATATTCTTGATGACCTATGTGTGCCAATGTTTTCGTCCTTATGGAATTTTTACATGCACAGTTCAATAGGTTTCTAGAAAAAAGGTTATTATAGGTCCTTGTACAAGACGTAGGGAGGTGATATCGCTTTATAGTTTGTTTGTTGTTAATGTAGTCATAATGTGCGGTCGATACTGAGTTGTACGCTATTTAATAAGCCTTTAGTTATACAGAACATTATGGAAAAGAAGGACCCGTTAATTTCGTTTCTTATTGAGGAGAGAATTCTCGATGAGAAAACACTTCAGGCTGCAATCGACCAGCATCGAAATACCGGACAAAGTCTGGTGAGTATACTGAAAAAGGAGAATCTTCTTGACGAAGACCAGTTAACCAAGGTTATTGCCGGTGCCAACAAAATCGAATTTGTTAATCTTGCCCCTGAAATGGTTGATCCGATGGTGGCCCACTTGGTGTCTTATGAGATAGCCAGTCGGCACAATGTGATTCCAATAAAGAAAGAGGATAATCGACTGCGAGTGGCGATGAGTTCTCCTTTGAATCTTTCTATACGGGATCAAATCGAGATGAAGACCGGATACAAGGTCATTCCGGTTGCCGCCACGCCCAATGCCATAAGACAGGCTGTACATTATCATTTCAACGTTACAAATGTGACAAAACAGGCTATAGTCTCGATGCGGTTGAAGGAAGAGCCTGCCAAGAGTACCCAATACAATGAGGCTGAGCAGGAATCAGAAAGAGTCGCCGGTTCTCCGATTGCGAAGCTGGTTTCTTCCATAATAAACGGCGCCATCGATTCTCGGGCAAGCGATGTACACATTGAGCCGCAGGATTCTGACGTAAGGGTGAGGTATCGCATTGACGGGACTTTACGTCCTGCACTCAACCTGCCCTCGTCGGCTCAGCAAGAGGTGGTATCACACATTAAAATTATGGCAGACATGGACATTTCTGAGCGGAGGGTTCCTCAAGACGGTCATATGACTACACAGCGAGATGGTAAAGAATATGATCTTAGAGTCTCATCGCTGCCGGCTGTAGGAGGAGAGAAGATAGTAATCAGACTTCTCGATAAGGACGTGGATAAGTGGTCAATTGATGAAATCGTAACTTCACCGGACGATAATCAGAAATTCAGATCAATACTAAAGAATCCTTACGGTATGCTTTTGCTGACCGGCCCCACCGGGTGTGGTAAGACCACTACCCTCTATACTATGCTTCAATTGCTCAATACGTCCGAAAGAAATATTGTTACTGTCGAAGACCCCGTTGAATATCGTCTTGACGGTATCACACAGGTCCAGGTTAAACCGGTCGCGGGAAGGACTTTCGCATCGGCCCTGCGAAGCATCGTCCGACAAGACCCGGATATTATCTTGATCGGTGAAATTCGTGATGCTGAAACCGCTGAAATAGCTGTCAGTGCGGCTTTGACCGGCCACCTGGTCTTAAGCACATTACATACAAATGATGCTGCAGGTGCAATTTCGCGTTTGATTAACCTCGGCATACCTTCATTTCTTGTCGCTTCAGCGCTTCTGGGAACGGCAGCCCAAAGGCTTATCAGGGTCTCTTGTCCAAAGTGCAGGCAAGAATATGAGCCAACTGAGCACGAACTAAAGTGTCTATTCGATAAGTCCTATCAGGATAAGAAGATAAGACATTATCGGGGAACGGGTTGTAAAAGCTGCTATCATACCGGATATCATGAACGAAAAAGCATTTACGAGATACTGTGCATTTCTCCAGAAATAAGAAGAATGATTATCAGCAGAAGCGGCGATGCGGAAATTAAACAAAAGGCGATCGAGGAGGGTATGAAGACTCTCCGTGAGAGCGCAGTCAATGAAGTTTTAAATGGCGTCACAACTGTGGAAGAGGTGATGCGAGTTGTTGATGTGAGGACGAGTTGATGGCTGTCTATGCCTACACGGCAAAAGATGAAACCGGGGATACGCTAACCGGTACTTATGATGATATTGATAATGTTGGCGTATTGCGCGAAGAATTAGCCAAGATGGGTTATGTTCTCATAAAGGCCCGTAAGCGGAGGAACCCAACAAGAAGACGCAGGAGAACGAAGCAGTCCGAAGTAGTTACTTTTATCTACAAGTTTGCGGAAATGTATTCGGCAGGGCTGTCAATCACAAGGTGCCTTGAGGTGTTAGAAGAACAGTGTAAAAGGCCGGCATTTAGGTATATAGTCGCTGATGTGAGACAAAGCATCGAAAATGGCTCAAGTTTAGAAAAGGCATTTGGAAAGTACAGTGATGTATTCTCAGATTTTTTTTCCGGGATGCTTGAGGCTGGTGAGTCCGGAGGGAAATTATCGGAAGCTCTTCAGATGAGCGCTGAATATCTTGAAAAGCGGTTGGATATAAAGCGAAAGATCAGATCCGCCTTTGCTTATCCAGTCATAGTAACTGTTGTCTGTTTTGTGGTTGTTAGTTGCCTTATGGCTTTTATCGTGCCTGTCTTTTCGAAGTTGTACAGACAGTTGAATGTAGAGTTGCCCGGTCCTACTCAGGCTCTTGTAAACTTAAGTTCTCTACTGAGAAACTGTTGGTGGGCAATCCCGTTTATTGTGGTGGGAGCAGTGATAATATTACGTCGGCTGTCCAGAAACACCTATGTCAGAGCAAAATGGGATGCTTTCAAGCTAAATATGCCTGTTCTCGGTAAACTTAACCGTATGGTTGTGATATCCCATTTTACGCGGACCTTTGGAATGTTGACTTCTGTGGGTGTTTCACCAATTGGGGCTCTGGACATGGCAGCTACGGTTGCTCATAATCACAAACTGACCGGAATTGCTAAAGAATTGCAAGGGGCTATTGAGACAGGTAATAGTATTGGTAAATCCCTGAAGAACTATGACATCTTCCCCCCAATGATCACACAATTGGCCATTTCGGGTGAGGAAGTGGGGGAGGTAGCTCAAATGTTGAATAAAGGTGCTGATTTTCTCGACAAAGATATCGACAGGACAATGAACGCTTTAATTGTGAAATTGGAACCAGCGTTGACAGTTATTATGGGAGTCATCGTGGGTTTTATCCTCATGGCGGTGTATTTGCCAATGTTCGACTACATGCAACATTTGGAATGATTGAGGAGTAGGTCTTGAAAACCACAGCGTGCTGCAGGAGAAGCAAAGAGGATTAGGGTGCTATCGTACCGGACATCTAACCAAGGCCATTATTGCATTGATACTTGTAAGGTGGAATACTCGCCGATTAAGAAAAGGTGATTGCTTCCGATAAACACTACCTTAAACGTTTCTTTGTTTGGTTGGCGACCTAAACTTAAAGTTGCTTTAGTCACCTTTTCAAGGATATTGATAAAGTATCAGATATATTTTGTCGATAGTTTCGTCAAGAATTAAGTTTGGATATAGTGTCTTTTTGAAAGGCAAAAAAATGAAATTCAAAAGAGGTTTTACGCTGGTTGAGCTATTGATTGTCGTTCTAATTCTCGGGGCACTTGCGGCAATTGCTCTTCCAAGGATTATGGGAAGTGCAACAGATGCCAAGGCCAATGCCTGCAAAACTAATGTCGACCTAATCAACTCACAGATCGAAATGTACTACGCAAAAGTGGGTGCCTGGCCGGCAGTGCTGACAGATGTGACCAATGACCCAAACTATTTTCCTGATGACCCACCTGTATGCCCGTTTGGGACGGCCTACGATTATGATACGACTAAACCAAAGCGGGTCGATGACCATAACCATTAATGGCAAGCGGGGGGCAGGTTAAAAGCTGAACATAGTTTGTGTGTTGATAAATCAACAAAGATGGCTGCGGATGGTCGGCGGCCATCTTTTCATTTTTTAGCTGCTTAGTGCCAATGATACCTAAAAAAGACAGGGCCTTCAGCTTTGTAGAGGTGATCATAATAGTATTGTTCCTCGGTATATTTGCCGCCATTGCCGTGCCGAGACTTAACCGCGCCGCCATCTCAAAAAACAAAGCCCAGACAACTGCCAGGAAAATCGTTACCGACCTTCGCCTCACCCGCAGGCTTGCTATTTCTGATGCCGCAAATAATACTATGGGCTTTGAGCTGAAGATGGTTGGTTCGGTTCCCTATACCGCCTACGAAATTGAGAACATCAAAACTCATGCAATAGTAGCTTCGCACGCACTCGATTCAGATGTTAATATTGACTCCCCCATGGGAATTAGATTCATGTTCGGTCCCCTCGGAAATTTAAAGTTGGGAAGCGGGACTGAGCTTTATATCGATGGCGGAGAGGGGAGCATTACTATTACAATTATTCCAGCAACAGGTGCAGTAAAATGTGTAGAAAACTAACAAAGTTCATGGTTAGTAGCTGGGAGTTTATAGATAAGCCGGGAACTGCGATAAATGGGCCACGAAATACATGCAAATTAGCAGGCTTCACTCTCACAGAGGTTGTTGTCGCCTCAGCACTGCTTATTATCGCAATAGTCCCAATTCTAAAGGCTCTGACGAGTTCCCACGTGACCAGCACGATTATAGAACGTAAAACCCGCAGCCTCACACTCGCCCAGGCCAAACTCGATGAAATAAGGGCTCGCTCAATCTATAACTTCGACCAGGATTTCCGTGAAAACGACACGACTCTTGGCGGCTCATATCTGTGCGATGTGGACGAATCATCGGGCGGTGGTGACTCCAAACAAATAACGGTATCAGTAGGCTACGACCAAGATGGCGACAGCAATCTCGATAACGATGAAATTGAGGTCACCCTGGCCACACTTGTTGCAAGGAGATGGTAAAAGCTTTGGAAAAAAACACTAAGTATTCCATAATTTCGGAAAAAATTTCTAACAGAATAAACTTATAGGACCTTTTCGTTGCCCTCATAATTTATTTCTCATGGTAAACACTAATTCCCGATAAAGACAGGCCAACATTGCCAAATAGTCCGATTAATCGCGACTTTTTTTTATTCTCGTTTTCGCCAGCCGATAATTCAAAACTCAACAAACAGCCCTTTGTTTTATGCCGAAAATACCATCAGGAGCGGCAAGCGTTGTGCGCTAAAATAAAAACGAGAAGATTAGCCCCGAAGGATGGATGGTAATCGATTATAGGTGGTTAACTCTGATGCGGTACCGAAACAATAAGGCTCACCCAGCACCAATTTTCAGAGCTTGGGAAGATTCTCCTACGATTAGGATTATTCTGGCCCGGCGCCGGAAATTGGTGCTGGGTCTAACTCTGGTTGAGATGGTTATAGCTANNGATTAGCCCCAAAGGACGGAGGGTTATCGATTATATGCGTTTCACCGTGATGCAGTGCAGAAACAATAAAATTCGCCCAGCTTCAATCTTCAGAGCTTGGGAAGATTCTCCTACGATTAGGATTACTATGATCCAGCGTGAGAAATTGGTTCTGGGTCTAACTCTGGTTGAGATGATTATAGCTATGGCAATTATAACCATTATCCTCGCGGTCATATTGCCACAATTCAGGATGATTCAGAACAACTGGGACTCCCAGGCCGGCGCTGCTGAGACACTGCAGAACGGCAGAGTCCTGATAGACCACTTAAACCGTAATCTCTCAAAGGCTGTTCGGATAACTGCTGTAAGTGACTCTTCAGAAACCAACGGCTACATCGAATTACAGGATTCCAGTGCCAAAAACGTCAGATATGATGTTAATAGTATAAGCAACTATGTCGAGTTCGGACTTGTCGGAGACCTCTCGGACTTGGCCGGGCCGGTTAGCCAGCTACAGTTTACCTGCTACAACGCTACCGACCTAAGCACACCGATAACGGATGTCAACTCCATACGCAGTGTAAAAATCGAAACGACGCTGATAAATCCCGCAAAGCTTGACCAGGACATGACCTTTTCCACACAGGCCTATATTCGCACCAATGCCCTGCCAATTACAGGCCAGAACATTTTTAAATTGTCAGAGCCCTGGCTGGTGTTTATGCCCTCCATCGGCATGGAACCGGCCTTGGCACACATGAGTGGCACAAAATATCTTTGCGCTTACCGCAGCAACATGGATGACGGCTGGGCTCGTATTCTTACGGTCAATCCCGGCGATTGGAGTGTCGGCGCAGGCAGCTTTTTCGAATACGATACAAAGCAGGGAATAACGCCTGACTTGGTAAAAATAAATGACAGCTGTGTGCTTTGTGCTTATCAGGGCGACAAAGGCGATGGATGGTCGAATGTACTTTATGAAACTACTCCCGGGGAGCTTACGGATGGGCCTTCTGAAGAGTTCGACACAGCAGATTGTGTTCATCCGGCGTTGTCTGAGATAGATTCATCGCATTTCCTTTGTGCGTACTTTAATAATACATCGTCAGTGCGAACGCTTGTGCTTACCGTCGACTTGGGTAGTTGGTCGATTAACAAAGGGCCAACTACGGAATTTGCCTGCGACCTCGTTTGCAATCCGGATTTGATTAAAATAGATGATACGCATCACCTTTGTGCTTACCGAGGCTCAAATCTTCGCCACTGGGCCGTTGTCCTGACCGTTGACCCAGCCACCTGGACTGTAACTACAGAGACACCTTTTGAAGTTGTCCCCAGCCTCTACGCATATGACCCGGTTTTGGCGAAGATAGACGACACGCACTATCTTTACGCCTTTCACAGTAACATTTCTCAGGGCTGCGCCGTCATACTAACTGTTAATACCAGCGACTGGACCATTACCAAAGATACGGCTTACGAATATTACCAGTTCTCCGATGCAGCCGGCAGCCTGGAGTTGTGTCAAATAGATGGTACGAGTTTTCTTTGTGCCTATGAGGGAGGATTTGGAGGTGGTGGCCTGGCGACAGTTTTAACTGTCAACACCAGTGACTGGTCCATGAGCCATAGTGCACCTTTTACCTTTGAATCAGGCACTTGCTTAGAGCCTGCCCTTTGCCAGATAGATGCCTCACATTTTCTCTGTGCTTATGCCGGCCTGGATAACGTTGGCTATGTGGGAGTCCTGGGGATAAGTGGGGGGATCATGCCATAGGAATTGAAGACAGATATGAATGAAAAGTTTAGACATAGAGGGTCGGTGCTTTTAATAGCTATTTTTGTAGTAGCGCTGCTGGCGGCAGTGGTTATGGGAATGCTGCAGCTAAGCACTGAGGAAATCAAGCTCGTGCACAATCAGATATCTGCTGCGCACGCCCTGGCTACCGCTGAAGCCGGCCTCAATGATGCATTCAGTGAACTTCGTGCCAATTCGGATTGGAATGTTGGCTTTGATAATAAGGCTTTCGATGGCGGCTCATACACTGTAGCTTTCTCTGGCTCTTTGCCAAATCTCACGATTACCTCGACAGGGACTTCATCGCAGGGCTTTGTCGCCAGAATTGAAGCTGACGTAACAGTATCGAGCAGCAGTCCCTACATAATAAGAATTGATAATTTAAGGATAAATGAATAATGTTTAGACCTAAGACTGCATTGGGTATTGATATTTCGGATGGCAGGATAAGTCTGGCATTGCTTAGGCAAAACGCCAGAGGCATTGAACTACTCAAAGCTGCCAGCAGTCCAGTTCCCGATGGAGCAATAAAGGATGGCAACGTTGAAGATCCTGTAATCCTTTCTCAAGCAATTAAGGGACTGAGAGCTCGCAATAAAATACGAGGGATAAATCGCGCTGCGGTATCTTTATTAGCGAAACCTGCAATTTCGCAGATTATAGACATACCCAAAGGAGTTCCGACAAATATTGGGCGTTTGGTTCAACATGAAGTAAAGAGCTGCGTTG
>JABAOH010083212.1_pt2 | contig 26682 bp, 31 predicted proteins | sample 7062181 | NCBI WGS metagenome assembly JABAOH01 (sample SAMN14538630, study PRJNA623070) | marine sediment metagenome | biome: marine biome [ENVO:00000428]; feature: marine pelagic biome [ENVO:01000023]; material: deep marine sediment [ENVO:00002113]; isolation source: pool of 5 deep marine... | reverse complement strand
TTCCAAGTCGCCGAGTGGCAGAGAGAGCGGGTTACTGGCTCGAGGCTGAACTCCATTCGGACGATCGAGCCAACGACGGATCGCTACGAGATACAGTGATTTATGTCATGTTTGCCGATGATTTCAAGCCTGACGAGTGAATATCATGCCAACTAACAACTCATTGGAGCGGACCCGGCCAGCTCGGCGCGTTACTCTGAAGGAATCTTGGCCGGGCGGCTCAGCTCGCAGCCGTTGGGCGTCTTTTGTCAAGAGGATAGCCTAACTTCTTCTGATCTTGATTGGACAGGATAGAGAGATGACACAAGAGAGAGCCTTGCCTGTGGAAGAAACACTCGACCCTGAGGACTGGGAATGCATGCGGGCGCTTGGTCACCGGATGCTTGATGACATGCTAGATTACTTGAAAAACGTTCGGGATCGTCCTGTCTGGAAACCTATACCCGAGAATGTAAAGCAGAAATTTCATATACCTCTCCCTGTGGACTGTCAAAGGCTAGAAGATATATACAAGGACTTCTCAGATTTCATTCTTCCTTATCCATTAGGGAATATTCACCCGCGCTTCTGGGGATGGGTGGTCGGAACCGGAACAGTCTCAGGGATGTTGGCTGAAATGCTGGCCGCAGGTATGAATTCGAACCTTGCAGGGGGAGATCATGTTGCCAACTACGTTGAGAAACAAGTGATCGACTGGCTAATTGAGATGCTGGGCTTTCCCGCTACTGCCAGCGGATTACTGACTAGCGGTTGTTCGGCAGCAAATTTGATTGGCCTGACAGTCGCTCGCAACATAAAGGCCGGATATGATCTGCGCCGGGAGGGTATTCAGGCTACACCGCAAAAGATGGTGCTCTATGCATCACAGGAAACTCATAGCTCTCTACAGAAGGCTGTGGAACTGTTGGGACTCGGCAGTAATGCGCTCCGCCTGATACCTGCCGATGACAATTTCCAGGTTGATCTTGATGTGTTGAAAGAAACCATCGCGCAGGATCACCGGCATGGTTATCTGCCATTCTGCATCATTGGGACAGCAGGGACGACGAACACTGGAGCGGTCGACGATCTTAACGCGTTAGCCAATATTTGCCAACAGGAAAATCTCTGGTTCCACATTGACGGCGCTTTTGGTGCCTGGGCTGCCCTTGCGCCTGAGGTAAGAAATCTGGTGGTTGGGATGGAACGGGCCGATTCCCTGGCCGTAGATTTGCACAAGTGGATCTACTTACCCTATGAAATCGGGGCGATTCTGGTGCGAAGTGAGGAAGATCATCGCAATGCGTTTTCACTGACGCCCGCGTATCTTACTCATGGAGAGAATGAGCTAGGCATGACTGGAGGCACGCTACCTTGGTTCAGTGATTATGGCTTCCAGTTATCACGCGAGTTTCGGGCGCTCAAAGTCTGGATGGCATTCAAGGAATATGGTTCTCGTAAGTATGGACGGCTGATCCAACAGAACATTGACCAAGCGAAGTACCTGGAATCCTTGATCGATGCTTCGCCAGAATTGGAACTCACTGCTCCAGTCCCACTGAATGTTGTTTGTTTTCGTTATGTAAAATCCGGCTTGAACGACAACGAGTTAGACAAAATCAACGAGCAAATACTGGCAGAATTACAAGAGCAGGGCATTGCAGCGCCATCCTCATCAACGATCAATGGTAAGTATGTGCTGCATGTAGCCCACACCAACCACCGCAGTTGCCGGGAGGATTTTGACCTTCTGGTACACGAAGTAATACGGATTGGGCAAAAGTTGACCGAGTCTATTCATACCGTCTGATGGCAGAGGCTGGATTGTATGTCTGCCTCTGATTTGAACGAACGTGTTGAGAAGAACTGCCCAACCCGGCTTGCACCAGACCAGGCTATCGTGGCTCGATTTCGGAAGTTAAAACATTGTTGTGAGGCGTCCTGTACAAAACGAGACAGTGCAAACACGCCTGGCGGTTGAAGCCAACCGTTAGGCGTTGACGAAACCAAATATTAATCTTTAGGTGGGGCAATGAAGGAATCTTATCACCCATTTAGATCTAAAAAAGCAAGTGAAACGTACCTAGCCTATTACGACGAGCATGCTAAACGCTGGCCGATTGCTTCGGAAACAAATATGGTGAAAACGTCGTTTGGCCAGACGTTTGTACGGGTTAGCGGTCCTAAAAATGGACCTCCGTTAGGGCTATTGCCTGGTGACTCAGAGAACTCTCTTGCTTGGATACCCCAAATCGCAACATTGTCGGTAGACTATCGAACATACGCTCTGGATCACATCTTTGATAATGGTCGCAGCATCTATACACGTCCAATGAAGAAACCGAGTGATTTTGTGCAATGGCTGGATGAATTATTCACTGAACTCGGGCAAGACTACATCAACCTCATGGGCCACTCCTACGGAGGCTGGCAAGCAATCCTCTACGCCCTTGCTCATCCTCAACGTCTAAAGAAGCTCATACTGTTGGCTCCGGCTGCGACGGTCCTAGGCCCACCGACCGGTCTTGTGGTGCGCATGCTGCTCTACTACTTCATACCCATCCGCTTCATTGCTAAGCGATATCTCTATTGGTACGCCCCTGACTCGGTGCGCAAGGAAGACACCAGGAAGACCATCGACGAGATGGTGGATGAACAACTTCTTGCGAGAAGATGCTTCAAGCGTAGAAAGTTCGTCATGCCGACCGTCTTGACGGACCAGGACTGGCAGAGGCTCCAAGTCCCCACCCTCTTCCTGGTTGGGGAGAACGAGGTCACGTACTCGGCTCACAAAGCCCTTCGACGTCTCGCGACGGTGGCACCGCACGTCGAAACCGCAATCACGCCTGACGCCGATCATCATCTGGCACTCGTAAAACCAGAATGGGTCAGCAACGAGGTGTTGAAGTTCCTAATAAACCAAGAAGGTTAAGGCGCTTCGCCTGTAACCGCGTCGCAACTCAGTTGTTAGGACGGTTCGCAATGGAGGTCGCCACCTAACTTACGCTGGAGCTGACAGCGCCTATCGTCGCTGGGTTGTATCGGTGCACGTTTCAGAGAATAGATGAGATTGTGAAGTAGGTTCTGTAAAACCGGCGCTTCAGCTCAGCTTCACGTTAGGCGGCACATCAACACCCATATCATGCGCTCCAAATCCCTGGCGCAAGCAGCGTGACCAGGAAGAAGCTGAATTCGACCCACTGAATTGGCTCACAGAACGATGGGAAATCGATCCCGCTATCCTTCCAATGGAAGATCTGCACGATCAGGGGACAAACGCAGGGATGACCATCCCCTGGGGCGAAAGCCCTGCCAGCATTCCCCTGGTCGATTGCTGACTCCCCAATCCCACCGTGGCCCCCAACTAGCCCAGGAAGGTGAGAAACAGAAAGGCGCCTATTCGATGGGTTTGAGATTGAGGCATCTGCAATCCTCAGGGCAAGGAAGGCGCCAATCTGTTTCGAGATCTATAGGAAGCGCAGAATCAATGGATTGATCATCCCATACGACAGACCCCAAACAAGGTTAAGGAGCATGATGCGCCCCCAGGTCGCCTTTAGATCCCCGGTTATCCCGGCGATCTGCAGAACGAACCAGGCGGCAAGACTCATCGCCAGGGGCAATCCGAGGCCGAGGCCAAGGAAGAGGGGAAAGGTCGTCTTAGGGAAGTGCAGCGCCAGGGAGGTATAGGCAAAGGCGGCTGTCATCCCAACCACGATCGCAACTCCGATGAATCGAAACGTGAAGGCCGACCGCAGCGCTGGAAGCTGCTTCTTCTCGGTCGCCTTCCGCGTTGCTAACGCTTCGAACAACGAAGGCGCAACGATCCCGGTGATCGTTGAAACTCCCAGGATCACGGCCGCCGAAAAAAGGATTCTCATTCGTCTACCTCCTCAATGGATTATGCTTGTCGGATTCATCCATCGCGGGCCGCAATCATGACGCCTGCGGGATGTGTGTCGGCAGCGACAGGAATCTCCACCCAAGTACCGCGATCGCGAGTGTGTAAATCCCACCGCTCGCCATGGATATCCTCATGGCTTCAGAAAGCTGGAAAGCAATACCAAAGAAGGCGAGGATCGAGAGTATACCGCTCAGGGCCAAGCACAGGGCGCCGAAACGGAAAGAGCCTGCCATTCGGAACAGCTGTGAAGCCAGAATGATGGATGGGATCCCCAAGACGGCGTAGGCCAATTGGTTGATGAATTCGATCACAGATCCTGGCCAAGTGTGCATGGACATCCGTATCAACCCTTCCGCGAGTGCAGTAGAGCTTGCTTGTTGAAGAAGCTCAAGAAGCCTCGGAAGGATGTAAATCTGGGAAAGGTAGGCAAACAGATTTGCCAGCATGTAAACGGGAATGAACGTCATCGCGATGGTCGACCAGAGAGGATAGCGAGACCGGGTATAGAAGGAAAAAGCCGCAAGCGACATTCCGCAAGCAATGGTGAGGAGCGCCGCCAGGGAATAGTTCAGGGAAAACATGCCAAAGCTCCCTTCGATCGCTGCAATACGACCAGCCAATGTTTCCACCGGAGGATTCGCCAGTTCGACGATCGCCTTTTGCACACCCCAAATGAATGTGATCAATGCTGCGACCAGGGCCAAGACACCGATCTTCTTTGTCTTCATTCCGAATGCTCCTTTGTATTTCCTTCTGCAGGGCTGACGATTTCATCCACAGATTTCAGCTGCAGGTCCATCAGGCCGTAGAGGCGCTTGAACTCTTGGTACAGCTCGAGCACGCGTTGCGTCGGTATGCGCGGCAGGGAGGTCATGCTACCGAGCATAATCGTGGAGAGCATGTCAGCCATGAGCAATGCCTGATCAGTCTCTTTCGTCACCATTTGAAAGGCATGCAATACAAAACCATGCCGCGCCTTCTCCACTTCTTCCACGTATGAACGCACCATATTGTTCTCATGCGCCCAATTACGAATTGCCACTTCGGGTTCCGTTATCGGCTTGAAGATCCGATTCATGATGTTGTCGAGCAGCTCGAGGCCTGCGAAGGCATCTTGCGGGTAAGAGTCGGCTGTCGACAAATATTGATCCGCCCAGTAGGTGATCAACTGCTCGTGGTAATCCTGCACATCTTTGAAGTGGTGGTAGAAGGAACCCTTTGTCAGGCCGAGCCTAGACGACAATGCATCGATCGTTAATCCGCTTACGCCTGATTCGGCAAGAACTTTCAGACCTTCGGCCATCCAATCCTCTTTGCTTCTTGGCATGCTCGCCCTCCTTTGCAATCTACCCAAGAGAATAATACCATACCGTATGGTATGTTGTCAAGCCATGACAGCCATAGATGTCCACCCATGAAAGGATCAAGGCTCGGCGTTGCCTTTGCTATCTCGGCGGACTCCCAAGGCGTCCTGATGATTGTTGGGCGTCATCCGCCTGACGGGCGCTGGCTGGAAGGCGGACATCTCGGCGCAGGCCCTTGTGGCGAGGTTGTCGAGGGGCGAAAATGGGATGCAAGCTTCGGCCTGTCGTTGCAGACGCTCTACTCATGATGTATGATCTCGCTGCCGGTTGGTGAAGAGGGGGCTGGCGCCTCGCATCCGTGGGGGTGACGTTCGAATATCCTCCCTTTCCCTCGGAATCGAGAACGAATTCCTCGTAGCGTGCGGCTATGGGGGATATATGGCGCATGTGTTCCAAGTCCCGCGCGTATTGGGCATGCAATGAGGAAGGAATTCCTCATAGCCTTGCCGCGTGGAAGGAAAAGGGGAGGATTTCCACATATTATATGTTAGGCGGTATCCCTGGCTTGTTTCTCAGGACTCCTGTCCGCCATGGATAAACAGAATCTGGCGCTGCGCGTACCATCAGCGATGTGATTGCTGAGATAGCCTTCGATCTTCTAGCCGAACCGCGCATCTAGACGAGACACGTACTGGATTAGCTGCTGAAGCTCTCCTCTAACTCATTCTCAAAGTTGACAATCGAGATTAATCCCATACAATCGCTCCAAAATGGATGACCTAGTGACCCCCGACAGCCTGCCGGACATGGCGAGGGGGTTTGTTATAGGGAGAGGTTTAGCATTGGGCAGGGTGGACATGGCCTCATGACCAAACGCCCCATTGCACGAGGCGAGCCGCCCAACCACTCTCTGGAGCGGACGCCGCCTGCGATGGGTTACATATTCGGAATAGATCGGCGGCGCCTAAGCTCGAAACCGTTAGGCGGCATTAGTGAAGACAGGATCGCTTGGAGCTTGAATTTTTGTATCTATGTAGCGAATCGCATCACCGCCTAACAACGGGTTGCAGCCGACGTTGCTCCGCTGCGCTCCGCAACGCGGCTGAACCAGACCGTTAGGCGCCTGTCGCAAACATAGAGCGAAAATACTGATTATCGGAGAATTCTATGCTTGTTACCCCAGTGATAAACATGTCAGGCAACTGCGAAGAAGTAATACATTATTACGAAGAAGTGTTTTCTACGAAAGCCGATTTTATCCTACGTTACAGTGATGCAAAGCCAGAAGATTGGAAAAAACCATTAGCAGATGAACAGAAAAAGTTTGTCTATCATGCAGAAATGAACATTGGTAGCCAGCGATTTATGTTTTCCGACATAATCGAATTTGAAATCTGTAACGGGAATAGTCTTTTCATGGTAATAACTTTCGATACCAAAGAAGAAGTTCAAGAAGTCTATAATGCGCTTTTACCAGGAAGTACAGTTCTTGTCCCCATACACAGTACAACTTACAGNNAATCTAGTTGATAAGTATGGTATCCGTTGGGGTCTAATGACAGAACAAACGGAAAGATGAACACCTGTAAGATATCAATGACCATCACCAGGGGTGGTAGTCATTGACTAATGAATTGACGAGAAATCGGCGCCTAACCATTCGCTGGAGCAGACCCGAGATTCAGCCGGATTTGCCTAGAGAGGGTATAGTATCGGGGTTGAGGGCGGGCTGCTCAGCTCAAAGCCGTTAGGCTGATGGTTTCTTTTGTATGTGCTGTATGGATCGGCTTTGGAATTGCTGTCTCTATAGTTTAAGTTGGGAGGAGATAGAAATGGTAGCTTGGGTGACGTCTCTAAAAGGTGCACTTACTCTTTCCACGATCGCAATGCTCTCATTTATCGGATATGCGCTTCTTGTATTTCGCTATGTGATCGATCAACTGATGCCGGGGATTCCTGGAGCCATATTACAAACAGCCTTTGTCCTTTTATTAATTGGTGGGTGGATATGGTCGCTCTACTCAGCGATTTTGGGGTCTAGAGGTGGTCTTATAGTTGTCTTGATTTGCACCAGTCTGCCAGCCTTATTTACGCTATACGATCTTGTTTTTTATTCACCAGTCCGGTTTGGATGGCCACTGGTGCAAATATCCGTGTGGACCACATTTTTATTGTGTATAGTAGCCATTGCTACACTTGTATTCCAGCTCATCACATCAAAGCCAGCAGTCTAACGTCTCGCTGGAGGCGACCTGGGATGCGGCGCGAATTGCCAGCAAGGTTGTATGATTGTGTGTCTTGAATAGCCTGTGACGGTCCGAGCCCTGGCGCCTCAGCTCAAAGCCGTTGGGCAGCGTCTATGGAGGTAAGCGATGATCAAGCGCATTCTAGGAAGGAGCGGACTCGAGGTCTCGGCCATCGGATATGGCGCGATGGGGCTCACTGGTGTCTACGGTGAGCCGACGGATCGACAGGAAGCAATCAGGGTTGTTCGCGCCGCCGTTGAACGCGGGATCACGCTCTTCGACACCGCAGAAGCCTATGGCCCTTTCACGAATGAGGAAGTCCTCGGCGAAGCACTCGCGCCCTACCGAACGCAGGTCGTGATCGGGACCAAATTCGGCTTTGGGATCAACCCCGACGGCTCGCGCTACGGCCTCGACAGTAAGCCCGAACACATCCGTCAAGTCGCGGACGCCGCGCTCAAACGACTGGGTACTGAGGCCATCGATCTGCTCTATCAACATAGGGTCGACCCAAACGTACCCATTGAGGATGTGGCGGGGACGGTGAAGGACCTCATCGGCCTGGGCAAGGTCAAGCATTTTGGGTTATCGGAAGCCAGTGCCCAGACCATTCGTCGCGCACACGCGGTGCAACAGGTGACTGCCATCCAGAGCGAGTACTCGCTGTGGACCCGAGATCCGGAGCAAGACGGCGTGCTTGCCACGTGCGAAGAACTGGGAATCGGCTTCGTCGCGTTTACTCCTCTTGGAGCTGGCTTCCTGACAGGGAAGATCGACAGCGCTACCAGTTTCGATAGCACCGACTTCCGCAATATCTCACCGCGGTTCACGCCTGAGGCCCGCGCCGCGAACTCGGCTCTGGTCACTCTGCTCAACCGAGTTGCTAAAAGCAAGGACGCCACCGCGGCCCAGATTGCACTAGCGTGGCTGCTCGCGCAGAAGCCTTGGATCTTGCCCATTCCCGGCACGCGGAAGCTGGTGCACCTCGAGGAGAACATTGGAGCGACGTCAGTTGAACTGACGGCCGATGATCTACGAAACATCAACGAGGCCGTGTCGAAGATAAAAGTACAGGGCGCTCGGCTTCCCGAGGCAGTGCTGAAGCTCACGGGCGGGTAGCATCGCGCACTCGCGAACCAGGCATCTCGTCTGGCAGGCAGCCGTGACCATCGCTGCTCAACGCAGCCCAACAATTCGCTGGATCAGACCCGAGATTCAGTCGGATTTACCCAGGGTTGGTGAGTGAGCGGAGATTAGGGCGGGCTGCTCAGCTCAAGACCGTTAGGCCGCCTAAGATCAATCCAAGTTTTTTCTCATTCCCCGCCCATCATTATTTCATCTGAGAAAGCTCTCGTGTAACATGTCATAGTTGACAAACGTCGTCTAATGAGGTATACTTACTGTACGTTCAGTAAATTACGAGTGGGGGCTGGAAAATTGACTAACAGGAGACAGCGAGACAAGGATCAAACCATTCAGGATGTGCTAACAGCTGCCACCCAACTGTTTAGCCAGAATGGACTGCATGGTACTTCAATTCGGGATATTGAAGAAGCTTCCGGTGTCTCTAAAGGCTTAATCATGCACCACTTCGAAACCAAAGAGAATCTATATGCTGCTGTCCAAGACCATCTCAACCAGAAATACATCAACTGGATGGCTAGCCAGCGTGATGCAAGCGAAAACTTGCGCGCTGCGATCGAGACCGGCATCCGCAGTTCCCTGGACTATCTACAATCGAACCAGGAATTTCGCCGGATTGCCTTGTGGTCCTATCTAGAAGGGCAAGAGAAAACAACTGAGCTGGATAAGCGCTTCACGGTTAGCTTAATTGAAGCCATGCGATTAGGACAGGAGACTGGTTTGGTTCGTGACGACGTCAAAGCCTTTGTCCTGCCCTTCATCATTAGGGGCGCGATCGATAATTGGATCCGTAGAGAATTTTTGAGAGGAGAATTATTTGGAGAAATTCAAGGTGAGGTTGACATCACTGACGATCAACTCGTAGACACGCTCGTAAAACTGATGCTCGCATAATTTTTTTTTGCATTGGATTTACCGAACGTTCAGTAAATTAAAAGGAGAGTGAATCATGCTGTACCATTCCATCCCTACAACTAAAGCTTTACGCTCAATCGGTACTTTTGCATCCACGGTTGCCATCCTGACTGTGCTGGCGTCTGTTCTCACCTACTTGCCAGTCAACCCTGAATTCTCCATCTTCACTACATATCTCAGTGATATAGGAGATACACCTGGCTGGCCACAGGTTTTGTTTAATTCAGGAACCCTGCTTGCTGCGCCATTGCGCTATGCTGTCATTCTGCTGCTTGTGCTGCGGCTCCGGAGCTACGGTGGGGCGAAGAAATCTTTCGAGGTTGCAGTACTGACAATTGGTGCCATATCCACGCTGGGTACGGTCTTCATGACTGCTGTGCCATTCAGCATTGGACCTGTCATACACAAGAGCGGTATTGGCCTCTATTTCCTTGGAGTCGTATTCCTGCAAACCCTTATTGGGAAAAGAGAACTTTCGATCAAAGGATTTCCTAGATCTCTTCCGCTCCTGAGTTTCGCCATTGTCATCTCCTACCTCGTGTTCTTTGTCCTTGTCCTTCTCTATGAGACTGGATATGTTGGACGTCATACGCCAGTCTTCTGGGAGTGGATGTGCTTGTTCACGTCCATGGGCTGGCTGATAGCACACAGTCTTATCCTTGGAAGGGAACATCACGAGATTTAGCTAGATTCTCAAAAATGGATCAAGGTATACCTTGATCCATTTTTACCGGAAGAATGAATGATGTTGGAGAAACAAGAAGGCCTTACTTATCCGACTGTTTTGCATCTCTTCTGGGAAGTCGAACCAATGATTGGGTCATGAATTCCCTTGGGACGTTCCTCCTTTAAGAGCTTATATCCGGCTGTATTTGTATTTCACGGAACAACCAAATCTCCAGGAAATCTGTGGCTCTTGTCAAGCCAAACTGGTACAAAGGTTACAATATGCTGAGAATGTACCACCTCCGCTGCCTAAACAGTCGCTGAAGCAGACGCCACGGATAGGACAAAAACCAAATGGTGGTTCCTTGCGGCGCTGCTTAGCTTCAGGCCGTTAGGCTGCAGAAGCATAAAATCAAACTATGAAATGATTGAAACAGATTTGAAGGGAGATTGATTGCACATGTACGTTGATACACATTTACATTTGGATGAACCCTGGTTGGTCGATGCGGAGAAGCGCCAGAAGGTTATCGCGGATATTACCACCAATAGAATCATTACCTTTGCACAATCATGTGATCTGACCTCCTATGATAAGACCCTGGAATGGTCGAAACAGTCAGACTATCTCTTTCCGTCCTTTGGGATTTTGCCTTGGTTCGCCAACGGATACATGGATAAGCTGGATGAAGTAGCAGCCTTGTGTGAGAACGCTATCATGCTTGGGGAGATTGGACTTGATCTTGCTAGTAGTAGAAACAAGTCAAACAAGAAGGAACAGTTAGCACTCTTGGATGTTTTTCTTCAAGCAGCAGTACAACACGACATGGTATTGAACCTTCATTTTCGTGGAGGAATAGAACCAGAAGGCTTTCGTGTCTTGAAGAGCTACAACGTCAAGAGGGCGATCTTTCACTGGTATTCGGGACCACTGGACTTGATGGACGAGATCAATAATGAAGGGTACTACTATTCCATAGGACAGATCAACCTGGCCAACATACAAGAAAGTATGAGAGAGAGAATCACAGACATGGTTCTGAGAATACCTGATGATCGCCTACTGCTCGAGATTGATGTCCTTCCCAGAGATATGGAAAAGGTGCCATCAGTAGTATTTCGGGGAATACTTGAAGACATGGCTGAAATCAAGAATATCAGTGTAGAGGAAATCGAAGCCTTGAATCAGAGGAATGTTCAAGAACTAGTAGGAAACAGTTCCAGAGTAAGTGAAATTGCCAACCTGTTGAAATAGATCCGGCTGGCAAAAAGAAAAACAATCAGATCGGAATGCCCAAGATGGATTCTCATCAGGAAGCCGGGAACAATTAGTGGGAGGCACGATCCCACACTTTCGATGATGTAGAAGAAACCACGCGGCTCCAGTGGTATTTGGATCTGGGCGGGACCCAAGAGGTCCTACATTGCGTGGTGAGGCCTAACCAATCGCTGGAGCCGACGCGGCTGTCGCCGCCATGAAATCGAGATCGGATAAGCGGCTATGTTGAGAGTTTTTTAAAGGTGTTGGGCCAGAGCCGCTGCGCGACTCAGCTCCACCGTTATACGCTGGCTAAAGCATCTTGGAAGATCGCATAATGCGTGAACAAATTAATAGTGCTGTAATTGGGACAGTGATTGGCGCTTTCCTTGGGCCATCAATCATCATCCTATTTACCCTTTTGACTGCCATCATTCCAATTTCCGAGACAATTGACCTTGTTCTTTTGCTGGGTTTTGCACCCGGTGCTTATTGTGGTCTCCTTTGCATCAGCACTTCGCTTTTTGCTGTACTAGGCTTTATTATGGGTTATGTAGTCTCACTTCTGAAAAGGGTGGTTAGTGGCAAGCTGTAATTACGACAAAGCGGGGAATTTGAAATCCAAGTATGAACTCCGTTCCAAGAGCAATATTCCCAGCGCCTAACACCTCACCGGAGCGGGCGCCAAGTGGCGATCCTTCGGATCGCTTGGAAGAACGGCGACAACCTTCGGTTGCTCGGCCGTTCTTCTATGAAAGAGGCGAAGACCTACAACCGCAACAAATGGTAATTCGGGTTTCAGATTGAATATGACCGTGGGATAAGCGAAAATGAAGGGGTAGGGCAGGGCGCGCCGCTCACTTCGCGAACGTTATGTGGCTTCCTTAACTTCTTGATTAAATCTGCGCCCTGACGAGGAGAGAGTATGGACCTTTCAACAGTCATAGACGTGTTATCGGTGATTGCAGTCGTTATTGGCCTGTTCTATGCCGGATTAGAGCTGCGGCAATTCAGGATATCCCGAGAACGAGAATCCGCCCTCGAATTGTTCAAAACCTTTCAATCTCTAGAATTTATGAGGGGAGTTCGCCTCATCCCTGAACTGCCGGATAATCAAAGTAGGGAGCAAATTGAGAACCTGGCGGGTGAGCGAATAGATGATTTGTATTTCACCATTGCCAGTTTAGAAGGATTAGGGGTTCTGGTGCACAGGGAGGAATTAAGTCTAGGATTGGTGGAAGATTTCTTTTCTGGGATCATTGTGACGACTTGGTTGAAACTCCGTCGATTTGTAGAGGATGAGCGCAAAGCGTTGGATCGACAAACATGGGGTGAATGGACACAATGGTTAGCTGAAAGAATTATCGAGAGAGAGAAGACGAACCCTCCAGTCCCGGCAAATATCGAATATCAAAATTGGAAACCGAAGTCATAGGCTCTGCCAAGACACGGTGCTGAAGACGCAAATTAGGCCACATAACAACTCGCTGGAGCGGACGCAGCCTCAACGGGAAACCATGTACGGAGTAGATATGCTGCGCCGCTCAGCTGGCAGCTGTTATGCGGCTAAGAGAATGGTATGCATTACTGGAAGCTCGAGTTAAGAAGGGAAGCATATGAGCGAGAGTGAGGATGTAAAAACAAGCCCGGAAGCAACGAGCTCTGACGGCCCATACACAGTTTACTCTGCAGGGGGGCTTTTCTCACAGGATGAGTTGGCGACAAATATCCTACTCAAGGAGGCTGTCTGGCGATTGTCCAACGGCAAATTTCAACTGTTCCTACCCCAGTCCAGAGAGTTGCAGGAGTTGGAAAGGCCGGATGTAGAAGCCTATATAAGAAATACCGATCTCTTGGAGGTTGTGAGAGCCGATATTATCCTGGTGCGCTTCGACGGTCTGGAGCTTGATTCAGGGACAGTCGTCGAATTCGCGGTGGCGAAGAGTCTCGGAAAACCAACGGTAGTTCTCCGCTCTGACTTCCGTCGCACATCGTTCGCGGGTTTGAGCGAACCGTACAACTTGATGGTCAAGAACTGGCCCCGCAATATCGAAGTGTAAATCAATCGCTTTGGTCTTTGGGCTGATTTATTTTCCAAGGAGCGTAAGGTTTCCAGCGACAGGGATAAGTTTCAGGCAACGATGCGAGCGGAGTTGGGTACGGTAAAAACAAGTGTTGATGAAATTGCCAGACAGGTCATAGCTGGATTCGAAGAGGTCTTGGAGATGGAATCACCCTTTCCACGCGAGTACCAGGAGATTGTCTATCAAGCATCACGGTTCAGTCCCGGGAGTGGTTTTAGCGAATTAATGACAGAAGATGAGTTGAACAAAATAGTTCAGAGACTCAGAAGACACGGGACATTGTAATGATCTGAACACGCTATTGGACTAGTAAAAAGCCGCCTAACCATTCAAAGGAGCGGACCGGGGATTCGGCTGGATTTGATCGCTATAGTGTATGATGGGGAGCGGCAGAAGAGAGATGGGGCACATTCCCCGTCCGCTGAGTTCAAAGCCGTTAGCCAGACCACATCGAGGTGTGTGATATGAAGAATCCAGGAAAAACGCCACCCCATCGCGGTCCCAAAGGCAGAGTCCTTCCGGACAACATCGCTGAGGCTCACTATGTCAATCTCGGTGGGCTCGATCAGTGGATGCTGATTCGTGGCGAGAACCTCAACAATCCGCCGTTAATCCTCCTGCACGGCGGGCCGGGCTTCTCCGAGACTCATTTCTTCCGGCATTTCAATTCGCCTCTCGAGAAAGACTTCACTGTCGTCTACTGGGACCAGCGCGGTAGCGGCAAGTCATTCAACAGCAAGATCCCCGAATCCTCGATGACGGTGGACCAGTTCGTTGCCGATCTCGACGAGATGGTCGAGGCGGTGTACAAACTTATTGGAAGGAAAAAGGTTACGATCTTCGGGCACTCCTGGGGCTCTGCTCTCGGCGTGCTCTATGCCGCTCGCTTCCCTGAGAAGGTCGCGGCCTATGTAGGCAGTGGTCAGATAGGTGATTGGTCGGCGGCCGAGTCGGGGTCGTATGCCTTCGCACTCGCCGAGGCCAAGCGCCACAACAACCGCAAAGCTCTGAAAGAGTTGGTCGCCATCGGTCCGCCACCTTATCCTGCCAGTAGCTTATGGACGGAGCGTACCTGGCTTCAGCAATTCAAGGGCCAGTTGAGGGCGGGAGCGTTGTGGAACATGGCACGAGACTTTCTCAACGTGCCGGAATTGTCGATCTTCGATCTTCCGAACTTGCTGCGTGGCTTCCGTTTTTCCCTTTTCGCGATGTGGGATGAAGTTTCGAGATTGAACCTCATTGAGTCCGTCCCGGCGTTGAAGATGCCGGTATTCTTCTTTCTTGGACGGCGGGATCACTGGGTACCCCCAGAAACCAGTGTGGCGTATCTCGACGCAATGACTGCGCCATCGAAGAAAATCGTCTGGTTCGAGGAGTCCGGTCACGAGCCGTTCGTAGATGAACCATCAAAATTCAATTTATCGATGCTGGAGTTGGTAAGACCGGTCGTTGTCTCCGCCGATGGACAGGCAGGCTAGCGGTGTACAGCCAACTGGGCCGGATCCGTGCACTCTTTCTGGTCTTGCTAACAACTCGCTGGAGCGGACCCGAGAATCTGGTTACAAAGCGCAAGAACTGTTCTCACATACAATGGCGAAAACGGGCCGCTCAGCTCGAGGCCGTTTGTCCGTTTTTTGGAGAATTTGATGAATGATCTCAATAACAAGTTTTTTCTTGCAATCTCGATATTTATTCTTTCCTTGAATAGCTGTGGGCCACAACCCACAATAACAATAGCATCGCCTACATCAACACCACAAGGAGAGACCATAAGCGTCACCAGCGCTGATAATAGTGGACCCGGCACCTTGCGCCAGGCACTGCGAGATGCGAAAAGCGGCGACATCATCACCTTTGATTCGGCCACCTTTTCGCCAAACGCTCCGGTCACTATCTATCTTACCAGCGGCCTGCCAGGTATCACCCAAGGCAATCTGACCATCGATGCCAGCAATGCTGGCGTGATCCTAGATGGTAGTAATTTCTTGGAAGGGGAATGGACACCCGGCTTGACTATCTCCTCTGATGGCAACACAATTCGGGGACTGCAAGTCATCAACTTCTCGGGGGCAGGGATTCTGTTGGAGGGAGCCGATTACAATACCATCGGTGGTGACCGGGATATTGGTTCTGGACCAATTGGTCAGGGAAATCTCAGTAGCGGCAACGCTGATGGGATAGGCCTCAAGAGAGCCTCTAGTAATACGATCGCGGGCAACCTCTTTGGAACGGATATCACCGGTGCGAGAAATATGGGCAATCGTGCTGTTGGTGTCTTCCTGGAAGACAGTGCAAGTCAGAACATCATCGGCCCAAGCAATACTATTGCATTCAATGGTGTTGAGCAGGGGTGTGGAGTCGAGATACGCAGCGAACATGCCCAGGGAAACCTGATCACAGCAAGCTCCATTCACGATAACTCGTCTGGTGGTATTTGCTATTCCATGGCGACGGCATATCAACCTCCATACCGCTCTCCCGCTATCGTGGGGTTCGATCTATCAACTGGTCTGGTGGAAGGGTTTTCTTGTTCGCAGTGCATGGTTGAGATCTTCAGTACCAGTTCCAAGGGTGGGGAGATATTTGAAGGTCAGGTCATTGCTGACAACAATGGCTACTTCTCTTTTGACAAAGATACGAGGCTTTCAGGACCCGGTCTGACGGCCACAACCACGGAGAGCAACGGCAATACCAGCGAATTCTCACTGCCCACGTCGGGTACAAGCAATTCGACTACGCTTCAAGAGGGTAACAATAATGCCATTATCAAACTTCAGCACAAGCCTTCAAACGAACTGGAAGACAACCGCCTTGGAGATCTATGGAACGGCTTCTGGCAATTAGGCGATTTTCAAGCCATTATTGATCGTGAAATCATACCAATTGGCCTAAAGCATGTAAAAATGTCCATCAATGAGGGTGAATACTTCACAAATGCGGAAGTCAGTGTGAGTCTTGATTGGAGCAAGCCTGAATTATCAATTCCCCCTAAGTTTGATAACTATGTGACTGACCTTGTTTCGCACGACATAATCATTACTTACGTATTGATCTTCTGGGATAAGGCAAATCATCCCGAAGGCTGGGAGGTTCAATCCAGGTTCAAGACAGAAGAGGAAATTTCCCGGTATCTCGAATATGTCCGTTTCATTGTCACCCACTTCAAAGGCCGTGTGCGTTATTATGAATTATGGAATGAACCAAACATTGAATTTCCATTGCAGTATATCGAACCTGCAGATTATATTAATCTTGCTAAACGGACAATCCCAGTTATCAAACAGATCGACCCACAAGCCAAAATCGTAGTCGGTTGTACATCAGGTTCTGCCGATCCGGGGGCTCGGGAGTATCTGTTCAAGATCCTCAATTCGGATTTGATGCCAATGGCGGATGTTGTCTCATGGCACCCTTTGTATGGAGATGTTCCAGATAGTGGACTATTCCCCGAATATTATGCCAGCTATCCATCCTTGTTGGCAGAAATAATGGACACAGCCAAGCGCAATGGATTTCAAGGGGAATTCAATGTCAGCGAGATTTCGTACAAGGGCCCAGGGTGTGGTGGATGCGGTATTGACGACCCGTCTTTCAGCGATATCGTTTCAGCAAAGTACACCGCACGAGGCATCATTTTGCATTTGGGGAATGGGATTAGTTCAGGTGTTGGAGGCACATCAAGTGAAAGACACATCCACACAAATACGGTACAAAACATGGCCAATATATTCGCTGGAGCCAGCGCAGACGCTTTCGCCGTGGAGATTCAAACCGATGCGCAAAATATCAAGGCCTTTACGTTCACGAAGACAGACGGAAGCAAACTTGTAGCCATCTGGACAGACGGCGTGGCGGTCGAGATCGACTCTGGGATGCTGGCTACGCTGACCATCCCTAATTTTTCAGCAGGTGAAGTGAAGGGCATTGACGTCCTGTATGGTTTCGAACAGCAGCTGATAACGAGCAGTGAAAACGATAATCTTGTTATCCAAGGCTTGCTCATAAAGGATTACCCAATAATTCTTCGGATTACAGAATCTTCATCACCTTAAGAAAACGGGTTAACCAAATTTGCAGCCGACCTCGCTTCGCTCGGAGGGTAAGCAGCGCAATTTACTAGATTTGGTTGCTATAAAACCCACCTTAGGAGCTAGCACCGCTTGGCGGCTGAAACAACCGTTAGCCTGCTAGATAGCGAGATGGAGGATGAGATGAAGAGTCCAACGTTCAATACCACTCAATACGCGCTGATTCTCGCCCCGGCAGTACTGCTATTGACCACCTTCATCTTGTTTCGCTACTTGTCAACCACTGTTGGCAAAGAAAAGGCATACCTGTTCGGCTTCTTATTCTATTGGTTTGTGTGGTGCTTCTTGCTACCATTATTCACAGTCGGTATAGAAGGCCTTAAGGAGATGCTCTCCACTCCCAGTCCACTCTTTGGACAACCAGCATGGCTTGGAATCATCCTCCTCATCGTTCCTCCTCTGCTTCTATTTGTTACAACCTTCCCATCAAGTATCAAGGGAGCCACATTAGCATTCGTAATATACTCTGCCATGTATGCAGCGGCTAATGGAGCCTTTGAAGAGATATTCTGGCGAGGCACGTATATCGTTGCCTTCGATGGACACCTGATCTGGGGCTATGTGTACCCTTCGATTTGGTTTGGACTGTGGCACCTTTCACCTCAGGTAGTTGAGGCCGGAACCGTCACACGCGAGACTTTTGGTTTCGCTTTCATGTCCATAGGGCTGGGGCTCACCTGGGGATGGGTGGCTCGAACTAGCGGGTCAGTCAGATTCACAGCTCTAGCACACATCCTGTTGAATTTTGCGTCTCCAACTGGCGCTTGGTTTATTCCGAATGGGTCGTAGACAAGAGTCTAGGCTAACCACTCGCTGAAGCTGACCAGGGATGCGGCGTCAAAATCTTGAGCCGTTGTATGATTGGGGGGCAGGCGATGCAGGAGAAGATACGATCCCCGGCAGCTTAGCTCGAACGTTAGCGGTCTTCTGTCATTACTATGGAAATACGCAGATCCTTATCTGACGATCTCGATGTGATTGTGTCGTTCGACCACGTTGCTCAGGAACAATCTGCTCGGCGCGATTTCATAAAGAGGTCGATAGATAATAAGGAAGCCTATGTAGTAATTGAAAGCTCTTCGATCGTAGGGTATGCTGTCATTGATTACTCCTTCTTCGATAATGGTTTCATTTCCATGCTTTACATCGCTCCCAGTCATCGTCACCAGGGATATGGATCTGCACTGGTTCGATATATCGAAAGGATCTGCAAAACGCCGAAACTGTTCACCTCGACCAACGAGTCAAATGTAATTATGCAGGCCCTTCTTGAGAAGCTTGGCTTTCATAGGAGTGGTTGGATTGATAATCTTGATGAAGGGGATCCTGAGCTAGTGTATTTCAAGTGGCTAGGAAATGAAGCCCGCTAACCACTCACTGGATCGGACGCAGCCTCAGAGCGCTATCATGGACGGAGTAGCTCGGCTGCGCCGCTCACTTCGCAACCGTTAAGCGGAGATGTTAATTCTAGATTCAATTGAGGTTTATCCATGAAGAAGTTTGCTCTGGTATTCGTTTCCATACTGCTATCCGGCTGTGGATATCGTCTCGTTCCATCTGATACCCTCCCTGATTCAAGTTGGCTTCCTGGTACTGGCCCAGGAATGCACGGCGGAACTGCATGGGGTTCTGGCTCTTTCGATAGTGTTGGGGAACAAATCTATTTCACTGCTGTAAATGCTGCTGGAGAACGAATTGCTTATGATGGAGGACCTATTGGGGGGATGATGATGGGCGGCTANNCGGCTACTTGGCATGTGCTTCCTGTCACGGGCCGGATGGAAGCGGCGGCCTTCATGTAATGCATATGCAAGCCATGGACGCTCCTGATATTCGTTGGTCAGAATTAACAAGTGAAGAAGCTGGTGAGCACGACGAAGATGAGCACGAACATGGAGTGGAATATAATCTTGAACTATTTCGTCTGGCAGTGGTTGAAGGTAAACACCCAGATGGTGAACCACTATCAGAAGATATGCCGCGTTGGCATATGAGTGATGAAGACCTGGTTGACCTGATGGAGTACCTTATGAGCCTTCCCTGATGGAAACGAGGACTAGAGGTTGGCTTGGGAATCTTGATTGTAATCTCCGCCTAACCAATCGCTTAAGCTGACCTGGGCTCAAGGGCTTTGCCCTTGAGCTTGGCAGAATGGCTCTGCCATTCTGCTACTTGAGAAGGTAGCATTCAATCATCGCCCAGGCAGCTTAGCTCAAAGCTGTTAGGCTGCACTCGTACTATCACTCTTGAAGTTCGCAAAATATGAGTAACAGTCAATAATTTGGAGACATGAGTAAGGAACAAATAAAAGAATACATGAATTTATCAAAGGCGATAACAATCATGGACAAAGGACTTCTTTATTACGCTGGGTTTGGTGCTGGCATCCTGTACCTGGTTGGAGATTTAGTTGGGGGCTTCATTACGCCTAATTACAACTATATAAAAAACGCAGTAAGCGAACTAATCCAATCTGGAGCTGAATACAGAGTGTTGCTGAGTTCATTCTTGTTTCTCCATGCACTGATGATAATTCTTTTTTCTATTGGGCTATTGACTGAGCACCCATATAAACAGTCAAAATTAATATTTATTGGTGGAATCCTATTATTGGCCGTTGGAATAAGTCATGCACTGTCGAGCAGCATCTTTCCTCAAGATCCAGTTGGGGCAGAATCAACTTTTCCAGGTGTGATGCACCTGATCTTAGTTGGCATCACAGTTGTATCAATATTTGTTCTAATGCCGTTAATCGGAGTTGGGGTGTACCAGCTTTATGGGTGGAAACATTTCGTAATTTTCACCTTCCTATGTCTGGCAGTTATTATTATCTCCGGTGTTTCTTCACCCATAGTGATTAGCAAAGGCATTGAAGTAATGGGGTTAACCGAAAGGATCACTGGATATAGCTTTTACATCTGGATGTTTGTTCTGGCATACCTGTTGATCAAAGAGCAATCTGCACAAATATTGCCGGATTTTTAGGGTCGATTTCTATAGGATATTAGTAAATATGATAGGCTGATAACATTCTCGGCAGGGGCAGCCTAACTCCTCACCGGAGCGGGCGCCGAGGGTGGATCGGGTTTCAGATTGAACTTGAGCGTGGGATACGCGAGTATGGAAGGGTGGGGCGGGGAGCGCCGCTCACCTCGCGAACGTTATGTGGCACTCCCGACTTCATTCCGGCACAAGGTACCACTTTCGAGTTTGCGCGGGCATTGGAAGTGCATCACGATCACGCATCGTGCGTAATCATAACTGAGGGTCGGCTATAAAGCGGTTAGGCAACTATTGAACTTGGGAACCTGATGAGAGCAATCGTCCAAGACAAGTACGGCTCACCTGATGATGTTCTAGAGCTCCGAGAAATCGAAAAACCGGTTGTCGAAGATGACGAGGTGCTGGTGCATGTTCGTGCGGCTTCCGTCCATCCAGATGTGTGGCATGTTGTGACTGGTCGGCCCTACATCTTGCGTTTGATGGGGGCTGGGGTGTTTAGACCAAAAAACCCTATTCCGGGAACTGATGTGGCGGGGATCGTTGAGTCGGTCGGTAAGGACGTTACGCGGTTCGGACCCGGTGACGAAGTGTTTGGCGAGACACGCATGGAACACCAGTGGCAGAACGGTGGTGCTTACGCTGAGTACGTGTCTGTTCCACAAGACGTGCTGGCGCTCAAGCCCAATGGCATCACGTTCGAGCAGGCTGCATCCGTCCCAACTTCCGGTTTCATCGCACTACAAAACCTTCAGGGTGGTGGACAGATCCAACCGGGTCAGAGAGTGTTGATAAACGGGGCGGGTGGTGGAGTAGGTACTATAGCGGTACAACTTGCTAAGGCGTATGGTGCGCATGTGACAGGGGTTGACAATACAGAAAAAATGGAAATGATCCTCTCGCTCGGTGCAGATCACGTCATTGACTACACTCAAGAGGACTTCACCCAGCGTGACGAGCGCTACGATCTCATCCTCGATGTTGCATCGAACCTATCACTCACAGCCTGCAAACGCGTGCTAATGCCCAATGGAGTTTACATTCTCATTGGCCATGATCATTATGGAGATGCGACCGGTCCCATTTTCGGAAGCCTGCCGCGCTTTTTAATGCTCAGCGCGCTCTCACCTTTCGTCAGCCAGATTCCGGACATGAACTTTTCGCTTCTGAGCAAGGGAGAAGCTATGGCCGTATTGGCGGGGTTCATCGAAGTAGGGAAGCTCACGCCCATCATCGACAGAACTTATCCGCTGGAAGAAGTGCATGAAACCATGCGTTATCTTCAATGGGGACGTCCTCACGGGAAAATCATCATAACCCCATAACCTAACTACACGTTTGTGGTCGAAAGCGGATGTTGGAGGTAGTAAAAGGTGCCACAAAACAACTCGCTGCACTGGACCAGGGATGCGACATAAGAAGCTTGCTATTTTGTATTCCGGGGGTTATCAAGAAGCTGGAGATGCTGATTCCTCGGCCAGTGAGCTCGCAGCCGTTAGGCTTTGCACGCTTCCAGGATCGATTGTAGTGAAATATAAGGAGAAGACTGAGTTATGGCCGATGTGAGGATGATCCTTTCAGGATTATGGGTAGCTCTGATGTTGACTTACCTTTTGGGGGATGTGCTACGAATATTTGCTGGCGATTTTACACCTGGAAAAATCCAAGGCATACAAGCAACACAGGGAATTTGGATGGTAGCTGCACTAATGATGCTAATTCCGATTGTTATGATGTTGCTGACCTTGACGTTGAAGTATCCCGCGATTCGCTGGGTAAGCATCGTCGCAGCCGTAGCACTCTTTGGCCTTAATCTCATTGGATTACCTGGTTACCCTGGCGCTTATGACAAATTCCTAATCATTGTAGGGCTTGTGTTCAATGTGCTGACTGTTTGGTATGCATGGAAGTGGGTTTAAACAGTAAGGCGCGCTCAATGACAAGCAACAAGAAACCAATATTTGGGAGGCGCGCGAAAAGACTGAAGATAAATTTGGTCATCGATTGACTTTATCCCATGGAATAGATGGCCGAGGCCTACAGAAATATCGATAAGGAACGCAATAAGGGAAATGTGGTCATAACTGTGGAACGTAATAACAAAACCTAACAAAGTACCACACCCAGCCTATATGCTGCGCAATCGTGGAAAAGTACTTATGAAGGCGAATGTTTATCCCAAATATGATTCACACGATGTAGTGTAAAGTCAAGTGTGAAAAGAGATGAAAATGTTCTTACAGGTTATTAAATGGGCGGCATATCTATTAGCAGGACTTTTAGTACTTGGTTCTATTAGCTATCTAATGTACAGGGTATATTTGGGAAAGTCGACCAAGATTGAATCACCTAATGGGATAAGTTCTTTAGAGGAGATTACACTGGGCGGCCTAAAACAATGGATATTTATCAGAGGCGAAGATCGAAATAATCCAATTTTGATATTTCTGCATGGAGGTCCCGGCGCACCGCTATTTGGCATATCAAGCTCGCGAACCTTAGATGCTGAATTGATAAAGCATTTCACAGTCGTTCATTGGGATCAGCGAGGGGCAGGTAAATCATATAGCAATGATATTCCTGTCAATTCATTGACTTTCGAGAGATTGGTTGAAGATTGTAATGAGCTGATCGATTACACAAGAGATCGTTTCAATGCTCAAAAAGTTTTTATAGTTGGGCACTCATGGGGGTCGGTGATTGGCATCAAAACTGCATATAGGTATCCCGAAAAGATACATGCCTTTGTGGGTGTAGCGCAGATTATCAGCAACCATCAAAAGCTAGCCATTTCGTATGATTTCGTCGTTGACGCGGCTGAGAAATCCGGGGATATGAGAAAACTTAATAAGCTTGAAGCAATTGGACCGCCACCCTTTGATACGCAAGAAGAAATAATGGAACTAAACAGGAATATTTCTCATTTTGGTGGAGTAATGAGGAATACGGGCCTTAAGCAAACGATAGCTATGCTAGGCTTCTTGACTTCTCCTGAATACACACTTTCAGAAGGCCTTAGAGCCATGAGGTTAAAAGGAATGGAATTTACGATAAGCGCACTGTGGGGTGAAATGGAAGGCCTCGATATTGTGGAAGAAGTCCGATCCATCGAAATTCCAATATACTTCTTTGAAGGTAAGTACGATATGGCGAATCCTACAGTCATTGTAGAGGATTTCTACAATAGCTTAGAGAGTAGAAAAGACATACATCTTGTCATTTTCGAAAACTCAGCACACTTTCCAATGATAGAGGAAAGAGAGAAATACCAAGACCTACTCATAAGTATTGCGTCAAATGAAATTCAGGATGAATAACCGCAAGCTGGGCTGGTCTAATAATTCCTTACGGCGCTGTGAGAGATCATATGACTATCAGAAGTGATCCTGAAAATAACGAAATCCGTGCCCTGTTTGATCTAGTCGACTTCTCCGGGAAACATGTCTTGGAGATCGGCAGTGGTGACGGCCGTCTGACTTGGCGTTATGCGGAAGCAGCGGCACATGTCACTGCCATCGAACCCTTCGAGAAGGCGATCGCACGGGCGAATGTAAACCAACCGGATACGTTACGAGATCACGTAGAGCTCCATCATATCGGTTTTGTGGATTTTGCAGCATCTCGTGAATCGCAAACGTTCGACATAGCGATCTTATCCTGGTCACTCTGATGAATGGAACATGAGGGCATGGTTCATGCCCTTGAGGAAACCCGGCGCCTGCTCAAACCCGGTGGCGTTCTGGTCAACATTCTCCCCGTTCCGGAAGGTTATTTCATCGAGGTACATCACGATGGAAGGATTCTCTTTTCTGAACGCAAACGAGAAACCTGTAATGATGATGTTCTTCGAGCGGAGGCTGCAATCAGGCAGGTCCTTGATCGCGGACTATTCGCAATTGATCAGAAAGATGAATTTGATTTTCTGATATATGGCTCATCCGTGTCTGAACTCCGTGCGTATTGGGAAGAGCAGAACGCTTACGAAGTAGAGCCCAATGCAAAGGATGCTCTTGCACGTGAGAATTACCTGAATGCACAAGCTGAGGAGATCATTGCTGAACTCGGAGGAGGAGCGGAAGTCGTAATACGCGAGCGGGTTCGCATTGCGCGGCTAAGACCAGTGAAATGATGCCAGAGCGGGTATTTGTGTGTGTGCTACCTAACAATTCGCTGGAGCGGACCGGGGATTCAGTTGGATTTGATAGCGATGTTGGATTATTGGGGATCGGGAACAGGTAAAGCGGGCATAGACCCTGGCCGGTCTCCACAGGATGCTTCGCTGCGCTTCGCGAAGCTCAAAGCCGTTAGGCAGCAGGAAAGTATTCTATAACGCCATCACTAAAAGAAGATTGGAACAAGATATTCACTGACACCCCAATTACACAATTGGATTGATATGAGCCCAACACTTCGCCGTCCAGTCAATTCATTAAAAACTGTACAATTCCCAAGGTTTCCACTTTTGTAGATATCGGCTCAGGTGCAACAACGTTAATCGGCGGGACGCCTGTTTCAAGGAAGATTGCCGAGGACATTGGAGCGGATGCATATGCATCAAATGCACCGCAAGGCGATGAAATTGTAAAAGCAAGGCCTGGGAGTTATGGTCATGAAGTGCAGTTAGTTTTATGTTATTTCGGAAACCTATAAGCAAGGATGGAAGCGCCCGAAAGGGCGCTTTTTCAATGTCGATATACATTTTCGATAGTGCGGACTCGTCTCAGATTTGGCTCAATAGGTCAGTCAGTGATCATCCTGTTCATACCATCAATGCATAGCCGCTTGACAAAACTTTACGAATTATGCTAATATTAACTAATAACGTTTAAAAACCTCGATAACGTTAACGATACGGGTGGTTCAATATGTCCCGAAAGCGCGAGCATCTGATCCAAACAGGGAAAGACTTATTCGTTAAACACGGTATGCGCCGGGTCACAGTGGAAGAGATCTGCCGAGAGGCGGGGGTGAGCAAGCCGACCTTTTACAAGTATTTCGAGAACAAGGAGGCACTGGCACGACGAATCGTCGAGCTATGGGTCGATGAAGCTCTCCAGCAGATCGATTTGATTGAGGCTGCCGATGTCTCTTTCCCGGAAAAGCTGAAGCAGATCCTGGCCGTAAAACAGACGATCACAGCACGACCGGGGCCGGAGTTCTTTGAAGATCTAATCCCACTGAAGATCGATCTGAGCCATGGTTTACGGCGGGTGATGCAATTCCTCGTTATGAGTCAGCAAGAGGGGGATATCCGGGCGGACGTTCGACCAGAGGTCCTTATGGCTGCCTTCAACTTGCTCAACAGCATGCAGCACGATGTGCAAATCCGCAGTCTCTACGAGGATGCTGAGACGCTGGCAGCCGATGTCTTCAAACTCTTCCATTTCGGCGCTTTGTCTGCGCAACACAGGGAAGCCGGTCTCCCCAAAGCGGAATCCAGCCAGACGTGAAGGAAAGATGGTCATGAACAAAAAACAAACGGTTAATACCAAAGAACCCTATCGCATCGATGTGCATCATCATGTCTTGCCCAAGTTCTATCTCGAGGTATTGGAAAGGGTGAGCAGTACGGTGATGTTCGGATTGACCTTGCCCAATTGGACCCTGGAAGAACACCTGGCGGTGATGGACAATCACAAGATCGCGGTGGGGATGGCATCCATACCCGCAGGCATTTATTTCGAGAGTGAAGCGTTCGCCCGCGACCTGAGCAGAAGGTGCAACGAATTCCTGGCTTCCCTTCGGAGCGAACATCCATTGCGCTTTGGTGGCTTTGCTACACTGCCCCTGCCTGATCTTGACGGTTCGTTAGAAGAGGCGACCAATGCTTTAGACACACTCGAGCTCGATGGGGTGATCCTGTTGTCGAACGTGCTAGGGCATTATGTGGGTGACCCGGAGAATGACCAATTGTTCGCCGAGATGAACCGCCGGGGAGCGGTTGTGTTCATCCACCCAAGTGATCCTCCCGACCAAGGCATCCCCCCAGCGATCCAGTTCCCCATCGATACAGCGCTTGAGACCGTTCGCGCAGTGATGAGCTTACTCTACGGCGGGATATTTGAACGCTTCCCGAATATTAAGTTCATATTTGC
>JABAOH010153352.1_pt1 | contig 26719 bp, 37 predicted proteins | sample 7062181 | NCBI WGS metagenome assembly JABAOH01 (sample SAMN14538630, study PRJNA623070) | marine sediment metagenome | biome: marine biome [ENVO:00000428]; feature: marine pelagic biome [ENVO:01000023]; material: deep marine sediment [ENVO:00002113]; isolation source: pool of 5 deep marine... | reverse complement strand
ATGTCCAAGGAAAAATTTGAACGTACGAAGCCGCATGTGAACGTGGGCACGATTGGTCACGTGGATCATGGCAAGACGACGCTGACGGCGGCGATGACGAAGATTTGCGCGGAGGCTCGTGGGGGTGAGTTTCGGGCTTACGACCAGATTGACAATGCGCCGGAGGAGCGTGCGCGCGGGATCACGATTGCGACGGCGCACGTGGAGTACGAGTCGGAGAACCGGCACTACGCGCACGTGGACTGTCCGGGGCACGCGGACTATGTGAAGAACATGATCACGGGTGCGGCGCAGATGGACGGTGCGATTCTGGTGGTGAGTGCGGCGGACGGACCGATGCCGCAGACGCGGGAGCACATTCTGTTGGCGCGGCAGGTGGGTGTGCCGTACATCGTGGTGTACATGAACAAGGCGGACCAGGTGGACGATCCGGAGTTGTTGGAGTTGGTGGAGATGGAGGTGCGTGAGCTGCTGTCTTCGTACGATTTTCCTGGGGATGACACGCCGATTGTGACGGGTTCGGCGCTGAAGGCGCTGGAGGGTGATACCTCGGAGCTTGGGGTGCCGTCGGTGGTCAAGCTGATCGAGGAGATGGATGCGTACATTCCGGAGCCGGAGCGTGATACGGACAAGCCGTTCCTGTTGCCGATCGAGGATGTGTTTTCGATTTCGGGTCGTGGCACGGTGGTGACCGGTCGTGTGGAGCGGGGCATTGTGCGTGTGGGTGAGGAGGTTGAGATCGTGGGGATTCACGAGACGACCAAGACCACCTGCACGGGAGTGGAGATGTTCCGCAAGCTGCTGGACGAGGGTCGTGCGGGCGACAACGTGGGGGTGTTGTTGCGTGGTACCAAGCGGGACGAGGTGGAGCGTGGTCAGGTGTTGGCGCATCCGGGCACGATCACGCCGCACACCCGGTTTGATGCGGAGGTGTACGTGTTGTCCAAGGAGGAGGGTGGTCGTCACACGCCGTTTTTCAAGGGTTACCGGCCGCAGTTTTATTTTCGCACCACGGACGTGACCGGCGCGGTGGAGTTGCCGGAGGGTGTGGAGATGGTGATGCCGGGTGACAACGTGCAGATGAAGGTGTCGCTGATTGCGCCGATTGCGATGGAGGAGGGTTTGCGCTTCGCGATTCGCGAGGGTGGCCGCACGGTGGGCGCCGGGGTGGTGGCCAAGATCCACGAGTGATGGTGAGGTGTGAACGGCGGGCGGACAACCGCCCAGCGTTCACCCAGGCATAAATGGAAGTGAGTGACAAGCAATGGCTGATCAAAGAATCCGCATCCGTCTGAAGGCGTTCGACCACCGGTTGATCGACCGTTCGGCGCAGGAGATCGTGGAAACCGCGCGGCGGACCGGCGCGCAGGTGCTGGGGCCGATTCCGCTGCCCACGCGTATCGAGCGCCACACCGTGCTGATCTCGCCGCATGTCAACAAGGATGCCCGGGACCAGTACNNCGGGACCAGTACGAGATCCGGACGCACAAGCGTCTGATGGACATCGTCGACCCCAACGACAAGACCGTGGACGCGCTGATGAAGCTCGACCTCGCGGCCGGTGTGGACGTGCAGATCAAGCTGTACTGAGCAGGAACGGGAACGCAACCATGGCAATCGGAATCATAGGGCGCAAGTGCGGGATGACCCGGGTCTTCACCGAGGAAGGTGAGAGCATCCCGGTGACCGTGATCGAAGCGGGCCCCAACCGCGTGACGCAGATCAAGACGGCGGATAACGACGGCTACCGGGCCTTGCAGGTCACCTTCGGCCAGAAGCGCGTCAGTCTGGTCAGCAAGCCCCAGGCCGGTCATTACCAGAAAGCCGGCGTGGAGGCGGGCGAGGGGCTTTGGGAACTGCGTCTGGCGGCGGACGAGGGCGCGGATTTCGAAGCCGGCGCCGAGCTGACCGTCGAGCAGTTCGAGGCCGGCCAGCGGGTCGACGTCACCGGCACCAGCAAGGGCAAGGGCTTCGCCGGCACCGTCAAGCGGCACAATTTCCGCACCCAGGACGCCAGCCACGGCAATTCGCTGTCACATCGCGCACCCGGCTCGATCGGGCAATGCCAGACCCCCGGCCGCGTGTTCAAGGGCAAGAAGATGGCTGGCCACATGGGCGACGAGCGGGTGACCACGCAGAACCTCGAGGTGGTGCAGGTGGATGCCGCTCGCAATCTGTTGCTGATCAAGGGTGCGGTACCGGGTGCCGCGGGCGGCCACGTGACCGTTCGCCCCTCGGTGAAGATGCATTGAGGAATGCCGATATGAAACTCGCAGTTGCAGGCGGCAAAAGCATCGAAGTCTCGGCGGCGACCTTCGGGCGCGATTTTTCCGAGCCACTGGTGCACCAGGTGGTGACCGCCTACCTGGCCGGTGCGCGGGCTGGCACCAAGGCCCAGAAGAATCGCTCCGCAGCGCGCGGTGGCGGCCGCAAGCCCTGGCGCCAGAAGGGCACCGGCCGGGCGCGCGCGGGCACCATCCGCAGCCCGATTTGGCGCGGCGGTGGGCGCGCGTTTGCCGCGGCGCCGCGCGACCATGCGCACAAGGTCAATCGCAAGATGTACCGCGGCGCCATGCAGGCCATTCTGTCCGAACTGGTGCGACAGGATCGCCTCACGGTCGTCGACCGGCTGGAGTTGAGCGAGCCGCGCAGCCGCCTGCTGAAGGCGCAGCTGAACGACATGGGCATGGACACGGGCCTGCTCGTGACGGCGGAACTCGACCAGAATCTGTACCTGGCCTCGCGCAATCTGCCCGGCATTCACAGCCTGGATGTCGCCGGCCTCGACCCGGTCAGCCTGGTCACGGCCGACAGGGTGATCATGACCGTGGACGCGGTCAGCAGGATACAGGAGTGGCTGGGATGAAGAAGTGAACGCCTGTACAAGGTGTTGCTGGCCCCGCGCATGACCGAGAAGACGGCATACGTCGGGGAGCAGAGCAACCAGTACGTATTCAAGGTGACCCCGGATGCCAGCAAGGCCGAGGTCCGGGCCGCCGTGGAGCAATTGTTCGAGGTCAACGTCGAGGCGGTGCGTATCGTCAACGTCAAGGGCAAGCGGAAAACTTTCAAACTCCGCCCGGGCCGGCGCTCGGACTGGAAGAAGGCATACGTCAGGGTCCGCGAAGGCCAGACCCTGGATTTCCTCGGCGGCGAAACATTCTGAGGGTGGACAGTCATGGCAATCGTTAAGGCAAAACCGACATCGCCAGGGCGTCGCGGCGTGGTGCAAGTGCGCCACCCGCACCTGCACAAGGGCGAGCCCCATGCCGGACTGGTGGAGAAGAAATCGCGTTCCGGGGGGCGAAACAACGCGGGTCGCATCACCACCCGCCATCGCGGCGGCGGCCACAAGCAGCACTATCGCGTGATCGATTTCAAGCGCGACAAGGATGGCATCGAAGGCCGCATCGAGCGCGTCGAATATGACCCCAACCGCACCGCGCACATCGCGCTGGTGCTGTACCGGGATGGCGAACGGCGCTACATCATCGCGCCCAAGGGCATGCGGGCCGGCGACACGGTCCAGAGTGGCCGCGAGGCGGCCATCAAGCCGGGTAATGCGCTGCCGCTGCGCAATATCCCGTTGGGTACCGTGGTGCACTGTGTTGAGATCAAGCCGGGCAAGGGCGCGCAACTCGCGCGCAGCGCGGGCGCGGCGGTGCAGTTGGTGGCGCGCGAGGGGCAGTACGCAACCCTGCGGCTCCGGTCCGGCGAGATGCGCAAGGTCCCCACGCGCTGCAAGGCGACGGTGGGCGAGGTTTCGAACTCGGAGCACAACCTGGAGAAGCTGGGCAAGGCCGGCGCCAAGCGCTGGCGCGGCATTCGCCCGACGGTGCGCGGCGTCGCCATGAACCCGGTCGACCATCCGCACGGCGGCGGCGAGGGCCGCACGTCCGGCGGCCGCCATCCGGTTACGCCGTGGGGTGTGCCGACCAAGGGGTACAAGACGCGCTCCAACAAGCGGACGGACAAGTACATCGTCCGCTCACGTTCAGGCAAGTAGTGGGTTAGGAATATGCCGAGGTCAATCAGAAAGGGTCCGTTCATCGATCACCACCTGGCGCAAAAGGTGGGCGAGGCGATCGAGACCAACAGCAAGCGCCCGATCAGGACCTGGTCGCGGCGGTCCATGATCATGCCGGACATGGTCGGACTGACGATCGCCGTCCACAACGGGCGGCAGCACGTGCCGATCCTCATCACCGAGCAGATGATCGGGCACAAGCTGGGCGAGTTCGCCCCCACCCGCACCTTCCGCGGGCACTCGGGCGACCGCAAGACCAAGTAGGTGATGCAGCGATGGAAGTGAGCGCACGACTGAGAATGGCACGGATTTCGGCCCAGAAGCTGCGGCTGGTGGCCGATCAGGTTCGCGGGCTGCCGGTGGAGCAGGCCGAGCAGATCCTGACGTTCAGCCCCAGGAAAGCGGCCCACATCGTGAAGAAGGTGCTGCTGTCGGCCATCGCCAACGCGGAGCACAACGAAGGCGCTGACATCGACGAGTTGAGGGTGCGCAGCATCCGGGTAGACGAGGGCCCGACCCTCAAGCGCGGCAGGGCCCGGGCCAAGGGCCGTGGCACGCGCATATTGAAGCGCACGAGTCACATCACGGTGACCGTGGCCGACAGCGGTTAAACAGGACCAGGAAAAAACTCATGGGTCAAAAGGTACATCCAACCGGTATCCGTCTGGGCATTGCCAAGGACTGGAACTCGACCTGGTACGCGGAGAAAGGCGAATACGCGGACCAGCTCAATTCCGACCTGGCGGTGCGGGATTTCCTGCATCGGCGGCTTGCCCAGGCAGCCGTCAGCCGAATCACGGTGGAGCGCCCGGCGAAGTCGGCCCGCATCACCATCCATACCGCGCGGCCGGGGATCGTGATCGGCAAGAAAGGCGAGGATATCGAGCGCCTGCGGCGGGAGGTGACGGCTCTGATGGGTGTGCCGACGCACATCACGGTGGCGGAAATCCGCAAGCCGGAGCTGGATGCGCAGCTGGTGGCGGAAGGCATCGCCCAGCAACTGGAGCGGCGCATCATGTTTCGCCGCGCCATGAAGCGGGCGGTTGGCAATGCCATGCGATTGGGTGCCCTGGGTATCAAGGTCAGCGTGGCAGGGCGTCTCAATGGCGCCGACATTGCACGCACGGAGTGGTACCGCGAAGGCCAGGTGCCGCTGCACACGTTGCGTGCCGATGTCGATTACGGGCTTTACGAAGCCAAGACGACCTACGGTGTCCTCGGCGTGAAAGTCTGGATTTACAAGGGCGAGGTGTTCGACCTGTACGCCAGGCAACCGGAAGACCAGCAGAGCCAGCCGGCGGCAAGCTAGGAGAGTACGAGATGCTGCAGCCGAAGCGAACCAAATTTCGCAAGCAACAGAAGGGCCGCAACCGGGGTCTGGCACAGGTCGGTAACCGTGTCAGCTTTGGCGAGTACGGGCTCAAGGCCACCACCCGTGGCTTCGTCACCGCGCGCCAGATCGAAGCGGCCCGGCGCGCGATCACGCGCTATGTGAAGCGCGGCGGCAAATTGTGGATCCGGGTGTTTCCGGACAAGCCCGTCACCAAGAAGCCGGTGGAGGTCCGTATGGGCAAGGGCAAGGGCAACGTCGAATACTGGGTGGCGCCGATTCAGCCGGGCCGCGTGCTGTACGAGATTCAGGGCGTGAGCGAGGAACAGGCACGCGAGGCGTTCCGCCTGGCCTCGGCCAAACTGGCGGTCAGGACGACGTTCGTGACACGGTCGGTGATGTGATGGACATGCAGGATATCAGGGCCAAGAGTGAGGCCGAGCTTCGCGAGGAGCTCACCCACCTGCTGCAGGAGCAGTTCAACCTGCGCATGCAGCGGGGCACCGGGCAACTGACCCAGCCGCATGAAATGCGGCGGGTGCGCCGCGACATCGCGCGGATCAAGACGGTATTGAACCAGATAAGCAGCGGGGGTGGTGAGGCATGAGCAAGGCCGAGTCGAAACAGCGTACCCAGGTCGGACGTGTCGTCAGCGACAAGATGGACAAGACCGTGACGGTCCTGCTGGAGCGCAGTGTGAAGCACGCTTTGTACGGCAAGTACATCAAGCGGTCGACCAAGGTGCATGCGCATGACGAGGACAACACCGCCGCCACGGGCGACACGGTAATGATCGCGCAATGCCGCCCGCTGTCGAAGTCGAAGAGTTGGCGGGTGATCGAGGTCCTGCAGCGGGCGCAGTAAGCGCGCTTGCAGGCCGGAGAAGGAACGATGATTCAGATGCAGAGCATGTTGGCAGTCGCGGACAACAGCGGCGCGCGCCGGCTCCAGTGTATCAAGGTCCTGGGCGGGTCCAAGCGTCGCTATGCGAGTATCGGTGACGTGGTCAAGGTGACCGTCAAGGACGCGATCCCGCGCGGAAAGGTCAAGAAGGGCGAGATCTACGACGCGCTCATCGTGCGCACCAAGGCGGGCGTGCGCCGCCCGGATGGCTCGCTGATCCGGTTCGACGGCAATGCGGCGGTGCTGCTGAGCCCCAAGCTCGAGCCCATCGGCACCCGCATTTTCGGGCCGGTGACTCGTGAGCTGCGCTCCGAGCAGTTCATGAAGATTGTTTCGCTGGCACCGGAGGTGTTGTGAGGCCAGCGGCACGGCCTGACACGAGAGGAAAACGATGAAACGCATTCGCAAAGGTGACGAGGTGGTGGTGATCGCCGGGCGCAGCAAGGGCCAGCACGGCCGTGTGCTCAGCATCCTCGGCAGCGATCGACTGTTGGTGGAGAACGTCAACATGATCAAACGCCACACCCGTCCGGACCCCAGCCGGAACATACCCGGCGGCATCGTGGAGGCCGAGGGGCCGATTCACGAGTCCAACGTGCAGCTCATGAATCCGGTAACCAATAAACCGGACCGCGTGGGTTACAAGACGCTCGGGGACGGCCGCAAGGTCCGGATTTTCAAATCGACCGGTGAGGCGGTCGATACATAAGGTTTAGCAGGCATGGCCAGATTGAAGACATATTTCGAGGAAACGGTGGTGCCGCAGCTCATGGAGCAGTTCGACATGAGCAACGCCATGGAAGTGCCGCGCATTTCCAAGATCACGATCAACATGGGCGTGGGCGAGGCGGTCACGGACAAGAAGGTGATGGAGCGCGCGGTGGGCGATATGGAGCTGATTGCGGGCCAGCGGCCGATCGTGACCAAGTCGCGTAAATCGGTGGCGTCCTTCAAGATTCGTGACGGTTGGCCGGTAGGCTGCAAGGTGACCCTGCGGCGTGACCGGATGTACGAATTCCTGGACCGGCTGGTGAACATCGCCTTGCCGCGAGTGCGGGACTTCAGGGGCCTCAGCCCCAAGGCGTTCGACGGGCACGGCAACTACAGCCTTGGCATCAAGGAACAGATCGTGTTCCCGGAAATCGATTTCGACAAGGTCGACGCGATTCGGGGCATGGACATCACCATCACCACAACGGCGAAATCGGACGCGGAGGGCCTGGCCCTGCTGCAGGCCTTCAATTTCCCGTTCAAGGCGAAATGATTTGAGGGTACAGGTACATGGCTAAAGCAAGCATGATCAACCGCGAGAAACGGCGCGCCAAGCTGGTCAAGCGATATGCCCGCAAGCGGGCGGAACTCAAGGCCGTCGTTGCGAACCCAGAGGTGGGCTTCGAGGAGCGCCAGGCGGCCATGTTCGCATTGCAGAAACTGCCGCGCGATTCCAGTCCCGCGCGGCAACGCAACCGCTGCGCAATCTCCGGGCGGCCCCGCGGCTATTACCGCAAGTTCGGCCTGAGCCGGAACAAGTTGCGCGAAGCCGCCATGCGCGGCGATGTGCCCGGCCTGCGCAAGGCCAGTTGGTGAGGTGACACAACCCGGGAGCGTGCCTCCCGTTGGGAACGGAAACAGGTAATCAAAATGAGCATGAGCGACCCCATTGCAGACATGCTGACGCGCATTCGGAATGCCCAGGCGACCGGCAAGGTCTCCGTGGCCATGCCCGCGTCCAAGGTCAAGGCCGGCATCGCGCAGGTGTTGAAGGAGGAGGGCTACATCACCGATTACGCGCTCAGCGAGGCGGCTGGCAAGCCGACGCTCGAGGTGACGCTGAAGTATTTCGAGGGCCGCGGCGTCATTGACAGCATCCGTCGCGTGAGCCGTCCCGGGCTGCGCCAGTATCGGGGCAAGGACGATCTGCCCAAGGTGTTCGATGGCCTCGGAATCGCCATTGTGAGCACGTCGGGCGGCATCATGACCGATATGAAAGCGCGCGCTGCCGGTCACGGCGGCGAGATTCTGTGCGTGGTTTCCTGAGGTAGCCGACATGTCGCGCGTAGCAAAGAACCCGATCGAAGTGCCGCAGGGCGTTGACGTCACGGTCAGCGACACGCAGGTCAGCGTCAAGGGCCCCAAGGGCGCCCTGACCCTGGACCTGCACCCCGCCGTCAGTTTCCGGCAGGAAGAAGGCGTGTACCGTGTGCAGTGGGAGCACGAGCGGGACCTGGCGATGGCCGGCACGTTTCGGGCGTTGATGAATAACATGATCCTTGGCGTCAGCCGGGGCTTCGAGAAGCGTCTGCAGCTCGTTGGCGTGGGATACCGCGCCCAGATGCAGGGCAATACGCTCAACCTCAGCCTGGGCTTCTCACACCCGATCGAGTACGCGGTGCCCGAAGGCATCACCATCGAGACGCCGTCTCAGACGGAGATCGTGGTAAGCGGTTGTGACAAGCAGCGCGTCGGCCAGGTGGCAGCGGAAATCCGCGCATTCCGGCCGCCCGAGCCCTACAAGGGCAAGGGGGTTCGCTACGCCGACGAGTACGTGGCCCGCAAGGAGGCCAAGAAGGCCTGAGTGGCGCTGGTTGCGAAGGTAGGTAGAAATGGACAAAAGAGCAAATCGCGAACGCCGCGCCCGCAAGGGCCGGGCCCACATCAGGCGCCTTGGCAGGCCTCGGCTGACTGTGCATCGCAGTGGACGGCACATCTATGCCCAGGTGATTGCAGCCGACGGTGGCCACGTGCTGGCGGCCGCGTCCACGCTGCAGAAGGAGATCCGCAAGCAGCTGGACAGCACCGGCAACAAGGCGGCGGCAGCGGCGGTTGGCAAGGCGGTCGCGGCCAAGGCGCTGGCGGCAGGTGTCGAGCAAGTTTCATTCGACCGTTCCGGATTCAAATATCACGGCAAGGTCAAGGAACTGGCCGAAGCGGCCCGCGNNCCTGCTGGAGAAGCTGGTCGCGGTCAATCGCGTGGCGAAAGTGGTCAAGGGTGGCCGAATCTTCGGCTTCACCGCCCTGAGCGTCGTAGGTGATGGCGAGGGCAAGATCGGCTTTGGCTACGGCAAGGCTCGCGAAGTGCCGATCGCAATCCAGAAGTCGATGGAAAAGGCCCGCCGGAACATGGTGAACATATCGCTCAACAAGGGCACCCTGTGGCACCCGGTCAAGGCCAGCCATGGCGGCTCCAAGATTTACATGCAGCCCGCCTCGGAGGGTACCGGCGTCATCGCCGGCGGCGCCATGCGGGCCGTGCTGGAGACCGTGGGCGTACACAACGTGCTCGCCAAGAGTGTCGGCTCCAACAGCCCCGTGAACCTGGTGCGGGCCACGATCAAGGGTCTGCAGCAGATGTACAGCCCCGAGGGGGTCGCTGCCAAGCGCGGCAAGTCGGTCGATGAAATCATGGCGAATCACGGTTGAACGCAGAGATGGCAAGCAAAAAACAGATCAAGGTCACGCTGGTCCGGTCGCCCATCGGGGCGCTGCCGAGTCATCGCGAGTGTGTGCGTGGGCTCGGGCTCAAGCGCATGCACCAGACCGTGACTCTCGAGGACACCCCATCGGTGCGGGGCATGGCCAACAAGGTCAATTACATGGTGCGGGTCGAAGAGGCCTGAACACGAGGGCGAGACCCGAGGTGGGATGACAGACATGAAACTGAATACCCTCAGCCCGGCGCCGGGCAGCAAGAAGGCTCGCAAGCGGGTGGGCCGTGGCCTGGGCTCGGGCTTCGGCAAGACGGCCGGCCGCGGCCACAAGGGGCAGAAATCCCGCTCCGGAGGCTTGCACAAGGTGGGCTTCGAAGGTGGCCAGATGCCGTTGCAGCGGCGCCTGCCCAAGCGCGGCTTCAGGTCCCGCAGCGATCAGTACCGTGCCGAGGTGCGTTTGTATCATCTGGCCGGGGTGTCTGCCGAGGTGATCGATCTCGAGGCGCTCAAGAACGCCGGCATCGTCAAGCGTGACGTGCGCCAGGTCAAGGTGATCAACACGGGCACGCTGGATCGCGCCGTGACCGTCAAGGGGCTGGCCGTTACCCGCGGCGCGCGGGCGGTCATCGAAGCCGCGGGTGGCAAGGTGGAGTGATGTCGCGTTCGCCATCACAAATGGCTGACACGCTGGGCGGGATCGGTCGTCTCACCGAGCTCCGGCAACGACTGCTGTTCGTTTTCGCCGCGTTGATCATTTACCGGATCGGGACCTTCATCCCGGTGCCGGGCGTCAACCCTCAGGCCCTGCTGCAGTTCATGGATTCCCAGCAGGGCACGATTATCGACGTGTTCAACCTGTTCACCGGTGGGGCCCTGGAGCGGTTCTCGCTGTTCGCGCTGGGGGTCATGCCGTACATTTCGGCGTCCATCATCATGCAGCTGATGTCGAGTGCGGTGCCGCAATTGCAGCAACTGAAAAAGGAGGGCTCCTCCGGGCGCCAGAAGATCACCCAGTACACCCGTTATTTCACGGTGTTGCTGGCCGGTTTCCAGGCGGGTAGCGTGGCGTTTGCCCTGCAGGCCCAGACTTCGGTGGTGTTTGCGCCGGGATTCGGGTTCCTGTTCACGGCGGTGGTGACGCTGACCGCGGGCACGATATTCCTGATGTGGTTGGGCGAGCAGATTACCGAGCGCGGCGTCGGCAACGGTATCTCGTTGATCATTTTCGCGGGCATCGTGGCCGGCCTGCCGCGCGCTATTGCCGGCACCCTGGAGTTGGTCAACACGGGCCAGTTGAGCATTCCGGCCATGTTGCTGATCCTGGCCATCGTGCTGGGCGTGATCTACTTCATCGTGCGCGTCGAACGCGGGCAGCGAAGGATCACCGTGAATTACGCGCAACGCCAGGGGCGGGTGGCGTACCAGAACCAGCAGACGCACCTGCCGTTGAAGATCAACATGTCCGGTGTGATCCCGGCCATTTTTGCGTCGAGTCTCGTGATTTTCCCCTCGACGCTGGCGACCTGGTTCAGCAGTTCGGGTGACATGGGCTGGATGACCGACGTGGCGGCGGCCCTGACGCCGGGCAATCTGCCGTACACGGTCCTGTATGCCGGGCTGATCATGTTCTTCTGCTTTTTCTACACCGCGCTGGTGTTCAACTCGAAAGAAACGGCAGACAACCTCAAGCGCTCCGGGGCGTTCATTCCAGGCATCCGGCCGGGGCGCCAGACCGCCGATTACATCGATCACGTGCTGACCCGGCTGACCATGGTGGGCTCGCTCTACCTGGTGGCTGTGTGCCTGCTGCCGGACATCCTGCGGGTCGTGTGGGCGGTGCCATTTTACTTTGGCGGCACCTCGGTGCTGATCGTGGTGGTGGTGATCATGGATTTCATTGCGCAGGTGCAGGCGCACCTGATTTCGCACAAGTACGACAGCCTGATGAAGAAAGCGAACCTCAGGTCGTATGGGCGTTCGGGAGTTGTCAGGCGGTGATGGAAATGACCGGTCGTGGGCCGTGGGCCGCACCGGGTGATGGTGGATCCGCCCCGGCCGGGAGTCGCAGCGTATCCGCCGGAGTGATTCGAGGAGAGCAGCCATGAAAGTGCAGGCTTCGGTAAAGAAAATCTGCCGTCATTGCAAGATCGTACGCCGGCGTGGCGTGTTGTTCGTGATCTGCAGGGAAAAACGGCACAAGCAGCGCCAGGGCTGAATTTCAGCGCGGGCGAGGACGTCGCTCGGCTTCCTTGAAGGATGGGATTTCGATATACTTGGCTGTTTGACTTTGGGCAGCCCGAAGACGGACAGGAGTAAATGACATGGCTCGCATTGCGGGTGTCAATCTGCCGGTACAAAAGCACGCGTGGGTCGCGTTGACCCACATCTACGGCATTGGTCGGTCGCGGGCATTGCAGGTCTGCGAGGCGGCTGGCGTGTCGGCCGACACCAAGGTTCGCGATCTGAGCGAACCCGAGGTCGAGAGCCTGCGCGCCCAGGTTGCCCGGCTTCCGGTCGAGGGCGACCTGCGTCGCGAAGTGGCCATGAACATCAAGCGGCTGATGGATCTCGGCTGCTACCGCGGTCTGCGCCACCGGCGCGGCTTGCCGGTGCGTGGGCAGCGCACCAAGACCAACGCCCGCACCCGCAAGGGGCCGCGGCGGCCGATTAAACGTTAACCCGGGGAATCCGGACAGGATCAGGCAGACAAACTGATGGCCAAGCCAAAAACTCGAACCAAGAAGAAAGTCAAGAAGACGGTGGTCGATGGGATTGCCCACATCCACGCGTCGTTCAACAACACCATCATTACCCTGAGCGACCGCCAGGGCAACGTGTTGTCCTGGGCAACCTCGGGTGGCGCCGGTTTTCGCGGCTCGCGCAAGAGCACACCGTTCGCGGCCCAGGTGGCTGCCGAGGCGGCCGGGCGCACGGCGCTGGATTACGGTCTGAAAAACCTGGAGGTGCGGGTCAAGGGGCCTGGCCCGGGGCGCGATTCGTCGGTCCGGGCGCTGAATGCGCTGGGCTACAAGATCACCAACATCACCGACGTGACGCCGATCCCGCACAACGGGTGCCGCCCGCCCAAGAAGCGTCGCGTCTGAGGTACTGCAAGCATGGCTAGATACACTGGACCCACCTGCAAGCTCGCTCGGCGTGAGGGCACGGATCTCGGGCTCAAGAGCCCGGCCCGTGGCCTGGAGTCGAAGTGCAAGATTTCCCAGCCGCCCGGCCAGCATGGGGCATCGCGTCGGCAGCGCCTGTCCGATTATGCCGTGCAGCTGCGCGAGAAGCAGAAGGTGCGGCGAATCTACGGCATCCTCGAGCGCCAGTTCCGCAATTACTACATGCTGGCCGCCAAGCGCAAGGGTGCGACCGGCGAGAACCTGCTCATGCTGCTGGAGTCGCGCCTCGATAACGTGGTGTACCGCATGGGTTTTGCCGTTACCCGCGCGCAGGCCCGCCAGATGGTTTCCCACAAGGCCATCGCGGTGAACGGGGAGCTGGTGAACATTCCGTCCTTCCAGGTCCAACCGGGCGATACCGTCGCCGTTCGCGACAAGGCCAGGAACCAGTTGCGGGTCAAGGAAGCGATCACCCTGAGCCAGGAAATGGACCTGGTGCCGGCCTGGATGGAAGTCGATCCGGACAAGATGGAGGGTCAGTTCAAGGTGTTGCCGGATCGGCAGGAGCTGCCGCCGGACATCAACGAGAACCTGATCGTCGAACTGTATTCCAAGTAATCCCGGAGGCGTTGCAGCGGCAGCGCAGCCACCGGTCAGTCATAGCGAGAGGATGTGCCCATGATGGGTGTGATTGAAAACATGCTGAAACCCACCGCGGTCGGAGTCGACGAACTCAACCCGAACCGCGCGCGGATTGCGCTGGAACCCCTGGAGCGCGGCTTTGGGCATACGCTCGGCAACGCGCTGCGCAGGGTGCTGCTGTCTTCGATTCCCGGCTCCGCGATCACCGAGGTGGAGATCGACGGGGTGCTGCACGAGTACACGGCGGTCGAAGGCTTGCAAGAGGACATCATCGAAGTGCTGCTGAACCTCAAGGGCGTGGCGCTTCGCATGCACGAGCGCGAGGAAGCCACCCTGGTACTGAGCAAATCGGGCCAGGGCGTGGTGACGGCCGGTGACATCCAGCTGGACCACGACGTGGAGATCGTGAATCCCGATCACCTGATCTGCAACCTGACCAAGGACGGCAGCCTCAACATGCGCCTGAAAGTGCGCCGTGGCGTCGGTTACCAGCCCGCCAACCAGCTGACCATCGGCGACCAGGAGTCCCGCCCCATTGGCCGCCTGATGCTGGATGCATCCTTCTGCCCGGTGCGCAAGGTCGCCTACAGCGTGGAGGCGGCGCGCGTGGAGCAGCGCACCGACCTCGACAAGCTGGTGCTCGACATCGAGACCAACGGCACCATCGATTGCGAGGAGTCCGTCAAGCTGGCCGCCAACATTCTGGCTGACCAGTTGTCGGTGTTCGTGGATTTCAAGGCCCGCATTGAAGAGGTGGAGGAGGTGAAATCCCAGGAGATCGACCCCATTCTGCTCCGGCCCATTGACGATCTCGAGTTGACGGTGCGGTCTGCCAATTGCCTGAAAGCGGAAAGCATCCTATACATCGGCGACCTGGTGCAGCGCACCGAGGTCGAGCTGCTCAAGACGCCCAATCTCGGCAAGAAATCGCTGACCGAGATCAAGGATGTACTGGCTCAGCACGATCTGTCGCTGGGGATGAAGATGGAGAACTGGCCGCCAGCGGCCCTGGTCAGCGGCTGAACGCGCACCACACGAAACACGGCAGGAAACGACCATGCGGCATCTGAAATCGGGACGTAAGCTCAACCGCAACAGCGCGCATCGCAAGGCCATGTTCAAGAACATGGCGGCGTCGCTGTTCCGCCATGAGATCATCAAGACCACTGTGCCCAAGGCCAAGGAATTGCGGCGTGTGGCGGAGCCGCTGATCACCCTGGCCAAGACCGACACCGTCGCGCACCGCCGGCAGGCGTTCAATCGCTTGCGTGACCGTGACGCGGTTGGCAAGCTGTTCCAGGAGCTCGGGCCACGCTACGCAGAGCGTCCCGGTGGCTACCTTCGCATCCTGAAGTGCGGCTTTCGTCCGGGCGACCGGGCCCCGATGGCCTATGTCGAACTGGTCGATCGGCCGCGTGAGCAGGACGCCGCCGAGGAAGAATGAGCCGATACGGCTCGGTGCCGCATACTCGCCTCCTTGCAGCCCGGCATCGCCGGGCTTTTTGTATCGTATCTTTCTAATAAAGAACGAGAAATCGTCGGGCGGCGGGCGCCCCGGCTTTTGCAAGAAATGCACCCGGATGCTATGCTTTGGCGCAGTTGCTGCCACCGCGGCGCGGAGCCGCTCGTCCAGATACGAGAGGGGAGATCAACGTGAAACGACCGAATGCCATGACCGTCACCTGCCTGCTATTGGCCGTCGGCCTGGGGACGGCGGCGCAGGCCGATCAAAGATTCATCGTGCAATTCAAGGACGGCCGCGGCGACTCGGGCCTGCAGGCACTGGGTGCCGCGGGCGCGCGCATCGAGCTCGACCTGATGTCGAATCACAACGCGGTGGCGGCCAGCATGCCCGACGCCGCGCTGCGAGGCTTGAGCAATAATCCCAACATCGATTACATCGAGGAGGATCCCAAGCGTTATCCGATGTCGTTGCGCACAGCGCAGGTGACGCCGTGGGGCATCTCAGCGGTGCAGGCTGACCGGTTGGGGCATGGCGCTTCCCCTGTGAAGGTGTGCATCATCGACAGCGGCTATCAGCTCGGCCATCCCGACCTCGATCAGGACACCGACGTCGGTGGCACCAGTTCGTCTTCCGGGCTCTGGTATCAGGATGGCGATGGCCACGGCACGCACGTGGCGGGCACCGTCTCCGCCCTCGCCAACTCGAAAGGGGTGGTTGGCGTCATTTCCGATGGAAATGTGCCGCTGCACATTGTGCGGGTGTTCAATAACAGCGGCAGCTGGAGCTACGCCTCCGGCTTGATCGGCGCCCTCGATGCCTGCACGGCTGCCGGCGCGCAAGTGGTCAACATGAGCCTGGGCGGTTCGCTCAAGAGCCGCACGGAAGACCGGGCCTTCAGCGATGCGACCAGCCAGGGCGTGATGTCGATAGCGGCTGCCGGTAACGGCGGTAATTCGCGCAAATCCTACCCCGCGTCCTATAACTCGGTGGTGTCCGTGGCGGCCATCGACGAGACCCTCGAGCGCGCCAGTTTCTCCCAGTACAACAGCCAGGTGGAACTGTCGGGCCCGGGCGCCCACGTGCTCTCCACCGTGCCGGTCGACCAGGGCTCCGAGGCGAGCGCGGTGGTTGCGTCGACCACCTACCTGGGGGACGCGATGGACGGGTCGCCCAGCGCAACCCGCAGCGGAACGCTGGTCGACTGCGGGCTCGGCAGCAACGCATGCCCCGGAGGCGGAGGGCAGGTGTGCCTGATCGAGCGCGGGGACATCACCTTTGCGGAAAAAGTGCTGAGTTGCGAGGCGGGCGGTGGCGTGGCCGCCATCATTTATAACAACGTGAGCGGGCCGCTGCTGGGCACGCTGGGTGATACCGAGACCGCGATCCCGTCGATCGGCGTCTCCGACACCGACGGGGCTGGCATGCAGGGGGTTGTCGGCCAGTCAGCGGCGGTCACCGTGGCCGCCAGTGATTATGCCTTCTACGACGGCACCTCCATGGCCACCCCGCATGTGACGGGCGTGGCGGCGCTGGTGTGGTCGCATCATTCGGGGTGCAGCAACGAGCAGATCCGGGCCGCCTTGCAGGCCTCCGCCCTGGACCTGGGCGCCGCCGGACGTGACGACTTCTTTGGCCATGGCCTGGTGCAGGCCGCCGATGCCGTTAGCTATCTGACCGCCAATGGCTGCGGAGGCGGCGGTGGTGGTGGCGGCGGCGGTGGCGGTGGCGGCGGCGAGAAAGGTGGCGGGCCCAAGTGCAATCCGCGCAAGGAAGAATGCGGCTGAATTCCGCACGCCGTACAGAATCAGGAGCGGGCCCGGTGGCCCGCTCTTTTTTTGCGTGAATGGCCGGTCAGGGCACCAGGAAGGTGCCCAGCTGATAGACCATGAGCGCCGCGAGGTAGGCCACCACGGTCATATACGTCCAGGCGAAAAGCGGCCAACGCCAGCTGTTGGTCTCGCGCCGGATGGTGGCGACCGTGGCCGCGCATTGCAGGCACAGGGCGTAGAACACCATCATGCCGAGCGCCATCGGCAGGGTGAAGATCAGGCGTCCATCGGGCCAGGTGGCCGCGCGCAGGCGGGATGCCAGGCTGGCTTCATCGGCGTTCGATCCCACCGCGTAGATCGTCCCCATTACCGCAACGACCACTTCCCGGGCCGGGAAACCGGCGATGACGGCGGAGGCCACGCGCCAGTCCCATCCCAGCGGGGTGAACAGGGGTTCCAGGGACCGCCCGGCCCGGCCAAGCCAGCTTTGCGCGAGCTGGTTGGCCGCCTGCTGATCCGCAGCGGGCGCGGACGCCTGGGCGGCAGCGACGGGGGCGCGTTCGGCGGGCAGCGCGGGCGCGTCGAGGCGTGGAAAATAGGCCAATGCCCACACCACCACCGCGACCGCGAAGATGACGGTGCCGGCCCGCTTGAGGAAGATCCGCGCACGATCCATCAGCTTGATCGCCACGGTCTGCAGGTTGGGCCAGCGGAATTCCGGGAGCGCCAGCATGAACTGGGGCTTGGGGCCTTTCAGGGCGGACGACTTGAGTAAACGCGCGGTGACCAGGCCGCCGGCGATGCCCAGCAGGTACAAACCGAATAGCACCAGCCCCTGCAGGTTGAACCAGCCGACGGCCTGGTTGGGCACGAATGCGGCGATCAGCAAGGCATAGATGGGCAGTCGCGCCGAGCAGGTCATGAAGGGGGCCGCCAGGATGGTCGCGATGCGGTCCCGTCGGTCCGGAATGACCCGTGTGGCCATGATGGCCGGGACCGCGCAGGCGAAACTGGACAGCATGGGGATGACCGATTGGCCCGAGAGCCCCACCGACCGCATCAGGCGATCCATGAGGAAAGCCGCTCGCGCGAGGTAGCCGGAATCTTCCAGTACGATGATGAACAGGAACAGAATCAGGATCTGCGGCAGAAACACGATGACACTGCCGACTCCGGCGATGACGCCGTCGGCCACGAAACTGCTCGCCACACCATCACCGAAGCGCAGAGTCACCCACTGTCCGAGGCCGGATGCGGCGACGTCGATCACATCCATCAAGGGCGTTGCCCATGAGAACACCGCCTGGAACATCAGCACCATCACCGCGAAGAAGCCCAGGGTGGCTGGCCACGGACGGTTGATCCAGCGCACCAGCCGGGCATTCATCCGCGCCAGCAGCGGCGTGTGGAACTGCGCCTGTGCCAGCACCCCCTGCACCCAGCGATAGCGGGTGCGGGCCTCGACCGCCTGGGGTGGCGCGCTGCCGAACAGCTCATCGCGGCTGGAGCGCACCGCTTCCTCGCCCAGCGCATCGCACAGCACCCGGTCCGGATCGCTGCCGGGGTGCAGCAGCCCCTGGATGACATCGATGCGCGCCAGGCCTCCCCCGGTGCGCCCGCTCAAGATCTCGGCACCACGACTCAACTCGGGCCAGGACTGGGGATAGGCGGGTGGGGCGGTGCTGGACAGCGACGCCAGCGCCTGGCGGAGTTCCTCCATGCCGTGTCCGCTGGTTGCGGACACTTCGCACACGGGGATGCCCCCGAGGCGCGCCTGTAGCGCGGGAAGGTCCACCGACAGCCCGGCGGCCAGGGCCACATCGCTCATGGTGAGCGCCACCATGGTCGGCAGGCGCAGTTCCAGCAACTGCTCGAGCAGATACAGGCCCTGGTACATGTGGGTGCTGTCCACCACCACCAGGAGTCCGGCCGGAGCCGGCATATCCGGCACACGGCCCAGCAATACGTCGACCGCGATCTGCTCGTCGGCCGATTCTCCGCTCAGGCAATAGATGCCCGGCAGGTCGATCAATTCCACTGCGCTGGTGCCCAGGTCGGCCACGCCCACGTGCTTTTCCACCGTGACGCCAGGGTAGTTGCCGGTGGTCTGCCGCAGCCCCGTCAAGCGGTTGAACAGCGTGCTCTTGCCGGAATTGGGGTTGCCGATGACGGCGATGGAAGACCGTGCGCGTCTGCGGATGCCGATTTGTGAGGCCGGGAATCCGAATTCCCCGTGCTCACCCACCGTCCGGCGACTCCGCAATCCTGAATTGCCGGGCCTGCTCCTTGCGGATGGAAATGGAAGATCCGTAGACGCTGACTTCCAGTGGGTCGCCGCCGATCGCCGCGTGCTGAAACCGCACGTCGACGCCCTCTACCAGGCCGAGAACCATCAAGCGCACCACCGCGGCGGTGCTGGTATCGATGGCTTCGATACGCGCTGACTGTCCCGGTTTGAGGTCGGCAAGGGTCATGACAAGACGCAAATGAGATTTATTCGCATTTCCATGCGCCCATTTTAGAACAAATCCATCGCCGAGGCACTTGCCCTAGATCAATTGCCGTGCAGTTGGCCGACCGCGCCGGATCGGGGTGGTCCGTCGGTCGTCGGGCTCAGGGCGTCCAGTCTTCGCGGGTATGGACCCAGCGGCCCGCTTTCATGGTCGCCAGGCAGGCATTGGGTTGGAAGTGGTACAGCCAATGGGTGAGGGAGGGCGCGTCGATCACGGCGAGGTCAGCCTGGAATCCGGGTTGCAGCGAACCGAGTTGCCCGTCGGCGCTGATGGCTTGCGCTGCGACCCGGGTCACGCCCATCAGGGCCTCCTCGCAGGTCATCGACTGGCGCAGGCAGCCCAGCAGCATGGCCAGCGGCAGGTGAAAACTGGGTGCCGAGCCCGGATTAAAGTCGGTCGCGATGGCCACCGCCACGCCGGCGGCCAGCATGCGGCGCGCGGGCAGGAACCGCTCGCCCAGATAAAGCGAGGCCAGGGGCAGGCTGACCGCCACCGTGCCGGCAGCGGCCAGGGCTTCGATTCCGTCGTCATTGGCATATTCGAGATGCTCTGCGGATACGGCTCCCAGTTCCGCTGCCAGCGCCGCACCGCCACCGTCGCTGAGCTGGTCAGCGTGCACTTTCAGGCCCAGACCGAGCCGGGCCGCGTGCTCGAGCACGCGGCGGCCCTGGGCGGGCGAGAACGCACCGTGTTCGACGAATACGTCGCAGAAGCGCGCCAGTTCACGTCGCGCGATCTCGGGCAGCATGCGCTCGCACACCAGGTCCACGTAGGCGTCCGGGTCCGTGGCATGCTCCTCGGGCAGGGCATGCGCGCCCAGAAAGGTCGGGACGAGGTCGATGGCATGCTCGTGGTCGAGCGTCGCGTAGACCTCCAGCTGACGTATCTCCTGCCCGGCATCCAGGCCGTAACCCGACTTGCACTCCACGGTGGTGACGCCCAGCGCCAGCATTGCATCCAGCACCGCGCGGGCGCGGGTGGTGAGCTCGTCCGTGCTGGCCGCACGGGTTTGCGCCACGGTCCTGCGGATGCCGCCACCCGCTGCGGCGATGTCCGCATAACTCGCGCCCAGCAGGCGCTGCTCAAACTCATCGCCACGCCAGCCGCCAAAGCACAGGTGCGTGTGACAGTCGATCAGCCCGGGTACCACCAGCCGGCCCCGGGCATCAAAGGTCTCGGCACCCGGTACCGGGCGCGGCAGGTCGCGCTCGGGTCCCGCCCAGCGAAGCTGTCCGCCGTCGATCACCAGTGCCGCAGTGTCCAGCAGGCCCGCATCGGACTGGGGGTTGCCCGGCGGGCAGGTGGCGAGTTGCCCGATGTTGCGGATGATGGTGGTCAAGCGAGCTCACCGGAGGGGTCGGCGGCGGCCGCCATCGCGCCGTGACGCAAGAGGTCGGTACAGGTGTCGAGGTCACCGCGCACCTCGTAATCCTGGCGGGCGTGCGCAACCTGCTCGCGCAACGCCTGATGGGCCCGCTCCACGCCCTGGCCGGGCCGCAGCGGCGCCCTGAAATCCAGCGCCTGCGCGGCTGTCAGCAGCTCCACTGCCAGCACCCGCTCGACGTTGCGCATGACGCCCAGCAGTTTCAGCGCACTGATCGAACCCATGCTGACGTGATCCTCCTGGCCCAGGCTGGTGGGGATGGAATCCACGCTGGCGGGATGGCAGAGGATCTTGTTCTCCGATACCAGCGCGGCGGCCGTGTATTGCGGAATCATGAATCCAGAGTTGACGCCGGTGTCCTTCATCAGCAGCTTGGGCAGGCCATCGTGTCCCTCCAGCAGCAGGTAGGTGCGGCGCTCCGAAATGCTGGCCAGCTCGGCCAGCGCTATGGCGGCGAAATCCAGTGCCAGCGCCAGGGGTTGACCGTGGAAGTTGCCGCCGGAGACGATGTCGCCGTCGGCCAGCACCAGGGGATTGTCGGTGACCGAATTGATTTCTGTCTCGACGACCGTGATGGCGTAGGCCAGGGCATCGCGACAGGCGCCGTGCACCTGGGGTACGCACCGCAGGCAGTAGGGATCCTGCACCTTGCCGCAATCCCGATGCGATTCCATGATTTCGCTGGCTTCCAGCAGGCGGCGGATGTTGGCAGCCACCCGCCGTTGCCCCGGGTGCGGGCGCAGCACATGGATGCGGTCGTCGAAAGGTATGGCACTGCCCTGTAACGCTTCCAGGCTCATGGCCGCCAGGACATCCGCCTCGCGCTGCAGCGTCAGGGCGCGCTTCAGCACGAAGGCGCCATAGGCGCTCATCAGCTGGGTACCGTTGATCAGAGCCAGCCCGTCCTTGGCTTGCAGCTCCACCGGTTCGAGCCCGGCCGTCTGCAGCACTTCGGCAGCGGGAACCTTGCCCCGATGCCCGGCGTCCCAGAACTCGCCGCGCCCGAGCAGTGGCAGGCATAGGTGGGCAAGCGGCGCCAGGTCGCCGGAAGCGCCCACGCTGCCCCGGCTCGGCACCCAGGGCAGCAGGTCGCGCTCCTCGAGTTCCAGCAGCAGGCGAAAGGTGCGGCGCGATATGCCCGAGTGGCCCAGCCCCAGTGCGTGAATCTTGAGTTGCAGCATGAGCCGCGTAATCTCAGGCGGCACCGGCTCGCCAACCCCGCAGGCATGGCTGAGCAGGATGTTGCGCTGGAGATCCGGCAGCTGGCTGGCGGCAATGCGTTGGTTGGCCAGCGCGCCGAAGCCCGTGTTGATTCCGTAGCGGGCCCGGCCGTCCGCCAGCGCCGCCTCGACCACCTGCCGCGACCGGTCGATGGACCCGCTGTCCGCCCGCAGTCGCCGCATGCTCGCGGCGAGATCCTCCTCGAGGGTGGCGATCCGGATATCGTGCGTGTCGCTGCTCATGTCTCGCTCCTGGGCGGACCGGAGCCCGCTGCCCCCGGGCTCGCCGGCCCGGTTTCACCCCCGGGCCGAGGGCGTCTTTCAGCCATTGACCATGGGCAGGTCGATGCCGCGCTCGGCCGCGGTTTCGATGGCCTCCGGGTAGCCCGCATCCGCGTGGCGCATGACGCCGGTGCCTGGGTCTGCGGTCAGCACCCGTTGCAGGCGCCGGTCAGCCGCCTCGGTGCCGTCCACCACGCATACCATGCCCGCGTGCAGCGAATAGCCGATGCCCACTCCACCGCCATGGTGGATCGAGACCCAGCTGGCGCCACATGCGGTGTTCAGCAGGGCATTGAGCAGAGGCCAGTCGGCGATGGCATCCGAGCCGTCGCGCATGCCCTCGGTCTCGCGGTTGGGCGAGGCGACCGAGCCGGAGTCCAGGTGGTCGCGGCCGATGACGATGGGTGCTTCGAGCTTGCCCTTGCGCAGCAGCCAGTTGAACTTCAAACCGGCCTCCGCGCGCTCGCCGTACTCCAGCCAGCAGATCCTGGCCGGCAGCCCCTGGAAGTGGATTTGCCGGCGTGCCTTGTCCAACCAGCGATGCAGGGCCGCTTTGGCAGGAAACAGTTCGCGGATGGCCTGGTCCGTGGTGTAGATGTCCTGCGGGTTGCCGGACAGGGCAGCCCAGCGGAAAGGGCCCGCGCCGCGGCAAAAAAGCGGCCGGATATAGGCGGGTACAAACCCAGGATAATCAAAGGCCTGTGATAGATTTCTACGGTCGGAGACCTGGCCGCGAAGATTGTTTCCGTAGTCGAAACACACCGCCCCGCGATCCTGCAGCGCCAGAATGGCCTGGACGTGCCGGACCATGGAATCGAGCACGCATTCGTCGTAGCGCCCGGGGTCGGAAACGCGCAGGCGCTCGGCCTCGGACAACGAATATCCCGCCGGGATGTAGCCGAACCTGAGGTCGTGGGCGGAGGTCTGGTCGGTCACCACGTCGGGCACGACCCCGCGCCGCACCAGCTCGGGCATGATGTCCGCAATGTTGCCCAACAGGCCAATGGACAAGGGTTCGGTCGCGGTTGCCAGCATGTCCAGCGCCTCGTCCAGGGACGTGCAGGCATGGTCGCAGTAACCGGTCGCCACCCGCCGTTCGATGCGGTGGGGGTCCACCTCGACGGCCAGGCAGTGGCCTTCGTTCATGGTCACCGCCAGCGGCTGGGCCCCGCCCATGCCGCCGAGCCCGGCGGTCACCACGAGCCGGTCGCGCAGGCTGCCGCCAAAATGCTGGCGGGCGACTTCGGCAAAGGTCTCATAGGTGCCCTGCACGATGCCCTGCGAGCCGATATAAATCCACGAGCCCGCGGTCATCTGGCCAAACATGGTCAGTCCCTTGGCTTCCAGTTCCCGGAACACCTCCCAGGTGCCCCACCGCGGAACCAGGTTGGCATTGGCGATCAATACCCGGGGCGCTTCCTCGTGGGTCGCGAACACGCCCACCGGCTTGCCGCTCTGCACGAGCAAGGTCTGGTCGTTCTCGAGCCGCTGCAGGGTGCTGATGATGCGGTCGTAGCAGTCCCAGTTCCGGGCCGCCTTGCCGGTGCCGCCGTAGACGATGAGTTCGTCCGGCCGCTCCGCCACCTCCGGATCGAGGTTGTTCATCAGCATCCGCATGGCGGCTTCCTGGTGCCAGCCCTTGCAGCTCAGCGAGGTACCGGTAGGTGCCTTGATTTGTCGGGACTTTCCGCTCATCATCGTCGAGGGTCAACGTCTGTTTCAGTCGCCGATAAATTATACCAGCGGGGCCGGTTCGCCCGAGTCCCCGAATCTGGGTCGGCCAGGAGGAAGAATTGGCTATGCCATCGTCCAGGGCGTGGTTCGCAATCATCGCGGTCTGCTGTGTGGGCCTGCTGGGGTTCGCCTTCTACCAGCAGTACCGGGCATTCATGGACCCCTGCCCGTTGTGCATATTCCAGCGCGTTGCGTTCCTGCTGATGGGCTTGGTCGCCCTGCTGGCGGCGCTGCACAACCCGCGCCGCACCGGGCAACGCGTTTATGCTTCCGTGATCGTCGTGAGCGCGATGCTTGGCGCGCTGGTCGCCGGCCGGCACCTGTGGCTGCAATCCCTGCCGCCCGACCAGGTGCCCGAGTGCGGGCCGGGTCTCAACTACCTGTTGGAAAACTTCCCCCTGACAGACGTCCTGTCGACGGTGTTGCTCGGGTCCGGCAGTTGCGCCGAAGTGCACTGGCGCCTCCTGGGCCTCAGCATGCCCGGCTGGACGCTGTTCTGGTACCTGGTGCTGGGAAGCCTCGCGCTCTGGCTGGCGGCGCGCAGGGCCTGAAGATGGAGCATGCCGATGAGCGCGCCTGAACACCCCACGACCACCACCAGCGGCCCTGAATGGGCGCCGGATTCCTGGCAGGCCCTGGAGGCCGCGCAGCAGGTTGAATACCCGGATGCCGGGGAACTCAGGCGCGTCCTGGAGGAACTCCGGGAGCTGCCACCGCTGGTGACCTCCTGGGAGGTGCTGGCGCTGCGCGAGCAGGTGGCCGAGGCCCAGCGCGGCGAGCGCTTCCTGCTGCAGGGCGGCGACTGCGCGGAGAGTTTCGCCGAATGCACCTCGCCGGTGATTACCAACCGGTTGAAGGTGCTGTTGCAGATGAGTCTCACCCTGGTGCACGGCCTGCAGCTCCCGGTGGTGCGGATCGGCCGGTTCGCAGGCCAGTATGCAAAACCCCGCTCCAGTCCCCTCGAGACCCGCGATGGTGTCTCGTTGCCGAGCTATCGTGGCGACCTGGTCAATGCGCCGGCGTTCACCGCCGCGGCGCGGGCGCCCGATCCACAGCGCCTGCTGCAGGGGCATGCGCACTCCTCGCTCACCATGAATTTCGTCCGCGCCCTGGTGGACGGTGGTTTTGCGGATTTGCATCACCCGGAGTACTGGGATCTCAGCTGGGTAGAGCACTCGCCGCTGGCGAACGACTTTCACCGGCTGGCCGAGGGCATCGGCCGCTCGGTACGATTCATGGAGACCATTTCGGGCCAGCGGGCCGGCAACGTGCGGCGCGTGGATTTCTATACTTCGCACGAGGCCCTGCACCTGCATTATGAGCAGGCCTTGACCCGGCAGGTGCCGCGCCAGGAGGGCTGGTTCAACCTGTCCACCCACTTCCCGTGGATCGGCATGCGCACCACGGAGCTGGACGGGGCGCACGTGGAATATTTTCGCGGCATCCGCAACCCGATCGGCATCAAGGTCGGCCCGGCAATGCAGGAAGCGCACCTGCAGGCGTTGCTGAACGTGCTGAACCCGGGCAGGGAGCACGGCCGGATCGTGCTGATCCACCGCATGGGCGCCGCGCAGATCGGCAGCCGCCTGCCGGCCCTGATCCGCGCTGCCCAGGACTGCGAATCGCCGGTCCTGTGGGTATGCGACCCGATGCATGGCAATACCGAGACCACCGGTTCCGGCATCAAGACCCGGCGCTTTCGTAACATCATGAGCGAAATGGAACAGGCGTTCGACGTGCACAGCGCCAATGACTCGCGGCTGGGTGGCGTGCACCTGGAGCTGACGGGCGAGAATGTCACGGAGTGCACTGGCGGGGCCCGCGACCTGGGTGAGAAGGATCTGGAGCGTTCCTACAAGTCCACCGTCGATCCCCGGTTGAACTACGAGCAGGCGCTGGAGCTCGCCATGCTCATCGTGCGCAAGTACAACCAGGCGTTCGAATGAGCCTGACGGCGCCGCTTCAGGCCTGGCGAATCCGTCGACCTGCTCATCGCCCGCAGGACCGCATCATCCGCATCCCGGTCGTGCTCGACGAGGTGCATCCGGCGACCTTCGAAAACCGAGCCGATGGCGAGCTCGGCAGGCGCCAGGTTCGTCGCCTGGAGGGCTGGCTGGGGCGACCCCTGCCGGCCGGTCGATAGCCGCGGCGCGGCCGCCGTCAGCTCGTCTTCTGTGCCCGCCGGCTGGCGGTCTTGCGCTCGTGCTCGAGCAGGTGTAGCTTGCGCAAACGCACGCTCTCGGGCGTGACTTCCACCAGTTCGTCGTCCTCGATGAATTCCAGCGCCTGTTCCAGGCTCATGCGCCGGAAGGCCGCGAGCTGCACGTTGTCGTCCTTGAGTACGGTGCGGATATTGGTGAGCTGCTTGGACTTCAGGGGGTTGACCGTCAGGTCGTTGCCGCGGTTGTGAATGCCGATGATCTGCCCCTCGTAGACGTCGTCGCCCGGCTCGATGATCATGCGGCCGCGATCCTGCAGATTGAACAGCGCATAGGGAATCGCCCTGCCGGTGCTGTTCGAGATCAGCACGCCCTGCTTGCGCGCCGCGATGGGCGCCGGCCGGTAGGGTCCGTAGTGGTCGAACACGTGGAACAGCAACCCGGTGCCGGCCGTGACGGTGCGGAATTCGGACTGGAAGCCGATCAGGCCCCGGGCCGGGATGAGGTAGTCCATCCGCACCCGACCCTTGCCGTCCGGCTGCAGGTCCTGGAGCACGCCCCGGCGATCGCCGAGCTGTTCCATGACGGCGCCCTGATACGCCGCGTCCAGGTCCACGACCAGAAGCTCATAGGGCTCCTCCCGCCGCCCCTCCACCTCGCGCAGAATCACCTCGGGCCGCGAGATGGCCAATTCATAGCCCTCGCGGCGCATGGTCTCGATGAGGATCGAGAGATGCA
>JABAOH010136740.1_pt2 | contig 26746 bp, 26 predicted proteins | sample 7062181 | NCBI WGS metagenome assembly JABAOH01 (sample SAMN14538630, study PRJNA623070) | marine sediment metagenome | biome: marine biome [ENVO:00000428]; feature: marine pelagic biome [ENVO:01000023]; material: deep marine sediment [ENVO:00002113]; isolation source: pool of 5 deep marine... | reverse complement strand
CTGAGGCCGCCGTGCTGTTTGTTGTCGTCGTATGACGAGTCGGAAATGTGGTTGGACAGGCCGTGCGCGAGCGTGATGTAGCGAATGCCGCGATCGTAGAAATACTGCAGGTTCGCCAGATCGCCCTCGATCGGCGAGCCGTTCTCCATGCCCATAGGCAAAGAGATGAGCCCGGCCTCGAACTGCGCCTCGATATCGGCCGTGGACAACGCGATAGCGAACTTGTCCGGCGACTCGTCGACGATACGATTGACCAGGTCGATCAGTTCGTCGGCAACCACTTTGGAGCGACCTTCGGCTTCGAGGCCGGCGGGCGTGTAGATCGACATGAACGGCGCATTGAGGCCCCCGGCGACGGCTCGCGGATAATCGAAATCGCCGCCGTCGGTCGCCACGGATACGTCTTCCCAGGCTTCGAAGACGCGATACGGCACGTCGATATGCGTGTCGATGATGATCGAGTTCCTTGCGAGCGCCTCGGCCCTTGCAGCGGTGTCTGCCGGCGGCGCGACGGCGGGTTCCGGCGCTGGCGAGGTGGCCCCAGGTTGCTCGGCAGGTCCGCAAGCGGACAACAGCAGTGATATCGCGATGGCCGCGACGTATCGGAATCTCATGGTCTCCCCCGAATCGGCGATTGTTGCGGACGCCAGAGTATAGGCAATTAATCGGGCGGTCACAGCCCGGCAAGCGGCTCGACCGGCGCAAATAATCAGATCGCGCTAGTCTGTTCGACCAGCGCTTGCCAGTCGCCACTGCTTTCGGTTTCAAGAATTCGCTCGTACATTTCGCCGTTCAGCTGCTCGAGTCGATCCAGAATGGCGACGAAACGTGCATCGTCAGCGAGTGGCTCGAAGTAAGGATCCGATCGCAGTATCCACTGGTCGGACGCCAGGGACGTGCGATATCCGGCGTCGATTGCTTCGTTCAGCGCTGCCAGGGCCGCATCGAACTGTCCGAGAATCGCATAGATCTGGGCGTCACGAACCCCCTGACCGAAGACCCCCAGGCGAGGCAGAGATTGCACAACGGGCAGCGCCGCGTTCAACAGCTCGACACTGCGGACGTTATCGCCAGTCTGCCGGTAGATGTAAGCCAGCTTGACGACGTCCCGTACCGTGAAGCGGTCGATTTCGAAATCCGTGTCAAGCCGGAGGACAGGGTTTTGCACATACAGGTATTCGCGCGCCTTTGCGTAGTCCTTCGCGAGCAGTGCAACGTCGGATGCGGTGCCGCTGACAGCCATCGGTATGTTCGTCCCGGACTCGAGCACTGCGCTGAAAAAATCGAGCGCCTCCGCATATTTTTCGTCCAGCATCAGCAAGTAACCGGTCGCCAGCGGCGCCATCGGGTGACCGGCCGGCAACGCCATGATCAGCTCGCGTGACTTCTCGAGATCACCGAATTCGGCGTAGATGCCCCAGGCGATATTGCCCAGGCGATCGGCCTCGGCAGTGTACTCCATGCTAATTCGCTCCCACGCAATGGCCTCGTCCAGTCGGCCGAGTCCGGCAAGGTGAACCGACAGCAGTTGATACGGAATCGCCCAGTCAGGGTGCAGGTCGATCGCATCGAGCCAGAGCTTGGTGGCGTAGTCATTTTCGCCACGCTGCGCATAAAGCGCCGGCAGGTTGTTGTAAGGCACCCGGCCAAGCGGATCGAGTTGCATTGACCGGTGGTAGTAGCCGATCGCCTCATCGGGTCTTTGCTCCGCGTCTCGCAGCGCTGCAAACCACATGTAGGCGCGCGAATTGTTGGGGTTGAGAGAGATTGCCTGCTCGAACGCAGTCTCCGCATCGAGATTTTCGGTGCCGATACGAGTCTGGGTCCACGCATAAGTCTTCAGCAGACCTTGCGTTGCATAGGCATCGGACAGGCTGTTATCGAGCTCGAGACCACGATCCAGGTACGCTTGTGCGCTTTCGAAAGCCTCTTCCCGGGGGATGGCCTGGTGGTTGACTGATAACAGGATCATCGTCTGGGCAAGCGCGACGTAGGCTTCGGCGTATTCCGGGTCCAGTCGCACGGCCTCCTCGAACTGGGCTTTCGCGGCCTGCAGCCGATCGAGTTGCCGCAGGTAGAGGTTGTCCCGCCCGGAGGTATAGAGACTGTAGGCACGGAGGTTTTCAGTCGGAATGCTCGCCGCTTCGAATCGCTCTCCGGGGATCAGGGTGGCGTGCAGCGCATTGGCGATTTCAGCAGACAACTCACTCTGCACGGCAAACAGGTTATCGATCGTCAATTGCCGGTCGTATATTCGGGCCCAGAGGTGTTCGTCGGTTTCGGCGTCAATAAGCTGAACGTTGATGCGCACAGTGTCGCCGACCCGTTGAACCGTGCCTTCCAGCAAGGTGTCAACATCCAGCTCCTCGCCGATCTCCCGAAGATTTTTCGTCGTGTCCCGGTATTCCATGACCGAGGTCCTGGAAATGACTTTGAGCGAGCCCATGTTGGCGAGCTTGGTCAGCAGATCGTCATGCACCCCGTCCGCAAACAGTGCGTTGTTCGCGTCCGTGCTGCGGCTCGAAAACGGCAGCACCGCAATCGACTGCCTGCTCATCATGATCTCGGCAGCCGACGTCCCGGTTGATCCCCGTATGTCGGTCAGGTTGAACGTAATGGACACGCCGAGCGCAATGACCAGCAACCCGATGATGAGGTAGTTCGTATGACCTTTTCTTTCGCTGATCAGCGGATCGTCCCGATCCACGTCTTTGTCGAGCTTTACACCGTCCGGCGTGATCTCGAAGACCCAGGCAAATACCAGGGCGACGAGGAAACCCAGCAGTACGACGACGACGTAGACCTGGAAGGTCGTGTCGCTGGCCCCGAAAGTAGGCAGCAGTACCGAACCGGCCTCGATAATGATCCAGGCGACGAGCGCGTATGCCGCTGCGACCCGCAGGACGTTGCGACGGCGAAGTTCGGCGTAAAAGGACATGATTTAAATTATAAGTGATTTGGCAGCCGGGCTCTTGAGGGGCAACATGGGTGCCGGGACAGATCCTTCAAGAAGAGGAGACTGATTTGATTATTAAGATGCTCGTGACGCTGGTTGCGTTTGGATCGGCGGCGGATGACGTTCGCCAGGAGGTCGTTTGTGCCGAAACAGGGTTCAGCCGGGCCGCAGAGGCGCGAGATCGGGACCGTTTCCTGAGTTTCGTCGACCCGGACGCAAGATTCGTGGCTGGCCGGGTCTCGCGGGGCAGGGCGGAGATCGGCGAAGCGTGGGCAGCCGTGCTGGCGCCGGGCGGGCCGGCAATGCGCTGGCGGCCGGCGGTGGTCGAGGTCAGCGCGGACGGGCGGCTGGCGCTCAGTCGCGGTCCGTACCGGGCGATAAGCACTGACAGCGACGGCAAGCGCGTCGAAACCTGGGGGCATTTCAATTCCACGTGGCGCAAGAACACGGAGGGTCGCTGGCTGGTGATATTCGACAGCGGCGGCGACGCCGGCATGACGCCGACGGAGGAAGAAATCGCGATCCTCGAGGGCGAACCGGATTGTGGCCAGTTCGAAGAATGATTTGACATAACATGGGGAGCAGCGAGACGGGTCCACGAATCCGGCGGGTCCGCCAGGGATGCTTGCAAGCCTGCCGCATTGATATCATAATGATATCTAATTGATGTAACAGGAGCGTCCCCATGATCCGTGAAAAAGAACGCAAGATCCCGTCCGGCTACCTGATGCTCGTGCTCATCTTGCTGGCGCAATCCGCAACGATCTACTGGTTCGTGCTGGAAGTGCTCGCACTGTCCGTTAGCGGGATCATCACCTCGTCCATCGTGATGTCCGCAGTTTTCATCCTCTGGTTCGGTTTCTTCATGGTGCACCCGAACGAGGCGAGGGTGATGCAGCTGTTTGGTGCCTATGCCGGTACGGCGCGTGAAGCGGGCCTCCGCTGGGCGAATCCCTTCTATTCCACGCAGCGGGTATCGGTGCGGGTGCGCAACTTCGAGAGCGGCAAGCTCAAGGTCAACGACTCGCGGGGCAATCCGATCGAGATCGCGGCCGTCGTGGTCTGGCGCGTGGTCGACACGGCCGAGGCTATTTTCGAGGTGGACGACTACGAGCAGTTCGTAACCATCCAGAGCGAATCTGCGCTACGCAACCTGACGACAACCTATCCCTACGAACCGCATGAGGGGGAGGGGCTGGCCCTCAGGAGTGACCCGGCCGAGATCGCACAGGCGCTTCGCGAAGAGATCCAGGACCGCCTGGAAGAAGCGGGGGTCAACGTCATCGAGGCACGTATCAGCCACCTGGCCTATGCCCCGGAGATAGCGAATGCGATGTTGCGCCGCCAGCAGGCTTCTGCGGTCATTGCGGCGCGCACGCAGATCGTGGCCGGCGCGGTGGGCATGGTAAAGATGGCGCTGGACGAATTGAATGCGGAGCAGGTCGTCGATCTCGACGAGGAACGCAAAGCCGCGATGGTCGGCAACCTGCTTACAGTCCTGTGCAGCGAAGAGGGCGCAAGCCCGGTGCTTAACACCGGATCACTTTACTCGTGATGATAGACTTGCAAACCGGCAGCGAACTCGTCCGCGATGAGTGCACGTAAAGCATTCGCGCTGCGCATCGACGAGAAGACGCTGGCAGCCATGCATCGCTGGGCCGAGGACGATCTGCGCAGTCTCAATGCGCAGATCGAATTCGTTCTGCGTGAGGCCCTCAGGAAGGCGGGACGCCTGCCAAAGCCAAACAAAGACGGCTGATCAGGCTATGATGTGGGTATGAACCTGCTGTCACTGATTCTGATTGCGATGGGCCTCATCGTCGGCCTGTGCGTCTTCTATGTCGCCTGGGAACTGTCGTCCGGCGAATTCGAAACCCGGACGCAGCTGCAGAGAGAAAAGGCGGGACCGAACGGATCGAAAGAGTCCCAAGATCCGTCCGGTCCCTGATCAGGAGCGGGGAGCTCCTGTGCCTCTGCTCGAGCAGAGGCCCTGACGTTCTGCCTGGCCGCTAATCCCGTCGGTTCTGTCTGGCACGCGGCCGGCTGGAACTTGATCGCCGATCCCCGGCGGCGGAACCCTGGCTCCTGGACGTGGAACGCGAATTCCCACGCGGCGCGGATGGCGTACGCGGCTGGACCGCCGGTGCGGCGCGTCTTGGCGCCGGCGCCGAACGCGTTGGCGGCGCAGCCGATCGAGGCGCCGTGACAGTGCGTCGGCTAGGCGCTTCCTGTCGTACCCGCGGTGGTGTCGAATGCGCCGTTGCTGCCCGATCGACGGTGCTGCGGCGGGTTGTGGCACGATTCGTCGACGCGGCGGCAATGTTACGGGTTGCAGAATTGCTGCGATCGGCAGTTCGATTGCCGGTTGCCACGCGATCGGTCGTACGGCTCCCGGCCGTGACCTCGCGCCTGGAGTTGGCCGTGATACTGCGACGATTTGCGCTACGCGTATCGGCTGCGGAGTCGCGGCGGCTGACTCGCGTCTCATTGCGCCTGGTCGTCGTCGTACGTGACGTGTCGCTCGGGCCGCTGCCTGTAATGCTGCGGGAACCACGGTTTCCCTGGTTGTTCACGGTCGTCGTTCGCCGGTCACGCTCGCGGAGCCGCAGATCCATCCTGCCGTCATCGCGAACGTGGACCCGGGTCCGGCTTGATGAGGTGTAGTCTCTCGAACTCCGTGAACCGTCCGGGGGATTGTGGTAGTTGCGGACACGCGTCTCTACGGGGCGCGAGCCTGCGCGGTGACGGGGGCGCCAGTAGTCGCCGTCGCGATACCGGTAACGTGACGTCCGGTAGCTGTTGTTCACGTACCAGTTGTTGTAGATCGTGATGCTCGGACGCCGATAGTAGTGGCCGTAGTAATAGCGCCCGTAGTACGGGTGGCCCCAGTAGCTCGGGTGGTAAACGTGCAGGTAGTGGTTCGACCAGCCGATCGAGAACGCGGTGGTCACGCCCCAGAAGTAACCGGAACGAAAGCGGTAGCCGACCGGGTACGGGTAGTAGTACACCGGGTAGGGATCCGGGTAATAGTAGTAAACGCGGCGCGGCTGGTAGACAAGGACCTCGGCCGGCTCGTAGTAGGGCACATAGATGATTTCCTCGTTGACCGGCACGATCTCGAGCACGCCCTCATCGTCATAGCTGACTTTTTGGTAGTCGTCGGACTTCAGGTTGCCGGCCGCATAGGCGCGATCGCGGAAACGCTCGACGGCGGCGATGACGTCGTTCTGCTGGCCGAGCACAGCTTCGCCGAGACGCCAGGTCCAGTCGATCTCTTCGTCCATCATGCGGACGACGTCCGGATAATTGAGCAGGGCAACGACAGAGTCGTCCCACGACTCGTCGGGTTCCAGCGTACTGTCGGTTTCCAGCTGTTCCAGGAATCTCGCGGCCTGGACGATCTCCAGCGGATAGGTCGATGCCGGCAACACGATGGCGAGCAGATCATCGGGATAAAGGGCTACCGGACCGATGAGTTCCTCCAGTTCGGCAGCATCGAGTAACGAAGCCGCTTCAGCGTGCTCCGGCTCCCCGATCCGGACATCGTAATTGCCGATGGGGTTGCCGTGCTCGTCGACAGGTACTTGTGCCGTGACAGCCGAGCTGACAAAGAAGAGCAGGGTGGCGACGACGACCCCGCCGGTGAATTGCATACGTTTCAGGCCTTTCATGGCGACCTCCCGGTCAGCGGCCCGCCTTCCTGCGGACCTTTTCAGACTCGGGGATAGCGTAGCGCGAGCAACCTGAACCGCTGCTTAACCCGTTGAATTAATTAAAAAAACAATAAAAACAGGCAATTACGGAGGTTTTTGAAGGTTCGGTGGAACCTTTTACTACGGAGATTCGTTAAGGGTATCAAGGGAACGACGATGACTGACTGAAAGCCATGAATAAGCTGAATCACAACCTGGAAGACCTGCCGGTGCTGACCGAAATCGCGAGGTCGGAAGCCGTGACCCTGGCGTCACCCGTTCTCGCCGACATCGACTTGCGCCTTGCACTCAGCGAATCAGATTCCGGCGGGTACGATCCATACAACAGCGCGCCGCCGGTTCCACAGAAGACCGCCTGGCCGGCCTGATCCTTTATGTTGAGTGCTGATGGGACCGATTCCGCGCCGGTGGCAGCTCCCCGGTCAAGCGCCCGAATGGCTACTGCGTGCTCGGGCCACCGTGCCAGGTAATGAACTTCCAGCCATTACCGTCGCGGACCAGCACATCCGTATAGCGACCGCTCGTATTGACGATTTGGCGATCTTTGGTCTGTCGCGTGGTCGTGTACAGGTAATGGACGACGGCCATGTCGCCGTGAACCACGATAGAGAGCGGATACAGTTCGTGGATAAGGCCCTTGCTCTGTTCGGCGTCGAAACGGGCCCACATGCGGGTCGATGCTTTACTGCGCGGGGCGGGCGATTCGGCGGGCCAGCCCATGAAATCGCCGGTCAACATCGCGTCGACCCAACCATCGTCACCACGCTCCTCCGCGGACCAGAGTTCCTCGACCGCTGCCCAGACCGCCGCCTGGTCGTCCGCGGAGCCCTGCGCAGGTGCGTCAGCGAAAGCCAACAAACAAAAGACAATTGTCCCCAGCAAGCTCAATTGACGCATGTCCGTGATCCTCAAAACCGTTTTGATTCAACGATTTATTCAGTCTAACGGGTTCCTTCCGCGCCGAATGGGACGTGCGGCTCATTTCTCGTCCGGAGGCCCGATGAAATCGTGAATACGGTCACGGTTTGAGTCGTCGAAAAGAATCTCGCCATAAATCGATTTGAGGTCCGACTCGCGCAGGTAGTCGGGGTGATGCACCTCGGTAATTCTTGCGTAGCTGAACGACCGCACTTCATTGGAGATGACAAACAGGTATTGATGCACCGCGAGGTCAGCCGGCAGCGGTATTCTCATCATCTGCCCGAGCGACCGGTATTCCGTCGGCACTTCCAGTTCACCAATAAAGACGGTCTGCTTGCGTATCGTCCAGCCCGCACGGCGAAACGTTTCGCCAATGGATGCGCCAGCAACGATCGCGGCATGCGCGTCCCGGTAGAGTCTGCCTGGCGGGTCCAGGTATTCAACGACCGCGTAGGTCCGCGTCGTGCGCTCATCGCCGCTGCCGGAAAAGAGGCTGGACACGCGCCGGAGGGCATCCTGTTCGAGTATTTCGACGCCATAGCTGCCGAAAGTCCGTTCGATCCGGTCACTGTTCAAAAGGTCGCCGCCGCTCGCACAGGCGACAAGGATCAGCGGAACGGCGATACCGTAAAGGATGCGGGGCAGTCTTTTCATCAGGAATTGCAGCGGCCAGTCACCTAGAATGCCGGCATGGTGAGCGAATGCCAAACAACCGACGGGAGTGCCGCGTGAAAGCGCTGGCGTTGACGTCGATGGCAAGCCTCGAGGAAAACGGCGAGCCGCTGGAACTGGTTGAGGTTCCAAGGCCTGCGCCGGGCCCGGGCGAGGTGCTCATCCGGGTCCATGCCTGCGGCGTTTGTCACACCGAGCTGGACGAAATCGAAGGCCGGACGCCGCCGCCGTCGCTGCCGGTGATCCCGGGACATGAAGTGGTCGGCGTCATCGAGACGCTCGGCGCCGGTGCGAGCTGCCTCGAAAGAGGTCAACGCGTTGGTGTCGGCTGGATCCATTCCTCGGACGGCAGCGCCAGGGAAAACCTGAGCGAGCGGTTTCGGGCCACCGGCCGGGACGCCAACGGCGGTTACGCGGAATACCTGGTGATCGGCGAGGCATACGCCTACCCGATACCCGAGGTATTCTCCGACGCAGAGGCCGCGCCGCTACTCTGCGCGGGCAGCGTCGGCTACAGGGCGCTGCGGCTGACCGGATTGGAGGATGGTCAGCGGCTTGGGCTGACCGGCTTCGGCGGGTCGGGGCACCTCGTGCTGCAACTGGCGAAGCACCTGTTCCCTGGCAGCGAGATCTATGTATTCGCCCGTAGCGAGACCGAACGCGACTTCGCCCTGGAACTGGGTGCTGACTGGGCGGGAGACACGTCCGCTGCGCCCCCTGAGGCCCCGGACGCCATTATTGATACGACCCCCGCCTGGCGACCCGTCATTGCGGCGCTCGCAGCACTGCGGCCCGGCGGCCGACTCGTCATCAACGCCATTCGCAAGGAAGCAGGGGACAGCCCGGCGCTGGCGGAGATCGACTATGCCCAGCACCTCTGGCTGGAAAAAGAGATCAAGACGGTTGCCAACGTCACGGCTGCCGACATCCGCGAATTCCTGCAGGTTGCCGCGGAAATACCGTTGCGGGCGGAGGTGGAGGTCTACCCCCTCGAAGAGGCCAACCGGGCGCTGCGGGAACTGAAAGCCGGGCATATTCGTGGCGCAAAAGTACTAAAAGTTATATAAAACAATAGGTTTTAATCTATTATTAAAGTTATTTATTGGTACGCGGCATCGGTCCCGAATGCGGATGCCGGTTTATAATCGCGCCCGGCAGCACCTGGAGCAGCTCGATGACCAATGAATTAGCCTGTTTTCGCTGCGGAGCGTCCCTCGCGAAGCTGAGCCTGCCGATCGGCCGGCGGGACGAATGCCCGGACTGCTCTGCCCACCTGCATGTCTGCCGGATGTGCCGTTACTTCGACAAGGATGTGCCGAAGCAATGCCGCGAGGACGATGCCGAGGAGGTCATGGAGAAGGCGAAGGTTAATTTCTGCGAGTGGTACCAGCCGACGGCGGGGGCTTTCGATCCGGTTCGGGCGGGCAAGGCCGAGCGTGCCAGGGCCGAGCTCGCGGCCCTGTTCGGCGAGCAGGACGGGGATAAGCCGGCTGAAGACGGATCGCTGAAAAACGCAGAGGAGCTTTTCAAGTCGTCATGAAGCTGTCGCGGCGAGGTTTCCTGAAAACCGGCTCGGCAGCCGTCGTATCGCCCGTCGTCGGTGGCTGCGGCGGCTCTGAGGTCATTCCCGTGCCCGAATTGCCGCCAAGCGGCTTCGACAGCCATTCGACGGCCGAAGACGTTACCGCCGGCATGGACCTGACGGGCAGGATCGCCGTCGTCACCGGCTGTAATTCCGGCATCGGCTACGAGACCATGCGCGTCCTCGCATTGCGTGGCGCCTATGTCATCGGCACGGGCAGGACCCTCGCCAAAGCCGAAGCGGCCTGTGCCTCCGTAGCCGGCGTCACGACCCCGGTACAGCTCGAACTGACCGATTTCGATTCGATCGTCGCCTGTGCGGAGGCGATACGCTCGCTCAATTCGCCGCTCGACATGCTGATATGCAATGCCGGCATGCGCGGCGGCGAGTACACGGTCGTGAACGACGTCGAGCAGCACTTCGCCGTCAACCACCTCGGGCATTTCCTGCTCGCCAACCGCCTGCTCGATCGCCTGTTCCTGGCCGAGCAGGGTCGGGTCGTTGTTGTGTCCAGTCGCGTCGCCTACACGGATGCACCCGCGGAGGGCATTCTTTTCGACGACCTCGAAATGTCCGCCGACTGGGACGTCGGCAGCGCCTATGCGCATTCAAAACTGGCTAATGCGCTGTTTTCGTTCGAACTGGCCCGCCTCCTGAAAGGCACCCGCATCACCTCGAATGCACTGCACCCGGGCGTTATCGCGACGAATATCGTGCGCGATTATCCGGCCATCGTGCGCAGAGCCTTCGGCATGTTGACCAGGGTCGCCGGCAAATCCATTGCCCAGGGCGCCGCGACCTCCTGCTATGTGGCAACCGCGCCCGCGCTCGGCAACGTCAGCGGCCAGTTCTTCGTGGACTGCAATGCCGTCAACATCGTTGGCGACAATTACATGCGCGATCGGCAACAGGCCTCGCGCCTGTGGGTAGCGTCGCAGGAACTGGTTGGCGACTACTATGTCACACATGAACGGCCCGACTGGGACGATTTCGACAACGGCGTTCGCGGCGAGCGTAGCCCCGACCATCCGGACACGGAGTAGATGACGAGCAAAGCGGTAGTGGTGCTGTCGGGCGGGCAGGATTCGACAACCTCGCTGTGGTGGGCGATGGACCAATTCGGGCGCGCCAATGTCTCGGCATTGACCTTCGACTATGGCCAGCGGCACCGCATCGAGCTGGAGAGTGCGGCCGCCGTGGCGGATCGCGCCGGCGTAGCGCACGCGTTATTGCCCATCAATACCTTCGAGGCGCTGGGTGGCAACGCCTTGACGGATAGCACGCTCGAGGTCAAGGACGCCGGGAACGATGAATTGCCCAACACCTTCGTCCCCGGGCGCAACCTGGTCTTCCTGACCTACGCGGCCGCGTGGGCGTGGCCACGGCAGATCAGTCACATTGTCACCGGCGTTGCCCAAACCGACTACAGTGGCTACCCGGATTGCCGCAGGGCGACGATCGACGCACTGGCGACGGCGCTGAACCTCGGCATGGAGGCGGAATTCGTGATCCATACGCCGCTGATGGAGCTGTCGAAAAAAGAGACTGTGCTGCTCGCGGAACGACTGGACGCTCTGGATGTGATGGCGCTGACGCACACCTGCTACGAAGGTCAGCGACCGCCGTGCGGGCGTTGTCCCGCCTGCAAACTGCGGGCGCAGGGCTTCGCCGAGGCAGGCATCCCTGATCCCCTGGTTGCTGCATGACCTATACCGTTCGCGAAATCTACTTCACCTTGCAGGGCGAAGGGGCGCAGACAGGCCGGCCGGCCGTGTTCCTGCGCTTCGCCGGCTGCAATCTCTGGTCCGGTCGCGAACAGGATCGGCAAGGCGCCGTCTGCAATTTCTGCGACACCGAATTCGTCGGCACGGGCGGTCCCGGGGGCGGCAAATTCGCAGATGCCGCGGCGCTCGCTGAGGCGGTTGCTGCAGCCTGGCCGGCGGATCAGGATGCGCAAGCACGGTATGTCGTCTGCACGGGCGGCGAGCCGCTGTTGCAGCTGGACGACGCCGCGATCCAGGCCCTGCACGAGGCAGGATTCGAGGTGGGCGCCGAGACCAACGGCACGATTGCGGCGCCGCCAGGCATCGACTGGCTCTGCGTCAGTCCGAAGGGGAACGCAAAGGTCGTGCAAAGCTGCGGCGATGAACTTAAGCTCGTCTACCCGCAGGTGGAGGCCGCGGCGCAGCCGGAACGGTTCGCGGGACTGGCGTTCCGCTACTTCTTCCTGCAGCCGCTGGACAGTCCGGAAAAATCGCAGAATACGCAAGCTGCGATCGACTACTGCCTCGCGCACCCGAAGTGGCGGCTGTCCCTGCAGACGCACAAACTGATCGGAATCCCCTGAATGGCCGTCAATCACCGCATCATGAGCCTCGTCTTCGCATCTGGCATTGGCCTGTTCGTCTCGTACTGCTCCTACCAGTGGGTCACGAATCCGGACCGCGGCGCCCAGCGAGCCATCGAAGAGGGCGTCGTACGGGAATCCCGCGTGATTCTCGAATCCTGGGTCGCGGATGGCGCCAACATCGAGATATCGGATCCGCTGAACCGGGTTCGGGAGGCCGGCAAGGTCTACATCTATCCGATCGCGGACGGCTGGGAGATTTCCGGCCAGTATCGGCGGACGGGTGAGCGTCGCTGGCATCCGTACCTCATGACGCTGGACGCGGACTCCCGGATGTTGTCGCTGGCTGTTGGCGACGAGCGACCGGGCCTGCTTGAAAAGGCGGCCGACGACCCGCGATTCTCGGTCACGCCCCGGGATTGACCGCTGCCGATCGCCCCCGCCGGCAAAATCTACGTAAACGCTTTTTCCGTTCGCTGCATCAAAGAGGGAGAAGTGGGTAGAAAAGCCGCCCTCGCGGCCGGGGAAAAACGCTGAAAATTGCAGATACATCAGGCCAGGACGTACAGCTGGCGCCCGGGAGCAGCCGAAATCGCAACATGCTCTGGGGTGGCGCGTTGCTGGTGATGCTGGTCGCTGTCTGGATCGTCGTTCCGGCGGTCAAGCGCTGGGCCAGCGCGAGCGTCACGGTGCCGCTCGAACGGCTGCGGGTAGCGACGGTGGTCCGCGACGACCTGGTCCGCGACGTGTCCGTGCAGGGCAGGGTGGTCGCCGCGGTGAGCCCGACGCTCTATGCCTCGGCACCAGGCACGATTACGCTGCTGGTCGAATCAGGCGCGGCAGTCGGAGAGGGCGAGGTGCTGGCAAGCATCGCCAGCCCGGAGCTCACCAACCAGCTCGAGCAGGCGGAAGCCACGCTGCAGCAGTTGTCGGTGCAGCTCGACCGACAGCGGATCGAGTCACGACAACAGGCGCTCGAAAAGCGCAAGGCAGCCGACCTCGCCGACGTGGCGCTGGTCGCGGCCAGGCGCGAGAAGCGACGTGCGGATGAAGCGAACGAGGTATCGGTGATCTCGGTCATCGACTTCGAGAAGGCGCAGGACGACCTGCGCAACGCGGAACTCGCTTACGCACATGCGGTTGCCGATGCGGATCTCTTCGAGGAGCGACTGGAGTTCGAGCTGAAGGCCAGTGAACTGGAACTCGATCGGCAGCAGCTGCTTGTCGATGACCTTCAGCGGCGGGTCGATGAGCTGTCCATCCGTTCACCGGTCAGCGGCGTCGTCGGCGAACTGCTCGTCGACCAGAAAGCCGCAGTCTCCCGGGACATGCCCGTGATGTCCGTCGTCGACCTGACGCGCTTCGAGATCGACGCCCAGGTTCCAGAGAGCTATGCCGACGACCTCGGTCTCGGCATGGATGCCGAGGTGCTGGTCGGCACGGAGCGCTACCCCGGCACGCTGGTTGCGGTATCGCCCGAGATCGTCAGCAACCAGGTCGCCAGCAGGATTCGGTTCAACGGTGACTTGCCGCCGAACCTGCGCCAGAACCAGCGCCTGACGACCCGGATACTCATCGAGGAGCGTCCTGACGTGCTGACGCTGCAGCGCGGGCAATTCCTGGAGAGCGGCGGCGGCCGGATCGCCTATGTGCTGGCTGACGACGACCTCGCCATCCGCAAACCGATCACGATTGGCGCCAGGAGCCTGGCGGCCGTCGAGGTGTCCGCGGGTCTCGAGGAGGGGGATCGGGTGGTTATCTCGAGCCTGGAGCCATTCAGGGGCGCTGAAACCGTCCTCGTCACAGACTGAATTCCGTACTGAGGAGTCATTAAAAATGCTGAACATGCAGAACGTATCCAAGGTGTACCGGACCGAATCCGTCGAAACGCACGCGTTAAGAGAATTCTCGCTGCACGTCGAAGAAGGCGAGTTCGTTTCGGTGACCGGGCCGTCGGGGTCCGGCAAGACGACGTTCCTTAATGTCGCGGGCCTCCTGGAAGAGGCGAGCGGTGGCGTCTACGAACTGGACGGCCGGGATGTCTCCAGCCTCAAGGACGCGGAGCGCTCGCGCCTGCGCAACGAAAAGATCGGCTTCATATTCCAGAGCTTTAATCTCATTCCCGAACTCGACATCTTCGACAATGTCGACGTCCCGCTGCGCTACCGCGGTTTTCCCGCAGCTGAACGCAAGCAGCGCATCGAGCGTGTCATTGACATGGTCGGGCTCGGATCGCGAAAGAAGCACCTGCCGTCGCAGTTGTCCGGCGGTCAGCAGCAGCGCGTCGCCATTGCGCGGGCGCTGGCGGGCGATCCGCGATTCCTGCTTGCCGACGAACCGACCGGCAACCTCGATTCCGAGATGGCGGAGAGCGTCATGCAGCTGCTCGAGGAGATCAACGCAGGCGGCACGACGATCGTCATGGTCACGCACGAGCCGAATCTCGCGGCCAGGGCAAGGCGCAACATCCTGGTACGCGACGGCCGCATAGAGACGCCGGATATGTGCGATGCTGAACTGCGGGTTGTGGCAGGTTAGACGATCAGTGCGGGCCTCGCTCCGTTATTGAAGCTGCCGCAACTCGCTCAGAAAAAGCGGCGCGGACGGCGCAGGATTTGCCAGCGAGCGTATTGTCGTGTTCGCAATGATTCGAGCTTTTGGCGGCACTGCGATGCAGTGCCACAGGCCGAACGAGTGGCAGCGTCAGGACGTTTTCAGGCCGGCGATCTCGGCGGGCGTGGCATGCAGCGCGCCCGCGACCATGTCGAAAAAGTCGATCTCCAGCACGCTGATCTCGGTGTCGCTTTTGACGACTTCCGCGAGCAGATGAACGATCGCAATGCGGTCGGCATCCAGCAATTTCCTGCCGGCGCTGGCCAGGTACTTGTCCAGCGGGGTAGATTCGTAGAGCTCGGTCCTTGCAGCTTTGCGTACGTCCTGTTCCGAGATCGCATTGCCCGTCTCTCTCTCGACGATGTCCTTGATGGCCTGGACTTCGATCCTCTGGATGCTGGAATCGGAGCTCGACGCCCGCGCCAGGACCATTAGCAATACTTCCTCGAACAGGGCGCGTTGCTCCTCTTCGCTGATGTCTGAGCCGCCGAATATCTTGAGTACGTTGCCTAGATCTGCAATTCCCATAATCTGCTCTTGTTGTTCGTTGGTGGTGGACTGGTTTTGGCCGCAAGTATAACCGCAAAACCCTGAAAACGGGCTATACCGCCGGCTCTTCGGTCAGACGCAATTCTTCCAGCGACTCCTGTCGCCAGTCGAATACATTGAGCTCGATGAACACGAATGCCGCCAGCCACAGGTAGGCGTCCCAGGAATCGACGAGGTCGCCTTTGACGGTCCAGTAGATGGCGCAGGCCAGCAGGGTGGCGTACAGCACATACTTGAAGGCATTGCTGACTTTCAGGAACAGTCCGTCGAGCTTGCCGCGCTCCTGCAGGAAGACGTCGATTTCGAGGACCGCGACGACGATCAGCCAGACGCCGGCGTTGATGACATCGGTCCATGCCAGCCGGATGATGTCCACGAAGCCGGCCTGGTCCACGGCGGCGGATACCCCGGGAAACTGCAGAAAGCTGGCGGCGCTCGACAATATGCCGCAATTGGCCAGCGTCAGTACTGCGTATTCGTCGAGATCGACTGCGTAGGCCCAGGTGCCGTCAACCAGTGCGCACAGGTCCGTGACACCCATGAGCGGGGCGCTCCCGGACAGGTACGACAGCTTGGTCAAGTATCCGGTGAACGCGTCAATGATGAACAAGTAGCAGATGGCCCTCAGGCCGTGCAGGGTCCAGGTCACCCTGCGCGTGAAGTGCTTGTCGTCCAGGACGGACGTCTCCAGCTCGAACATGAGCAGCAGGACGACCCAGGCAGCGGTATCGATGGTCGCCGCAAACGCCTCGGTGTAGTCGCCGAAAACGAGTCCGCCAGGGAAGCGGTGCGGCACGGCTGCCCACTCCTCGGCGAAAAAGATAAAGATGTTGGCGGTCAGAAACGCGTAGACGGCGTACTTGAAAAACTGGTAGATACGCCCGCGGTCGGTAGTCAAAGCAAGCCATTCCCTGTGCAGCGTCGGCAGTCGATTCTGCCAGTTCTTGCATGCAGCGCACATTCCTGTTCCAGACTATGACATTAGTCACTTTCTGTAAAAAGCTCCTAAATGTCTAATTAATAACGGGTTATTAAGACCCACTACGCGCCTGAGTACGGTCATCAGGGCTTCATCAGGCATTCCTTGCGCAATGATTCGGGCTCGCTCAGGCCTTCTGCAGCCGAAAACCAGACAGTGGCACCACGCCCGGCAGACGGGCCACAGGAGAACCGAAAATGGATGCCACACTGAAGAACAAGCAAAAGGCCGCGCCAATCGAGGCGCCGGCGTTCGAGGCCGCCAGGCGCTGGGCCCCGCTGGATGTGCCGGCTGCGAAAGCCGAGATCTACGATGCCAAAGCGCGCGAGACCGCGTCTGCTTACGCCCGGAACATCGAGAATTACATCGGTACGGTCAGCATACCGGTCGGCACCGCGGGGCCGCTCAGGATCAACGGCCGCGCGGAAACGCGCGAATACACGGTACCGCTGGCCACGAGCGAGGCCGCGCTGGTCGCTTCCTACAACCGGGGCGCCAGGGTGATCTCGGCCGCCGGTGGCTGCAATGTGCGCGTCGTCGACGAGGGCGTCAGCCGCACGCCGATGTTCGCCTTCGAGACTATCGTCGAGGCGGAATGTTTCTCGCGACTCCTGCTGGCGCACAAGGATCGCCTGCAGCAGGTCGTGTCCCGGGTCACCCGGCACGGCGTCCTTAAAGATGTGCAGGCCGTCATCGAAGGCAATCACGTCTATGTCGATCTTTGCTTCACGACGGGTGACGCGGCCGGCCAGAACATGGTGACCTTCGCCGCGGATGCTATCTGCAAGGCGATCCTGGACAGGTCGCCGGTCCAGCCCCGTTACTGGTTCCTCGAAGCCAACCTGTCCGGCGACAAGAAGGCGACCGCCAGGTCCCTGTCCGGCGTTCGCGGCAAGCGGGTAGTCGCTGATGTCGTGCTACCCGCCGCACTGGTGGAGCAGGCGCTGCATACGAGCCCGCGGCGCATGGTCGAGTACTGGTGCGGTGGCGCCCTCGGCGGGGTGATGAGCGGCACGATTGGCGTACAGGGTCATTTCGCCAATGGCCTGGCCGCGCTGTTCCTGGCCTGCGGCCAGGACGTGGCCTGCGTTGCCGAATCGGCGACCGGCGTCACCCGCATGGAGACCACGGAAGCCGGTGACCTGTATATCAGCGTAACGCTGCCGAACATTATCGTCGGCACGGTCGGCGGGGGTACGGGTCTGCCGAGCGCGAAGGCCTGTCTCGACATACTGGGACTCTCCGGCAGCGGCAATGCAGTTTCATTTGCCGAAGTCTGCGGCGGCCTCGTACTCGCGGGCGAGATCTCGATCATCGCGGCATTTTGCTCCGGTGACTTCGCCGCGGCGCACCAATGCCTGTCGCGGAACGGACGCTTCTCGAGGGAGCAAAGTCATGACTAATCGCTGGTGGCTTTACCAGAAAGAACGATTCCCGGTCTTTGCGCACGGGCCGATGGTGGCGATCTTCTGTCTTGCGGTGCTGACGTTTTCGGCTCTGCAGCGGGACACGCTACCCGCGACCTGGACGGTGATCGCGGCATCTGTCAGCGCGATCATCTTCTTCTTCCAGCTGCGCGTCGCCGACGAGTTCAAGGATTTGGAAATCGATTCCGCTTACCGTCCGCACCGGCCGGTGCCGCGCGGGCTGGTCAAGCTCGACGAGCTCGCCTGGCTGGCCATCGCCGGCGGCGGCATCCAATTTGCCATCGCACTCTGGTTCGACGTCGGCCTGATCCCGTTGCTTGGCGGCGTCTGGCTCTATATCGGGTTGATGACCCGCGAGTTCTTCGCGCCGGCGTGGTTGCAGAGGCATCCGGCCGTCTATCTGCTGAGCCACATGCTGGTGATGCCGTTGATCGCCCTCTACGTCAGCGCATTCGACTGGCTCCCCGTCTGTCATGCAATGCCCGGCGGTATTGGTTGGCTCATGCTGCTCGCTTTCTGTTGTGGCATCGTGCTCGAAGTCGGACGCAAGATTCGGGCGCCCGGGGCCGAGCAAGACGGCGTCGAAACCTACAGCGCGCTATGGGGCGGCCGGACCTCGATGCTCGTCTGGGTGCTCGCAGTCGCGCTTTCGGCGTTCGCCTATTTGCACACCTCAGCATGGCTGAACGGCGCCGGCATCTTCGTCGTCCCGGGAGTGGTTGCCGCTGTCATCGGCGTCACCCTGGCGACCTCATTCATTTTCGGCGACGGCGCCCGAGCGGTTGCGCGCCTGATCGAACCGGTATCGGGGATCGTCGCCATGCTGCTGTACCTCGGATTGGGCCCGCTGCATTTGATCGCGGGCTAGGGAGAAGCAAAGATGGAACTGACAATCGAACATCCGGACATATTCGAACCCGCGCGTGCGGGAAACAAGGCGGCGACGCTGGCGCACCTCGTAAAGGCGGGTTTCAATGTGCCCGCATTTTTCGTTCTGCCCGCGCTCGACGGATGGGTTGCGGACGATATCGAGTTGCGCGCAGCGATCACCGCGTCGGCCGTAACGCTGGCGGGTCCCGGCGGGCGACTGGCCGTACGTTCGTCGTCCACGGAGGAGGACGGGGCACAAAATTCCTTTGCCGGCCAGTTCGCCACTTTTCTCGACATTACCCCGGCCGACGTATTCGGCCATGCACAACGAGTCGTGGAGTCAGGCGGCAGCGACCACGTCCGCAGTTATCGCGATTCGACCGGCGCTTCGGATGAGGCCTCGCCACCGGCGGTCCTCGTCCAGCGGATGATTGACGCAGATACTGCCGGCGTCGCCTTTGCAGCGGACCCGGTCAGCGGGGATACCTCGGTTTCGACCATTGCCGCCAGCCGCGGTACGGGGGACGCGCTGGTCAGCGGTGAGGTGCAGGGTGATACCTGGAAAGTCGCCAGCGACGGCAGCATTGTCGATCGGAAAATCGTTGCCGAAGCCCCGGTCCTCAACGACACGGAAATCATGGCCGTCGCAGAACTCGTCAGGTCGGTCACGAAGTTCCGCGGCTGCCCGCAGGACATCGAGTGGGCCTTCTTTGCGGGCGAGTTATTCCTGTTACAGAGCCGCGACATTACAACCGTCGGCGCCACGCAATGCCAGGATGTCGTCGGCTTATGGGACAACAGCAACATCGTGGAAAGCTACGGCGGGGTGACCCTGCCCTTGACCTTCTCGGTCGCCCGTGAGGCGTATGAGGAAGCCTATCGACACATGGGGCGGATGCTGGGTATCCGCGAATCCGTGATCGAGGCCAACCGGCGCTGTTATGAGCAGATGATCGGCCTGATCCAGGGGCGGGTCTATTACAACCTGCTGAACTGGTACCGCTTGCTGAAGCTGACCCCGGGATTTCGCTTCAACAAGGGCTTCATGGAGCAGATGATGGGAGTCACCAGCGCAGTGCCGACAGAAACCATTGCGGAGAATGATGGCGACGCCCGGCTCTCCGGTGTGCGCGCCGTCGCCGATTATTTACGGATCAGCGTCCGGCTTGGCAGAAGACTCATCAGCCACCGACGCCGCGTCCGGCGGTTCCACGATAACCTGGGCCGCTGGCTGCAGCCGATCGATCTCGAGTCCTTATCGGTATCGGAATTAATGGATGAATACGAGTCCCTGCAAGCCAGGGTGATCCCGGCCTGGGACACGCCGCTCGTCAATGATCTTTTCTGCATGATATTCCACGGCGCCCTGAAAAAACTGTGCGACGCATGGATCAGTGCAGACCTCGACGGCGTCCATAACGACCTCGTAGCGGGAGAGGCGGCGATCATCAGCCTCGAGCCGGTCCGCCGGATGCTGCAGATGGCGGATCTCGCCAGGGCCGACGCGGAATTCATTAAGCTGCTGCAAGCAGCGCCGCCGTCCGTTGCAGAGGCGCGAATCGCCGAGGCGCCGGCCTTCAAGCGCGAATACGACGACTATCTCGAGCGCTTCGGCGACCGTTGCCTGGACGAACTGAAACTGGAGAGCGAGACGCTGCGCGACGACCCGACGCCGCTTCTCAGGAGTATCGGCCAGCTTGCCGCGGTGCCGGCCAGGGAGCCGGTCGGCGACGATCGCAGAATCGCGGCGGAAGCGCTGGTGAGCGAGTCGCTCTGCCGCGCGCCGCTCCGCCGGCGGATATTCGGTACCGTGCTGAAACTGGCGCGCGCGTTCGTTCGGGACCGGGAGAACCTGCGCTTCGAGCGTACCCGGGTGTACGGGCGGGTGCGTTCTGTCTTCATCGAGATGGGCCGGCGACTGGTCGCCCGGGACGCGCTCGATCGCGAGACCGACGTATTCTATCTCTCTGTCGACGAGCTCTCGGCTTACATCCGGGGCACGGGGGTGTGCGGGGATCTCAGGCGGCTGGTCGCACATCGCTGCGAGGAGTTCAGCGAATATCGCAGCGCGGCGAACCTGCCGCGGCGCTTCCTGACCCGCGGCGCGCCGCAAGCGAAGCGCTCGATCGAATACCTGCCCGCCGAGGCGGTCGAGGATGGCGACCAGCGACGCGGCCAGGCCTGCTCCCGGGGTGTCGTGCGAGGACAGGTGCGGATCGTTCGCGATCCGCGGCAAACAGACTTCCGGCAAGGTGAAATTCTCGTTGCCGAGCGAACGGATCCGGGCTGGGTGACGATTTTTCCGCTGGTTAGCGGCATGATCATGGAGCGGGGCAGCCTGCTGTCGCATTCGGCGATCGTGGCCAGGGAGCTGAACATCCCTGCGGTGGTCGGGGTCGACAACGCGTGCAGCTGGCTCAATGATGGCGAGTGGGTTGAACTCGATGGGGCAACGGGCGTGATCCGACGGCTGGCAACGACTGAAGAGGCGGCATGAACGATCTCTCGCTACGCGCCGCGCAGACCTTCTGGCGACTTCGCTTCGCCCTTGCCGGGATTGCGCTCGTGGCCACGGTCATTGCCTTCCAGGGGCTCGCCTCCCTGGGGGTCTCGAATTCGCTGGACGTCTGGTATCCCGAAGACGATCCGGAGCTGCTGAACTACCAGGCGTTCCAGGAAACCTACGGCAGCGACGAAATCATCGTCGTCGCGGTCCGTGGCGCGGTCGACTTCGCGACCGAGGAGGGCACCGACGTTGTCGCCGAGCTGACGGACCGTCTGCTGGACCTCGATGGCGTGGCGACGGTGACCTCGCTCGTAACCGTCCCCGAATCGCTGGCCGCTGCGCGCGGCCGCCTGCTCAGCGCGGACGGGCGGACCACGGCACTGGTCGTACAGACCCTGATCGGGCCGCAAATAGAAGCCCGCCGCCACCAGCTGTTCCTTGATATTCGCAGCGAAGTCGGCGCGCTCGGACTGGCGGCCTACCTCGGCGGATACGGCGTGGTCTTCGACGGCCTCAATGCGGCATCGACCACCGGCGCTGCGTCGCTGATCGCCAGCGCCCATATCGTGATGGTCATCCTGCTGACCCTGCTGTTTCGGCGCCTGCTGCCGGTGCTCCTGACCTTGCTGGCGGTCGGCGTCGCAACGACCTGGACCATGTCGCTGTATGCCGTCACCGGCCATCAATTGAACATGGTGACCATGGTGTTGCCGACGCTGGTGCTCGTCATCGGCATTGCCGATTGCCTGCACGTGCTGCGGAGCGTGGCCGCGCAGGATCCCGCCCTCGATCGGCAGACGCAGGTGACCCGCGGCATCGCCGCGATCATCGGGCCCTGCTTCCTGATGTCGGTGACGACTGCCGCTGGATTTCTCGGACTCACCGCGTCCGGTTTGCCGGTGGTTCAGCAGCTCGGCTGGTTCGGCGCAGTGGGCATGCTCGCCGCCTTTGTCGCCGCAATGACCTTGCTGCCGGCGGGCCTGACCTGGCGGCGCTTCGAACCGGTGCGCAGCGCTTCGACGCTGGACCGTGCGGCGGTAAGGCTGTTCGATCTTGGCGCCGCCAGGCCACGACTTACCGTCGCGATATTCGGCGTCTTGATGGCGATATCCATCTACGGCGTCTTTCAGCTCAACAGCGACACCGATTCGATCGGCTACATGCGCAAGTCCCACGTGGTACGCCAGGATTCCGATTTCATCGAGGCGGAGATCGGACCTTACGTGCCGATCGAATTCACCGTGACGGCCCCGGGGAACATTCTCGAGGACGACTACCTGGACGCGATCTGGGCCTGGCAGCGCTCGGCCACGAAGCTGCCCGCGATCGGCTGGAGCTGGTCGCTGCTCAGCGCGCTGTCGGTGGACGCGTCCGCCATGCCGTCCGCGATTGGCGAGGACAGTTTGCGCGTTGCCCTTGCGCGCATGCGGCGCTTTTCGCCGGTCACGGCGGGCGCCATGATCGCCGGGGATAACGAACTCAGGGTGTCGTTTGGCGCGCCGATCATGTCCGCCCGGTCCGTGAACGCGCTGATCGACCGCATCGTCGCCGAAGCCGCGCTGCCGGAGGAGCTCGTCATCCGGCCGGCCGGCTATTCGCCGCTCTACACGCGCATTGTCGACGAAATCGTGACCTCGCAGGTCAATGGTTTCGGCGCGGCGATCGTGCTGATCGTCGCGCTGATCGGTCTCGCGATGCGCTCCTGGCGGCGCACGCTCCTGGCGCTGCCGGCCAATGCGCTGCCCGTGCTGTTTACGCTCGGCCTGATGGGGCTGACCGGCATCCCGCTGGATGTCGCCTCGGCGACGATTGCGAGCGTCATCCTCGGCCTGGTGGTCGACGACACCGTGCACCTGCTGAAGCCTTACCCCGCAGCGTCTACCTTCGAGTCCATGCGGATTGCGGCCGGCAAGGCCGGCGGTACGCTGGTCATGACCACCTGCGTTCTCGCCGCAGGCTTCCTGGTGCTCGGGCTGGCCGAGATTCGCTCGATCGCCTGGTTCGGCGTGCTGACCAGCTTCGCGGTACTGGTCGCCATTCTCGGCGATCTGCTGCTGCTGCCGGCCCTGAGCCGCCTCGGAAAAGCCGCCGGAGAGCAAATCCCGGCGTATCCTGTTAAATCCTAAGTCATTGTTTCTTAAATAAAAAGAATCCCTCGGAAGATCATCAGGACTTCCACAGCCAAACATCGGCGCCTGCTCAGGCAATTGCCCGTCCCGTGGCCCACATTGGAGCCTCGTCAGAAACAACCGGGGACGGACATGGCCATCGGGACAGAGATCGCAAAGAAAGCTCGTTTTGACCGGATTCGCTACGCGCAGTGCTGGGAGGACGCCGATGTGCTCCTCGAGGCGATGCAGGTGGCGGAAGGGGATACCTGCCTGTCGATCGCGTCGGCCGGCGACAACACGATTGCGCTTGCCGGGGCCGGCGCAGGGCGCGTGATCGCGGTGGACCTCAACCCGGCCCAGATCGCCTGCCTCGAGCTGCGTATCGCGGCTTACCGGGCGCTCGAATACGACGAGTTCCTGGAGCTTGTCGGCCAGGCGCCGTCCGCTCGTCGCACCTTGCTGTACAGCCGCTGCCGGAAGCATCTTTCGGTGGATAGCAGGCGATTCTGGGATCGCCGCCGGCGGCTGATCCGCCGCGGCTTCGCCCAGGTCGGCAAGTTCGAACGTTTCCTGCGCAGCTTCCGGCGTTACCTGTTGCCGCTCGTCGAGGGCCGGCGCAATGTCGATCACCTGCTGGCGTTGCCGACCGCCGCAGAACGGCAGGCGTTCTACGACAGCCGCTGGAACAACTGGCGCTGGCGTTTCCTCTGCAAGCTGTTCTTCGGCCGGGCGTCGCTGGGGCGCTTCGGCAGGGATCCGAGCTTCACGCGCTATGCCGACGAGTCGGTCTGGGCCAGCCTGCAGCGGCGGATTCCGCAGGCCCTCGTGGTCCAGGAGCCGTCCGCCAACCCCTACCTGCAGTGGATCCTCAAAGGTCGCTATGAGTCGGCATTGCCATGGTCATGGCGCCGCGAGAACTACGACCGTATCCGCGCAAATCTCGACGCGATCGAGTGGCACTGCGAACCGATCGAGCAGGTCCTGGAAAAACTGCCCGCTGGCACGCTCGATGGCTGCAACCTGAGCGACATCTTCGAGTACATGTCCGACGAGGCGTACCGTGCACTGCTTTACCAGTTCATCCGCGCGAGCGCGCCTGGCTGCAGGCTCGTGTACTGGAACGTCGTTGTCGAACGTTCCCGGCCGGCGATGTTCGCCCGCGCGCTGGTGCCTTTGAAGTCGCTCGCCGCGAGACTTCACGCGGCCGACAAAGCCTTCTTCTATCGCAACCTCGTCATCGAGGAGGTCGCCTGATGGACAACCCGATGTTCGCCTTGCTGGCGCCGTCCCTGCTGCTTGTGCCCGCCATGGGACTCCTGTCGCGGATCGACGGGAGCAGTCCGGTTCGCCAGGAGATTCGCAGGAAGTCGCTGCACGTGCTGGTCGGACTGGTCGCACTCAGCTTCCCGCTGTTCCTGACCAATGGCGCGCTGGTTATTGCGGCGCTCGGCCTGGCCCTGGCGTGGATGCTGGCGGTGCGCAGCGTGCCCGCTCTCAGGTCCCGGTTCGGCTGTGTGCTGCACGATGCCGGCCGGGCATCCCGGGGAGAACTGTACTTTGCCTTGTCGGTCGCCGGCTTGTTACTGGTCGCGACGGCGCCGCAGTTCTACGTTATCCCCCTGCTGATCCTGACGCTCGCCGATTCGGCAGCCGCCATCGTCGGTCGCGGATGGCCGCGAGGGCGACTGCCGGCGCCGGCCGCCGGCAAGACGCTGTCGGGCTCAGTCGCTTTCCTGGTCACCGCTTTCACCATCTCGGCCGCGACCTTGTCCTGTTTTACCGGGCTCGGGCCGCTGTCGATCTTCGCAGTGAGCCTCGTTGTTGCCCTCGGGAGCACAGCCGCCGAGGCGGTCGCGTCGCAGGGACTCGATAACCTCAGCGTGCCGGCGATCGCCTGGATCCTTCTCACGCTTCTGCTGAACGGAGCATAGCCATGGTTGACATCTTCGATATGCAAGTTGCCGATTACGACTCGGTAATAGACCGCACCGGGTTCGAGCCGGACCGGCTGGACTTCGACCTGGCCGATCAGCATTTTGCGGTGCTGGATGACCAGCAACGCATCCGGGCCCGGTGCTCGATCTGGTGGCGCGATGCTGCTCAGGTGACAGGCGCGAAGACCGGTGTGATCGGCCATTACGCAGCGGATGAGGAGCGCTATGGCAAAGCCGCCTTACAGCATGCCTGCCGCGAACTGAAAAACCGCGGCTGCGAGCTCGCTGTGGGCCCGATGGATGGCAACACCTGGCGACGCTATCGCTTCATCACCGAGCGCGGCACGGCGAAACCGTTCTTCCTCGAGCCCGATAACCCCGACGAATACCCGGTGCATTTCCAGCGCAAGGGGTTCAACACGCTGGCGACCTATGTCTCCGAGATCAATTACTCGATGGCGTCCCGGCAGCCGGAGCTCGGCTCGCTGCGCGCCAAGCTGAGTAAAGCAGGGGTCGTGATCCGGCCCCTCGATACCGCTTCCCCGGAAGACGATCTCGACGGCATCTACGACGTCGTGTGCGCAAGCTTCAAAGACGCCTTCATGTATACGCCGCTCGACCGGGATAGTTATCGACAGATGTATGCACCGTTGCTGAAGGAAGTCGATCCGCGGCTGATGCTGGTGGCATCGCAGGATGACGAGATTGTCGGCTTCGTCTTTTCTCCGCCCGACGTCTGCCAGCGGAAATACCAGGACAATGTTGACGCCATCGTGATCAAGACGATCGCCATCCTGCCGCGACCCGAACTGTCCGGCCTCGGGCGGGTGCTGATCGTCGATATGCTCGAAAATGCCGTCGGCATGGGCTTCACGACCGCCATCAGTGCGCTGATGCACGTCGACAATCGCAGCCAGAAAATCAGCGCCGACTGCGCCGGCCCGATGCGCCGCTACGAATTATTCGCCAGGGATCTCAGTCAATGAACGCTTTCGAATTATTCAGTGGTGCGCTGCGGGAGCGACCCGAACATCTCGCGCTCGTGTCCGGTCTCGGCAATCGGCGGCAGGCGCTGTCCTACGGTGATCTGAACAGACGCGTCGACCACGTCGCGACGGAGCTGCAGCGCAACGGTCTGCAGCCGGGCGACCGGGTGTTGCTGACCGTGCCCATGTCGGTGGATACCTTCATCGTCATGCTGGCACTTCTGAAAGCCGGGCTGGTCACGATGGTTATCGACCCCGGGCACGGCGCCGACCGGATAGCCTCGATTCTTCGTGCGTGGCCGCCGGCCGCCATCATCGGCACGCGCTCCATCCTGCTGTTTCGCTTACTGGTGCCGGAACTTCGCGCCATTCCGAAGCGGTTTGTCGTCAACGGCAGCTCGGGCGGCGCGGCCTCGCTCGATACGCGGCGGGAAGCGTCGGCGCCGCTCGCCGTTGTGCCGCGCGCGCCGGCGGACTCGGCATTGCTCAGCTTTACCAGCGGCAGCACCGGCGAGCCCAAGCCGGTTACGCGGAGCCACGGCTTCCTGCGCCAGCAGATGGCGATCCTGCAGCCCGTCGC
>JABAOH010003430.1_pt1 | contig 26762 bp, 29 predicted proteins | sample 7062181 | NCBI WGS metagenome assembly JABAOH01 (sample SAMN14538630, study PRJNA623070) | marine sediment metagenome | biome: marine biome [ENVO:00000428]; feature: marine pelagic biome [ENVO:01000023]; material: deep marine sediment [ENVO:00002113]; isolation source: pool of 5 deep marine... | reverse complement strand
GCGCGCGCGCATAAGCTTCAGAGTTCTTTCGCATGCGACTTTCCCATTTTTTCTCGAACAATATTTTTAGCGTCTTTAATCCAATCATTTACAACTGCATGCATGCATGCATAAGGGGTTTACCGGTTGTATGTTAGTATTTTTTCCTTAAGCTTCTTTGCAAATTCCGAATCAGAAGAAGCTTTCAATCGTTTGATTGTAGTATCATAGGCGTCGATTGATTCTTCTTCCAGTGTCTTGGAATATCTCGCAACTGGATCAATTCCAGCTAATCTCTCTATTAGGATGCTTCTCTCCTCTTTTGGCATGACTCTTGGATCTGTCATCGCAGCAGCCCTTGCGTAGATTCCCTCGTCCAAAAGACGCTTGAGTGCCTTGAAGGGTAGCTCATAATAATTCCCGATGGCTCCCGTTCTTTCGGTAAATGCTTCAGGAGTTGCTGCCTTAAAGGAGACGCGGACGTAAATGAACTTTGAGAACTCTGATAATTTTTTCACGTAGTCGGTGTCATCTCCGAATAAGATGCCATTTGTCTCCAAGTAGAAAGGATAGCCAGACTCCTTTACATTTTCTAATAGTTGAAGTAAATGTTCCTTTCCCAGAGTGGGTTCGCACCCAGAAACTCTAAGTTTGTTGACCTTAAGGTGCCTGAAACGCTTCCACCCAAGAGAGGTTATGCCCTTCCTAGCGGCTTTGAAAAGTCTCTCTGCGACTTCCTTAGGCGAATAAAACTTTCCAAACCTCTCTGGATAATCTCTCGACCAGTTACTCCAGCAATAAATGCAACGCAAGCAGCAGCCAGCAGCGTAGCCGGTAGCAATTCCCCCGTAAACTGGAGCCGAATAGATCCCCACGTATTTTCTTTCAAGACCATCTGGGCCTTCTCGGGTCACTATCCTTTCTGTTTCCCTTGCTAACTCTAGTGGATCAAAGGGAATAGATCTAGGTGTTAAGAAACGAGGATATTCTTTCACTTAATCCCCTCAATCTGGGGACAATCTACACTAAAGAATAGCGCAATAAACAAAGGTTTCCCTAATTCTTAGGACGTTATGCGCGCGCCTTCACTTGACGTTGTTTTTCCAAGAAAACTTCTTAAAAACTAGAGACTTTTTGGCTTCTTAGGTTTATACTTCCGCTTTTCTAAGACTTTCATCTACTTTTTAAGAGACAAAAACCATAAATTAGCGTGTCTAGAATCGGAATCGAGGAGTCTCTGTATGCCCCAGTATTTCAGCGTTTTCAAGAACGAAAGCAAACTCGACATCAACTATGTTCCGCCACGTCTCCCCCATAGAGGATCTCAACTCAATCTATTAAATCAGTTTTTCCGTTTCGCCATTGAAAGCCCGGGAAAAATGACGCAGAGGGTGCTGATTTTGGGAACGATTGGAACGGGCAAAACTGTTCTTTCCCAACACTTTGGTTTAAACATATTAAAGGAAGCGGAGAACCGAAACATCAATCTTAACTATGTTCACGTTAACTGTCGCGAATGCAAGGGAAGCCTCTTCATGATCCTTCAACGAACCATCCTAAGTTTTTACCCTCATTTTCCAAAACGCGGCTATTCGGCAGAGGAACTATTGCAGGCACTTATGCAGATTCTCGACGAGGAAAACGCGTATTTGATCTTGGCACTAGATGAGTTGGAAGCCCTTATACTCAGTGAAGGGTCAGACCCTCTCTACAACCTCACCCGCATCCAGGAGGAACGTCTCAAGGCTCCTCAAAGGCTTTCCCTCATCTGCATTCTCCGTCAACCTGAACATCTAGACAAGCTTGATACTAGCACAAGAAGCACCCTTCAACGCAACGTGATCCATCTGAAAGAATACTCGAAACCTCAACTTGAAGACATTCTTAACGATCGAGTGAATCTCGCCTTCAAGCAAGGAACCGTGTCAGCTCAAACAATGAGCCTCGCCGCTGAATTGGCCTATTCGGAAGAGGGAAACGCCCGTTACGCTATTGAACTTCTTTGGCGAGCTGGCAAGTATGCTGACGCTTCAGAGATGCGGGAAGTTTCTCCTGAGTGCGTTCGAAAGGCGGCTGTCAGTGTTTATCCGGTTGTGCGGAAGGACATGATATCCTTCCTCAATCTTCATGAGAAGCTGTTTCTTCTGGGTATTGCAAGACATTTCAAACACACCGACACAGCCTACATGTCTATGGGGGAAGCTGAGGATGCTTACGCCATTGTTTGTGAAGAATATGGCGAAAACATCCGTGGTCACACTCAACTCTGGAAATATGTTAAGACGCTTTCGGCGTCTGGGGTAATTGAAACAAAAGTTTCTGGAGAGAGACAACGGGGAAAAACTACTCTCATCAGTTTGCCTCGAGTTCCAGCCTCCGACTTGGAAAAAGAGTTGAGTAGAATTGTTAAACAAAGAGGTAGGTGAATTTTGGTGGCAATAGAAGATGTTTTCTCTTCGAAGGGACGGGTAAAGATTCTCAGAATCCTAGCTGAGATTGGAGAATTAAATATTTCAGAGATTGCCAGACGAGCTGGCTTAAACTATGCTACGACAAATCAGCATCTGACGGTTCTGGAAAACCACAGTCTCGTTCGACATAAGAAGTTTGGGAGGATTCGCATCTTTCGTTTTGATGAAGAAAATCCCAAGGCACGAATGATCAAGGAACTAATGGAATTTTGGGAACAAACAAATAAGCCTTGACTTCAAGTTATGAACTAATCTGCTAAATGAAAATTTTGTCTAGTTCCCTAAAACCGGACTCTAGCTCACAGGAATTGAAAAATAGGGGCGCACATTTCATCACCAGTGATATCCGCAAAGACATCACCGAGGATAGGTAGAGGTTACGAATGTAACATACTTTTTTGATCTTATCATCGATCTTTTGTGCAAATACACCAACGGAAAAACTGTAAAGAAAGATTGGAAAGTGAATGAAACTGTTACATTAATGTAACCCTGATCCGTTACTCGATGGTAGCGTGAAGGTTCCTCAGCTCTTCTTCGGTTTTTCCGAGACGATGCATGAGTTCGACAACCAAACTGTCAAGGAGGACCATGCAGTTGTTTTCGAATATGGACCCCAGAGGGCTCAGGGTTTCCCGTTCGCCTAAGAGCTGTCTGGCCAAATACTCTTCTTCCTTAGGCCAACCAAGTTTCGTTCTACCACCAATTGACACAATGACGTCAGCTAGGTCTCCCAGCGGGGATTGCGGATAAGATGTGATAGCAACCACCTTTGCCCCAATTTCTTTTGCAGTCGAACTCGCTGTTAGAGCAAACTTGGTTGTTCCTGAACCGGAAATGGCGATAATTAAATCTTCTTTTCCAGCGGCAGGGGTGATTGTCTCGCCTAGAAAGTAAACATTGAATCCTAAGTTCATGAGTCTCAGAGCGAAGGCACGTCCCACAAACCCGCTTCGTCCCATGCCAACTACGAAAATTTTCCTTTCTCTAGACTCCAAAATCATCTGAATGAACTTCTCCACTCGGTTCATATCAAGTTCACTTATTGCCTTTCTGGCTCCGGATAAAATTTCTTCTGCCGCGGCCTCCAACCATTTCAAGGATTTCCCTCTGGAGAGGCAATTCTACCTCACGCATTAAAAATTTTTCTGACTCTTCGTGGGAAATGAACTTGAGGTTAATTTCGTCGGCAATTCAATCCTTTCTGAACGAATTAGAGGCGTAATAATATGGTTAATGAAGGAATCGGAATATAAAGCCAAATGTAAATCGAGAAAACTAACATGAGAATGGAGACTGAGGCTAGGAGGTAGTCAGTGTTCTTCAGCTTAAGTACGTAAAGGTTTGTGCGTTTTTTGCTGGCTCCCCAAGCTCTAGATTCCATGGTCTCTGCCAATTCTAGGCTTCTTCGAATGGCGCTTACGATTAGTGGAATGAGGATCGGAATGTAATTTCGCACCCTTTTCAGGAAGTTTCCACGTTCCAACTCTAACCCTCTAGCCTTCTGAGCATCCATTATAGTCTGTGCTTCTTCTGCCAAAACAGGAACGAAACGAACCGCAGTGGTGAAGGCAAAACAGAACTCGTAGGGCACATGACTCTGCTCTAGCGCCAAACCCAAGTGATCAGGCGAAGTTGTTAAAAAGAACACAGAGAAAGATTCCACCAAAACCAAGAAACGAAGGGTCATAGCTAAGGAACGTTCTACTAGAGATGCAGATGGAAATTGAGGATACTGAGTATAGAAATAGGTGAAAACAAAGTTAAATAGAAAAATGATGACGGCGAAGAATAGAGCCCCTCTCATAGACCGAAGCCATTCTCGCTGAACACCAGCCGCCAAAACAAAGGGCAACGGGACGAAAAATAGCAGGATTAGAGGCGGCAACTTACTGAATAATATCGCTGACACGAACAATACACAAACGAAAAAGAACTTGACTCGTGGATCTAACCGGTGAATGACTGAAGAAACTCGTCTAAACCTAAAACCCTCAAACATACTCATGAGGCGCCCTCCAAAATATCAAGCAGAATCCTTCTCGCTTCATGAACATCAATTATGTTTGTTGGTAATCCAAAATCGTGGAGACCTAAAAAAATCTGCGTTATCTGCGGAGGCACAATAGAAGCCTGCGCAACTAACTTCGGGTTTGTCAAAATTTCTTCTGCAACTCCCGTAACTAAGATTTTTCCTCCTGTCATCAAGACAACGCGAGGATTACACTCGGCTACAAACTCTACATCGTGAGTGACAACAACCACCGTTTTCTTTTGAGCATTTAGTTGGACAATAAAATGACGCAGTTTCTCCTTTTGTTGGTGATCCTGTCCAATCGTTGGCTCGTCGAGGATGACAACTTGGGGATCCCAAGCGAGAACCGAAGCCAAAGCGACTCTTTTTCTTTCTCCACCGCTGAGCATGAAGGGGGATGTTTGACGATATTTAGTTATGTCTAAGAGATTTAGGGCCCAATCAACTCGCTTCTTGACGGTGTTTTCTTCGAAGCCAAAATTTCTTAGGGCGAAGGCAACTTCTTCTTCCACAGTTTCGCAGAAGAGTTGGTGATCTGGATTCTGAAATACGAATCCAACTTTTCTTGCAAGTTGAGCTACGCTGACTTTTTTAGTATTTGTACCGTCGACAACAACTTCTCCTCTCGTTGATTTCAAGAGTCCATTGAAATGTTTCACTAGGGTTGTTTTTCCCGCACCATTTTGTCCCATAATTGCTAGGAATTCTCCATCGTCAATTGTGAGTGTGATTCCCTTTAAAGCTTCGACGCCGGTGGGATAGGTGAAATAAAGATCTTTAACCTCAATCACGCTTCAAAACCGCCCGTAGGAGACTAGATGCTTCTTCAGAGGTCACTGGAACTCTGCTGAGATATATCCCGCTTTCCATAAGAATCTGGTGAAGCCTAGTTGCTTTTGGGACACCAACACCGATCAAGCGTGCTTTCTCTGAGTTAAAGACTTCTCGAGGCTCGCCATCTAAAACAACCTTTCCTTCATCCATGACAATGACGTGATTGGCGTATTTTGAAGCCAAGTCCAACCGATGCTCAACGAGGATGATTGTCACGCCCAATTTTTTGTTTAATTCGTAAATTACATCGAAGATTTTTTGGGCTCCTACCGGATCAAGGAAGGAGGTGGGCTCATCCAGTACCATGACTTCTGGTTGCATGGCCAGAACGCATGCGATGGCAACTCGTTGCTGTTGACCACCCGAAAGCTCGTGAGGCGATCTTTCACTGAGTTCTTCTATACCTGTCATCTGAAGGGCCCAATCGACTCGTTTTCTCATTTCGTCTCTTGACACAGCGAGGTTTTCAAGACCGAAGGCTACGTCTTTTTCAACGGACAACGCGAAAAGCTGGTTTTCTGGGTTTTGGAAAACAAGGCCGACGTGTCGGGCGAGTTCATAGATTGAATGGTCAATTGTTTTTTGGCCGGCGACTACCACTTCTCCTTCAAGTTGTCCGCCGTAAAAAAGGGGAATGAGGCCGTTGAAGCATCGACAGAGAGTTGTTTTTCCGCAACCGCTAGGACCGGTTAGAATGACGACTTCTCCACTTTCAATTGTTATGGATACGTCATTTATGGATGCTTTTTGTGCACCTGGGTAAGTGTATGTTAGGTCTCTAGTCTTGATGACAGGCAATATTTGATTCGCCACGTTATTGGCAAGTTTTCAATCATTTAAGAGTAGCTACCTAAGAAAGAGTTACTTCAATCTTTCTTTTACTAGACTTACGCAATGTTTTAAGCAGTTCTCTATATCCCCAACCCCGTTGGCCCCAGCTGAAACCGAGTGGCCTCCTCCCATGCCGTTCAAATATTCACCTAAGGGCCTGGCTATGTCACGCCCTAGATGTATTCCCGTTTTCTGATGAAAATCTCGAGTCGATCTTAGGCTAACTTGAAGTCTGCCTCCTCTTTGACCAGCAACAATGGCTACATGAGCCCCTAATCTAATCAAAGCTCTGGCTGAAGAAGCTTGGTAGGCGCTAACGTGAGAAGAAGCAATTAGCCAGCTGTTGATGTTCAAAAGTTTCATTCGACATCCTGCCTTTAGCCGTGCCATACGCTCTGAATACTCCATCGGTAGGGAAAGAAGAGGCATTGTCTCTCGGGCGTTGACTCCAGCCTTTATTAAATCGGCTATTGTTTTAAGCGTATTAGAATTGGCTATAACAAAATGTCTTGTGTCGAAGGCTATTCCAAGGAAAAGGGCTTTCGCTTCAACTTCCGTTAGCTTGACTTCTGCCTCCTTGAAAAGCTGATAGACGATCTCGCAGGTGGATGATGCTTCTTCATTTGTCACATACATCGTTGCAAGGCGTTCTGTTTCCGGATGGTTCGCATGATGATCAATCACAATAATTGAGGAATTAGCCTCCTTAACCCTCTCAGCCCACTCATCTAACTGTTGGATGGTATTTGTATCCAACAAAACAATGAGATCCGCCTTTTCAATGCGTGGCTGCCCTGCTAATTTCACAGGTAGCGATTTCAACATGGATTTGGCAAGTCTGCTTGGTCCATGAGCTGCTGCAATCTCAATCTCTAACTCTGGTCTCAGGCGCCCTAATAATTGGGAAAAAGCAAACGCAGCGAAAATGGCATCTGGATCAGCATTATGATGACATAATAGAACAACCAACTTGGCTTCATGCTTCTCTATAAGAGCTACTATTTTGTGGATTTGCACGAGAGTCCCTCCAAATATTCTCTAACTGATGCGAAGGCCCTCTCCGTAGCTTCTTCAACCAACTTTTCCACATGAAAATCCCTTAAGAGCGGCGACAGCATGACTTCTACATAGATATTTATTGTTAAAGGTTTGGTTCCCTCTGCGTCAACTGTTACGTTGAAGGCAGATATTCTTCTGGGCGGAACCTTTGATGAAATATACTCTCTTGCAGTCTTTTCCGCGATTTCACAAAGCTCCTCCATCTGCTCAAGGGTAAGTTCAAGTATCCCTATTTCTTCCAAGAAAATTTCACCCTAAGGAGGAGGTTAAACTGGACGCAAATCGCGTTGAAGCTTCTCCTGTAAATCCTTAACTTGGATTCGCAAGCGCTCCTCCTGTTTACCCAGCACGTTAATCCGCATGTTCAACAGCTCTTTCCGCTCGTTCAACTCTGTCGTCACTTTGGTTTTCTTTGACTTAATAAGAAGCGAGCCAATGGATTTGTAAATCACTGCAACGTCGGTCAGCTTTTTCAACTCGCTTAAAGCCTGTTCAACTTCATTGAGTTCCAACTCGAGTTGCTGTTTCTGTGTCAAGACTCCTTGCAACGTCTGTTGCAGTTGCTGAAGCCTAAGCAACCGTTGCTGAACCTGAGGTGGAAGCCTTGAAATCTCTTCGCTCATCTCAACTCACCAAACTTTTGTTTCTGAACTCCTTCAGCATTGTAATTTCGCTTAATTAAGCGTTTTCACCTAAATCACCTTTTGCATGAATGCAAAACCCGGATCTAAAATTTGTAGATTGGCTTGACTACATTATATTGAAACGTGCTTAACCTTTACCTCTTTTTTCTACTCTATCACTATTAAGGTTAGGGTTGATTGAACTTTGGCTAAATGTCGCACCTGCCATGTGACAATTTCCTTAAGTTTTTCCATGGTGTCAGCTCCAATTTTTACTATTGTATCATAGACGCCGTAGACCCTGTAGGCTTCTTCCACCGCATCAATTTTTCTCAAGTTCTCGAGGATTTCGTTTTCAGCTCCTAGTTCGACGTTCAATAAAACATAGGCTGTTGGCATATAATCACCTCTAAGTTTACGCGGTTTAACGCACTAAATAATCTTTGCACATATAGATTTTTCTATAGCATCTAGAACCGCTAAACCTTCAATTTTTTTTATTCAATGCACACAGAATTAATAATGCGCTAAAGTTTTTCCTCTATTAACTTCTGGATATTAATTGCCATACTAACTAGTCTAAGATAAGAATTTACGGTGGCTCTTAGAGCGGAGGTATCTCTCGCTCTAAAGTTCAGGGTCAGATTGTATCCTTCACTCCTAATATGAACTTTGGAACGACGTGTCGACGGAGTTTTTGTTTCTGGTTTCAAGGCCTTTAGTACGACTTTCAACTGTTTTTCAGATGAGAAATTTAGGCGGATGACTGCTTGAGCTTTCATAGGGAGACTTTCCACACCACTTTTGATAGAGCAATTCGATTTATCTCGAATGCGCACACCTATGCCCCCTCCTTCGCTGTGCCCACTGCAAAAGGTTGAAAGACTATCATTTTGGCGAGGGTAATTCGAGGACCTATTTCAACCATTTGCGGAAGGAACATAAACGTGATTTGGGTGTGCCGTGAAGCATCAAGGGAAAGGTGCATAGAAGCTTGATACTTCGCAACAGCTTCGTCCATTGGCAACTTTGGTAAATTGAAGAAACCTGACAGCAGCTCAGCGATTTTTACGATTTCGGTATGATTTTCCGGAGCTGTTGTCACCACGAGGGATCGAAGGTGCTTTGTATTCGCCTCAAATTCTCTTCGAAGTCTAAACCCGGAGACGTACATTAATGGAAGAGACGAAATTAAGCCATTCTGTTCTATCCGAAAAAGCTTGACTTTTCCAGGTCCTGCTTTCCATCGATCAATAATAACTATTCGGTTGGCATCTAGTTCAAAAGCCTTTTCAGTTATCCCATCTAAATTTAGTTTACCTCGGTTGATTCGGATAATGTTTGGAACGGAAAGAGCGAAGTCGTGACAAAACATTCTAATCCTTTTCGTTGGCCTCCGGGAGGTGGTTAAAAGTATCACTTATATATCCGCCTTCTAAGAAGTAGCGCAAACATAAACCGAGAAACTTTCAATCCTGCATTATACTCAAGCTTCTGTAGCAGACAAACTCTTTGCCGTACGTTTGGCAACAACACCAAGTTTGGTGACTGGGGTGTAGGCTCCACCACTGAAGGTGAGACCACATTTTGTGCAATTCCAAACGCCAACGCTTTCTCGTCGAATCGACTCAGAGCCACATTGGATACATTTGTGAGTTTTCTTTGACTCTGAAAGTACCTTGACGTAGCGTTTCCTCACTGTTGAGCCGTATCGTGCTCCGAGTCCTCTTGCCATACCAACCTTTTTTGTCTTTCTTCTGCGACCCATCAGACTTTCACCAGGACTTTCCGCAACTCTTCAGTTTTTTCTCGAGCTATCTTGGCGGCTTCCAAGATTTGTTGTGTCGTAAAGTAACCATAACCACCTTTTTGTATGGCGCAAATTTTTCCGTCTTTATCCAGAGTCATCGTGAGTCTAGCGTCCATGACTTGTTCTTCCTCAAGCCAAGGGTCCACTACAAGCTTTTCATTTATTTTAGCGAAGGTGACGGCTATCGGATGGTTTCTGATCGGAAGCGGAGTATAACCGGGCTTAATCTTTATTTCCCCGCTTTCCAATTCATAGTTAAACATCTTTGTATTGAGTAAGGCAGCTAAAGCTGCCATGGCTGAAGCGTCTATGAGATTCCCATCGTGGTTGAGAACGTAGACGTCTATGAAAACTACGAAAACTTTCTTTCCCGGCTCAACACATAGCTTTTCCAAGTCAATGGCTTTCGACTCTCGTATTCCTCTGTCAACGATTCTGGCTAGTTCTACAGCGTTTTCGTTGGGTGGTCCGGGTTCAAAGGTGGGGGAAGCCAAGGGCACAAGTTCAGCATTGACTGTGAGGACGCCTTGGTTGGGTACGTCTGGAAAAGGCTGGCCAGTCTCGATTTTTATTCCAACCATAACTTCGGTTTTGCCTAGACGCACACGAGCGGAACCCTCAGCGCGTTCAACAACTCCCACTTCAACTTGAAATTCACGGTAATCCGTTACTCCTCGTCCGTCTAGTCTCTTTCCGCCGGAAACAAGTTCAGCGATTCTTTTTTGCTGGACTCTTACAACTATGGGTGGGGGTGTCATTCTTCTACAGCCTCCTTGACTGAAACATACTTTGATTTAAGGGCCTCTTTCTGAAGCATGTATATTTTTTTACAGCCGTCGATGGAGAGGTTAATGGCTTTCTCAAACTCTTCAATGGTTAAACTTCCATCCATTTGAAGCAAGGTTACAGCGTTTAAGTTAGGCATTAAAGCTAAGGGCAAGTCTGCCTCACCTATTTTATCTTCTACATCCATAAGATCAAGGGCTAGATGGCCATCGATTTTTCCAGCTGCGCATGCTACAACTAGATCGCGCATAGGGATTCCAGCGTCAGCTAGCGCGAGGGATGCTGCAGTAATTCCCGCGCATCTCGTTCCGCCGTCTGCTTGTAAGACCTCTATGAAAATGTCAATGGATGTTCGTGGGTAGTATTCGACGAAGATGGCTGGCTCCAGGGCTTCTCTGATAACCTTAGAGAGTTCTATATCCCTTCTTGATGGGGCTGGTGACTTTCGTTCATCTACCGAAAATGGTGCCATATGGTAGCGGCAACGAAGCACAGCGCGATCTGGTAAGGCTAAATGCCTCGGATGAACATCCTTAGGTCCGTAGACTCCAGCGAGAATCTTGTTTTTTCCCTGTTCGATGTAAGCGGAACCATCGGCGTTTCTGAGAATGCCTACTTCTATTTTTATAGGCCGTAACTCGTTCAGTCCTCTTCCATCTATTCTAAGGTCATTTTCGTCTAATAGTTTTTCAGGCTTTTTTTGAGACGTGTTCAATTTCTTTTCAGTTTTTCTTTTAGGTATTTCTTGCACCTTCCTTTTTCTTTCTGAGCATTTCAGTTACACGATCTGTCAATCCAGTAGTATGGGATTCTTCTTCAATTTTGCGAAGTGCTATAATCGCAAGTTGTTCATCTTCAGGAGTCTTGCCGCTGACAAGAATCAATCCATTTTGGCCAATGGTTATTTGGCATCCTGTTTCCCTTTTTATCATACTTACCATCGAACCTTTTCTTCCAATAACTCGTGGAATCTTTGTAGTTGTGATTTTAACGAGTTGCCCCCGCATAATCTTTCCAAGACCGGGTTCACGGATAGTCAACAGTGGATCACGGCTTCTATCGTAAGCAGCTACCTGTGCAATAATCAGATCGCCTATGTCGAAGATGGATGGTAAATCGCTTGTTTGGGGTTTAAATGGGCGATCCATGACATCGGAGGCACGAAGCATCGCAAAATATGGGGCATTGATGTCCAGAAGCCAGCCGCCTGTGGTCACTTCGACGACTTTTCCAATAACAGTATCTCCAACGTAAGGAATATAAAATGCTCTTAGGGCAACGACGTGAACCTTTCGAGCTTCGTAGTCTACAAGTCCAATTCGGCTAGCATAGATTTTATCATCATCTTTGTAAGTGTTATCACCGGCTATATAACCGTCTTCAGCAAGAAGATCTCCTGGAGTTACAAGTTGTCGCTTCTCATAGAATATGGGCATTATTAATCACCTTAAACATGAAAGATGTGTTTAAACCTTTTTTGCTTCAAGGTTACCGCGCGTTACTCTTCCCAATTTTTCTAAAAAGGGTCCGTAAAGACCCGCTGGCATTTCTACGGTTGCAAACCATGACCCGTCAGCTTGCCACTGCTCACGTTTTATCACACCGAAGCTTTTAACGGTTCCATAGGCTTTACTTGCATGCTCGGGTGGTATACGTACAGCTACGCTGACCTGTTCCATTTTGAGGGGTAGAATTGGACGCAAAAGTTTTATGATCTCTCTTGCTTGGTCTTCAACATCTCTAAAAGGATCTATTGAGAAGTGAATTTGCTTCATAGCCTGTTCTATGCGCATGGGTGGATGCGGAAGACTCGTTTTCGGATCAACGCATTGACGGGACACAAAGGAAACGATTTGCCTTCGTTTATCTTCAACTAACTGTTTCCGCTGTTCCGTGGTTAACTGCAGCGTTCCCTTCTTGAGGATAATACTTGCTATTTTGTTGGAATCCGTGGTTCCGAAGACTTCCTGCAGTCTATCCTCTGACACCCTCAACCCTTTTCCAGCATCACTAAAAATTGTGTCAGTGACCAAAAGCTCGGAGACGGATGTGGTCTTTCCGAGCCTATAAGAAAAGGCTAGATGAGGCTTAACTAAGATCTCGAAGTGTTCTCCATCATGGGTCATGCGCGCAACGGTGTAGCGTTCGCTCATGAGGTCCCACTGCCCTCAAACCCTCTTTGATAGGTTTCAATTTCCTTGTCGGTGAGCATTCTAAGTCTTCTTTTTGCAGACGAAATTACGCTTATTTTGATTCTTTTGGGCTCCCCTCTCGCTTCAAGAGCCTTGATGAGACATTTAATGGCAAGTTTGATTGTTTCATCAAGGTTCATGTCTTCACGATATTCTTCCTTTAAAATACCCTCAACCGTCTCGCGACCTATACCCACAGCTACTGCCTTGTAGCCCCTGTAAGAGCCGCTTGGGTCAGTTGCGAAAAGCCGGCTACCGGTTTTGTCCACTCCACCAAAAATAATTGATACGCCAAAGGGTCTTACTCCTGCGTGTTGAGTATATAGTTGTTTTATATCTCCAACGCGTTTTGTAATGATTTCAACGTCAATGGCCTCATCATACATTAGTCGATTGCTTTGAGAGTAGATCCGAGCTTGGTCAATAAGTATGCGAGCGTCAGATCCCAAGCCAACGACCGCTGCTCCAAGATGGTCATCTACCTCATATAACTTCCAAGTAAAATTCGTATCCTGCAGTTTTGTTTCAATTTTTTCCTCTGCCCCCAAAACAACTCCCTCGGAGCAAACTATTCCTAGAATTGTTGCCCCGCGATTGACAGTCTCGAGGGCATATTCAACCTGGAAGAGACGACCATCTGGGGAAAACACGGTAATTGCTCGATCATAAGCTCCAGGTGCCGCAAATACAGACAAACCTATCACCTCACAATATGGAAACCAGTTTTGTTTGTTTTCTTGGGAGACGCAACTAAAAACCTTTTCGTTAAAGTTTCGGATTTTTGTTTGAATTCCTACTTTCGTCTTCTGAAGAATTGGGCACCATCTATCTCGGTGAAGTACTCGAAGCCAGCTTTGGCGAGTTCGCATGCTTCTTTGAGTGTTTTTGCAGTTTTGACGTGATATTCTTCCTCTGCTCCGAATTCGATTAACTGCGTGTAGATCAGAGTGTTTCTGATGTTTTTGTGTCCTCTTCTAAACCGTTGTTGCGTGCATGTGTGGGATGCTTTATTTTGCGTAAATCTTACTTGAACAACTCCGTAATCACAGGTCCAAACTTCTTTTTAATACTATCCGCCAACTCATCAGCTTTAACCATGGTGATGCAACAAACTTTCCCTTCCTTCTCACAAGTCATAATTGCCAACTTGTCTCCGCCTTTAAGCTCCATCTTGTCCCTAAGCTCCTTTGGCAAAACCAACTGCCCACGCTCGTCTACACCTACCAAACTAACAAGATTGCAACATCCAGTTTCGTCACAACAAGCTCCACTTTCGTCATATCCCATAACATTTTTCACCTCCACACTCTAATCAGCAATATCTGAATATTTAAACCTTTCTGAAAATTCTGATAAATCAGTAAAAAATGTGCACGCAGTTCAAAACATGCATGCGTTTAGTGGTAAAGTTGTCCAATCTGGTTGTCGGGGTTGTCTGCTGGGGCCCCGGGATCATTGCATGCATTTGTGCATGCAACCCCTGTACCACTGGCCAGACACCGTGGAGATCCCGCAAGCCCTTTCAGCCATTCCAACCTAAACGAGCAATGTCACTCCTTACCTTTCTTCAGCGCATCCGCCCTCTAGGCGAATGATAAAAAAAGAAGGGGAGGTTGAGGTGTTTACTGTCGTTTTCTGAAGAATATGTCGTATACTACGAGGAGTGCAACTACAACAACAGCTGCTATTGTGCCATAGAGTATTGGCATGAGGTTGTTGACCGCTCGGTCTATGTCTTCTTGTACTTCTGGTTCTGTTGCTGGTGTTACTGGTTCTGGCGGAGGTTCTGGTGCTTCTACCACGCCCACAGCGGTTTCTGCGTATGAGCTGCCGTAAGAGTCGTCTCCCATGAAAGTGGCGATTACAGTGTACTCGCCTGGAACCTCAGGGGTCCACATCTTCTTGAACATGCCGCTCATGTCAGTGGTGACGTCGCCAATGTGCACAAAGTTGCCGTTCGGGTCAAGGGTGTCTAATGAAACTGGAACTCCAGTTACCTCTGCTGGGATCGGTCTCTGCATGTGCAGGTACTCCATCCATCCAGCCATTGATTCTTTGGATACGCATGGTGTGCCTGGCTGCGCTGGAGACATGTCTAAGACTGAGCCCTCAATCATTACGCTAGCTCCATCGGCAATGATTTTCGGTGATGCTGTAACTGTTGTTGAACTTTTACCTTTGCCATAGACGTACATGTACCCGTCATAACCGTTGAGGGCCATAAGGTAGCCGTCGGCGATGGCATACGCGCCACCAAAAGATGACGCTCCCGTTATGTTCCATATGCCCTCGCCTGTAGTAGCGTTTATGCAATGAAGCTTCCACCCTCTGGTCATAGGTTGAGTGGTTGTGTGCTCACTATTTTGTATATAGAGCTTTCCGTCAGCAATAGTGCCACCAGAGTTGAAAGAATATACAGTTTGGCCTGTTTCGTCAACGTATGGAGTCTCGTATGGGTTAGCTGGGTGCTTGTATTTCCAGACTATTGTTCCGTCGTCCCAGTCAAAGGCGTAGACGCCGTCGTAGGCTGACCGGTAAAACATGCCGTAAGCTGAGTGTATATCGTAAGCCCCGAAGCTGGCTTGTCCCCAAGGATAGTCCATCGCCTCACTCTTCCATGCCAGGCTTCCATCTTGCAGATTATAACCATTGAAATACCCGTCTTTCATTAATACGGCGACTTTTCCGTGGTCAGCGACTGTGCATCCAAAGCTGTAAGAGCGCTCATAAACTGTTTTGTTCCATAGCTCTAAGCCTGTTTTCAGGCTGGCAGCTCTTAACTCCACTCCAATCCAGTCTGCTCCCGCTGCCGAATAGGAAATCGCATTCTGCTGCACAGCTATGCCTGCCTCGAAATCTTGGGTGGTACCTAGGCTACTCCACGGCCAGGTTATGTTACTTATTACTCTTTCACTGAAATCATCGGTATTTCCGTTTATTGTCCAGTTGATTAGACGATATTCAGGAGCCCAAAAGGTGCCAATGTTCTGTACGCTCAAGACGTAGGGGAGAGAATACATGGTGCCTGACATGGCGTCTACTTCGAGGTCTAAGCTTCCGTCATACGGATCCCACTTTCTCAGCATCCCGCCGCTTATCCCCACAAGATAGTCGTTCATTCCAAAGGTCAGTTGCGCGCCTGGAACTTCTCCGTGACCTTCTTCAAAATGAACGTTGTTGGGTAGTATAGCAATGGTTATTGGAAAGATGCCGAACCACATGAAAGTAGTTGACTCTGCTTCGGTTTCCCAATACAATTCTCCGGTACGTAAATCGTAGCACTGCCAAAATAGCGTCGAGGTACCATTCACAACTTTTGTAACGGTACCGTAACATCTTCCAGCATAGATTATGCTTGGGGTACCGCCAGCACCTGCGAAGGAGAGAGTCCCCAGATCACCTCCGACGAGACCTGATACGGCACCTAATCGTCTCCATACTACGTGGGCAGTTTCTGGCGCTTGTACATATGGAGTGAAATCATAGTTGCTGGCGTATGTGTTGGTGTCAGCTGGCCAGTTAGGGCCTCCTCCTCTGGCCTGCCACGGATACCATCCCAAAATTGGAGCCCACTCTCTGTTCTCTGGTGACACTGGTCTTGTCCAGTAGTCTGTTGGTAGCGGAGACGGAGGCCAAGAATACACCATGTCTTCCTGTACGACAAGTTCTTGCCATTCAGTGGAGCAGGGCTTATAATAGACTGATTCTGGGAAGCTCAGAACAGCTCCGGATTGGTAAAACACTGCTCCCACGTGTGCGGTGTAGTTTCCTGGTGGGAAATAGCCTCCAGGCATGTCAAACTTGAGCTTCCATGTGCCAACCTGATCGGCAACGTGTTCAAACCATGCCGTTGTGTCTGCACGATAGGAATCCAGCGTTATGACGTCTTCGTTTCCATCCGGATCTACGATTGTCACCTTGTAATCTGTAAAGTATCGACTTACATGAGTTGAGGGTGTAATCCACATGTTAACAAGGAAAGTCTGTCCGAGTCCTACTGGGTTCGGTCTAAAGCTAAGGTAAGCAACGGTATCAAGGGTATGATCAGGAGTAACACCTGGGGGTAGTGGCACCGAACCTCCCTCTTGCATATTTGTGTATTCATCTTGAGCTTTGACCGGCGTATATACTGTCAGCAATACAGAAGTCATTAGTAGAACTAAAGCGATTGCAGCTAACTTTGGTTTGTGTTTCCAGAATTTTTTCATTTTCTTTTTCCTTCCTCAATTATTTGAGGCGAGTAGATGGTATGTTTTTTTTGTTTAAATGTTTTTTGTGCGTAATATCGCAAGCCGCGCGCAATGTATTTGTGATTTTTTGTTGAATAAACAATTCGAAATAGCATTAATTGCTGAGTGGCGTAGACGACATGCATTTTCGCAAACCGATTCGGTGACTCTTCAAAAACAAAAAAGGGGGGGATTTTGCGGGGGATATCTCCACTCGTTTACGAAAAAACCTTTTCATTATTGTTTCGAATTTTTGGTTAACTTTTTCATCTACGTTTTCTGAAGATTTTGACGTTGCTTGTTTCGAGTGCACATTAATCTTCAGCTTCCTAAGAGGTTACAAGTATCTTTGAGTGTTTTTTGCAACTTTTACATGGTACCTTGTCTTCGGCTTCAGATTCGATGAGTTTGGTGTAGATTAGAGTGTTTTTGATGTTTTTTGTAACCCCCACAACCCGTTTTTTCGGTCTTCCATTTTAAACAAGTTTTTCACTGCCCTTGCCCATGCATACCCGAAAATTGTAAAATTAAATATTCACTTAAACAAATAATTAAAAAACAGCTAAATGCATGTAAAATCAGCTGGAGTTAGCGCTCGAATTAATCTAGGATTCCTTCTGGATGGGATATTGGTTTTGAATTGAACATGCTCTGTAATCGTAAGAAAGATTGACAAAAAAGAGGATTTAGTAATAGTATATTATCGACACCATCATAGTAGCGTCTGTCATACCTGGGTTACCGACACTCATTTGTATTGGAGCAGGTAAGACTGGAAAAACTGCTGTGCCTCCTGTTCCAACATTTATTTGATTATTGTAATTGACTCCGTATGAATGGTAAGTTAGTCGAACATAGATGTTATCCGCTGTTGACGAGAAGACCTGAACTGAAACGTATCCTGCATAGTCTGCTGTAGCATTCCAAACGTTCTCATAACCTGCCGATATACTTATATTTTGGAAGTTTATCCAGATTGTGGATTTTGCCAAGTTTACTATACTAGAAAGATTGCCCACATGGGAACCCAATGAAGTTACCTGCTGGTTTAAATCAGAAATCTGGCTGTTTTTGTCATTTATCGTTGAATTTTTGTCATTTATCACTGATGAATAGAACAAAATTACTCCAATAAGACTGACTAGAAGTATTACACACGCTATTCCTAACCCAATCGCTACTGTTCTACGTACTACTTTCTTTTCACTCGTTTGGCCACTAATCTTCGAATCCCTCCTCTGTGTTTAGCTGTTATGTAAATAATAAACTTCTTGGTAATCGCGCGCGTTGTCGCCTGGGGCTCCGGGACCCTAAGAAAGGAAAATCAAAGCCAAAAAAACCTTTTCGTTTAAAGTGTATGGGTCGCCCTCCTTTACAAGCACCCGAAATTTAAAGTGCTGTTCTTTTCTATTACATTTTGTTTGTCTCAGAATGTTAAGTGGCAGAGAAATATGAGTTATGAAGAAAACTGGAAAGTTTTGGCTGATTTACTTGCCGAACTTCGAAAAAAAGGTGAGAAAATTCCAGCCCAGGTGATGAAGGACTTACGCTCCGCAAAAACCATGATGCAAATTCTGAAAGCTGAACCGACCCACATAGAAAACATTCCAAGAATTGAAACCTATCTAGGAAATGTCGAATCCTACGCTATTCTTGCGGCACAAGAAAAAATGGGAACCGGATTTGTCGAACGATGGTTGAGAAAACTTGAGGAAGCAAAAAAAATGAAAACCGAAGAAAAAGAGAAATTTGCTCTACGATTTGTTCCGGGACTTCCAAGAGAAAGAAGTTGGGTACGAGTTCAAATTTCGGAAGATATTCCCCGGGAAGAAGTCAAAAGCCTTGCCAAGGAAGATGGATTATTATGCAAAATGCAAAAGAACGGATATATGCTCGTCTACGGCAATGGGAAGAGTATAAAAACTTTTGTCAAAAAAATGGCTGAAAAGTTCCACGGCGGCCCAAAAGGAGGAAAAACCTCGAAGCTTTTGCAACAAAACAGTTAAAACCTGTTTCCTATGCATACTTTATTTATAGAAGATATTTATATGAAGATTGTAAAATGATAGGTAAATTCCCGCTATGAAAAAGCCGAAGGCGGTTTAAAGGAAAATGCCTTACATCAAGAAAATCGAATTGAGAGGCTTCAAGTCCTTCGGTCCAAAAACCGTTAGCATCATGTTAAATAAAGGCTTCACTGTCCTAACCGGACCGAACGGAAGCGGGAAAACCAATATTGCTGATGGCGTTTTATTTGGCTTAGGGGAGCTAGGTGCTAGAAGACTTAGAGCCGAAAGCCTAGCCAAACTAGTGTTTCACGGTTCTCCAGAAGGACACGTACAGAAAGCGAAAGCCGCCAAAGTTGTTATTCAATTTGACAATTCTGACAACCGCCTACCCGTTGACACAAGCACCGTAACCGTTTCTCGTGAAGTTTACAGGGACGGCAATAGCGTCTATCGTCTCAATGGACGAAGGATTTCAAGGTCCCGCATTATCGACATACTGTCTATGGCTGGAATCAGCCCGACTGGACATAACGTTGTTGCGCAGGGAAACATCACACGAATGGCTGAGGTTTCTTCCAACGAAAGAAAAAAAACAATATCGGGTTTGGTTGGGATAGCCCGCTACGATGCCGAAAAAGCTGAGGGAGAAGAAAAACTCCGAGCAGCGGAGATATCTATCCGAACAGCCATGGGTCGAATAGATGAAGTACAGAAAAGGGTTGACGACCTTGAAAGAGAACGCAACGAATTACTTCGTTCCATGTTCCTTCAAAAGGAAATCAAGCGATTTGAAGCTATGCAGACCTTTAGTGAAATCTTGGAGATCCAAAGAAAAATCGCTGAGAACACATCAAAAATTGAGGCAGTTCGGGGAAAGGTTGAGAGATCTAGACAATTAAGAGAACAACTTCGATCCCAGCGTCGTGAAGTCGAAACGGAATGGAGAAAAATCAGTTCAGAAATGATTGAGGAAGGTGGAACACGTCTCCTTGAAGTCCAAATCAAGATAGGTGAAATCAAATCGAAACTAACTGAACTGGCAACTAAAATGAGTGCAGGAACAACAAGCCTTGAAGGTCTCAAAAAAGTCAGAGAAAACAGCCTCCAACAGTTAGATGCCATAAAAAACGAAATCACTGAAAACCGCAAGGAGATTCGGCGGCTAAGACGAGAACGTGATCGCCTTTCCAAAGAGATTGACATCCAACAATCTCAATATGAAGCTGTCTCAAATGAGGCCGCAGAATTAAGGTCCAACTTGGGTGAAAACAGCAAAAAAATTCGAGAAGTTGAAGGACAATTAGAAAGGCTTACTCGAGATCTTATTAATCTTCGAAGCAACTACGTCCGAAGCCAAACAGCAATGAAAGTCTTTTCAGGTCGACTAAACGACCTCAAAACAAGAAAGGAAAAATTTACATCCACCCTCAACGACCTTAAAAAATCCTATGCAGACCTTAAGATGGTACAGAGGGAGCAGATAAAACGATCCAAAAATCTTGAACGAACCCTAGAGCGAAGAAGTGCACAAAGGGAATCTGTGGAGAAAGAAATAGCCCAAGCAGAGAAAATCGCTGAATCCGCTCGAGAAGCAGTAGTAGAGTTTGCCACTCAACGTGAACTCGCAGAAAAAGTTGCAGCCGAGGAAAACGCGCTAAGAAACATCGAAGAACTCGCAGAATTGGGCGTAATTTCCGGTGTACACGGACGGCTAAGAAATCTGATCAAAGTGAATAGCGGTTATGAGCGAGCCATTGAAGCCACAGCAGCGGGTTGGCTCAATTCCCTTATTGTTCAAAATTTTGACGCAGCATTCACTTGTGCTGAAACACTCAAGCGCCTAAAGTTGGGTAGAATCAAAATAATTCCCCTTGAAGAATTGGGGTCCGTCAAGTCCGTCAATCCCCCAAAGCTTAGAGGAGTAAGCGGACCAGCATCTGCATTTGTCAAGTGTTCAAAAAGATGCGAACCCGCTGTGATCTTCGTTTTTGGAGACACCCTTCTAGCAAGAGATGAAAAAACTGCCTTCGCGGTTTCCCGAGGCGGTCATAGAACCGTTACCGTTAACGGAGATCTATATGAAGCTAATGGAGGCTTTGAAAGTGGTTATTATCGCGCGCCCGTTGACTTCTCATCCATTATTCCAAGCGAGTCTGCCGTGAAAAGTCTCGATGAAGCTGTAGGGGCTCTTCAAAAGCACTTGACCAAGAGAGGAGACGATATAGGTGCTTTTGACGAGGAAATCGATAAGACTAGGATGGAACTTGCCAGATTGGGCGAAGCTATCGTCACTCTTGAAAGCGAAATTGCAAGAGTACGCAGAAGCGTCAAACAAACTAGACAAAACATCAAACGTATCGAAAGGTACATACAAGGGGTTAATGATCGGTTTGAAAGAGAGAAGACACAGCTAGGGCTCCAAAGAGCCCAACGCACCAATCTTCGAAAAGAAATGCAAGAACTACGCAATGAATTGGCAGAACTACGGCGAAAAACTGATCAAATTCAAATTCAAGAGATGGAGATTCACCGAGAAAGATTGGGAGAAAAAGGCATTGAGTTACGACAGAGACTTGGTAGTACAGAGACTAACCTCGCAACTCTTGAATCCAAATTCAAAAATGTCCTTAAGATCGGTGCTGATAACATTAGAATCCAGCTTAGAAAGGTGAAGTGGCAAATTTCAACAGTAGAAGAGGAAGTTGAAGAAGCACGTCGGCAAGAAGAGACGCTTGAAAAAGAGCTTCTAGAACACGAGAAGACCAAAGAGGAATTATCGCGCACCGTCTTAACTGCTAGGAAAGAGTCGAAGAATTTCACGTCCCAAATTGATGACATAGATAGGAAGTTGCATCGATTAGATACCGTGTATGAACGTTCGGATCATTTATTCAACGAGCTTCAACTCAGCCTTCAAACACACGAATTGCAGCTGGATCAGCACCGCCGTAGATTAAAGGAACTCGGTTATGAAGAACCTTTGAAGATTTCGCCGGAACAACTCACGGCGGCTGAGCCCTCCCTTAAACTGTTGCGTTTTGAGTTGGAGCGGTTAGGAGCTATAAATCAACTAGCTCTGACGCATTACGCTGAGCAAGCTTCAAGATACAAAGAACTATCCGTACGCATGAATGAGCTTGAAAAGGAGAAACAAACAATCCTCTCCTTCATGGATGAAATTGAAAGGAGAAAGCGTGCGGTTTTCATGGAAGCCTTCGACAAAATACATGATAGCTTCAGAAGGTATTTTTCGAAACTAACCGGCGGCGGAGAAGCTGTCCTGAAACTTGAAAATCCTGAAGACCCACTCGCTGGCGGAATTGATATGGTTGTTCAATACCTAGGCAAACCTCCCATCCTTGTGAGTGGAGCCAGTAGCGGAGAGAGGTCAGTGGCAGCAGTTGCCTTCATATTTGCCTTGCAAGATTTTATGCCCGCTGCCTTTTACTTGTTCGATGAGATTGACGCGCATTTGGATGCCTTTCACGTAGCCAAGTTGGGAGAACTCTTGGCTGAAGAATCGAAGAAATCCCAGTTTCTGGTTATCACGTTGAAGCCTGAGATGGTTAGCAAAGCTGAGACGATATACGGAATATATGAACGTAACGGAATTTCCCACGTCATCTCTGCCATACTCAAGGAGGCTGCTTAGTGTTCTCATCTATGGAAAAACCGTTCTATTTTCAGCCTCCATGGAACATACTCTTTGAACTTCACAGGTTGCAAAAGATTATGCCTTGGGACGTTAACATCTCCTTTCTGTTAACGTCTTTTCTGGAGGAAATGGATAAAAGAGGAGAAATTGATTTCAGAGCCTCAGGTATTGCTCTCGATTCTTCCACCACAATTTATCTTATGAAGACCAAGCTTCTGCTAGAACTGGAAGAGCCTCCGCCTCCACCTAAAGTTCCACCAGATTTTCTACCTCCACCTTTGTTTCTTCCGCTCCGTTATGAACTATCTTCCACTACAATCCGTCATTTACTGAACGTATTGGATGAAGTGTTGAAGGGTGAACGCCTAGCTTCTCCAGTACCACGTCTGGAACCAGTCTTACCAATGCCAGAGATTCTTCCTCCAGTTGACCTATATTTGATGGAAATCGAAGAACGGATGGAAAACTTGTATACCCTCCTCTGCCAACTTGCTAATGAAGCGAAGTTGATCGTGTTCTCTAAGGTCGTGGCTGGGTTGGAAAGACTTGAAGCGGTTAAAATGTTTATAGTACTCCTTTTCCTTGCACAAAGGGGCGCAGTGAATCTATGGCAAGATGAAGATTTCGGCGGGCTTTACATAACCGTCACAGAAGGTCCAACTGTTGAAGGAAAAGGAATCATCTGAACCTCTTAAACAAAAAAAATCTATTCGCGATTCAGCTTTGCTGGAAGCAGCGCTCTACGTGGCTGGACGACCTCTGAATTTGAAGACTCTTGGAAGACTAATTGGAACTCGCTCCAAAACGAAGGTTAAAAAACTCGCTAGAGCTCTCATCGAAAAATATAGAAATCGTAACACAGCCCTTGAAATTCTCGAGCTTGAGGGAGAACGATTCGTTCTACAGTTGAAGGCGGAATACACGCCTAAAGTTCGAAGGTTAGCCACAAGACCACTTCTTTCTAGAGGTCCCTTGAAGACCTTGTCATATATTGCCTATAGACAACCGGTGCCTCAGCTCCAAGTCATCGATGTAAGAGGACACCACGCTTATGGTCACCTTAAACAACTGGAGGACCTAGATTTGATAATTCGCGAGAGAGCTGGACGAAAAAAAATTATACGAACAACCGAGTTTTTTGCTGACTACTTCGGTCTAAGCCACGATTTGCGAACCATGAAGCGTCAACTCAAGAGTATATTTGCAGATTTTGCCAAACCCGAACTCGAAGAGAAAACGAACATGGAGAAATAGGTGTGCGGAAGATAAATTTATATGTCAAGTTTTGGTAGTCTCATCGATACTATCTGAGATGATGTAGACTTGTCTGTGTGGCATGGAGATCAACATAAACGAAAAACTTCGGGCGGCAGAAAACGAAGGTACCGATCGAAAAGAAGGTTTGAGAGAGGATCCTTTCCAGCAGAAACGAGGTTGGGCAAACCTAAAAGGAAAGTTAGCCGCACGCATGGAGGGAACGAGAAAGTTCGATTGCTAGCTGTAAACCACGCAAATGTCTCTGATAATTTCGGAAAAACCACCAAAGTAGAGATTCTTCGCGTGATAAAGAATCCCGCCAACGTAGATTATGACCGCCGAGGCGTGATTACTAAGGGAGCAATAATTGAAACTCCTTTGGGAACTGCCCGCGTGACATCCCGCCCTGGACAAGACGGCAATGTAAACGCCATTCTTGTTCCAAAAGAAAAAGGCTAGTGATCAAGAGAATACGCATGGCAAAGAAGATGCGTACGCGTAAACACGCGTGATAATTAACGCTATTTTAAATTATATCTTACTTCCATGTCCTTGCTCAACGTGGCTGCGGAAAAACCGATTACGAGACTGGGCAAAATGAAATGTAGACTATCTACGTCTCCTTCCACGTCTTCGTCTTCCCCGGTCACCCCCGTTTTGCCCAGTGTCTCGCTGGAGAATTATTCTTTTTTCATAATTTCGTCGAGACCTCAGTCTTGGGATTCTGCTTTTCTTTGGGGTGGATGTCATTTTTGGGGTCTGTGACCTGACTTTTCCTGCTTTTGCCAAAGATCCATGGGTTGGCAACTTTATTTCCTCGCGATTATAGATTTAGAACGGGTCTTTTAAGTATTATCTCTGCTTTTTGCAGATCGCGAGGTGTCCTTTTAGTTGCGGATTTGTTTTTAGTGTAGAAATCTCAAGTCCTGCTTTGTTCAAGAGTTTGATGAAACATTCTTGGGTGAACTTCTTCTTTAGTCCTGTTACGACGATTGTGGATTGCTGTTTGCCTACTCTTTTTATTTCTCTAAGGGTTTCGGTGGGGTTAGGAATATTTTGCAGGAGAGTTATGGCAAAAACGTGATCGAAAGTTTCATTTTGTAAGGGTATATAATCAGCATCAGCACGGATGATGGCTGTGTTGGGTAATTGTTTTGTGCGTTTTCTTGCTTCTTGGAGGCTTTTGGACGAGGCATCTATGCCCAAGACGAGTTTGGCTGATTTTGCGGCTGGTTGTAGGAGGAAGCCCGTTCCGCAGCCCACGTCTAGTACGACTCCGTTTTGGCTGAGTTTAGTGTTGTTCAAAGCAGCTTCTATTTTGGCATTTTGTTCTTCTAGATATTGAGTATCGTAGACTTGGGCTATGTGATCGTAGTGGCGCATGGTTTCGCGCTTTTTGTTCCATTTTTGCATATTTCTCAGAAGTTTTATCTGTGGTTCCTCTTCTAAAGATTGTTGGTGGCTTATGTGTCTGGTCGGAAACCTGTTGTTGTTTTGCAGAATCCGAGTGTTGATACGGCAGCGGAGTTCATTAGAGACGCTGTTTCGGAGCGAAAGGTTGTTCTTGTTGTAGGCAATTGTTGGGTGGATTATAAGGGAAGGGCGAGCTCGAAGTTGGATCCTGGTGAGCGTATTGTTGCGATTAAAGAGGATGGTTCAGTTTTGGTTCATCGTCCGGTTGGATATGAGCCTGTGAATTGGCAGCCTCCTGGATGTTTGTTTCAAACAGGTGTCTTTGGAGAAGTTCTCCATGTGCGAGCTATCCGAAGGAAACCTTCTGAGTCCGTTAAGATCTCTTTTGATCGTATTTACCTGCTTTCCGCTATGAGCTTGGTTGATAAAGGAGAATTTTCTCTATACGCCAGCGAGGAGGATATGCAGAAGGCAATTCTGGTTGAGCCATCGATTCTGGAGCCAGAGCTGAAACTCATCACTTATGAAAAGAAGGTTGAACCCGGGTTTGTAGACCTATATGGCATCGACAGGAACGGAAAGCTTGTGGTGGTGGAGATTAAGCGGAAGATAGCTGGACGGAATGCGGCTCTGCAGTTGGCGAAGTATGTTGATTTCTTGAAGACTGTTGCGAGTCGAGAGGTTAGGGGCGTTCTCGTGGCTCCTCGTTTGGCTAAGGGTGCCCAGAGGCTTTTAGCAACATTGGGGCTGGAGTTTAAAGCTTTGGGTCCGAAAAAGTGTGCGGAGGTTTTGTGCAGGTCTGAGACTCGTAGGCTTGCTGAGTTTTTTGAGGTGAAGTAGTTGGCTTCTTTCTGTTTGTTGCATATATGTATGGAGTTTATGTATAAAAAAAGAAAAGCTGAACAATACCCTAGGGGTGAATAAACAATAGAGGTGGCTCCAAGCAAAATAATCCACTAGTCAAAAAGCAGATGTTGCAATAATCTTCTTCATCCTTTTTATGTTGCCAATACTCCCACTGCCAATACTCTTAATATTCCCTGAGAGACAATTCCTGAGATCCTTTATGACTTTTACATCAATCGTCTCTAATTTCATTGAATTTTCCATAATGCAAAACATTTAAGCATTCGGCTTCGTGTATTTGTGGAAAGATAAACGTTAGGGAAGAAACATGAAGCCGCATGTAACCCTTGTGAATCCACCTGCTCCGAGTGGATCCGCTGGGCATTTGCCCTTTGCCCTATTAGGTTTGGGATATTTGGCTGCGGTTTTGGAGAAAAACCAATATGAAGTTGATGTGATCGACTGCCAAGCCCTCAAACTTTCATATGAAGAATTTAAAAGCGAAATTGGCAAGCGCCAACCAAACGTAGTCGGAATGACATCGACCACACTCACGTATAAGACTGGGTTGAAACTAACAAAAATTGCTAAAGAGATGTGTCCGACCTGCTTAACCATCCACGGGGGTCCTCACATTACGTTCTGGGATGACAAAGCACTGCAAGAATGCCCAGAATTAGATGTTGTAGTAAGAAAGGAGGGTGAGAACACACTGTTGGAGCTAGTGCAAAGG